>Ga0307518_10002033_pt1 | contig 14849 bp, 9 predicted proteins | sample 25_EM_MG_FD_203889 | JGI IMG/M metagenome (GOLD analysis project Ga0307518, IMG submission 203889) | Populus trichocarpa ectomycorrhiza microbial communities from riparian zone in the Pacific Northwest, United States - 25_EM | ecosystem: Host-associated > Plants > Roots > Unclassified | place...
TTTTAATTATGTTTAAGAATTAATTTGGGTCCAATTGAAGGATTTAATTAAGTGCAAGGGCTTAATTATACTTTAAATGGGTCAAATTAATTTTATTTGGGGCTTAATTGGTGAAAAATTAAGTTTGGGAGCCTAATTTGAGCTTAATTGAGAAGATTGGAATTTTAAGAGACCAAATTTAATTTTTACCAAGTTATTTGATTGAAATCAGGGGCAAAATTGTAAGAAAATTGAAGTTTTGAGGTCAATTAGGGGTTAAATTGAAGAAATCCGAGACCAATGACCATATCGCAATAGGCGCGTAACTTCAGGGCTCTAATTGAAGTTCACCAGGGTCTTAATTAAAAAAGTTTAGGGTCAATTAGAGGTTCAATTGAAAGCAGTTGAAAGAGGAAGGACTGAAATGAACTTTGGCCAAAAACAGAGTTCTGGTACTGTTCATCTTCTTCTTTAATTCTCTGAAATAGCTGGTCCGGTTACCTACTTTGCAGCTGCATTTAATGTACCTAACATCCATCAAATTTGTCAAAACTTGCACGAAACTGATCAACAGACATCCCTCTACATCTAGGTATGGTCTTCACCGGCTCACTGGCAAATAAATGGACGTGGCACCACCCCAAAAAGGCCAACTCAGGCAGCCTACAGCTGCAAATTTGACAATTTGACAGTGCACCATGCCTACTTTGAGCCAACGGTTGGGATCCTTCCCATCTAAATCAAGGGCTGAAATTTTTCTCCAGTGTAGACAAGATTGCCCTCTTCCACCGCCTATAAATAGAGGTGGATTTCATGGCCTGATGGAGGAGGAAATCGGGTCTAAAATAAGCCAAAAAATCAGCTTCTTCCCGGTTTGTGCAACTTTCTCTCTGTTTTTCTTTCTTTCTCTCTCCACCTCTTCCACAGCTGCCTTCTCCGGCGAGAATAGCAACACACCCGGCCTACACACCACCAAAAATACCAGCTCCACCATAGGAAGCCGGCACAACCACCAAGCAGCCACCGCGACTCCCTCTCTCTCCTGCAGACCTGTTTCATCCTCTTTCTTCTCTGCTACCGCAACCTCAACAGTAGCAGCAGAGGCAGCAACCACCCCTTCTAGGGGCTTTCATCCTTAGAAACAGCAGCAGAGGTACTCTCTCGTCATAGCGGAGACTTGAACAACTCCAACCGTTAGCAACTCCAGCATCGACCACGACAGTTCCTGTAACGTGAGCAGCAGCCACTCCTCTGTGTGTGTGTGTGTGTTATAATATTAAAAAAATAAAAATTTTTCAAAAAAATAATTTAAAAAAAATTGTTATTTTCTCGCATATATTTTCTACCAATTTTGCATAATATCGGTTTGTATATTTACACTGTAAAATACAAATCTGGTATTAAAATACTCGGTTTTCTTCAAAATATTTCAAAAATTAAAAAAGAAAAAAATTTCAAAAAAATTTCAAAAAGAAAAAAACTATTTTGATGCACACGGCCAAATCCTAAAATTTTTCCAAGCATATTTTTCATAAAAAAAAAACAAAAACTGCATCTTTTTCATGTTTTAAAAAAATCCAAAAATGGATATCATAACCAGTTTATGATTATCCATTAGGATTTGGCCAACATGTCAAAAATATTTTTCCAATCTTTTTTTTAGGATCCAGATGTAGACTTTAATATTTGTGAGGTGTAAAATTACACGATAAAGTACACCCTGAAGTATTAAAGATACAAGGTGTAAAAATACGATGCTAAAATTCAGACTTTAGAACGCTTAGGATTTAACCCGATAAGGTAGAGACTCTCTCATGAAGAGAGATCTGCCTTGAGCCTTAGAAAAGACCAACGAATGGAAACCCGACTTAGAAAAAACAGTGAAACAACAATGCAGCTTACCTTAGGTAGGGTGCACTGGGATGATGTGTCTTCCCCTTGCACAACCAGTCTCTTACCTAGACTCTCGCAGACCATGGGTTCCTAGTGACCATAATACTAGGTGGTGACTCCTAAACATTAATTATAATTTTATGATTAAATCCAAAAACCCTTCCCAGCACACAATACCTCACAACAGGAGGCACGACAGAAAGCCTTCGCCGTCGCCAGACAACATCGCGCCCCCTTGCGACACTAAAAATGGAAATTGTTGGGCCTTTAGTCAGCCCAACACAATTAGACCAAGCTCGGGCCTCGGGCCCAACCAACCCATTTCTTAGACTAAGGGTGTGTTTGCCTAACACACTGTAATGCCTTTCCTTTACTCTTTTTATACATCTTTGTTTTAAGGTTTAACCAAACAAGCCTAATAAAAAGCCAAAAAAAAAAAACTAAAAAATTTTAAGGACCATTTTAAAATCATTTAGGTCCGTCGCATGTTTTTTCTAATAATTTTGCCTAATATCGTGTCGTAGACTTACACTGTAAGATACATTTCTAATATAAAAAATATCTTATTTTCTTTGAAATTTCAAAAAAATCAAAAAGTTTTTAAAAAACCTTCATTTCAAAAACAAAAAATATTTTGTTTTTGTACATATGGCCAAATCCTAAAGTATTTTCATTTATATTTTCTAAGAAGGATAAAATCACATTTTTTATCGTGTTTTAAAAATACAAAATGGATATCATAACTGGTTTATAATTATCCATTAGGGTTTGATCAAAATACCAAAAATCTCACAACAATTAGTTTTTTTATTCAGAGAGTTATAATTTATCTGTAAGACTTTAATATTTGAGAGTATAAAATTACACTGTAAAATATACCCTCAAGTATTAAAGATACAATAGATAAAATAAATGTGATGCTAAATATGGGCCTTAAAACGATTAAGATTTAACCCATCAAGTTAGAGACTTCCTCATGAAGGGAGATTTGCCTTTAATCTTAGATGAGACCAACGAATAGAAACATGATTTAGAAAAATAATCAATCAACAATGCAGTTTACCTTATGTAGGGTGTATTGAGGGTGATACATCTTCTCCTTGCACAACTAATCTCTTTACCCAGACTCTCACAGACCATTAGATTTCATAATGACCATAATACAAGCTGGTGATTCCTGAACTCTATAATTATAACTTTATGATTAAACCCAAAACACCCTTAATTCTAGGAGGCAGATCCGTCACACGACGTTGTCACGATAGGATGGTAACTCCACAGGGGACTTGTCGGGTTGTACTAAACTTTGTTTGTTTGATTATTTGCCTAATTATTTTGTTGGCCTGTTTAATTTAACTTAGGCATATTTTTCTTTTTACTGCTTTAGTATGCATTTTTATATATTTTTCATGCATAAGTACATCGGGTATAGATTAATGCCTTTATGCATCTTAATTTTTGAATAAACCGAACTCTAGGTTAAGTGCAGAGTAGCGGTTTGTTGCATGACTTTCAGTCGGGGTTCAGATTCATGAAACATCCAACTATGAGTTGAGCGTTTATTTGATAATGACGGTCACACTATGCCCCAACCATTTCTTGTAAACCCTTATACTGCCTTCATGAAAGGTGGTTACTAGATAGATCATAAACCCTTTTGAGATCAGATAGTGAACTTACCCCTCATTTAATAACCTAGAACCTCCCTTTAGGGTATGGACTCCTTAATATTTCATTTTGCATTAGGGCAAACCTGATTAAAATCTTGAACTCTACATGGGTTTTTGAGCTAAGACCATGACTTCCATAATTTTCTCTGAGTATGGGGAAAGATTCGAGATGATGCAATTAGTTGAAGAGGATTGCCCAATGACCGAGGTTGGGGAACTATCACACATGACCAAAGTATATTACTCCATGGACAATATAAAGAAGCTTGTGTCAGTCTTGGAGTATGTGGATGAGACTTTGTTTGAGAAGAAGTATAAGAGAATTGCCCACCTAATAAATATCTCAATTCAAATTTCAGCAAGTCAATACATTTTTGGAATCTAGGTTATATATGTTTCACCTTCGGAGACAATGACATGATCCTTACCATTGAAGAGTATGCCCATATTTTAAACTTCACAAAAAACCCTCACAAAGTATATTTCAAATAAAAAATTGAGAACAAAATTGTCGAGGTCGTAAAATTAATACATCTAAACCAAGTTGATCAATATAGGACGTCTAATGGAGGATTTTAGTGGAAGCTGATTGAGAATAAGTTGAAGACAGATAAAGACAATGGAAAGCTAGGAGAAGAGAAATACCAAGTAGTTGATTTCGCCATCTTCAGGTTAGTTTTGTTTCCTTCAGAAGCCGTTGGGATCATCAGTATTGAAGTTGTCAATGTCTTCATTGAGTATAAATGGACAAAGAATAACTTCATCTTAGTTATCTTAACTGAAACTCTCTTATCCCTAAACCATTATATACTGAATGGAAAAAGAGCGATACGGTGTTGTGTTCCTCTACTATTTATATGGATAGTCAATCACTTAAAGACATCGAGAGAAGTTTTCAATAAATTTTTTGTTGTTCAATATTAGGCTGATTTGAAGCAAAGAGTGGAACAACCTAGATGAGAAGGCATGAGTGAAAAAATATTAAGCACTCTATCATAGTAATTTCAGGTGGATAGCTTATTGGGTGGACAATTCGTCATATTTTATGAGCTGTGGTGACAAATGATGGGTCCGATTGATTGGTTTAACTACTTATATTAGTTACTCACCCTCGTTACTTATACCAAAAACCGGGGGATTAGCCAAGTATCTAGTTTGTTCAAAGAGGTTAATTTTTTAGTTGAGCTAGACGCCACCAGATGTAATTGGGGTAGCTTATTTTAGTCTATAGAGAGGAACAGTAAAAAAATCCTCAACCAGCCCCAATTACTTAATATGGAGGAGTGGTGAATTATTTATGGTGCTCGGAAGCACAAGAATGCAAAGCCAAAATTTAGTCAATAAGGAGGGATCATACACCACAATGGAACCCAAGGGAAAAAGGGTAAATAATGTTACTTGTAACCAACCGATTGACTATAAGATATAATAAACTAAAAAGAATACCATAAAAGAGACTGGTCAGGTGGCCCTTATGCTTATAATCAGTCCTAGTCTTGTCATGTGAGCCACGAGCTAAGCTTAATGTTAATGGAAACCCGATTTATATATGGTGAGGCCACATCAAATTAGAGAATGTTCAATGGCTGCTTTCTTCTAGGCTTCGTTTGATTTTGTGTTTAAATTATGTTTGAGTGCGTTTTAAAATTATATTTGGCTTAAAAAGGTATTAAATTGTTTTTTTAATATATTTCGATGATTTTAATACGTTGATGTCAAAAATAAAAAAATCAAAACGAATTTATTATAATGTATTTTTAAACTACGAACACTCTTAAAAACACAATGAATCGCAATAACAAACATTACTTCGAGGATGTTGGAGAATATAGTAGCGGTTATTTTTAGTGTTATTTTTATTTAGAAATGTATCAAAATAATATTTTTTTAATTTTTTAAAATTTATTATTGATATCAGCACATAAAACAATTTAAAAATATATAAAAAAATAATTTTAAACAAAAATAATTTTTGATACCGAATAATGTCTTCCATGACCCGCGGTGGCATAAATTTCAAAGTAAAATCATCTTTCTTTTGTAGTTTTGCACTCATGGAATATTTCTGGAGCCCACAATTTTTTTTCTTTAACTTCTCTCCCTTGTGCCCACACATGGCAATTGGCAGATAGCCACCCCTTTAATCTTTTGAAGCACTTCAGGCTCTTTCTCCTTTCCAAATCGATATATTAATAAAGCACAGCATGAAATATTAAAAAAATCACAATTATATATATAAAAATGCCATTTCATAGGAATTCAAACCCAATGATGACTATAACAGCGAAGGATAAGGAATTCAAATCACAATTTAGCTTAACCTTTGAATTGATTAACAAAATAGAAGGTGAGATGTGCACATCAAAACCATCTCTTGCTGATGAAAGATTGTTGGGTCAGCAGTGACGATATTTACGATGGTTGCATCAAGTTTCCACTCCCAAGTCCACATTTCCTCATCTTATTGGTCTAAAAATGCAAGGACAACTAAATTGAGGCCTCCCATGTCTCAGATGCATGTATTTATCTTAATTAAATTAGCCCCCCCTCCCACACCTCTATATATATACTCTCAGTATTTCCATCGTCTCATCGGATCAAAGCATACACAAAACCATGGAAGAAACGGTATGATATATATTTGTGTGTGTTAATTTATCTTTTAATGCATCGATCCTCTTAATTTGGCTTTTCTTCTTTTTACGTGGAGGTCCTATATATGTACAAGTTCTTGATATCTCTACAGCGGATTCTTCCATGTCAGAACATGTTTTGAGTTCTTCCAATCTTTCTGTCTATAAATTTATCGTGAGATTTTCTTTGTTTTCTATTGGGATTAATGATCATGGTGAGGTCCTATATAAAATGCATGCACTAACTACGTACTACTGTTACAGAAAGTCACAACGATGGAGATTAAGGTGGTTGACCTTGGATGCGAAAAATGCCACAAGAAAATCAAGAGAGTACTGTGTGCTATCCCTCGTGAGTCTTTCTTTTTTTCTCTTTAAGAACAGTGCTAGGTTTGAGTTGTTTTTATTACCAAAGGAAGTGACTAAGTTTTGTGGATTTGATGATGTTAATTAATTAATGAACAATAGAAATCCAGAACCAGGAATATGTCGAGAAGGAAAACACAGTGACAATCACTGTGGTGGGTTGCTGTCCTGAAAAGATCAAGAAAAAAATATACTGCAAAGGAGGTCCAACTGTCAAGTGCATTGAGATCATCAAGCCGCCTGATCCGAAGCCTGAACCAAAACAACAAACAGTAGCTGTTGTCGATATCACTTTTGTATGCAATCACTTTTGTATGCCAACACCTCCTGCATATTGTTATGTACCTTGTAGATGGTCAGAGTGTGATATATGGGGAGATGGTTGTTGTAGTTGCCGAAGTGTGTGCAGAAGTGCATATGTTTGTGAAGACTAATATCCCTCGGCGCCATGCACAATCATGTAAAGGGAAATCAAGTTTCAGAAGACCGATGGTTTGAGTCAACGTCCAACATCAACCATTGGATTCAAATCCAGTGGTCATGATGGGCCTTAGTGTTGTTGTGTTTATAATATCATCCCTTTTGTGATGCTGCTGTTGTTTTGACCTCTTTCATCTAGCTAGATGATGCACGACTTTGTGCCCAGCTATTATTTTCAAGTCAATGGTCACAGTTTTTCCATTGTTGATGGCTTCTTACATGTTTGGTCAGCAAATATGGGAGGCTTTACTACATAGTCTTTGTTTTTTATGTGCTATCTTATCTTTGTATAGTCCCTTTGGATGGATGCTTTCTTCCAAAGTGCTATATATTATCTGTTTCAAAAAACCCCTCGATCTCCATCTATTCTCTCGTCTTTTTTTGCCGGATGAAATGCCCAGAAACAACATCATTCGACCGTACTTTGGCAAAGATGGTTTTCTTATAATATTTTTTTTGTTTTAAAATATAATTAAATAATATTTTTTTAAAAAATAAAATTATTTTTGATATAAAACATTAAAAATATCTGAAAACACACAAAAAAAAACTATTTTAAAAAAATAAATAAAAAACAAAATATGTTAAAAGTTGATGTTCGAACTGCACACATGTTTTAAATATTAATATATTAAAATATATTTTTGATTTAAAAACATATAGTCATATATTGCACTGCAATGATGCGCATGTTCCTAACCAGACTCAAAATAATAAAATAAAAACCCAAAACCTCACTTTTATAACTCCATTAAAAAGGGCCAAACTGGCTATTCATCCAAAATATAATAAAATAAAAACCACCCAAAACCTCACTTCCATGGTGATGGTGATGGTACGTGCACCTGTAACTCCATTAAAAACACAGGTTGCACCGTCGTGGTGCCCGTGTTCCCGACCAGACTCAAAATAATAAAACAAAAACCCAAAATCTCACTTCTGTAACTCTATTAAAAAGGGCCACGCTAGCTATCCATCCAAAATATAATAAAATAAAAACCCCAAATAGATCTTAATTATTTTTCAAACAAAGTCTTCAAAGAGAGACTCTTTTCACTATCTTAAATCTTCAAACCAATCACGAAAAACATTCAAGTTGGGGTTCCAATTTGCTTCCTGTTTTGCAACTACCTGTTTTGCAGGACGTCTAATTAAAGACTGGCTATGGTATTATCCCAATGCAAATTTTGTTAATTAATTGATAATATATTTTTCATTCCATAAAACCTTATAAATAAACTCATATAATTTATAATATTTTACTCAGAGAGACCATCCTCTGTGATTAAACAATAAGGTCAACAAGGTTGGTGAGATATATAAATATTATTGTAGGGTTACGTAAGTATTTACAATTATTCCAAATAAAAGCCAAAGATTCTATTTTTAAAGGTGATGGTGATGGTGCTGGTGCGTGCACTTTTATTTAGTTTTTATTTGGTTTTTATAAAAATAATAATATTTTTATAATATGTGTAATCCTGTATAAATTATTTTTTTATATTTTATTTAATTATTTTTGTATATAAATTAATTTTTATTATTGTTTGATTAAATAGAATATTAAATCTAATAAATAAAGTTACCAAATATAACTAGGTATATGGTTCACGTTACTAGATCAAATATTTTGATTTATATCTATTTTTTAATTTTTTAAGTTTAATCTTTAGTTATAATTACTGATTTTTTTTTATTAGTATAAATAATTCTTAATTTATTTAAATTAGATTCGTGTGATTATTACATCAGATAGCAATTCATTTTGGCTATTTATAGATGGAAAATAATTTATAAAAATAATCCTAATATAATATAAGATAGTTAACACGAATCAGAACTCAGAATTTTGGCATGCTGATGAGTTGCTATTCAAGGCTGTTTCTGTCTCATATAAAGCTTTTTAATTCTGGACTTTTCTTCTCCTAATCCTTTTAGGATTTCTCCTCTTTCCTCTTTCCTCCAGTCCAGTTGCTGCTTGGAAATTGCCTCTTCTAGCTGACACACTGCGGCTTGGAAGTCCCGGATTGTTCCGCCGACTCTGCTTCTGCCCATTCTTTGTTGTTGTTTTGTTTACAATAAGTTTGTTGATTTTGTTTTCATAGATGTTTTATTTTTTCAATTGAAATAAAATGTTTTATTTTAAAGTATTTTGGCATGCTGGGGTTAATATATATATATTCAACAAACATAATTTAAATTCAAGATAAATTAATTATAAATTATGTAATACAAATATAATGTCAAGCAAATATAATTTTAAAATTTAAAATATTTCTAAATAGTTAAGATTAAATAGATCTTTACTTAAAATAATTCAACTTAAACAAAATATCAAAATATTATGAAAGTAAAATGTTTTAACACAAATATTTTAAATATAAAGCTAGGTCAATGTTATCAAGGCTAAATGAGATCTAAGACATCTCTTGTTTTGCTCAAATTCTTACAAAGTATAAACATGAAAAAAACAATATGAATATAAACCAAATATATTAGTGATAAATCTAATTTTAAAAAATTAATATCATTGTTAATGAAAATAGTAATAATAATTTTCAATATTATTATTAATATCTTTGTTATTGAAAATAGTAATGAAAAAAAGCCTTTTATACTTGAGTGGTTTAATTAATTAAATTGAACGAGGTTCAATTGGATTCAGTGGCTTTTCAAGACCAAAACAGAACATGTGGAATGAAACCGGAATATTTTGGCTGAAATTTAGCTGAAAAATCCAGAACGGACCAAAATTTGAAATGAGATGAAAATTGTTCCATTTTGTTCAGTTTTTTGAATTGGTATCAAATATTTCGGTCATTCCAGACGAAATGGAATGAAATTGACAACCTTAGTTTACAAGTAAAAAAAACATTTATTTATAAATAATTGATTTATTGAAATCATTCTAACTTAGTCATATAGTACACGACATATAGTTGTTAATTCCTACTAATATACCTTGTATTATTTTAAAAAATAAAATCAAATGTAATAAATTATATATCTCGAATCTTTTCAAATTTCTTATTTAAATTCTAACCAAGCATATTAACAAAACACTAAAATAAGTGGTTAAATCATTATAGCACATACAAAAAATACAATTTTATCATTAAATATTAGATTGTTTTAAAAATTATATTTCATAAGTTTTTTTAATTTTATTTCTATTAGATTATATATCAGTCTCATAGATTTAGTTTTTTTTTTCCTTTTTAATTTTAACCTTTAAAATTAATTGAACCTAATTATTGTGGGAAAAGTACTACTATATAATACACGTGATTCAACGTGGATTGGAAGAATAAATTTATGCTTTACCCTTTAAAAAATCACAAAGAACTAGCCTTCAGGGTAAAATGGTTCTCACATGATTCACTTGTCATTTTAGAATTTTTTTAGGGGCATCTCGGTCTTCTCATAATTTTGCATAATTAAATTACTTGATTGCCTTTAAAAACAAAACAAAAACACTTAACTATAGTCTAGGGGATTTTATTATGTTTTACTTTTTTAAGTACATTGTAATGACTCTATGACCCTTAAAATCAAAATTCTCAAAGTTTTATTGCAATGACTTATTAGTCATTTCACACAGGTATTTTCATAGTAATTATTTGGTCCTGGGCACAATGTGGTATTTTGATAAATAAAAAATTTGTTGATGCGTGTGTTGCATGTGTTATTTGCTCCACGGTTTTTTGATAGCGAGTGTGGCTGACTCTTGTGGATGAAACCATTTCTTCATTGTGTCATTCGATTGATCGTCTTGGATACCTATTCCTCGCTAAGCAGTGTGTGTGATCAATGAACCTAGGTTTGACGTCAAAAACCTTTTTTTTCCTTTCTCTCTTCTCCTATAAATTCATGTTTGACCCTCTAGATTTTTAGATTAGCCCTTCAAGTCTTTTTTTTTTTCTATGGAATTGGTCCCTGTTTGTTTTATTGTAATTAATTTTGAAAATTAAATTTTTTGCCAACTTTATCATTCTTCAATTTTTAGCCTGTTAAATTTGATTTTTATTCTTTTGATTGTTATTTTTTTTTATTTGAGATAGTTTTGAATTTGATTTTTAAATTTCACCCCTATTCATTTTTTTCCCTTTTGATTTCATGTTCATTCTTTTTATTGCTATTTTTTCTTTGGTAAATTTTTAAGATTAATAACATATTTTTTTCAATTTCACTCTTAAATATTAAATTGGTTGAGAATTGAGATTCTTAATTGAACTCAAGTCTATAATTTCACATGTCGTGAATTTGAGATATTAACCTAAGTTTAAAATATTTGCACGAGATTGCTTGTTTTTTTTCATATTATTAAATTAACTGAATTTATTAAACTCAGTCGACTTAATGACTTGAGTCTTAATTTTTTTTTACATCTTTAGAAATTCTAGTGTTGCTTGAACTTTTTTCTTTTTCCATTAAGAAAAATTTGGTTAGACCTGCGGTATTGTGTAGACCATCGATGTAGGTTTACTCAAGTCACTTTCTCGGGTCCTTTTTGTAAAATTTAATTTTTTTTTCAACTTTTAGCCTTCAATATTTGGTTCATTATAATTGAGCTACCTAGTTTGTTTTAATATGGGTTTCATGGTTTTATCATAATCACATTACCCATATCGCAAGTTTTATTGGTTGGATCAGATTGATCTAATATGCCGCCGTTTTAAAAAAATATATTTCATCCAATACGTAACAATTTAAATATTTTATAAGTGTTTCAGTATTGTGCATTGAGTTTATAACTTTCTTATGTATTTATATTTTTAAAAGTTGAAAAAAAATGAGCTGACTCTCAACAGCACGGCTAAAAAAACTAGTTAACAAAAACTCTAAAACAAATGGAAGTTTCACCATAGCCTAAGATATATTTTATTGTAGATTGTTATAATAAAATTATCATTTTTTTCTTGAGTGGAAAAAAAGATAGAGCCTTGAGGGTGGGGTGTCTTGGTCTTTTTCACTTGCTCATTGATGGGTGTTTAAATCGTTTTTAGTTTTTTTTCACAATAAAAATATTTTTTTACCCTCAAAGTTAAACAAAATTAAAATTATTGACCATGAACTTTTTTGACTTTTCACAAGCTTTGTCGCACGTCACCTGAGCGCGGTGTTGGTTTACAATTTTCGTTCATTTGCTTAATTTGAAAGTAACCTTCTAGTATTTGATTGAAGATTACTAGAAAACAAACCTGATATACTAGTCTTGTCAGAATTTTATAAATAAAAAACTAATTACAACTAAAAAAAAAATTAGCTCTCCTAGCACACTCCACCCGAGATAAGATAAGCTGCTTCGCAGTTTAATATGCTTTAAAAATTTAAAATATTAAGCAAATTCTTAATAATTTAATAAATCAATTATTAAATCCCAAAATATATAAAAACTTATACTTTCACAAAAAATACAACATAATTTTATTTATTCTTAAAATAGACCATATACAAATTAAAACACTTAATTCTTTTTTCTTCTTTTTATTATTTTTGTTTTTTTATAATTTCAACATAAAAAAATACAAACCCACACAACCCTTTTTATTATGTTTTTCTCATACAACCACATTTACATTTACATGTTAACAATTACCAAAATTCATCCCTTTTTATTATGTTTTTCCCATACACCCACATTTACATGTTAACAATTACCTAAATTCAAAATAAATCAAACAGTAATATAAATATACACATCAAAATCTGAAAATTACAAAAAAAAAAAGCCTTGGGAACAGTGCTGGAAGGCTTCTGGATCGCGGAAACAGTGGCGGCGCGTGGAGAACAAACCGGGAAACAGGGGGTCTCTAACACCTTCCACTCTTCACTTTCCTGCCGGTGGTGAGGAATCCCGTCACCAGCAACAAAAAGAAAACGCACAAACAGCAATGGGTTTTAATCGTTTCCTTCTTTTAGATCTGACCATCCTCTGTCTTCTTTCTTCCTCCCGGTTCGTTTCCCTCTGCTGGTGGCAGATCCGGCCGTTGGTTCGCGGTCCAGATCTGCTCCGTGCGGTTGAACCGATGAAGAAGAGTCAGTTGATGAGGAAGGGGACGATCTGTGAGTTCACCCGTGTGTGGGTTGCCGCTGTGTTCAGGCCGCTCCGGGTTGGTTTCGGTGGAGGCCGGTCTGCGCCGATTAGGGACTGCGGGCAACGGTGGAGCTAGCTGGAGGCGGTGGCTGGCTTCTGTGGAGGCTAATCTGCGGGGAGATGGAGAAGAGAACGGGGATTGCCGGGTCTTCACCAGCTGGCGGCTGGTTCAGGAGAATGGGCTGTTGGGTCTGGAAATGGCGATGAGTAAGAGAGAATGGCGCTGGGGAAGAGAGTGGAGCTGTGGAAGAGGGAAGGTGAGAGGTGGAGATGGAATGGCCGAGAGGTTTTTTTTCAAAGGAAAGGGGGGGAGGCGGCGGCTTCTGTGTATTTGTGTGGGTTCTCTGGTTTGCTTTGCCAAGGCAAAAACGGGGGGGAAGTGGCGGCTTGTGTGTAGATCAGCTTAGGTTAGGGTTTTTTCTTTTGTTTTCTCCGCCCCTGTGCCTCTAAATTTTTTTCCACCCCTTTTGTTTTTTTAACTGTAGACTGGTATTTACAGAAAAAGTGTGGCTCGGCCACAATCATATTAGTTCCTCAATTTTTTTTATATTTTAATTTATTTTAAAACCAAATAATGTTAACATTAATTCAATAAAAAAATAAGTGATTGTAAAACTTACAGATTAAAAGTTAAACGTGTTTAAAATATTTTTGAAAATTTAAATTCTTTTAAGATGATATTGAAAATGCTAAAAACAATACAAATATATATAAAATATATTTTTGCATTCAAGGGGGTTTTGTACTTTCACACGAGTATTTAATGTAATTGCCAAGGTCATTGAGGTCTTTTGAAATTTTTATATTATTTTTGAATTTTTAAATGAGAAAAGCTATTGGAGTGTGTGGTGTCCGTGATTTTTAGGCCGTATATGTGATGCAACCCGGTGGCCAAAATTAGCCTTCCATCATCTCCCTAGATACGTTATCGTGTCTTTTCCCTGTGGAGTAGCACATAGCAATTAACGATGGTCGAATTGTCGCTGGTGGTTATTTGATTTTTTTTCTTTTTTTTTCTATCTCCTGACAAGTAATGTACACCATTATCCTGTTTGTTCTTTACTTTTCAATCTTAGTCATCATTTTCTTTATTTCTTATTTCATTATTCTTCCATTTATAGAAGGTCTTTTCTTTTCAAATTAGTCCTTCAATTAATATTTCTCATATATATTTTTTAATTTCAATCATCATTTTCTTAATTTTTATTTCGTTTTTATTCCTTTTGTAAAAGTTTTTTTTTTCAATTTAGTCCTTTAATTGCAATTTCTTATATGTTTTGTTTTTCATTTCGGTCCCTTTTTTTCTTCTCCTTGGCACTTTTATTGAAGTTTCATTTGCTTTCAATTTCATCATTCAATTAATTGAAAGAATCAGTGCATTTGGACTTCTAGAACTTGAGATATGGGCTGAACACTGAACAGTGTCTGCACTGCAGAACATATTCTGACTTCTCCGTTGTTGCTAAGATTTGAACTTCCAAACAGCAGAATTGAGTCTTGGACTTCTCATGAATGTTTTAGGCCTATGTTTTAGCTTTCTAGCCATGTAAACCAAATTGAAATCCAAGATCTACAACTCCAGATATGACCCAATGACTAAACAGTGTTCCAGTTTGGACTGAACCAACATCTCTTTTCTAAGCTTAACCCTCTCTTTGTCTTCTCAATTTCAGTAGTTAAACTCATCAATCAATCCTTTGATTTATGTGATAGGCCTGCATTTAAGATGAA
>Ga0307518_10002034_pt1 | contig 14845 bp, 10 predicted proteins | sample 25_EM_MG_FD_203889 | JGI IMG/M metagenome (GOLD analysis project Ga0307518, IMG submission 203889) | Populus trichocarpa ectomycorrhiza microbial communities from riparian zone in the Pacific Northwest, United States - 25_EM | ecosystem: Host-associated > Plants > Roots > Unclassified | place...
CTCCACCTATACTTCAAGGTGTCACACAGCAAAAATCTATTTTAGTATGTCTATTTTACTTGACCTTGCACCCACATAGCTAACTACATATTGACCATGGAACATGTAGGCCTGTGCCCGTGGTGATATACTCGTCCAGATCATTGCATCCATGCAAAAGGATCAATCTGCAGCTATTGGTATATGTGACTTCTCAGGCTTTACCTAACGAGATTGGGCACCAGCTTAATGAATCAAGTTTCCATACAGAACATACCCACCTATCCCTCACCTCCACTTTCCCGAAAGGATCCCGGCTCCCCCACATATGTATCCTTCCAAAGCAGACACGGATACATGCCTCAACCAGTGTCACGTTTCCAACTTTGTGAGTGACATCGCCGAGGCCATCGCATCGCCAAATACGCCACCGACAGCAACACGATGGCGACAGCTTATTGTTCTATTCAGCAGGCATAAATGGCTGTCATTTGAGTTGATCCGCCAAGAGTGGGGATGGGAAGGGAACGCTTTTAATTCCTCCGGGGGGTTGTGCTTTCATCTAGCTGTACCTTACGTTTGAGGAATAATAAAGATGAGAGAGAAACCAAGCACTGGACACTGTAGACGGAGAACTGTACTCGATGAAAGTTTGTACTGATGGCTCGGACGTTGATACGAGAACTGGGGGGAAATTCAGATTGCTGCTGCTCGAATACAGGTGGTGCAAGTACTGTAGAGACGTCAAAGCGCGAGTGGCTCGGGGGTCGAACAAACAAGGTATCTAAGGTAACAACAAGAGTCAGAGCTAAATAACATAGAGCCAAAGCAATGAAAGGGCCCTGCCTACTACTGGCATAGGGCGCGGGATCTAACCTGGCCGCTGAGATAGAGCAGGACCGCCACCAAAGCAAAAGCCGCGGTAGCAGAGAAACTATGCCAGCAAAGGAGTGTAAATCAATAATAATAAAAGGTCAAGGGATACAAAAGGGAATGGTGTGGTCCCCAGTGGGGTAAGGATGCCATGCATAGGGTGACTGACACGGAAAGCTTACTACAGGAGAGGAATGAAAAAGTGAATGGTAAAGAGAATAACATGGTTCCTGGGTCGATGTAAATCCACACACTAACATTACACGTGAGATATCTTGTTGGTTAGTGAATTATGCGCTGCGAGCGTGAAACTCTGAAGTGCACTTCTCTGACATGTCGGAGGAAGCAACCTCGTCTCATTCTCTTCTTCGGCTCACACCATCTACATGAGACGGTCCGATACCTCGACAGCTGAATGATGCCATGGGCATTGGCAAAATGGTCTTGGCAATCATAACCGATAACAGTGTTGCATATACTCCCATCACTGTCCTTCCAACCGCATTGTTTGGAAAACATGCGGTCGTTGTGTGTGGATTGTTCTGCTGGAGTAGCAGGAACATGGTCAGCGCCTGGTGGGGTTGCGCCAGCTGAAGCTGCGTTGGCCGGGTAATACGACTGGCTAATGGGAGGGTTTGTCGCTTGCGTGGATGCAGATGGAGGGAAACCCTGAAATGCATTGAGTCAACGGTCGGAATCAACGACAAGACTGGCTCACGCTTGAATCCATTTGGCGTCTTCCAAGGCCAACTGGGTCGAGGGCTCGAAATGCATGCCAAACTGGTACAGGCATCAAAGGAGCGTTGTAAGTCTCCATTGGGTGTCCAGTCCAGGAAAGGACTTTATGGGTGCCTGGCAAATTGGCGTGTACGGATTGAGCTGGTAGCACCACTGGCTCACAACAGGGCACGAGTTGCTGAGTGATGTTAACTGGATGGATTTCAACAAGGGAATGCATTCAAATCAACGGTCAATGTCAACAACATGCTTGCTCACCTCCAAATATATTTGGCGTCCTTCTAGAGAAAGCGGGGGAGGGATATTGAAACCTCGGAGAACGCGCCCACCTGGGACAGTCATCAAAGGAGGATTGTAAATCTCTGTTGAGAAAAGGGGGGCAAGCATCGGAAGATGCGGCACTGCCTTGAAGGGCTTGACGACCGAGAATAGGGCTATGTTCTGGATCTTCCGGGATGGGCTCGGGAGTGACCGGAAACCCCTGTGCATAGTACGGCCTCCTTGATTGCTGTTGAAACTAGAAAAAGGTTACTCACTTAGTATTATCGTGAATCGAGGGGATGGGTTCAAACCTGGTGAGGAACATCCAATCTACCATTTCTACAGAAGAATTTGAGTCTCCAGTACCAGATGAAATTATATGTACCTTGATGTTGGGAGGGAATGTCCTGGTCTGGGGCCGCCAACGCCTGTGGAAAGAATAGTGTGGTGGACATCATCAAAGCCGCTCCCCAAGTGCCTGCGCCCCTCGATATCTCCTTGTACGGAGGGATTCAAGAGAACTGGGGACACTGGTTGCGCATTTGATCTCCTCTCTATAAAATTAGACATGGATGGACATGTTTGTCCACCTTCCATACGTCCAGGAGGATAGGAATGATCAAGACAAGGGGTGAACCAGGCCTAAGAGCAAGAAGTGATGGCAGTATAGCAAAGAGGATATGAAAGTAGACGAAAGGTACATTGGAGTCGGGACCAAGCATGTGTTCTCCTTTTATCTATTCTTATCGCTGTGGCAGTAGTAAACCAATCATTAAGTGCCTCCAGTAAAATGTGCTGTAAAAATCCAGAGGGTATGTCCTGTGAACATCGGGCCGGCGAACGCATTACATAGCCCAATGTGGAAGCCTGTCGTCATATGTAAGTTCTTAGAAGCAGTGTTCAGGGCCATGCATAACTTGCTTCGACTTAACCACCTCTACCTTCCGCTTCCCGGGGTTCCGCCTCCATAGGCGGGTGGATCATTCCACTGCAGTCATACAGTCGGCTTGAACTAGAGCAGTATCCAAGCCACGAAGCTGCGCCTGCGCCCATCTGAGGAACCCATCCGTTAGTAGATCTATGGACCAAATTCACTTGGCAACCTACCCGTCATACATAGGTGGATAAACACCCACCACGAATGGCAGCATTCAATCGAACCTACCAGCAAGATCCGGGAGAAACCGAGGCATCCTTCAGATGCTATACAGCAACGTATTCCATCGGAACACCTATGCAGGTCAAGCGACGGGTGTGGGACTCGAAAATCCGTTACTTATTCTCTTTTTGGCAGGTTCACACGACGAAAACATTGGCGTCCTTCCTAACTGTGCCAGGTATTCAACTTCGATTGGAATCTGGTCAAAGCTACGCACCATCCATTCTGTTATCACAGCTCCCTCCCACAAAAGGTAACATCGACGAGAATTGACGGACAACTCAAAAGGACCACGGAGCTTTGTAGTACCAGCCCGAACAAGGATCCTGACCACAAAACATATCCACGCTGGCGCAACTGTGAGTATCTATATAGTTAAATTGGCGCAGTCCCGCCGTACCTTCTGGCATTGCGGAGGTGGGATATTGCTGTGGGCCAGTGTTGCTCATTCCGGACCTTGAATTATTGAACCATTGGTGCAGTCTTTAGACTGAAGTTGTATTGATGATCTGAAACAGTGAACGGCAGCATTCAATTCCATGACCATCAGTGTCTTGAAGGATGCAACTCTACCTTGCGAGGATCTTGTGTTAAGAGCTGGCTACATGAATGCACAGGGTGAAATCGAACCATTATTGGAATCATGAAACTGCAAGGCAATCGATAGATATATGTGCAGCATCGTGAGACGTTTTCGTGGGAGGGGAAAAGTTGCTGTAGAGGCTGCGCTGCTCTGCTTGGTTTTTCAGAACTCGAATGCTGTTTGGCTGCATTCCATTATACAATCTGATCTTGCTGTACTTGCTGTCTGCCAATCTCCCGATCCAGACCACCTGTATGTCCTTTACAAAGATGCATGCGAAATCAGTATGCTTCCATACTTGCGAGTGCTATCGCACCGCGAAAAGGCCCCATCGACAGGTACTAACACAGCTGCAACGGCTTGCTGTTTTCGGCACACGTACCTGGCTGTTCTGTTGGAAATTGATGCACTGGTTAACCATGGGTCGACACGCGAAAGGGGTGGAATGTCGAGATGGAGTGCGGCAACATCGGCGCAGCACTACAAGCGAAACTTAGATAAGACTACTCGGACAGTGATGTCGGATGATGGGTCTAAGGTTGGGCGATTTTTTTTTTCCATTGAAGTATGTGTCATTAGGGTCGTTCAAACCTCGATTTCGCTGGTCGATTTCGCGGTCGATTTCGATTTCGATTTGGGACTTCGGGCAAGGGCGAAATCGGTCTCCAACTTTGACATCCCCCGGTTTCGACGCGATTTCGCTCGATTTCGCTCGATTTCGACCACCGGTTCAAACTTGCCTGTCGTCGGAGTGTGAATTACTTAATAGTAAAACTTCGCACGTGACTGCCAAATTAAGGCATAGTGTATTACCTAATGTTGGGATATTCAGTACAAGAACTCTCGAGTACCCAAGGTTGCTACATAGCTCACTACAGAATGAGCCAAGTAAAAACGAAAACATTAGAATGAGTGTATACCAATAGAATAGCACCAATGAAGAGGTAGAATGCAGGCAAAAAGAAAGTTGAGCAAGCAGACTTGAACTCATGGACTAGGCAAAAATATTGAAGATGTCAACTGTTAGGCAATAAAGCCAATACAATAATTAGCAACAATGGGCATATAGCCGAAGGAGGCCAACTATTCATAGATGTGTTGTTGCTAAGATTAATATTGATCCCATAGCCTAATGGTTAAAATCCAATTATCTTTTTGCCCAGGCCATGAGTTCAAGTCCCCTTATGCTCAACTTTTTTGACCTGCATTCTACCTCTTCATCAATGCTACTCTATTGGTACCCACTCATTCTAATGTCATATTTTTTACTTGGCACATTCTGTAGCAAAGCTATATAGCAACCTTTAGTGCTCGAGAGTTTTTGTGCTGAATATCCCAACATTAGATAATACGCTATGCCAATTTAGCAGTCACGTGCGACTGCGACTTAACTGAGGCTCGACTGAGGCTCCCTATTTTTCGTCTTCGGCTGGGAGTGTCATAGTCCTCTTTATTTAGGCAAACCATGGGTATATAACAAAAATGAGCATACAAGTTGGAACAAGTGCCTAAGTATTACAACTAGGTGTCGACAACAGTTTGGCCACATTCAGACTCCGCTTACACAGTGCCGAGCCATGCCGCATGAAGTCAAGCGAAATCGACGTTGGTCGGTTTGGGTCGATTTCAACTTGGGAAATCGAAATCGAAATCGAAATCGACCGCGAAATCGACCGGCGAAATCGAGGTTTGAACGACCCTATTGTTTGTGTATGTCTTACCAGGAAACTGTTCGCTTTTCGTCATCCACGTGTGAGATCCGCGTGTGCGTGTATCAAATTGACAGGAACTATCGTGGCTTCTCCGCGGAGCACCGTTATCTAACGGGAGGCTACGTGTCGTTTTCAACGGCAGTCCTGCTAGTGACGATTGGCTTGTTTTCACGCACGTGTTCCACAAACAGGATGCCTGCCGATTCGAAAGAGCTCAGATTCACTATTGTTATTGTTAGTTCATTTCCAGCCAAGAGGTGCTGGTTCTATGTGTACAAAGTATCAATAAGATAGCAAGAGAGAAAAATATGACAAGAGATGAACTAGTCCGTCTTCATGCGCCGAACCCGCAGGTGCGCTTCTCTAATATGTCGGACGAAGCAACCCCTTGTCATTTTCTTACCCGAGTCGCACCATCTACATGTGATCTTAGTGCGTGCTGACAACTTGGTAATGCCATGGGCATTCGCAAAGTGATCTTGGCAGTAATAAGTGAGGTCAACGCCGCATGTATGCCCATTCTCATCTTTCCAACCGCACGGCACGGTGCGGGTGCGACACGTGGACGGCTTCACTGCAGCAGTTATCTGGGTGGAAGTGGATGGGGGAAGCCCCTGGAATGCATCTGAATCAACGATCTAGTTTAATGACACCATTGCTCACCCCTGAATGCATTTGACATCCTTTCGGACCAAGGACATCGTTTGCACATGGAGGAGTATGAGGTTCGCTGAATAATGTTGCCTGAGCGAATGCGGATGGGAGGAAGACCTGAAACGGATCAGAGCCAACCGTGCCGTTGACTGAAACGATTGTTTCGCGTCCTTCCTGACCAGGAACATTGTGGGCACCTGACAGAATACATGGGTAGCCCTGGTCGTACGACTGGCCAACAAGAGGGTTTGAGTCGCCGGTTGACATTGCCTGGGTGGAAGGGAAACCCTGAAAAGGAATCGAGTCAACTGTCTGGTTGAAAGACACGGTTATTGGGCGCCCATCTTGACCAGAGGCATTATGGAAAGCTAGTAGAGCATATGGGCTGTTCTGGTTGCACGACTGGTCCACGGGAGGGTTTGAGTCACTGGATGACGTTGCATGGGTGTAAAAAGAAGGGAGAAAATCCTATGTATTTGAGTCAACAATCTGATTCTATGACATGACGCTCACCTCATAATGCATCTGGTGTCCTGTCAGACAAATAGAAGATCGAAGGCAACCCGGGTCGGCCGTCAAAGGAGGGATGCAAACTTCCGCTGAGAAAGGGGAAACGGATGCGAAGGGGTGTGTAGTGCGGAGCTATAGTGGGTAAGTATCCTTATGTCCACAAACGTACATGGCAAAGCTTACCATCATTGATGATGGCTGCGGACAGGTCGCACAGAAGGATTCCATGGTCGAGAATGGATATTCTGTAGTATCCAGGACGGACATAGGTGTCATCACACTCGATGGTTGTTGCATGAAGCAGGGAGTAACGTGTGGTGAAACATCCAAAACATCATTTCTACATTTGAAGGCAAAGATGTGAGTCCCCAGCAGCAGATGATATATTATGCGTACGTCGAGATTGGATGACTGGGTCCGAAGGCACCAGCAGCAGGATGGGTCCCCTTGGAGCCATACAGAGCGTGATGTGATCGTCCAACGACCATATGTCTTGCCATCTACGGAGGACAGAATAATAGGAAAGAACAGAGGCAGTATGGTGAAAATGAGACGGGATATGCAGGGAAATGAGGGTGAAGGCAGGTAAGTTGGGGGAAATCCCAAGTTGCTTCGAATGAGATACACGTCTTATAAACTGGCTGGTGACGTTGAACAAAACATTATCTAAGCGAACTTTAGCCCATTCCTTCTTGTCCCTGAGCTATTTGGTGTTCGATAGGTGGAAGCTCGCCATCATATGTAAGTGTGCCGCGCTTGTTCATGGACATGCTCTAGACAAGCGTTCCGCATGCAACGGCAGATGGTTATATACTTCGCCATAAGACAGCTAGAAGACTCACCTGAGTCGGACATCTTTTCACGCCATGGCAACCTAACATGCGTCAGCATCCAACGCGAGGAACCTATCCATTAGTAAATCCATAAACAATTCGACGCAACAGATTAATAGGAATGGCCCGTGATCGGAACATGATGCCGTCCATCTACTTAATAAATTGGGGGTGTTGACCGTAGGACAAAGTTTAAGAGGTATTGGCTGGCCACGTGATCAGTCGACGAGATTAACTGTCCATGGGAAGCTATGCTGTTCAGTGTTCTGGGGTGATGACGTGATTCGGTAGGTGCAGTGAGGTACCAGTACTGGTACCTTGTCAGCTGGGCCTACGAAGTAAGGTATTCCATCATACCTCCGTTCAACCTGGTTGGTCATTGTCAGCATGTTTTGGCCCTCACAACTCCTATAGCGTGACAAGTGTGGCATGAGTACGGAAAATTCTGGGCGGTATGATCTAAATTTTTCGTGCATAAGGAGTAATTGTAAAGGGTCAAGGACCTTGCAAGACGTGTGCGTCCGACGGACGAGTGTTGGATTGACCCGAGCGGCGATTTAAATTCGGGTGGAGTCGCATTGGCGTGGGCGGCCCGCGGGGCTGCATCCATTGGAAGTGCTGGAAAACGTGGACCACGCCAATTGTTAGGTGCGGTACTTTGTATGGTAAAATGTTCCCCAGCGGATCGTTAATGAACACGTGAATTAAAACATTGGATTCAGTGGGTGCTGTAACGTTAGAGTCTTGGAGGTTGAAGCAAATTTAAATCAGCGCCCACGGACCGAACTGTTTCTAAGTCGCGTGAAGATTCCAAATCACGACCGGCCTTGAAGCGGCTGCGGGATTAGTAGGTTGGAGTCCAGATCTAAGTACTGGAATATGAGGGTCTTGGCGCTCATAGCGGCCAATCATGCCTACTTTTATACCACAATGGTGACTTTCAGGCCCGGTTCCCACGCTAGCTACCACCAAAGTTGGCAGTCCGCTTGTTGTTGTACATTTGGCTGGCCTCCAGCTGATTTTGTACTCTGCAAGGACTTGTCCAGCTTTGGATCATAACAAGAAATGTCAAAAAGAAAACAGAGTGTTTGCAGACACAAGTTGATCAAGACGTTTCTGATGAAGAGGTATGTACCCTTTAATACCACTAGTTCAGTAGGCGCCCATTTTCGTGAATGTTGACTTTGACTTCTTCAATCTGAGCCCCGAGGTTGATTACCATGCTATGATGCTATCAATGGTCTGCTAATCCAGCTCTTTGCATCCGGAAAGTGGTCACAATTGATCAAAAATTCACATGAGTTTTATTTAGGTTTGGAATGTAGCCAGAAATGGCAGCCCGGATCGGCCATATGTACCTTACCTTGGAGGATCGCAGCCGAAAAGCGTCAACAGAATCTGCATTCTACACCACAGCTGTCTCGCCTCCCGCCCTAAAAGACCAGGTCCAGGATCAAGCTTCAAGCCCAAGCTCATCCACTGTGAACGCGTGCCCAGTATACTCGTCCAGGTCATTGCATCCATGCAAAAGCATCAATCTGCAGCTATTGGTATGTGACTTCTCAGGCGTTACCTAACGAGATTGGGCACCAGCTTAATGAATCAAGTTTCCATACAGTACATACCCACCTATCCCTCTCCTCCACTTTCCCGAAAGGATCCCGGCTCCCCCACATATGTATCCTTCCAAAGCAGACACGGATACATGCCTCAACCAGTGTGTTTTCAACTTTGTGAGTGATATCGCCGAGGTCATCGCATCGCCAAACACGCCACCGACAGCAACACGATGGCGACGACTTATTGTTCTGTTCAGCAGGCATAAATGGCTGTCATTTGAGTTGATCCGTCAAGAGCGGGGGGACGCTTTTAATTCCTCCGAGGGGGGGGGGGGGTGCGCCTTCATCTAGCTGTACCTCACGTTCGAGGAATAATAAAGATGAGAGAGAAACCAAGTACTGGACACTGTAGACGGAGAACTGTACTCGATGAAAGTTTATACTGATGGCTCGGACGTTGATACGGACACTGGAGGGAAATTGGATTGCTGCTGCTCGAGGTAGATACAGGTGGTAGTATAAGTACTGTAGAGACACCAAAGCGCGAGTGGCTCGAGGGTCAAGCGAACAACTGTGTGAAAGCGACGAATAAGATGCAGGAATACGAAACCGTGTGGAAAGGGGAATAAATTCACAGCGACTGGGGTCAGACTAACCCCCTCCCATAGAGTAGAATGGACACAAAAGTAAGGGCATGGTTTTCCAGGAGCCTAGAAGAGCATGAGAAAGCAATGGAAATGCAAAGAATCAACAACAGAGATACAAACAGCAGTTAACAGAGAGAGACTTCTATATTTCTATAACCGCTACAAGGAAACGAGCGTACTAAGGCGCGGTGTCAAATAGCCATAGGAATGTAATGTACTTTGGACAATTATACGCCGTGACCCCCTTGTCTCCAACATGAGGGTCAACAAAACGTGAGACCATATCACGCGGGGCGGCGATCTACGCGTCCTGAGCGGGAAACCCCCAAGTGGGTTTCCCTAATATGCCGGAGGAAGCAATCCCGTCTCATCTTGTAATCCGGCTTGCACCATCGACATGATACTATTGAATGTGCTGGTAAGTTTGTAATGCCATGAACGCCCGCAAAATGGAGCTGGCATTCATAATCGATCGTATGGCCACATGTAACCCCGTCCTCGTTTTCCCAACCGCACTGCGTAGCGATCATGGCGTCACGAGGCGTGGGCTCAGCTGGAGTAGAGGGGGTATTATTGGCATATGGTGGAGCGGTGCTGACTGGGGCATCTGGCTGGTAGTCTGGCTGGCTCACAGAAGGGTTTGGGTTATTAGATGACGTTGCTTGAGTGGAAGTGGGTGGGGAAAAGCCGTAAGATGCATTCGAGCCAATAGCTGGGTTAATGACACGCCTGCGACCCATTCGGCGGCGGCCTTTATGTGAATTGGCGGTGGGAGTGTCAGAGTCCACATGAGGGTTTGGGTCGTTTGGTTGCATCGCCTGGGTGGAAGCAGACGAGTAGTAGAAACTTTGAAATATATTCGAGTCGGAGGAACAACACGTTTGCTCCATTTGGCGGCCTTGCAAATCAATATGATATGTGGTATTGGAGGTTTGGGGGAAATGCCATAGTATTGGAGTGGGAGTCGAAGGAGAGCTACAAGCATCCGTTGGGTGTCTAGCCCCGCAAGGGGTACTACTATAGGCACCCGGCGGAGATTTGTCCGTCGGAGTATGTGGGTTATCCTGATAGTTCCACTGGCTCCCAGCACAGTTAGGGTGGCTGGATAATGTTTCCTGGGTCAATACTACAGATGGGGGGAAGCCTTGAAGTGGATTCAAGTCAACTTCCAGACAGTTGAACGAATCGACTGTTTGGCGTCGACCGGGGACATAATGGACACCTGAACCCTGATATGTAGTCGAATCAACAGACTGGTTCAACGACATGGTTGCTCACTTCGAAATGCATTTGTGTTCCTGTCAGATCAACGGGGGGAGTGAGGTTAACTGGAACGACCGTAAATGGAGAGTTGTAAAACTCCGTTCGAAAAGAAGGAGCGAAAGGCTAGGGGTGTGGGTAAGATTATGGTTACAAGCAAGTGGCCAAACCTACCACCGTCGAAGGACCTCTGGGTGGGGTGCCATGAAGGGCTCCATGACTGAGGATGGGGGGAACAAAATGTCCCGGAGCGGGGGGATAGGAGAGGGGTGGGGGTGGTAGTTGTACAGTCGCTGTCGATAGGCCTTGCGCATAGTATATGTCACTTGATTGTGATTGAAGCTAGGAAAAGGTTGGCCACTTGATTTTATCATGGAACCAGAAGATGGGTTCAAACCTGGTGAGGAATACTCAAGCTACCATTTCTACAGTTGAAGGTAAGGATGTGAGTCCCTAGCACCAGATGATGAGATTATGTACCTTGACGTCAAACGGGAATATTCCGGTTCCAGGGCGCCAGCGCCAGTGGGAAAAGTAGTGCAAGGATCAGAGTTGCTCAGAAAAGGTCTTCTGAGTCGGAGTCCTTGGATAGTATCTCCCCGCATATACTCATTTTCGAGAAGTAGGGGAAATGTTTGCGGGTTTGGCCTTTCCTCGGGAGGGAAGGGCAAACTTTGTGGTCGCCCACGTTCCATATATCTAGGAGGATATCAAAGGTTGCGACGAGGAAGGAGGAATCAAAAATAACGAAGAAAACAGTCAAAGTAATATAGCGCAATGGAGCTTGGAGCGCTCTAAGTATTTCGATGCCGCACACCGATCTATTATATGTAATATTAAAAGACATGCTGTACGACTGGCGAAAAGCCAAAGACAGTAGCTCCTGTGCGAACGGAATGAGACGGACACTGAGCAGCAGGCCAGCTACGTACTAAGATGATGCCATGCTCATACGCGTGGCGGCCCCCCATTACTATGTATATGGAAGCAGTAATATTGTGTAGGGTTCACGGTCCTAGTATTTCATAGCTTTCTACACACCGGTGTTTCGCCTGCAGGGGCATTCTGATACGCGGTTATACAGCTAGAAGATCTACTTGATTTAGACAAGTATGTCAGAACCATGACAGGTTAACAAGGGCGCGCAACCATCCCGGAGGAAACCGCTCATTAGTAGATCTATACATAAAATTGACTTGGTGATCCGAATGTCATCCTACCTGATTTTAAGTGAACGATTAACGAAAGCGAGCGATGGTGGGGAAACCATATTTCTAGAAATCGATAGACACCCAATGCTAATGGCATCGGCATTGGAAAGGTGTAATTGGGATCAGCTGTAGAGACCAATATTTCATGATGAGTATCAGGTTTGTGGAATCTTCCATTGTGTTCATCGCTTGCGCGGACGAACCCAACGGTGAGGCACTGTCAGATGTATACAGCAAGACATTGAAACAGCACATGTCGTTTTTGTTCTTGTTCCACCCACTGGATATCGACAGTAATATTTTTGGTGCTCAAAACTCGTATCGTCGCGGCCAACTTGGCATGTACAGATATGCCAATACATGTCATGAGGCAGAGAGCCGCCGCAGACGGAAACCTGTTACTTGCTGTCAAAATAACAGATTCTCAGCATACAGCTTGGAAACCGAAGGAAAGGGGAAAAAATATAGCCATCTTTATCAACTGTTTGGATCAGAATCCGATCAATGGTGTGCACCTCCCTGCCATGCTGTTATCACAGCACCCTTAACAAGCTCGAGTCGGAGATCCCCGAGCGCTGCTTGCTAGCCACGCGTTGGCGTCGAATGGATCCTGGACTCTGAGTACGTTTGGACTAAAGCGAAATTGGTGAGTGGCTACAGCATCGCATCAGCTTCTGTCGTAGCCGCAGGGGGGCTACATTCCTGTGCGTTGAACCTCCCGCACTCTAGATCTTGAAAACGGGGAACATTGAACCGTGGGCAAGGTACTATAGTATACTGCAGTTGCTGTGGACAATCTGAAGATCAGTGAACACGACATTGAATGTAGTGGGCATTAGAGTCTTCGAGGACGTACCACCTTCGAGTGTGAAAGATCTGGTCGAGGCTACATGAATCAGCACCTACGAAGAATTCGGAATAGTGGAATTGAAGGGATTGCTGGCAGCGATGGGCAGAGGGGGTGTTGCGGTGTTAGTTGCAAGCCCTGTCGTGCTTATATCCCGGGGTAAAGTTGATTGATTTAGTTACCGTTCCAGTAACCATCATGATCCTGTATATCGGTGGCTCAAGAATGTTGGCCAGTCCATTTGCAATTTGACGGATTTGGAGTCATTACATAAGGTCCTTCGTCGCTGATGGAAATTCAAAGCGCAACGGAGAGTGCCCTCTATATATCCCATTCCATCCCTGATCTCCAGCTCCTGTCCACTACTCAGGCCGCCCTTCCTATACATATAGCATTATCTGCTGATCATGAATGAGACGCTACTAGGCTTATGCCTAACCGTGACCTAATTGTTTATACGGATGGCTCTTTATGTAATACCCACAAGGCAGTCTCCCTATACAGGTGTGGGCTGAGTTGGCTTTTACGGGCGGGCGGAAGTCTTTACAGGATCCTTCGTACGGTTGGAGACCATATTCGATAATGAACTTACAGCAAACTGCATGCCAATGCGGACAAGTATCGATGAGGATTACTTACCAATATTTGCCACCTCCTGCACTTCGACAAAGATACCCACCACCAGCACACCTCGGCACCCTTAGGGCCACTCCCACGGTGGCCCACGACCACAATGACGGAGGCTCAACGAAGACAACCAGCACATCCAGCATGACCCGTACTAGGACTAGCATGACGACGCCGATTGGTATCACCACCACCTGCAGAGGACAACACTTGAACAGCTGTGCCCACTCCCAGCAGTATTTCCGCTCTGTTTCTCTTATAGAGTCAATGGAATCAACGCTATCCTCAAAATTGTCTCTGGAAGCAATCCCTAGCAATCCCCCCTCATGCCGTGTTCCTGCAAGTCGTCATTTCCATGATTTTACCTCATCGAAACGTGATCAACATCAACTCAATCGTCAGTCGTCCGTGTCACCAGATTCAAGCAACTCAGGTCCCGGAAACTAAGCGAGTTCTGCTGGTATTGGCGCTGGTCATGGACTTGCAATTCCCCCGGGATCACCCATTTTGGGCACGAGTCCATTCTTGGGCCGCCTTCCAACATTCAACATTTCAACGCGATATCGTTATCCGAAAAATCTACACTTCCCCAGTTGCCTGAGTCTGCGCCCATGCTTTTTCCTTTTACTACTTAGAGGGACGTTTCCTGCACGAGATGTCATCATTTTGTCGCACACTCACGATGGATCTTACAGATCAGTGGCTGATGCACTATTGTCTACTTGCTGGAGGCATGAGCTGCGTCTCTGAATTAGCATGTAGCTTAGTGTCTTGCACAGTCGGAGCCATGCTTAGGTGCTTAATATTACCCACTACTTGCTGCACGTGAGAGGTAATGGGTGGGGCACACAATAGCTGTGAATCACTTTCGCCGGTGAACGGTTTGGTCATACAACCCGAGACTCGATTACCCTATGCTAGACCTAATGTACGTAGACATATTGCATACATAGTAGATGCTCAATCAAAGTGGCTTGGTGCTCGGGTCAAATGTAAGTGCTGGAGGCATCATGCTCCCCCGAATCTACTACGTCACGTGCCTGGATTCTCCCTTATACGCCGAAGTTGTCAATTATTCCTATATTCTTTCCTACTATCAGGTGGGGCCTGTGATCCAACGTTGGACCCAGCCAGGTGCTGGTTTTTGCGTGAAAGTACGAACTTCGTGTCCATAAAGTAGCAAGAGAAAAAAAAAATGATAGGAAGTGAACTAGTACGTACGTGCTCTCTTCGGGCGCCCAAACCGCAGGTGCACTTCTCTAATATGTCTGACAAGGCAACCCCTTGTCATGCTCTTGTCGCACCATCTACAAGTGACCCGAGTACGTCCTGACAACTTGGTAATGTCATGGGCAGTGGCAAAGTGCGTTTGACACTCATGAGTGATACCGA
>Ga0307518_10002035_pt1 | contig 14842 bp, 18 predicted proteins | sample 25_EM_MG_FD_203889 | JGI IMG/M metagenome (GOLD analysis project Ga0307518, IMG submission 203889) | Populus trichocarpa ectomycorrhiza microbial communities from riparian zone in the Pacific Northwest, United States - 25_EM | ecosystem: Host-associated > Plants > Roots > Unclassified | place...
ATGCCGGCACTGGGTGCCTAAAAATGACATTTGAGCGCTAACGTCGTTTCTTCTCTTCTTTCCTTTGTTTCTCCATCAATTCTTCAGCTTCTTTGCTCGTTCTGGTATGGGAGTTGGACTGCAGTAGTGCGCATTCCTTTCTCATACCATAATGGACGTTATTCCTTCAGTCTCTTCTGCTTCTTGGCGGTTCTTGTGCGAGTGATGACTGTCAGCGTCGGCAGTCATCTCTTGCATCAGGATAGTCTTCTAGTGCAATAGATGGCTACGATGAGGCTCCGTCGTGCTCATCTTTCGCACCAGGATCGTTTGATATTGATGTTATCTTCCATGTTCACTGTACCAAACCTGTTTGGTGCATGACAGCGTGTACAGCATGAGGCACGGGTCTAGACTAAGGTAGATAAGATACAGCTGTACACTACAACAAGATATGATGCTATCTAATCACAGATTAGATAAGATAAAAAGTTGGACCGTTACACTACTCCCTCCTCAGGTGCAGGATTCCAGACTGCAGAACTGAGTGTCGCAAACCATAAGGTTTTCGGGGATACGACCTAATAACAAGTCAAAGTCCGCTTGGGTCATACGAAGCTTTCAAGGAGCAGAGGGGTTTTCTCGGTAAAAGTGCTCGACTACCAGAGGAGAATTCTTTAAATTTGACGAGGGTTCCCAAGTTCTCTTGTGTTCTTTGTATCCTTTCCAGTGCACTAGGTACTGGAGTTGCCTTTTATAAATACGAGAGGCTACGATATAGTCCACTTTGTACTCTTCATCACATTCTTCTGAAACATGTACCGGACCGGGCCGAGACACTGGTTGTCCAGGAAGAGGTCCCAAATAAGGCTTAACTCGAGACACATTCACGACCGGGTGAATCCAAAGAGTTTTGGGGAGCTTAAGCTCGACCACGTTCGGTGTTACGCGAGTGATTTCATAAGGACCAATCCACTTTTCAGTAAGCTTCTTAGAAGCACGATTCAGCATACGAAGGTTGTCTGTAGAAAGCCAGACTTGCTGGCCTACAACATAGTCCAGGGCAGGATTTCTATGCTTATCTGCCTGGAGCTTCATATTATGTTTGGCCTTCTCAGAAGACTCAACGACTTTGTTAAATATGGCAGCAAAGTCTTTAGCTGCTGGGGCTACAGTCTCAACTGGTTCCACACCCATACGAGGGGAATAACTCTGGGTAATTCCAAACGGGGAATCAGTAGTTACCTCCGAAACGGTATTGTTCCAAACAAACTGGGCAATCTTGATCCACTTAGCCCATTCATTCTGCCGATCGTTTACATAAGTTCGGAGATACTGATTAATTTCGCGATTCAATCACTCCGTTTGACCATCGGTTTGCGGGTGAAACACAGTGGACATTTTGCGCTTTACGCCTAAGAGTCTATACAACTCCCCCAGGAAGTTGCTTGCAAAGACCGATCCACAGTCAGAAACCACGGAAGAAGGAAGACCATGCTGACACCAGACATGATCCCTAAACAATTCAGCAGTTGACAATGCGGTTTCCTCCTTGGTACAAGGTACAAATACGACCTCCTTTGAGAACCGATTGACGACCACTAATATATAATTGTAACCGAGGGATCCGGCATCTCGGTAAAGTCCATTGTGACATCAAGCCACGGGCCACTAGGAGTGGGCAGGGGAACAAGACTTCCCGAAGTCTTTTGATTCGATACCTTGGACTGTTGGCACTTCTGACAGTGCTTTACGTAGGTTTGAATCTGTTCCTTCATTCCTTTCCACGTGTAATGCTTCCTGAGTGCGTTATAAGTAGCTTTTACTCCTTTATGACCAGCAACAGGAGTGTCATGAAAGTCCATGATAAGCGACTGGCGCTCTTCGTAAGTCTGATCCTTGTTATCCTCAGAACTAGAGATGTAATAGTCCAATCGCCTACTAAGCAGATCTGCAACGTGCATCTGGGTTCCTTTTTTATAGATAAGCGAGTAATTAAAGCGCATCATCCACATTTGCCAGCGCACTTGGCGCTTGGAGAGATTCTGCGACTTCATAAAATACGTTAAGTTGTGATGGTCCATGTAAATCTCAAAAGCGTAAGGAGTGGCTTTGAGATAATGGCGCCAGGCCTCAGTTGCTTTTATGATGGCCAGCATTTCTTTGTCATGAATAGGATAATTTCGTTCGGAAGGTGTCATAGAGTGTGACATGTACACGACAGGTCTGAATTCGCCGTCTTTGCACTTCACGGATATCACTCCCCCAACGGCAAACTCAGACACGTCTGTTTCCAGGCGGAATTCATGGTCTTGGTCGGGGTACTGAAGTACCGGAGCACGAGTAAAGGCGGCTTTCAAAGCTTCAAACGCTGCGCGTTCCTTTTCTCCGAAGTTAAATACAGTGTCTTTACACGTTAAGTCCGTCATGGGCCTAGCCATGATTGCATAATCTTTAATAAAACGCCGATAGAAGTTGCCAAGGCCCAGGAACGCGCGAACCTGCTTTACGTTCATTGGCTCAGGCCACTTTAAAATAGCATTAACCTTTTCAGGATCCATTTTGATTCCATCACGAGACACTATCATACCGAGGAAGTTGACTTCGGTGACTCTGAAGGGACACTTTTTGGGTTTGACAAACAGATCATTGTCTCACAACCGTTTCAAAACTTCCAGCACAATTCTATCATGCTTTTCCTGATCGTCTGTGTCCATAAATATCATGAGATCATCTATATACACCACACAGACATCTGACATATTGTGGAAGATTTCATTCATCATCTTCTGGAATGTTGCCGGTGAATTACAGAGACTGAAATACATAACAAGTGGCTCAAAAGCCCCTTTGTGCATTACAAACGCAGCTTTCCACTCATCGCCTTCACGAATCCTTACGTTGTTATATCCCCACTGAAGATCCATCTTTGTGAAGAGTTTACAACCCTTGAGCTTGTCAACAAGCTGAGAGATAAGCGGTAGTGGATAGTTATTTTTAATTGTCCAGTCGTTTACGTAGCGGTAATCCTGTACCATGCACTTTTTGCCGTCCTTCTTGGGAATAAAGAAGACCGGTGACGTCTGTTGACTAATAGACGGTCAAATGTATCCTTTTGCAAGTTGATCATCCAGGAAGGATCCAACTTCTTTTTGCTCATCAACAGAGAGCGGGATAAGTCTTCCCTTTTTGGGCAGGAAGTCTTCTTTTAAATCAATTCCATGATCCCAAGGTTTTCTAAGCGGCATGCACTCTGACGACTTTTTACTAAATATGTCTTGGAACTCCCAGTACTCTTTAGGTAATTGCTTCTGGGCTTCTTCTAGGGTCGACTCATCAATAGTGACCTTCGATTCATGCGCCTTTAAAGCTTGAACCCAAGTTTCCTGAGATTTGTTTTCTCGTAATAACTTAGCAAAGCGTGTCTCTAAGAGTGACTTGCACTCTGGCGGACACTGAGTTAAATTAACTTTGCCAGAAACCCAATCTATATCGGGATTGTGCTTTCTAAGCCAGGTGTGGCCGAGGATAAGGGGAACTTTTCCAAGGCAGGTGACTGCACACCAAAGCTTCTCAGCATGCTTCCCAATACCGATGGTAAGCAATACATAATGCGTGATATCACCTTCCTGATTCCTTGTGCCATCTACGTTAAGCACTGGAACGGATTTTACCAGCTTAGATAATTGCAATCGTCGATCAAGAGCCCAGCTCTTGTCAACAAAGCAACCAGTAGCACCACTGTCTAGCAGGGCGTCTACCTCAATAGTATTAAGGGGCCCGCAGATGCGGACCGGTACCGTCACTTCACGTTCCATTGTGAAGGACCTTCATAAGTCCACGGGAACTTCCGAGTTGCTGGGGGGACTTTCTGGTTTCTCAGATGCCAAAGAAGGAGAAAAACTGTCTTTATTCAACCGGGAATTAAGCACGCTTGATTTTACATCTGGCGCCGAGCCCTTTGCAGGGACCCTTAGATGGTAAGGTACAGTCCGAATCACAGTCCATACTATCAACAGACAAGACAGAGTAGCGAGAAGGAGAAACAGAAACAGGGGAAACTGCAGAAGACACTTTTTTGTAGGTTTTCATAATTTTACTACGTAGCAAAGCAATGCGGTATTTAAATATTTCCTGTACAACAGGAGTAGTAGCGCGGGACAGTCTATAGTCCAAAATACGTACAGCTGTGTCCAAAGAAGATTCAAGAGTGAGGGTGCCCGATACGTCCTCACTCTCTAATCTTTTAAATCTCTGAAGAATGCCTGCATTTCTGCAAAGGACATCCCTTGCACTGCGTTTAACTGGTCATCTTCCGGTTGGGCCTGTGCTGCCCATGCTTGGGGTTGCCCACGACGAGGGCGGTGCGGTTTCGTGCACTCACATGCGATGTGGCCAAATAGTTGGCAATTGTAGCATTGGGGCCCTTTACCCCTTTGCTGAGATGACGTATCTGCGGCTCCTATATCCATAGGGACACCGCTGGTCGATGCTGAAGAATAATTCTGGCCCTGGTAGTAGCGGGCCGGGGACGGAGACTGCGTATTAATGAGGAAGAGCTCCTGTGCTCTCCCCATTTCTCTAGCCAAAGTGCTTAACCTGGCATAGGTGTCGCGCTGCATGTTCTGGAGATATATTTGCTCCAGGAGCTTTCTCTGGATCGCCCTTTCGAGCAGATCTCTTGCGTAATCGTCTATGCAACGGCTCTGGATTTTTAGCACTTCAAACTGCGCCAAAAACTCATCAATGCACTGACGAGGGCCCTGCCAGAGACGTAACAGTTGAGCTCTTGCCCACTCCTGGTTGTTTCTGGGGAGGAAGAAGCCCTCTATTTCTGCCTCGAGGTCTGCCCGGGCGGGCCACGCCGGCGGCAGGGGTACTACTCCCAGGGCGAGCGGCAGAGCGGCAACGAGTGCAGCATGGGCTGCCATGCACTGGTCAAGGCAGACTTGAGCCCACCAACCAGCTTTCGGGCCTGTGAGCCAAGAGTAGACAGCGGCCGCCACTGTTGCATCGTTGGCCCCATCCATCATGATGTTGATCCAGACCTTGAGTTTGCTCCACCACTCGTGGAACTTGGTGGGAGAACCATCGAAAGAGCCGGGATCTGCGACCACCTTCTTGCATGCCGGCGGTGCTGGTTGAGGCTGTGCAGCCGCAAGGGCCGCGATATGGTTCTGGAGGTCAACCTGCCCCTGGATGAGCTGACTGAGGAGTGCCTGCAAGTCTGCCATTCTTCAGAGGGGTGGAGATGGGAGTAAGGGGTTGGCCTGTTCTGAACGGGACGGAGGCGGGAAGAGCGGAACGTTCGGCGGCGAGCGAGAGGGAGGTCTGGCAGGGGCGGGACAGGAAGGGAATGAAAGAGTCCAAGGAGTACTTTGACTTCAAAGTCGCTGGTAAGGTGACTGTAGGCGGTGATGGTGTTGGTAAACTGGTTCTCCTCCTCAATTGCCGACTCCCTTGTTTGCGCCTCAGCACTTGTGACAGGGCGAGGACCGTAAATGATCGCCAAGCGCTCCTGTTGTGCTTTGACGAGATGGCGGGGAAACTGGTACGGTATGGTGGTAACGTAAGAGGTATCGTAGGTGTAAGGCTATTCGGGACTAGATCCCCACAGGTGTTCCACTAAACTAAGCATAAGACTTTGTTTGCCTGTCGCTCTCGCCGGGTCAGGGCAGTGGCACAGCTATGCAAAGTACAGATGGCTAGTGGCTGCAGATCACAGGTCTACCTCTGCACGGACGCAGGAACTACTGAGTAACTACGTCTCAACCGCCTTGAGGCTGCGAACCTCTCTTGAACGGGCGCCGACCTTCAGACACCAGGCACGACCCTGGGCTGGTGTACAGTAAAGGATGTGGTGCTAAAAACTCCCAATGCCGAAGCACTACGGGAACGGCACTAAAAGGCTGGCCGTGTACGAAACGCAAGGTGCAAAGATGAAGCTCCTTAACCCTGGAGTCTGGGTACAGTTGTCTTATAAGGCTAGACGAGCGTGTAGTAGAGCGAAGTAAGATGTTTAGATTCGAGCTCAGGTGAGACGACCCTAGGCAAAGACACCAAGGACCCTACTACACACTGGGGCTCTGAGAGGATAGGACGCGAGGACTAGGGCAATAACCCAAGATGAGCTCGAATGGAGAGCCTCTGGGTGCTGGATTGCACTTGTATATATACTACTCTACACAAGGGCTACGCAAGGCTATCCATGAGGCTATGTACTGTGCAATGCTATGCTAGTGATGTCATGGTGGAGCTAAGGCTATGTGGAATGACGTCAAGGGAGGCAGCGTGTACAGCATGAGGCACGGGTCTAGACTAAGGTAGATAAGATACGGCTGTACACTACGACAAGATATGACGCTATCTAATCACAGATTAGATAAGATAAAAAGTTGGACCGTTACAGAGCCAGCGTCAGAAGTCAGCCAGGAGCTGCCCTCCCAAAAGCCATCAATATCTTCTGTCCCGAATGATTGATGTTGAGGTTTGTCCCCGACTTCCTTGACAGGGGGCCATGTGCCAGCATGCTCATTAAGAGCGGCGAGATTGCGGCAAATTGCCACAAGGGTGTAAACGAGACCTCTGAAGGCTGCAGTACTGAGCACTGCCATGGTAAGGGAGTAAGCTACCATCAAAGAGACTGGGGACACCGGGGAACTTGCCAGATAAAAACACATAGGGCCAAAAAATCTAGAGAGGAAAGCCAGAGATGGCTTTTGTCGGCTGCGGATAACGAGTGGAAGTTGTAGTTAGGAAGCCCAAATTCGGACTGTCACAAGTGGTGGTCAGTTATGCAGTCCAACATCCTGGGGAATGCAACGTACCGGGGGGACTCGCCTGCTCAAAGGATGAGGAAGTACAATTGGGATTACTATATGAAAAATAACAAATGCCGAAGCTATGAACGAGATGAAAGCAAGCACAGGCACTGAGATAAACAGGATCATCGTGATCGAGTTTGTTGGGCAATTATTGATTTGTTCTTGCTGAGCGAGCATGAGTTGCATGTGTGCGTGATGTGCGTAAGGCCTTCTTGACGGCAAAGTCGAGCTGGAAAAAAGGGAGTAGAATTTTCCACTAATTAACTTGATAGAGCATCTGACAGTCTTGGAGAGCAACGAGAAACCGAGAAACCAGTGAAAGCTTGAATAAATGGCCTGTATTAGTTAGGAAGCCCAAACTCGGAATATCAAATGGGGCCGTCAGTTGCACAGTCCAACGTCCTGAGGAATGTAATGTACTGGGGGGACCCGCCTGCTCAAAGGCTAGAACGAAGTGCCAATGATGTGGGAATGGAATTCAAACAATGCCGATGTCAGCACACAGCCACCCACCGCAAATTTTTACTAAGGTAATATGCGGAAGGAAATCTTCATCAAGGGAGACCTCTTTCAACTGCAGTGACAAAGAATTGTAATCCTTGACTTTGACAGCCTTCAAGTCAGCCTTGTGCGGGCCAAATAAAGGAAGAGCAGCACTTACCATATTATTAGACAGTCTAACACATTGTGTGTGACAAATAAGCTATGGTAGATAACCTTGGGCTCGAAAGCTGCGAACTGAGCGTGAATTTTTGCAGCCGTCCGGAGATCTAAATTTGCCAACTCGCTATGTTGAGTTCTGAAGGGCCCGATGCTGTATGATCACTGGTCATCAGACTAAAATTTCCCAACCGGCTTCACAGCTACTCACAGATTCCAGTAAATCCAGGGAAGCAGGAATGTTTGCTAGACATGTCAATGTGTGTGGTTTGAGAGCAGGCTATTGGTCGGCTTCCAACAGGGGAGTTGGAAGCCTCGGAATTGATGTCCCAGGTAAGTGGAAGGAACTCCACTCGCTTTGTTGAGTTCAGAGTGCAACGCAGCTGTTCAATCGGTCAGACCAACCAAATACAACCAGCCTAGCCACTACATACATACTCACAAACTATAGTTCGTGTCAATGTACTGATAAAAATTGCCTGCAGTAAGTGGAGTTTGTCAATGCCGGTGAAAAACCACAGAATGCAAGGACATACGTGGTGCCTCAGTGGTATATTGCTGTACTGAAAATGGTCAAGAAAGGACGGTGTTAGTTCATGAGGATCTAATATACAAGTAGGATAAAGCATGTACAAAAAGATCTGAGAATAAAATGAAATAAGAAGGGGGACAGACTCCTGGGGGATCGGGGAAGCATTTCAACACCATCGATAAGACAGATAAACCGGGGCCAGTCTGGGTCCAATTGAGAAGCCTGAAGCTGACTGTTGAGAGCCAACAGAAGGGTGAAGCGCTGATTCCAGGCTGCAGCACATGATGTCCAATGTGTTGTCCACTGTTTAAGAACTTGAGTCCTGACATCGAACGAAGTGATATTACACATTGGCTTGGAGGCAGGGTTGGCAGAAGGACAGCTGGGCCTTGCTGCTGCAATGATGTAATCTTAATCAGAGCTGGATGACGGAGAATCCTGCGGCTTCAGCATGGCAACAGTAACGCGAAACAATCACATTTTTTGACAACACCAAACATCAAAAGTAACTAATGAGCTAAGAGCAATGAAAGAAATCTAATTTGGATTCAGAAGAACCTAAACTAGAGGGTGAAAAGAAGGGCAAGTTGATGAAGATGAAAAGGATTGTGAATTCGTAATGCAGACGGCATTAAATGAGAACATGGATGCAACGAGATTGCAGGGTGGTGTGCAGCGTGTACATATTACTTCGAAGCCCTTGTGTTCCTGCGGGTCCCCTCAACAGCGGGCTCAGTTCCATCTCCAGCATCAGCCACAGCGGCAGCAGCTTGTTTCCCCCGCTTCTTGGACCTTGGTTTGGGCTTTGGTTGTGGAGCAGGGGGGTTGGGGACGGCTGGAGGGTCCTGTTGCTCATCAGTAGGATGGTTAGCAGGCATGGGGGGAGCAGAAATGTGAGTAGGCGCCTCAGGTATGTTGTCATGCATTCCAAGACCTTGCATTGCAGCTGAAATAGAGCATGGTGGGGCAGTAGCAGAGGGAGTAATGCCAGGGGTCGAGGCATGAGGTTCGCCCCCTTGAATATCGACTGGGCCACCCTCTCGCATAGCAAGCTCAAACTCTGTCTCCCAGTCATTGACTGGAGCGTTGGAGGTGAGTGAAGTTGCTGGGGTTGAGGAGCTGTCAGGGAAAAGTGCACTGTTGAAGAAGTCGAGGACATCACGAGCCCAGGCGTCACCAGAGAGGAGGTGCTCACGATAGAAGTGGTGGTAAGCAAGATAAGAGATGCCAGATTTGTCCCCAGCTTTTGCCAGGAGCTCAGTATCACCAGAGAGGACAAATATAGCCTAACAATAATTTAATCAAGAACTTGATGGGTTATTAACAAAGTATGAAAGGTGGGGAACTTACGACCACAGCTGCAGCAGCAACCATACCGGGTGTAGTGTTGTGTAGCTCCCACAACTTACCCTTCGTCTTTGGGCCGGGCGCATAGCTCTTAGAAAGAAAAGACTTCCCGAAAAGAGCAACACCCAACACCTAAACATGCAATTGTTATTAGTGGAGAGTAATGCTATTAAGAGTCGAGGTTAAACTCACATTCGCGAGAACAGCAGTCTTGAGGAAAGCTGATAAGTCCCCATTCTTGTCGCTCGGAAACAAAAATGGGGCAAACTTTGTGTATGTGCCATGTGGATTCACAAGTAGATCCCGACACCCAGTTTGTTTCTCCCGAGCATAGCCTCTAACAAACCAATCCGCTTGGAGACCAAAAATAGCTGCAGCACACCCCTTGATGTCTGAGTCCATTTCAGAGCGCACACAGTTGATGCCCTTGTTGAACTATAACAGGTGTCATGTCGGGCAGCAAGAAATGGGTGATTGGAATGTAACATACGTCTCCTCCAAAGGTTTCGTAGGCCATAAGTTTCCAATCTGATTGTGGTATGAACTCGAAAAGCTCGGTTCTGACACCATCCTCGATGGAAAGAGCTGAGATCCAATGTTCCTTGCTATATAGGTTGATCTTGGGGTTACTACGAAGCGGAAAGATTTCAGAGTTGATCCAGAGACAATGTGTCATGGAGTACTTCCGGCCATAGGCTCGAACAGCATCAGCTTTGACCGTGTGGGCGAGAGTGGCATCTGTAAGATTGGCTCGTCCTCTATGTCCTTTAGATTGAGCGGCAGCTGCCTCGAGCAGTGTATTCCGCTTCTTGAGCTCCCATTGTTTACTACGCATTTCGGTCAATAAGGTCTGCATCGACTCCAGAGCCTAAGTCGAAGTCAACATGTTAGATAAGAATGGAAATCAGTCTTAGACCGCACCTGGCACAGCTGCTCATTGGTAACATTTACTGAGGGCGGAAGGATCGCATTATGGATGCAGGCAAGCTCCTCTGAAAGGTTGTCAGATTCATCAGAGCTTGAGTTTCCTTCGTCCGATGATTGGCTTGGAGAACTGGTAGCACTGCGAATAGCTGCACCAAAATCCTCAACATCTTGTGCTCGTCGAGCAGCTGCAGCTGGCATAACAATAGATGTAAGAGAGATGGGCGCAACGAGAAGGAATTAATTCAAGGTCATGTCACTTGGACTGGCCTGGGATTGCAGTAAGGTAAGCGACCTTATTTATACAAACAGGCGATACTCACTGCCATACCATAAGCGTTACAATACGTATTCTAACCGCCGTTGGTTGTCGAACATTGTGTTGGAATCAAGAAGGCATGTTGATGCCTTGCGCTGCGGCTGTGGACGTAAACTGTTGAGCTTTCTATTGACGTGAAGCACACAATGACATACCTATTAGCAAGCGCAAATAATATATTATGTCGCGATCAGGGAACGTGTTGGTGTGACTGCAGCTTCCTGTGTAAGTCATCAGTCTTCGTGTTACTGAGGAACATACATTATTAGCTGGTGGTTTTGTTATTACATCGGCGTAATGTAACCTGAGTGAAGATTGTCAGCTGAGAGCACCCATTCGTGTCCAATTAAGTTAGTAGATAAAGAGATAAAGCGATTATAAGAAATCAATACTCCAGGGTCTTAGCCCGAAGGAACATGTCCCTGTCGACATAATCAACTAGGAAGTGGTCATTATTATGTGAAAAGTCAGGAACTACCAGCGCTCCACGAATGATGGACTGAAGCGAAATGAATTCAGAAAGAGCTGGAGGCCATTGGCGAAGGCGTATTAAGTTAAGGTCCTTGTCCACCATGCGTTTCAGCCCTGTTGGAGCATCCAATGCCTGGACAAGGGCGAGGTCGAGGCGGGTATTTCCAACGAAGAATTTAAACATGAATAAAAGGCGGACAAATATGTCCTTTGGTGCTTCATTCTCACAGGCCGTGTGGACAAGGGCACAGTCCTGGCGTTCATGACCATGGAACTTGTGGTTACATCAGAGATGGTCGGTAGCCAGTTTCCAGTCAACGGCGGACTCGTAATTAACCTTGACATAGCAGTACTCTTGTAACTATTATTTAGATCAGTATTAGAACTTGAATTCTATGAACCTTCTATGAAGATACTGACTGACCTTTTCATGACCTGCAGGACGCAGGAAAGTCTGATTATCAGGAAAGTGGATGCCATGAGTATAGCAAAATTCATTGATGAAATTGATGAACTTCTTGCGGAACCCGGTAAAAGAACGGTCTGATGCACATACCTCTTCCACTTCATCAAACATAATTGGGGTCTGCGGGGAACCCAAATGAAGGTGGCTGTCGAAAGGATTGTCCTCAACACCCGCTCCTCCTTCCTCGATGTTTGCTTGTGTGAGGATGGCGCTCTGGCTCTGTTCAGTCAAAAATGCAATTCGACTGCGGATCATCTGCGATACCAAGGACTTGTGATCGAGCTTAAGAATCTGGAAATCACGCTCTTATAGCCAAAAGCAACTGCCTGAATGTAGATATGGATTACCTGATTGGCAATATCCTTCTTGTTTGTTTGGAGTTGGTAGTAGCGCTTGATGGGGCAATGCTCCGATTCATTGGGTCGAGTGGAGAAATTCTGAGCGGCCCCTTTTTCACAGATATCTTGGAATGCATGCTTTGCCAAATGAGCTTTAGGAAAGTTCCAGTTCTTGAATCCTGTAAGACCAATGTACTCCTGTAACAGTTGTTAGTGGACAATGTAATTGAAGTTCCGAACATAGTACATCTAGACACTCCTGAAAGAGAGAGAGCACTTTTTCTCCAGCTTCAAGTGTGCTCTCCGTGTGCACATCAAGGCTGATGTACAGGTGGTATTGTAAATAACAAGCTATGCACTGTAAAAGCGCATAGCCTGCTGGATCCACTACTTTCGTGACAACATTTTGCGTTGTAAAGAGAATTTGCTGGAATCAAAACATCAAACTATGTAGTAGTAAGTTTGCAATGGTAATTTGTGTTGAACTCACCTTGGAGATGTCCAAGAATTTATTTCCATCACTGAACATGACATTTGAGACGGTGGAAAAGTGGTTGAAGTTACGCCAGTGGGGGAATGCAGCATGTCTGGGGCAGCGATACGATGGGTTTGATTAATTGGCATACTATTAAGTGTGATGCCATGAAATGAAACGTACTGTTTGTCAACCGTACTCCTCGCTTCACGACCAAGACCGTCAAGGTGTGTGGCAAGTGTGGGGAGCATATGATCACCCCATAAACCAAGGTCATCTACATGTAGATTGTCAAAAGAGAGGGCGTCCTGGGGATCGGAGTTATTGACAGTCCAAAATGTGTTCTGAATCCAAGTCAGTGAGATAAATTAAATCAGTCATTGGCACTAGCGCCGACGAATGAAAAAATGAAGTCATTTACCTCGATTGGCCGCAAACTTTGTTCTTTCAGTACCGTTTCTCCCGCAGCACGGTTTTGTCGGTACAGCTTGAGGAAAGCCTTTGCATCTTCAACCGTCTGTCGCGGGTAATCCATCGCATGATCTGTGAGGTGGTCAGCTGGAACAAGGCAAATTGGACAGGGACAATTTGATCTAAGGCCCCTTATCAGAGCCATCACACATCTGTCAATATATAATGAGAACAAACATTAGTCACTGAGTAACAAGGGAAGGTTGGTGTACTGTTCCTCATAATCACCTGAAAGAATGAGAATTAATGGATATAACCATCTCACAATACCATCAAAACACTATAGAAAGGTGGTGGTCTGCACAGGGAAGGTCTAGCCTAAGGAAGGGAGAAGGAGAGCTGTAGTGTAACCTCAGTATGCTGGCAAGCTACTAATATATTAGTATATACCTGTAGGTAACTACAAGGTATCAGTAGGTAGTAAGTGGTTAGTAGGAAAGGTACTCACCCTCAGTAGTCTGGCAAGCTACTGAGGGAACTATGGTACTAGGAACTCTACTCTAGTGCGATGCATGCTTATGTAAGTAGATAAACATACCACAACAGTTCTGTTTATCTCCAACAAACACTTGTGTGCAAAGCCGGTCTTCAAAAGCATCGCAATAGATTCAAGAATCTTTACGAACGACGAGTGCCAAACAACGCGCTTCAGGTTGACAAACGTCAACTTTCCATCCTCTTCCGAGTCTTCGGGCACCTGTAATCAAGACTAGTCTGTGAACGCGTAAATTAGAATAAGAAAAGGCGCATACAATAGGTAACCACCCAACTAAACATCCACCGCCAATGCTCTTCCCATTCCTGATGTCGATGGGTAGATTAGCGATGCATGCGATGACAGGGTAGGCTTTCACAGAACTGGTGGTCGATATGCGTGTTTTGTCGGCATATAAAATAAAAGCCAAGGGTGCCCCATGAGCGCCGCCATTGAATTTGGGAAGTGAAGACTGATGGTATTGAGATATCAAGACACAACAATTTATGAGACTATGACAACAACAAAAGCTAATGTGCATACTTTAATCCTCCACCAACAATCAGCAGTCCACGGATCGTCAATGAAACACTTGTATCTTGTGCCATTATGTTTGTACAAGTGCTGTGCATCCCAGATGAAGTGGGGTGCGAGAAGAGGGTCTTGTAACATGTCCAATGCCCAATCCCAGAGTGGCTGAGTATACATATCAAATTCGAGATCGCACTTCTTGTAGTGTATGGGGATCATATGGTGTTCAAACTATGTATATATGTACCTGATCCATTAGTTTACAAATGGCACAGATGCAACTGGAACATACTGGAGTAAGTAGAGAAGCTGCATTTGTCCAGGCAGTGCAAACATCGGTGTACGTCTTGAATGAGAACTTGGCATTAGATGAAGAGACCTTCCAGATAATCTTGAGGAGGGTCTCCGTTTGTTCCTTGCTGAGCACAGCCTGGTGCGCAACTTCCACAAATTCAAAGTCAGTTTCAGATAGGAATGGATGCCACGGCTCTTCATCATGAAGCTGTGGGGTAGAAGCGGTGCGAGTGAAGGCTGAAAAGCGGTCGGTGACAGCTGGCCGGCCGGTGCTAGGGTGAAACTCGGTCTTGAACGTATCAGGAGTATTAGATGCCTCATCGGGAATCGCAGAATGTCCAGTAACTTGCGGGATGCTTGCCATGGATGTATCAGAGCCAAAGCCTGAGTGCTAATAATCAGCTAGGCAAATTACGAAGTTAAAGAAAATTACATACATTGCCTTAGTTCCCCTCCGATGCCCATTGCATCACCTGCGCCAGCGCCATCAATTAGAACATCATCAGTGAAAAATTCAGTGAAGGTGCCAGCTGTTGTAGAACCGCTGGCATCAGCACTAGGATTGAGGGCTGCATATGGACGTGGATCATCGATGTTGTGACCAGATATGTTTAAGGTGGTTGATAGCTTCTCTGATCCTCACTCAACACAGAACACGACCAAAGTGTATTCCTTTGAGTATGTAGGACAATAAGAAGTAAGTTGCTATATTACATAACAAGAAGTGATTAAATAG
>Ga0307518_10002036_pt1 | contig 14841 bp, 2 predicted proteins | sample 25_EM_MG_FD_203889 | JGI IMG/M metagenome (GOLD analysis project Ga0307518, IMG submission 203889) | Populus trichocarpa ectomycorrhiza microbial communities from riparian zone in the Pacific Northwest, United States - 25_EM | ecosystem: Host-associated > Plants > Roots > Unclassified | place...
ACTAACATGTTTTGTATTTGTTATCTTGTTCACTTTTAATACTTTGCTTGTTAAATGGTTAATCTAGATTTATGTTGTATAACCCTTGGTACAACAAATACTTGGCACTTTCATAGCCCAACCGTATAGTATAACCGACACCTGTGCTATGAAAGGAACTTGATTTGTTGTTAACATACGTTATAATGATGAATACCTGACAACATTTACAAGTATTAGCATTATTCGAATAAGATAACTAATGTAATCATGTTAACAATTTATAATCCAATTGGAGCCTCCTTTGTGTGTGGTTTCCAGTTGACTAATAAAAAGAGTTTATACTATACTTGTTTGAAATACCATTAGTGGATCCTCTAACCTTGACAATTATTTTATCCTTGTTTAATCCTTATATCAATATTACATCTTAAAGCTCTCTTCAACTCCTTTTCTATTGTTATCTATTTCTTTATTTGTAGTTTATACAGTTAATCTCCCTGTGGTTCGACTCCGGTCTTGCCAGATTATTTATTACTTCGACACTCCTGCACTTTGGTTAAGACATCAACACTTTGGTCGTGTCATGATCCCCTTACCCGGGATCCTAACATACACTAAATGTATGGTAGCCAATACATGGTTGATCCCCTTATCCGGGATCCTAACATACACTAAATGTATGTTAGTCCAAACATGGCGATCCCCTTACCCGGGATCTTAACATACACTAAATGTATGCTAGTTCGCGCCTCAAAATCACACTTCTAATATTTCCTTTGTCAGCGATAATTTCATCACTTGACAATTCACACGACAATCCCTCACCTTGAATACACATGCATTAAGTAATTCACATTTCACATCGTTAACATATTAAATCATAGAATTTAACTAGAAAGTATAGGTGCGATTCACCTGCCTGCAATAGAAGCTCTATTCGTGCTTCCCTACTGCTGCTGTTGCACCACGCTTGTGTCCCCCCTACAAATCACAGGTTTATCTCATAAATTTTCCTCACTCAAGGACATGTTTTATAATAACCATATTTGAACTGTTACTGTTTAAATCTCGAACTATTACTATCCAATTGTTACTGTCTAGACATAGGATTGTTACTGTCTAACCGCTACTGTCTCGACATTGAACTATTACTGTCCGACCTCTCTTTAGATTTTTAACTATATCTAGAGTTATAGAACTCCGTTTCAAGTGAGAGTAGTCTTGTTGGAAAGCTAAGACACGAGGCTACAAGTTCTCTGAGGAAAGAGAACTCAGTTCTGCCCTTAAGACAATCAAAATTGCTCATCAACAAACATTGGTCTGTTATTGTCTAACTGTTACTGTCTAGAAATTGAAATGTTACTTTCCGACCTCTCCTCATATTTTTAACTATGTCTAGAGTTATAGAACTCCGTTTCAAGAAAAATTGGTCTCGTTGGAAAGCTAAGACACGAGGCTACAAGTTCTCTGAAGGAAGGAGAACCCAATTTTCCCCCAAGACAGTCAAAATTGCTCATCAACAAACATTGGACTGTTACTGTCCAACTGTTACTGTCCGACCTCTCCTTAGATTTTTAACTATATCTATAATTCAACATCCAGACATCAATTCATAATCAACTTTGAAATGACTCATAAGACCATGTTTAGAACACCTTCCCCAGTAAAAAACAAAGTTTCGATCTTCAACTCCCTCCTTTTCTTTCTAATGACAGTCGGCCCTCCCCTCTTCTCTTCTTGTTAATCTCTTGCCCACAAGTGTTTATTCTACCTATAACTCTTGATCTTGGATGGGTTCTTGAAATTTTGATGTTTCTCTCTTGATTTGTAAAAATGGATACAAAACTCTCTCTTTTCTTTCCTTACAGTTGCTGCAGTTTTTTGGTGAGAAGGGGAGTATTTATGCTCTATAATTATTCTTATTTGCATTTAGGCCTCATTTTCTTTAAGTGTGTTATTTTTGCCCCCCACATTTTTTTTCTTCTTATAATTAAGTTATAACTCTTTTCTTTTCTTATAATTTCACCCCACAACTTTTAGTTTAATTTATTTAATCCAACATTGATTTCTTGGGGTTTACAACAACTATGTCATATGATCATCCAAATAAATCCTCACACCATTCCTTTTACCTTCATAATTAACTAACTTGTTCATGAACATATAATTTAATACTCTTTCCAATAATTTGCATTATAATTTAATACACCCAATTTTTATCTTCCATCCTTCATTATTTTGCATGATTATCAACCTATCCTATCACAATGTATCAATTTCAACAATTTCACATCTTTCCCCAAATTCTCTCCTAAGAACCCTAATTCAAGAAATCTAAGAACAATACATTAAATTTATTTCTTTCCACCCAAACTTGTTTAAACAACTTAGAACTCATTACCCAACACTAAAATGAACTTCGAAAGCTAACCTAGTGATGTTTTTCCTCTCCTTCAATTTTTATTCTTTGACATGACTTACAACCCCTTTCTCTCCCTTCTCCCTCACTTAGTTTCCTTCTTAATTCCTTGCTTGAGGGAGTGATTTTGTGTTTTACACCTTTTAGATCCTTGATTCTACACAATTTCTACTCTTTCTGTCAAGATTAAGTATTGTTTCATGCGTTTTTCCCTCCTTGTTTTCTCTCCCTTCTGTTTTATCCCGCTGTTACCTCTATTTCTGGCGTCAAAAGAAGGGAGAATAAATTGTTGGACTTTGCCAGCTCATCAGATATTTACAAAACTGCCATTGATGAATTTTATGTTATTTACTATCCGAATATTAGTATTGTTTAAAATATCTTCCCGAACTCGAATTTCCCTAACATTTTAATCAAATGTAGGACTATATATTATCAGATTTCTCGTAAAATTGCAGTTCGATCTAACGGTCGGATTGAGCGTTCTACTCAATAGCGTGAAATTAGTCAATATGAGAAATATTTTTATTTTTATTTTTATTATTTTTTAACATTTAACCATTTATTTTAATCATCTTTTTTTCAGGGTTTCACAAAAACGACCTCCGCAAACTCCTGTAAACATTTAACGCTATACAATGGTCGGATCAAAACTTATGGCTCTTTTGATGTGACCGTTAGATCACGCTCAAATGTTTATAGGAGTTTCTGGAGGTCTTTTACCTTGGAGGAACTATACAATCGCTACTTACTGAAGAGGAAGTCTAGTCACGCCTGACTAGAATAACTGCTCGAAATGAGCATAACTTTTGATCCGACCATTGGATCGCACTCAAATTCTTACAATAGTTTCCGGAGGTCGTTTTCCTTCGAGTAGCAATTCAATCGTATCTCACTAAAGAGGAGGTCTAGTCACGCTTGACCAGAATAACGGCTCAAAAGAGCACTAGCTTTTGATCCGACCGTTGGATCGCGTTTAAAGTTTTACAAGAGTTTCCGGAAGTCATTTTCTTTATAAGAGCTATACAATCGCTACTCACTGAAGTGGAGGTCTAGCCACGCCTAACCAGAATAAGGGCTCAAAAGAGCCATAACTTTTGATGCTACCGTTGGATAGTGTTCAAATTTTTAGAGGAGTTTTCAAAGGTCTTTTTCCTTGAAGTAGCTATGGAATCGGTACTCACTGAAGAGAAGGTCTAGTCACCCCTGACCACAATAACGGCTAAAAAAGGCCATAACTTTTAATCAGACCAATGGATCGTGCTCAAATTTTTATAGTAATTTCCGGAGGTCATTTTCTTTGAAGGAGATATACAATCGCTACTCACTGTAGAGGAGGTAAAGTCACGCCTGACCACAATAACAGCTCAAAAAGGCTATAACTTTTGATCCGACCGTTGTATCGCGCTCATATTTTTACATGAGTTTCCGAAGGTCATTTTCGTTGGACGAGCTATACAATATCTACTCACTATAGAGGAGGTCTAGTTGCGCCTGACTAGAATAACGATTCCAAAGAGCCAAAAGCTTTGATGTGATCGTTGGATCGCACTCAAATTTCTACAGGAGTTTCTGGAGGTTGTTCTCCTTGGAGTAGCTATGGAATTGCTACTTACTGAAAGGAGGTCTAGTCAAGCCTGATCAAAATAATGGCTCAAAAGGGCTATAACTTTTGATCCGACCGTTGTATCGCGCTTAAATTTTTACAGGAGTTTCTCGAGGTCGTTTTTGCTAGAGGAGCTATGCAATGGATACTCTCACTATAGAGGAGGTCTAGTCACTCCTAACCAGAATAACAACTCCAAAGAGCCATAACTTTTAATGCGATTGTTGGTTCGCACTCAAATTTTTACAAGAGTTTCCGGATGTCATTTTCGTTGGAGGAGCTATACAATCGCTACTCACTGTAGAGGAGGTCTAGTCACACCTGACTAGAATAATGGCTCAAAACAGCCACATCTTTTGACCCGACCGTTGCATCGCGCTCAAATTTTAACAGGAGTTTCCTGAGATCGTTTTCCTTGGAGTAGCAATTTCATCGCTACTCACCGAAGAGGAAGTCTAGTCACGCCTGACGAGATAAATAACTCAAAATGACATAACTTTTGGTATGACCGTTGGATCACGCTCAAATTTCAACGCGATGCTACAGTCAGATCAATAGTTTTGGCCTTTTCAGGCCATTAATCTAGTCAGGCGTGACTAGACCTCCTCTTCAATGAGTAGTGATTGTATAGCTCCTCCAAGGGGAACGACCTCCGGAAACTCCTATAAACATTTGAGCGCGATCCAACGGTCGGATCAAAAGTTACGGCTCTTTTGAGCTGTTATTCTGGTTAGGCATGACTAGACCTCTTTAGTGAGTAGCGATTATATAGCTCCTCCAATGAAAACGACATCCATAAACTCCTATAAAAATTTGAGCACAATCCAATGGTCAGATCACAAGTTATGGCCCTTTTGAGCCGTCATTTCAGTTAGGCGTGACTAGACCTCCTCTTCAGTGAGTAGCGATTCCGTAGCTACTCCAAGGAAAAGGAACTCCAGAAACCATGTAAACATTTGAGCGCGATCCAACGGTCGAATCAAAAGTCTTGGCCCTTTAGAGTCGTTATTCTAATCAGGCGTGACTAGACCTCCTATACAGTGAGTAGCGATTATATAGCTCCTCCAACGAAAATGACCTCTGGAAACTCTTGTAAACATTTGAGCGCGATCTAACGGTCGCATCAAAATTTATGACTCTTTTGAGTCGTTATTCTGGTCAGGCGTGACTAGATGTCCTCTACAGTGAGTAGCGATTGTATAGCTCCTCCAACAAAAATGACATCCGGAAACTCCTGTAAAACTTTGAGCGTGATCCAACAGTCGAATCAAAAGTTATGGTCATTTTGAGTGACTAGACCTCCTGTAACATCCCCATATCCGGGATAAAGCAACGATCTCATGTTAACTGATAAACAGAGTGACTAATTTATTTATTTATTTTTATATATCTATTCATGGTATTTGTATTAACGTCTACCAAAATTTTGACGGAGTCTCCCCTATATCGGGAGGTCTGAAGTTATCGCCATACGACCTGTTTACACTTTTAATATACCACATCTCTTAACTCAATTCAACCCAATCATCCTGGGTCTCAATCCCACAAAAATCATCATTCATATCAACCACAATATTTATGATATACATTGTACAACAATTATCATTATGGATGGATAAAGATATAAATATGCATACATGGAATATAGTTATACAAACTACAGAAATAAATTCATCTATTCAAGTTTAAACATCAATTATACAAATTGAGTTAAATAAAAGTTGTAATATTACCAAATACAAGGGTACACTCCGTAGATCTGGAGTTAACTATATCTGGAGTTATAGAACTCCAATTCAAGCGAGATTAGTCTTGTTGGAAAGATAAGACATGAGGCTACAAGTTCTATGAATTAAGAGGAACCCAGTTTCATCAGGAGACGAGTCTGTCCAGATTCGTCACCCCCTTCCCTTCACACATAACTTTCACAAACTACATTTTCTGGGTAAATTATCATGGTTTCACGTCCCCAATCACATACCTCACATAAATTAACTTAATTTTAACAACAAATACTTTTCCCCCAATTCAAGTCTAAGAACCCTAATTTATAATTCACATCAAGGCATCAATTCATTATCGAATTTGAAATGACTTATAAGATCATGTTTAGAACACCTTACCCGGTACGAATTAAGGTTTTGATCTTCAACCAGTTGAAGATTTTTCAACTCCCTCCTTTCTTATCGAATGATAGCCAGCCCTCCATCTTCTCTTCTTGTTCAATTTCCTTGTTAATCCCTTGCCCACAAGTGTTTATTCCATCTACAGCCCTTAATCTTGGATGGTTTTCTTGAAATTTTGGTGTTTCTCTCTTGATTTTGCAAGAATGAATACAAAAACTCCCTCTTTTCTTTCCTTATGAATTTTGGTGAAAATAGGAGTATTTATGCCCTATAATTTTTCTTATTTGCATTTAGGCCCCTAAATCTTTTTTTTCCTTCTTATAATTAAGTTATACCTCTTTTCATTTCTTATAATTTCACCCCACAACCTTTATTTTAGTTTATTTTCTTTAATTTAATCCAACCCTCAACATTTTCGGGTTGATTTATAATGTCTCGAAATATTTCGTCCAGAAACTTATATCCAAAAATTTTAGAATTCCCGTTTTTATTTAACCATATGCATGAATTTCTTTACTTTTATTTCTCATGTAGTTAGTTTGCAAACTAAGCAACCTTTATTTTTCACCGGGGTTTACACCTCCTCTTTAATGAGTAGCGATTACATAGCAATTCCAACGAAAACGACCTCCAGAAACTCTTGTAAACATTTGAGCGCGATCCAACGGTCGCATCAAAAGTTACGGCTCTTTTGAGCCGTTATTCTGGTCAGGTGTGACTAGACGTCCTCTACAGTGAGTAGCAATTGTATAGCTCCTCCAACGAAAACGACATCGAGAAACTCCTTTAAACATTTGAGCGGGATCAAATCAAAAGTTATGGCCTTTTTGAGTCGTCATTCTATTCAGACGTGACTAGGCCTCCTCTTCAATGAGTAGCGATTCCGTAGCTACTCCGAGGAAAACGAACACCGGAAACTCTTTCAAACATGTGAGCGCGATCTAATGGTTGGATAGGCGTGACTAGACCTCCTCTTCAGCGAGTAGCGATTCCATAGCTACTCCAAGGAAAACGACCTCCGTAAACTCCTGAAAAAGTTTTAGCGCGATGCAACGGTCGGATCAATAGTTTAACTAGACCTCCTCTTCCGTGAGTAGCGATGGTATCGCTACTATAATGAAAACGACATCTTGAAACCAGTGTTTTAAAACCCGGACCGGCCCGGCGGGTCGACCCGGCCGACCCGGGCCTGAGACCGATCCGGGTGGAGGCAAAAACCCGCTTGGAAATTGGCCCGGTGAAACCCGGTCGACCCGGAGGGTCGACCCGGGACCCGGTCCACCCGGTCAAACCCGGGTGAGACCCGGTCAATTTTTTTTTTTATATTGGCAGTTACTAAATGACGTCGTTTTGGCCTGTGTCACTCAATTTCCTCTCTTCACCATTACCAGCACAACCACCATTATATTTCCTCGTTGGTTTTAGGGAGCCTGCCAGAGTATCTCTGCCCAGTGGATCTTCTATGGCCAGCGATATCTTCTTTTCCCACATAACCACTTTTCATTTTGAGCTTCTCTAACCCTCCTGGTGTTGGTGATGAATTTACCGAATACTTTCCCTGTACACAGCCCATGGCCTTTCTTGGTCTAATACCAGTCCTTTTTTTCTTGAGAGAGATTAATGGTTCTGTGATGAATAACATAGCCAAGAAAAGACACTGTCAAAGAGAAAAGACAGTCATAAATATGAATGGAGTTTAACAAAGAGAGTAAATAAAGATTGGGGAAGGCGGAGAGAGGGATTTTGCCGGCCTTGGACGACTCTTTTGGATTTTTACTATGGGGAGAGAACTCAAATGATTTTTTTATTCTGCCTTTCATGCTTATTCTGATGCGCAGGATTCTATTTATTTGGTTTATAATTTAAAATTGAATTATGCACGTGTTGTAACTAGTTACAGTTATGTGTTTTTTTTTATTTGTGTTTTTTTTGGGTTGACCCGGGTTAACCCGGGTCAACCCATCTGACCCGTGACCCGATCACTTAACCGGGTCGATAACCGGGTTGGGTTTCAAAACTATGCTTGAAAATCCTATAAAACTTTGAGCGTGATCCCATGATCGGATCAAAAGTTAAGGCTTTTTGAGCTGTTATTGCGGTCAAGCGTGACTAGACATCCTCTTGAGTAAGTAGCGATTGAATAGGTCCTCCAAGGAAAACGACCTCCGGAAACTCCTGTAAACATTTGAGCGTGATCCAACGGTCAGATCAAAAGTTATGGTCCTTTTGAGCTGTTATTCTAATCAGGCGTGACTAGACTTCCTCTTCAATGAGTAGCGATTACATAGCAACTCCAAGGAAAATAACCTTCGGAAACTTCTGTAAAAATTTGAGAGCGATCCAACTGTCGTATCAAAAGTTATGGCCCTTTTTAGGAGTTACTGTGGTCATGCGTGACTAGACCTCCTCTACAGTGAATAGCGATTGTATAGCTCCTCCAACAAAAATGACCTCCAGAAACTCCTGTAAAGATTGAGCGCGATCCAACGGTCAAATAAAAAATTTTAGCCTTTTTGAGCTTTTATGCTAATTAGGCGTGACTAGACATCATCTTCAATGAATAGCGATTCCATAGCTACTCCAAGGAAAACAACCTTCGGAAACTCCTGTCAAAATTTGAGAGCGATCCAACGGTCGCATCAAAAGCTATGGCCATTTTGAGGAGTTATTCTGGTCATGCGTGGCTAAACCTCCTGTATAATGAGTAGCGATTGTATAGCTTCTCCAACAAAAACGACCTCCGGAAACTCCTGGTAAACATTTGAGCGCGATCCAACGGTCGCATCAATAGTTAAAGCTCTTTTGAGTCGTTATTTTGGTCAGGCGTGACTAGAACTCCTCTACAGTGAGTAGCGATTGTATAGCTCCTCCAACGAAAACGGCCTCCAGAAACTACTGTAAAACTTTGAGCGCAATCCAACGGTAGGATCAAAAGTAATGGCCCTTTTGAGCTGTTATTCTAGTCAGGCGTGACTAGACCTCATCTTCAGTTAGTAGCGATTCCATAGCTACTCCAATGAAAACGACCTCCGTAAACTCTTGAAAACATTTGAGCGCGCTTTAACGTTTGGATCAAAAGTTATGGTCGTTTTGAGAAGTTATTCTGGTCAGGCGTGACTAGACCTCCTCTTCAGTGAGTAGCAATTCCATAGCTACTCTAATGAAAACGACCTCAGTAAACTCCTGTAAAAATTTGAGCGCGATCTAACAGTCGCATCAAAAATTATTTCTATTTTGAGGAGTTATTTTGGTCAGGCATGACTAGACATCCTTTACAGCGAGTAGCAATTGTATAGATCCTCCAACGCAAACGACCTCCGGAAACTCCTGTAAAAATTTGAGAGTTATCCAACGATCGCATTGCAAGTTACGGCTCTTTTGAGCTGTTATTCTGGTCAGGCGTGACTACACGTCCTCTACAGTGAGTAGCAATTGTATAGCTCCTCCAACGAAAATGACATCGAGAAACTCCTTTAAACATTTGAGCTCGATCAGATCAAAGTTATGGCCCTTTTGAGCCGTCATTCTAGTCAGGCCTAACTAGACCTCCTCTTCAGTGAGTAGCGATTCCGTAGCTACTCCAAGGAAAACGAACACCGGAAACTCTTTTAAACATGTGAGCGCGATCCAACGGTCGAATCAAAAGTTATGGCCGTTTTGAGAAGTTATTCTAGTCAGGCGTGAATAGACCTCCTCTTCAGTGAGTAGCGATTCCATAGCTACTCCAATGAAAACAACCTTAGTAAACTCCTGTAAAAATTTGAGCACAACCCAACGATTGCATCAAAAGTTATTGCCATTTTGAGGAGTTATTCTGGTCAGGCGTGACTAGACCTCCTCTACAGCGAGTAGCGATTGTATAGATCCTCCAACGCAAACGACCTCCGGAAACTCCTGTAAAAATTTTATGAGTTATCCAACAGTCGCATCGCAAGTTACGACTCTTTTGAGCTGTTATTCTGGTCAGGCATGACTACACCTCCTCTACAGTGAGTAGCGATTCCATAGCTCGTCCAACGAAAACGACATCCAGAACCTCCTATAAAAATTTGAGCGCCTTCCAACGGTCAGATCAAAAGTTATTGCCCTTTTGAGCCGTCATTCTAGTCAGACGTGACTAGATGTCCTGTTTAGTGAGTAGCGATTCCATAGCTACTCCAAGGAAAACAAACTCCGGAAACTCATGTAAACATTTGAGCGCGATCTAACGGTCGAATCAAAAGTTATGGCCCTTTTGAGCAGTTATTCTAGTCAGGTGTGACTAGACCTCCATTTGAGTAAGTAGCGATTCCATGACTACTCCAAGGAAAACGACCTCCGTAAACTCCTGAAAACTATTCAGCGCGATGCAACGGTCAGATCAATAGTTTTTGCCTTTTCAAGCCATTAATATAGTCAGGCGTGACTAGACCTCCTCTTCAATGAGTAGCGATAGTATCGCTAGACCATCGCTACTCCAATGAAAATGACCTTCATAAACTCCTGAAAATATTTCAGCGCGATCCAACGGTCGGATAAAAAATTATGGTCTTATTAAGCCGTTATTCTAGCCAGGCGTGACTAGACCTCCTCTTCAGTGAGTAGCGATTCCATGGCTACTCCAAGGAAAACGACCTCCGTAAACTCCTGAAAACTATTCAGCGCGATGAAACGGTCAGATCAATAGTTTTCTCCTTTTTGAGCCATTAATCTAGTCATACATGACTAGATCTCCTCTTTAGTGAGTAGCGATGGTATCGCTACTCCAATGAAAACGACATCTTGAAACTCCTGTAAAACTTTTAGCGCGATCCCACGGTCGGATCAAAAGATAAGGCCCTTTTAAGCTGTTATTGCGGTTAAGCGTGACTAGACCTCATTTTCAGTAAGTAACGATTTTATAGTTCCACCAATGAAAACGACCTCCGGAAACTCCTGTAAAAATTAGAGCGCGATCCAACGGTCGGTTCAAAAGTTATGGTCCTTTAAAGTCGTTATTCTAATCAGGCTTGACTAGACCTCCTCTTCTGTGAGTAGCAATTCCATAGATACTCCAAGGAAAACAACCTTTGAAAACTTCTGTAAAAATTTGAGACCTATCCAACGGTCGCATCTAAAGTTATGGCCTTTTTAGGAGTTATTCTGGTCATGTGTGACTAGACCTCCTCTTACCGATTCAATAGCTACTCCAAGGAAAACAACCTTTGGAAACTCATGTAAAATTTTGAGCACGATGCAACGATCGGATCAAAAGTTATGGCTATTTTGAGCCGTCAATCTAGTCAGGCGTGACTAGACATCCTGTTTAGTGAGTAGCGATTTCGTAGCTACTCGAGGGAAAATGAACTCTGGAAACTCATGTAAACATTTTAGCGCGATTCAACAGTTGAATCAAAAGTTATGGCCTTTTTAAGGCATTATTCTGGTTAGGCGTGACTAGACCTCCTTTACAGTGAGTAGCGAATGTATAGCTCCTCCAATGAAAACGTCCTCCGAAAACTCCTGTAAAAGTTTGAGCGCGATCCAACAATCGGATCAAAAGTTATTGCTCTTTTGAGCCGTCATTCTAGCCAGGCGTGACTAGACGTCCTGTTCAGTGAGTAGCGATTTCGTAGCTACTCGAGGGAAAATGAACTCCGGAAACTCATGTAAACATTTGAGCGCGATTCAACAGTCGAATCCAAAGTTATGGCGTTTTGAGGCGTTATTCTGGTCAGACATGATTAGACCTCCTCTACAGTGAGTAGCGATTGCATAGCTTCTCCAATGAAAATGACCTCCGAAAACTCCTGTAAAGATTTGAGCGCAATCCAACGATCAGATCAAAAGTTATGGCTCTTTTGAGCAGTTATTCTAGTCAGGCGTGACTAGACCTTCTCTTTAGTGAGTAGTGGTTCTATAGCTACTCCAAGGAAAACGATCTCCGTAAACTCCTGAAAACATTTCAGCACGATGCAATAATCGGATCAATAATTTTGGCCTTTTTCAACCATTAATCTAGTCAAGCGTGACTAGACCTCTTCAATGAGTAGCGATTCCGTAGCTACTCCAAGGAAAACGATCTCCGTAAACTCAGAAAACATTTCATCGCGATGCAACAGTCGGATCAATAATTTTGGCCTTTTTTAGCCATTAATCTAGTCAGGCGTGACTAGACTTCCTCTTCAATCAGTAGCGATGGTATCGATACTCCAATGGAAACGACATCCAGAAACTCCTATAAACATTTGAGCGGGATCCAACGGTCGGATCAAAAGTTATGGCCCTTTTGAGCCGTTATTCTGGTCATGCATGACTAAACCTCCTCTACAGTGAGTAACGATTGTATAGCTCCTCCAACGAAAACGACCTCCGGAAACACATGTAAAAATTTGAGTGTGATCCAACGGTCAAATCAAAAGTTATGGCCGTTTTGAGGAGTTATTCTGGTCAGGCGTGACTAGACCTCCTCTACAGTGAGTAGCGATTGTATAGCTCCTCTAATGAAATCATTCTCCGAAAACTCTTGTAAAAATTTGAGGGCGATCTAACGGTCGAATCAAAAGTGATGGCCGTTTTGAGGAGTTATTCTAGTCAGGCATGACTAGACCTCTTCTTTAGTGAGTAGCGATTCTATGGCTCCTCCAACGAAAATGACATCCGAAAACTCCTGTAAATATTTGAGCGCGATCCAACGGTCGGATCAAAAGTTATGGCCCTTTTGAGCCGTTATTCTAGTCAGGCGTGACTAGAACTCCTCTTTAGTGAGTGGCGATTCCATAGCTACTCCAAGGAAAATGACCTCCGTTAACTCCTAAAAACATTTCAGCGCGATGCAACGGTCGAATAAATAGTTTTGGCCTTTTTGAGCCATTAATCTAGTCAGGCGTGACTAGACCTCCTCTTCAGTGAGGAGCGATGGTATTTGTACGCCAATGAAAAAGACATCTGGAAACTCCTGTAAAACTTTGAGCGCAATCCCACGATTGGATCAAAAGTTAAGGCCCTTTTTAGCATTTATTGCGGTCAAGCGTGACTAGACCTCCTCTACAGTGAGTAGCTATTCCATAGCTCCTCCAACAAAAACAACATGTAGAACTGACACAACCAAAAGATTTTGTCTTCTCCCAAGTGCAGGAGTGTCGAAGTAATAAATAAACCGGCAAGACCGGGGTCGAACCACAAGGAGGTTAATTATATAAATTATAAATAATAATAATAATAAGTTGAAGAGAGCTTTTAGATGTGATATTGATATAAGGATTAAACAATGATAAAAACAATTGTGAAGGTTAGAGGATCAACTAATGGTATTTCAAACAAATATAATATAAACTCTTATTAGTCAACTGGAAACCACACACAAAGGAGGTTCCAATCAGATTATAAATTGTTAACATGATTACATTAGTTATCTCATTCGAATAATGCTAATACTTGTAAATGTTGTCAAGCATTCATGATTATAACTTATGTTAACAACAAATCATGTTCCTTTCATAGCACAGGTGTCAGTTATATCATACGGTTTGGGCTATGAAAGTGCCAAGTATTTGTTGTACCAAGGGTTATACAACATAAATCTAGATTAACCATTTAACAAGCAAAGTATTAAAAGTGAACAAGATAACAAATATAAAACATGTTAGTATTAAACATTAAAGTCCATGTTGACTTTACACTATACTTATTCTTACACCATTAGTGTAACCTTTTCACATTGACATAATAAACTTAGCTAAACATAATGAAGAAGAGAAACATAAATAAACAAGATAAGAACATAAATAAGATATAAGTTAACTAAGTAAAGAAAATGAAATGAAAAGCATAAACAAGATATTAATATAAACAAAACTTAAGCATTATAAAAAGAGAGAGAGAAAGAGCATGATCTTGATCTGAAAACCAAGATGCCTAAATGCATGGCAAATGCCTCCTTTTATAGGCTAAAATTTGGAACTATTGATTTGATGACTAATTGTTAAGTGGGTGGCCACATCTTAATTTGGTGACAATCCTTATCTTCTTGTCTGAACTAAACTGATAACATCAGAATTTGAACAGACTTAAATCATGAAAGTTCTAGGACATTGTCTCAGCTTTCCAGGAAAGAAAAGAATCAGTGCATTTGGACTTTTAGAACTCGAGATATGGGCTGAACATTGAACAGTGTCTGGGCTGAAGGACAGATTCGGACTTCTCTGTCGTGGCTACAATTTGGACTTGAAAACGGCCTTTTTAAATCTTGGACTCCTCATGAAAGTTTTAGGCCTATGTCTTATCTTTCAATCCATATAAAGCAGACCTAAATCCAAGATCTATAGCTCCAGATATGACCCGATGACCGAACAGTGTTCCAGTTTGGACTCAACCAGCATCTTTTTTCTAAGTTTGGCCCTCTCTTTGTCCTTTCAATTTCAGTACTTAAAATCATCAATCAATCCTTTCATTTATATGATAGACCTGTATTTAAGATGAACATTTACTATAAATTAAAGGTATCTTATGGTATCAGACTTGTTATTATAAAACATGCTTTAGTTAAGGAGTTATTAATACTTCAAGTGCAAAATGATGATACTTAACCTTGATAAAAATGCATCTTTAAGTACTAATCACACCCCCCAACCAGCTTATTACTAGTCCCTAGTAATCAAAGCGTTAAGATAGAAAAACAATTTGCAAGTTCCACAAAGCAAGGCATTCATCATTCAACTTTCATTAATCTATCCAAATAAACAAACTCT
>Ga0307518_10002037_pt1 | contig 14835 bp, 5 predicted proteins | sample 25_EM_MG_FD_203889 | JGI IMG/M metagenome (GOLD analysis project Ga0307518, IMG submission 203889) | Populus trichocarpa ectomycorrhiza microbial communities from riparian zone in the Pacific Northwest, United States - 25_EM | ecosystem: Host-associated > Plants > Roots > Unclassified | place...
CATTAATTGCTCCTACTTCTCTTCAAGTTCCATGGGATTTGCCTTACAAAAGAAAGAAAACTTGAAAATACAATAGCTAAACACATGCTTGTATATAGATAAGTGGAATAATTGTATTATTAGTACCCCAACTTTACACTTTCATCCATCAAGTATATATATGAACTTTAATTTTTTTTTATTTGAACATTGAATTTTTCAAAAAATTTCAATCAAGTATTTTTGGTTACCTTCTGTCAATTTTCAGGTTGTTGATGATGTGTTCTTTCTTCCTAAATCCTCATTAGTTTTTCATCATTCCAATCAAGTATATGAACATTAATCTTTTTCATTTTCATTCACCAATGTTTTTTATTGCTCCAATCAAGTACTTTAATTAATTATTCATTTAATAATGTGGGTTTTCTTAGTAAAATACCCTCTACAATAAAAAATAATTTAAATTAAAATAAATGGTTCTAAGAAAGTTAAAATAAATCCTATAAACTTGTGAGTTTTTTTCATTAATGGTAAGCCATATATTATGAAATGGAAACCACATTAAGAAAAAATATTTGAATAAAGGAACCTAGTCAATTTAAAAAGAGTAGAGGTTTCATGTTAAGATAATAAATATTTTAATTGTATCAATAATTTATTTTTAATTTTAATTAATTATAAAATAGTTTTTAATTAGTCTTTATGTAGATGATTTACCATTGATGAAATGAGTTTACGCCTTAAATGGTTTATTTTAATTTAAAATGTTTTATTTACTAAAAATAATCTTATATTTGAGGATACTTTTACTAAAAGAAATCACATTAGAAAATGAAAAAAAATGAAGAAAGTATATACTTGTTTGGCACACTAAAACGTTGGTGTATCAAAATGAGAATCATTATAGTTCATTTACTTGATTGTAATAAAATAAAAGTAGGAGTCCAAGTTATAATATCATAATAATAATGCAGTTATTTCATACAAAAATGTCCAAGTTTTTGCTGGCGTTAGAAGATGTGAATGGGCATTCCAAATGATCTGCTGGGTACTGTAACTTGAGAGTGATTGTTTATATATTTATACACACCCCGGCCCTAATTAATTAATAATAAGGAAACAATTACTAATTGATGTGTTCAGAAATTTTTAACTAGATTCTTGTGGCTGAATTAGATCAGAGAATATATATATATATGAAGAGTTTAAACGTGTTTTTACTATTATTCAATACCATATAATTTTCCATAGAGACGTATATATAATTATTTTATTAATTCATCTGATCTTCACAAATGAAATTATATGATCGATCAAGATTTTATTAATTCATGACTAATAATGTTGACCCCTACGTACTGCTTGGTCTTCCAAGCTGATTCATTCAAGCTTGAAACGTTCTTGAACAGAAGAGATGTAGCTAGTAGCCTTGTTATCTATTCTTACATCACCAACAACCCCAAAGAACTTATCAAATTGGCTTAACTTGTCGTGGCGGTTGTCTGATGCCGGCACTGTAAATGAGACCTTCTGCTTTTGCTGGGCAATTGTAAAGTCCTGGTGGACAACGTAAGCCACTGAAGCAATTGTTGGGGAAGTCTGGCTTGGCTTAACCTTGCTGCTGTACTGTACATTTGAGGAAGACTTCGAAGATGATCGATAGAAACGCATCAACTTGCCCTTCATGAACCCTCTGCGCTTGCGGTTGGACTCCATGTTACTTGAATTTCAGCTTAAGCTAGTAGTAAATCCAAATTGTCTGATTATTTCAGTGGGAAGAGAGGGTGTATATATAATAGTGGCATTGGCTACTTTTTTCTTGTGTTGGAGGGTTACAGATAGCTAGACATGAAAAGTCCGGAATGTGCATGGTCCCTCGGGTAAATATCTTGGAAGCATAATCTCCTTTAAATCTAGAACTCATAGGGTACTAAATTATGGGTAAGATATATTCCAATTATTAGTTAAACTGCTTTCCAAGATATGGAGAATTCATTAATCTTTATGCTCTCCAGAAGCAAAAAAACACGTAATTTTTAATTACCACTGCCGAAAGATTGGAGTTCTATCATATATTTTATAGGGGTTGGGAATTCCTACCCTACACACACGTTAAGGGAATTTGTCTCCGGGAGACTAAGTGCCCTTATCAATTAGGCAGCATATATAGTGGATCATCACATAAGGTAGAAAAATCTGCATGTTTTCTTTCTACGTTGTTTGCCCTTGTTTAGAATTCAAATTAAGTCATTCCCTGATCTAGCAGTAAGCACCTCGGCACCAGGCCGCATATATCCCTCATAAAATGTCCATTTTGGAGAATAAACAAGAATAATGCTTTACTTTGGTGAGGCTTAGGTGTACTTCAGCTTTTGGCCCAAGGTGGTGTACCATCAATCGCAAGAAGCACTTTCGGAGAGTTCAAAGGGGTTCCCTTGATGGGATAAAGCTCAGCAGAATCAAATCCTAGCTAGCTAACAATTCCATAATTGTCTCTTCAAGAAAATAGGATAAAAGAAAAATCCGTCTTTTAATTTTTAAAAATAAATTCTTAGTCATCGAGAATAAGGTAAAGATTTGATACTGCATCTCCATGATCAACTTGTACATTTAAAGTGGCTTTGTTTGAAGTGTTAATGGCTAAGATTATTGCACCTATCTATTGAGTCAATTATGTTTCTCATTTTGTTTATTCACAAGGCATATTCGGACAACATGAGTATGTAAGTGTTCATTTTCCTTTTCTTAATTTCATTGTCTTGTAAACATGTACATTAGAAATTCCAAATTGTTGTACGGTTAGAATTAATTAAACTATATATTCTCTACGAGTGATCGAGGTATGTCTTTTTCAGCACTTTCCCTCTGATTTGGATTACAGATTACGTATTGTACGAAAAAGAATTGCGGGTAGAAAGACGAAATAAATCTCAAAATTAGCAATAGATACAAGCATGTTGTGAACAAACTAACAAGTTTTATGCAAGAAGTTTTTCTTTTTCTGCTTGTCTGCAGCTCTACTCTTTGCCTTTTGGCGGTCTTCAATCTTCATCAAACGCTGCTGCTTACAGAAACAACAGAAAACTGATGCCGATAGCCATATTGCAAACTTACATGCTCTTTGGAACTCAAGTAATGAAAAATAATACTCGCTGCATGTTGAGATAAGTTCCACCCCGCATTAATTTAAAATTATTGGACGCTCAAACATTCTTCATTTTAACCCAATAAATAGTAAATGGATGCACAGTTCTTCTGTTATAGATTTATAATCAATGGCAATGCTTTCTGTATATTTAAAAGGAAACTTATCGTAAATGGAACTTGATGAGTGTGGACAACCTATTTAAAACATAATCATAAAAAAAAGAGTGAGGAATTAAGCTGACTTGAAATAGCGTATAGTATGCAGTCCTGTACGCAAGGTGGCTTGGTTTGCTTGACTGGGACATGTGCTGCTACTAGAGACAAGGATAAAGTTTCAATATCGTTTTTGAACAGCCACCAAGGATAAGATAATCCACCAAATTGTCAAGTGCCTCGTTCAACCACTATCACAAGTGGAACCTTTTGAATTATACATATGCATGAAAATGGCGACTAGATCGTCATAGATACTTAACTACCAAGTCTATCGATCATAAATATTTAACCATTTTAATTAACGATTTATTAATTAATCTCTTCTCAATAATATTCGAAGAAATGCTGATCACAACAGCCCAAACTAATTGTTGTTCCTCATTGTTTTTCGAACTCTCTATATTGGATTCCTGAATATTATACACGCAGTGAAAACTATGAAACAAAATTATTTAGAAATCTCTGAGATCTCGTTAGATAGATCTATAATTGTTTAAAGATTTATTACTTGAATATTTGATCTTCTTTGGTTTTGAATAATTCATTAAAAGCTGGGTTGTTGCAAACCACAAGTCGTCCAATTGTTTGGCCTCCAACGATAATCCACACGAACCACTCGTGAGAAATCTTCTAAATTCCTATTTAGAAGAGAGAGATTTCAATGTCTAGAGTGCTAGCTATAATATTGTGTTTGCATAACTTTTCTGTCTAAGAGTTAACCCCTCTTTATTTAAAAAATAAAAGGCACAACTTACTATTTATAAGAAAAATTTAAAAACCATATAAATTGATAAAATATCAATTTGCCCCTTGAATAATATCCATATATTAATTTAGAAAAAATTTAAAAATTAAATCAATTAAATCCTTACTTGATTTTTCTCGATCTAGAAATATAATCCATGTATTAATTATAATCTAGTTCTTAATTTCTAAAATATATTTTAATCAAGTCATACTTAATTAAATCATTCCGGTTTAATTTTTGACTAATGGTTCTTAATGTGTGTAACCCATTAGGTTCCTAATATGTTGGCCCAAATATAAATTCTAATTCTAATTAAATAGAATTAAATAGAATTAAATAATTTAATTTATTATTAATTCAACAATTGATTAATTTATATTTAAAGATCAGGTGTATTGTCTAGCAACGTGTCATGATCCCCTAAATATTAGAAAAGTCATTAGTGATTTGACTTAACATTTCATTGATCGGTTTCTTAGTTTAATTAATATCATTTCATCAATATGTTCTGATTTAACATTAAAGCATGAAATATGTCTACAATGTTAAATCATATTTCCTCTCTACATAATAGTCATTGATCGTTTGAATAAGATTTGAAACCCTTTTAAAATCTCATTCCACCTTAGCCAAGGATTTCTCATTTAATACTATTTGAGAATAGTTGGAAGATTTTTACCTAATTCACCTAGGGTGATGAATCCTTTCTTGATCACTCAAATACTTTCATATAGTTCATGTTATACCCGATATATGTCATTTCATTACCTCGATTAAGATAAATATAACAGGTTCAAAACATAACATTCTCTATATAAGATAACTTAGTGATTTTAAGTCTAAGGATCACTTACACAACCATCACGTGAGCCTTTCCATAGACATATGTGATATCTACATATAGAATTTTCATGCAGGTTAGTTCAGTGTATATGTCTTACGGCAATCACCTACATATTAGTTTTAAGTATCCCTTATACCTTAACTTATGAGAATAAATGCTTCCTTTCATAAAGAAAAAAACATAATATGTATCAGTCTTTACAGCTCTAATAACTATCCAGTATTTAAGAGAGTATCGACCAGAAATATTTTAGGAACAATGCTTTGATGCAATCGGAATCCCATAATTATAACAACTTTATAATTTTTTTTACAAAACATTTTTGTCCCGTGAACTTTATCTTTACTCTAGATTTATTAATCTAATATTATATAAATATTAAAGATAAAATTAATCTTTTAATAATATATATATATATACACACACACATGAATATAATAATACACGTATAACCAATCGATTGACTACAGAGCATATTAAACTAACTCTAGAAGACTAAGGGAGAGATTTGATAGGTAACTAAACAACCTCTAGATTAACAAATGCAATATTGAGTTAGACTTGTCATCACTATTCAGAAGAAATATTCATTATTATATATAGGTTTGTTAGTTATTTCTTTTAACTTATTCAATCTTCGATAATCATCAAAAGTGATTTACAACGCATCATAGTTTTAGCCTTGCCTATGAGCGAACCTTTCCAAATTTGAGCGGAATTGTTTGTTAGAGTCACCAATCTTTCTTTGGCCTGTAATTACAAGGTGACAAGTTGATGGATTTATTTAATGTTTAAGTTAGCATAGATCATTAGAAAACTAATAAGTTAATGGGTGTGTGTGATTTGTCACTTCCATTTGTATACTTTCTTTATTCAAAAGAAACTATCAATTTTTTTCTTTATTAAGTCGCATATTTTTTTTAATATTTCTAATAAGATTGGTTTGTCTTTTTCTTTCCTCATCTAATACCAAGTTCTTAGAAAAACTAGTATCAATCTGTGTAGAAGCACAAAGCCCCTTGTTAGGTAAAGGCCATCTATTATGGAAAAATCATATAATGTAATGGTTTACATTCTATACTTGAATACAGAGCGTTACTGGACTTTGAACAAGATAGAGAGAGTGGCTAAAAATCCCATATTAGACTTTAAAGTAATTCTAGATAGTCACATTAAAACTCTTTTAACACTTCCATTGTTAAAAAAAATGGTGTGATAATCTTTCCAACCATCTTATGCAATCAACATGGCAACACTGGGACATAGTGGAATGGTTTTCTTCTAGGTGTTCAGATTCAGGTGATTGTCTTGGGGGTGTTTAGGAGTATGGTAGCGGTTGTTTTTCAAAGTGTTTTTCGCTCGGAAATGTATCAAAATAATATATTATTATTATTTTTTAAAAATTATTTTTAATACCAGAATATCACTATGATCCGAAAACATAAAAAAAATAATTTTAAACAAAAAAAATTCAAAATTTACGCAACCCCTATTTAAAACACAATACCAAAAAGAGCTAAGAGGAAAAGTCTTCCATTTCAATGTCTAGAGCTAACTGATTATCCTCTCTTTTTTCTTAGGTACTTTTTTTAAAACTATACCAAGGCGCTCCTCCTATGTGTTCTTTGTAATGTTAGATGTGGATTAATTAACACGAGGCAAATAGTCTATGTAGTTCTCATAGCGGTTTATGATTATAGATTTTCTTGGAACAAAGCTTAAGTATGTCATTTTAGTAATCTTTAGGAAGGAGAGTGTTTAGGTTATTGATTGGTCTTATGTGATGAAGCTTTTGAGATTCTAGAAGAGATATTAGGGATTGAATTATATAGAAGATGATGGATCAAGAGCAACTTGAAAAAATTAGATTACGCTCCTAAAAGCCACACTACCAGAAAATTGACGAATACAAACTTAAAGCATGTGTAGTTTTAAATTCAATTAATTGGTTAAAACAATTGACATATATAATAAACACATTTTAAAATATCGTCGATAGTTTTGGAATGAACATTATCTCTTGTCAAATTATTAAATGTGCAATTCAATTGATCAGTTTTATTATTAATATGATAGAGAAATATTCATTTATTTGAGAAATAAAGGAATATGGGAGCATTGTTTAAGCAAAATTAAACATATATTTGAAAAGAAAGTAGAAATTAATCATGAACAATAAAATTGACTAAATTAGAAGGATTTTGATCTACTAGCAGTCGACTAGGTGATGAAGAGTTACATCAATCATGTAAGTTTGAACATACATAAACAAACTAAAAAGCTTTATGATATTCACACGAAAGTCCTTAACAAAATAACTAATTATAGTAACAAGTTAACTTAGGATTCACGTGAAAGTCAATAAAGAAAAAGATTAGTTTGTATTAGGATTCAATGTGCCTTCTTATTTAATAACATAATATATGAATATAATTAGATTTACATATTTATATAGAATTCAAATTTTGCACCAATATAAATAGAATCATACAACTACTATAAATTATATTCTAGTCCCATATATACAATTTATTTGCTTCAATTCAATTTATCTTTCTTTCCAATACTAATAATATATTTTATTTATTTACTTGGATTTTTTATTTTTTTAATATATAGTACCTTTGAATGGCCTACAATTCTCTTTAATTTTTAAAATAAATATCCTCTTCATATGTGGTATTGCTTAGAGCAGATAACCTTTTTTTTTAGGTTGAAAATCTTGGTATCCCTACACTCAACTGGATTTTATGAGGCTGCTATTTGTCTTTATTGAAGATTAAGTTCTCATGGTATAGCTTCTTTTTGTTGGATGGAAGGAATGTTTAATATATAGAATGATTGATCATACAAGGAATAGTTGGTCAGACTTCAATAAATGATCAGTCGCTCAATTATTCGATGGATAAAAAAACTTACAAATAACTTGTTACATATTGGGTGACAGAAATAACAATTTTTTTCACTTAATAACTAATTTCAGGAAGGTTAAATCATCTATCCTAAAAAATCATTATAATGCCAACACTTTTGATTATCTGCAGGGTATTAAGAAGGTTGTAATGGAATATTTCTCAGTGCTGTATGATTCCCCCTCTAAAAGAAAACCCCAGTTAAATCCTTTGCCTCTCTAAAGAATCCTCTGAATGGCTTGAGCAGGAAATCATAATGGAAGAAATGAAGCGTAGTATATAGGATTGTGATGTTTTAAAGTGTCCTGGACCATATGGTTCAACTTCAAATTCTACATATTATTGCTCAAGACATCCTTGATATCATGTTAAGCTTCTTCAAAACAAGAAGATTGCCCAAAAGAATCAATACAACCTATATAACTCTCCTCTCCAAGACAACAGATCCCACTGAGTTTAAAGAATTTCGGCCTATCAGTATGATTTACGGGATCTATAATATCATTGCTAAAATTCTTGCGTCCAGACTGAAGATTGTTATGCAAGGCATCCTTAGCATTAACCAATCAGTTTTCATAACAGACCGCAATATTATAGATGGCTTCATGATTGCAAATGAGCTGGTGAGTGGTTTGAAAAAAAAATAAAAAGCAATAGGTCTAATGTTCAAGATTGATTTCTATAAAGCCTTAGACTCAGTCTCTTGGGATTACCTGGATGATATCATGAGCTATATGGGGTTTGGCAGAAAATGGAGAAACATGATTTACGAATGTATTTCTTCCTCAAAACTCTTGGTCCTCATCAATGGATCACCTTCAAAAGAATTCTATGTTCGGCGAAGACTGCGTCTAGGAGACCTGATATCCCTCTATTTGTTTAACATAGTTGTTAAGAGCCTCTCGGTCCTTTTTCATAGGGCATTTATGGGGAACATTCTCAAGGGACTACAGTTCGCATCAGGAATTTTCCTCATCCACCTGCAATATAAGATGACATGTTAATATTCATCTCGACAAATATTGATCAGTTAGTTCAAGTCAAAAGAATTCTAAGATGATTTGTTCTTAGTTCAGGCCTTCACATAAACTTCTATAAAAGCTCCATTATTGGTATCAATGTAGAAGACCATTTGTGTTTGAGTTTGGCAAAAACTATTTTTTGTATATCTGACTCCCTCCCATACAATTATCATGGCGTGCCAATAGGGGCCAATCCATCCCGTATCTTCACATGGAAACTAGTGATAAAGAAGTTTCACAAAAGGCTTAATCAGTGGAAAGGGAGGTTATTAAGCATGGTTGGGCGTCTTTGTCTCATCAAAAGCGTTCCCAATTCCCTGCCTATCTATTTTATGTCTGTATTCATGATGCCGAAAGGAGTAGGCAGATTACTTTCATCCATCCAATAACGTTTCTTGTGGTGTGGATATACCAAGCAAAGATCTTTCTGCAAGATATAATAGAGATTAGTGATGTTCGATAAGAATCAAGGAGGCCTCAGTGCAGGCTCCTTTATGTCGAAAAATAAAGCCCTGCTGCTAAAATGGATTTGGAGACTCTCTTTCCTGGGTTCAGGTTTATGGAAAACAATTATCTTTTCTATGTACAATCTAGCTTATGAGAATGAGATCCCAAATTTTAACAACCAACCCTCCAAGATCTGGAGGGATATTATATATATTGTTCAAACCGACGATCATCACATCTTCACAAACCACTGTAAATTCATTGTGGGCAATGGCAGATTAACATCATTTTGGCTAGACAACTAGATTGGAGATTATCCTCTCAAAACAGCCTTCCCCGGGGTTATATCTTTTATCTTCCTCTAAATCTGCTTTAGTGGCTGATATGGGTAGATGGAGCAATGGTATCTGGTTATTGTCTTTGCAATGGCACCGGCCTCTATTTCATTTTGAACAAGAACAATTATCACTTTTATCATCCTTATTGGATTTCAAGCCTATGTTCTGCCTTAAGCTGGATAAGAAAATTTAGACTCTGAATACAGATGACCTTTTCAATGTAAAATATTGTTCCAAAATAATGGACCAGTTGCTCTACGGTGGTGCCAAACCATTCCAATCTTCAGTATGGATAAAACGAACCCCACCAAAAGTATAACTCTTTCTCTGGCTTCTTGTCCAAGACAAAGTAACCATAAGAGATTTTCTATTTCAGCATGACTTCCTTACCTATCAGGAATCAAGATGCATTTTTTGCAATAAAAGCTTAGAATCTTCAAGACACCTCTTCATCTACTACCACTTTACTTGGAATATATAGATGAAATTCCTTTCTAATCGGGGCATTAGCAGTGTTTTTTTCAAAATCAGTTGATAATATGTGCTACCAATGGTCTTCCATGGTAAAAGGCAAGCAACATAATCCCTCACGGTAGGTTCTTTTCTCATGCATTGCATGAAATCTTTGGCTTCATTGGAATGATATTGTCTTTAATGGTGTTACCCCTTACCTTCAAATCTATTTTTCCATGGTGTGTCGAAGTGTTGCTTTATGGCTGAGGCTTGATTCCAACTCTTTGAACCTTGATGGCAAGAATGTTCTTATCACTTATGATGCAAACAACTACACAAAAGGGAAGAGATGATTTCATGTTTTTTTTTCTTTCTCCCCAATGTCTTCCCTCACCTATTTCAAAGCATCAATAGCTTGTATGCTTTCCTACTTGCTTTCTTTTTTTTTCCTTTGCATGTAGAACTTATGTAAGTTATGCTATTATCTTTTAGCTATTTTCTTAATAAATCTTTTAGTTATTTTCTGACCAAAAAAAATTGTTACATATTATCACTAAGAAATTTTTAACCATTTTGAAATCAACCCCTTCGATCATGGAGACTTTGATCACATATGGATCCTTTTTTTCTTGTAATTATACCAAATTATTTTGAAAAAAACCCATTAAAATAACTATTTTCTACATATCTTTTTATACACTTTTTCAATAACAATTATTTTTTTCTAAATATCATATGTAGACCCAGCTAGATATTCAAGTTTACATTATTCTATGATGTTTCTTTAACTTCTTTTTCATTATTGAGAAATCATATATATTTGTTGCAATAAAATTATCATATCCTGAATAAAACTTTCATGATCTTATTTGCTATTTAAATTGAATAAAAAAGATTAATGGCAATTTACTTGAATAAGTTTGGTACAATGAGAATCCCATGCAACTTGAATGTATTCATTCTTATTAAAATAATATTCAATGTATCATGATTTATTGATTTTACTAATAAATTCCGACCAAAAAATTTATCCAAATACTTTTCATCTTCGTGAGGAGTATGCATATGAGTTGACCAAGTTTTCTCGAAAAATGCTTTGTAATTTTTTTTTATTATAACATATATAATGATTTAATTATCAAAAAGTCACAATTTGTTTTCTTTTTTAAAATGCATTCTCGCTACCTGAACATTATTAAAAAAAAAAAAAAAAACCTCATAGCATAACATGAGTACTGTAAGGGCAACTTGAAGCCCAATTATCTAGACAATAACATAATAAGTTATTAGGCCTGAAACCAGGCCCTAGCCCAATACAACCCATGTAACTCCTATCCAACTGCTTGCTCAAGCTCTCTCTCTCTCTCTCTCTCTCTCTCGTCTTCTCCAAGCACACCTCCTCGACAAGAAACCCAGCAAAACACTCGCATCAGCTATTGATAAACCCTCTTTCTTCGAATTACGAAATTTAGAAGCAAAAGCATAATGGGGTTGACAAACTTCATTATAACAGTAGCTGGTGTAAGTGCTGTGATTCTTTTACTAAGGAGCGATGTGAAGCAATCTGCTACTATCCTTAGACGCAACGTCAAGCATATCCGCCACTGGCTCGAAGAAGAAACTGCCGCCGCTTCCAAGTAACCTCTCACCTTCCCCTCCCTCTCTCTGTATGACTAAAAGTGATTATGATGTTTCTGCTATCTGTAATAAATTGTGATGATAATCATTATAATTTTTATCGAATTGAATGATTTCTGATTGTGATGGGCTTATTTAGTTCTTTTTTTTTCTTAATAAATTTTTTAGATTCTTCGCATTGTCGATGTTTAGATTGGATGTTGTTCTGCTACAAATTTGATGAACTGAAACAAATTATTTTCATTTTTTTGTTCTAAGAACTTGAATATACTTGTTCTTGTTAGTGTTTAATTTTCAAGATATACAATGGGTTTTCTTGACAAAAATTTCTGTCTAGTTTTGGGGTTTTATAACTTGGAACAAGTTTTGGATAGTGAATTAGCTGATGCTTACGGGTTCGAAGCAGGGTTTGGCTATCAACTGCAATAAGCCTTGTCAGGTCTATTCCTTAACTCTTGGCTTTCATTTGTCGAAGGCTTGGAATTTGGCATAAATTATGGAATTATACCAGATTCTAATGATCCCAGTTGCAGATGCATTGCCATTTTAGCCTCTTGTGATAGATCAATTTTGTCTTTGAATCTAAACGTTGTGCTTATTGCCATTTTAGCCTCTTGTGATAGATCCATTTTAGCCTCTTGTGATAGATCAATTGGTTCGCCAGAAAGGAGTTTAAAACGTTGATATGAATTCATGACCAAAAGCAAAACCCATTTATAGGATTTGTTTATAAGAAATCTGGACAACTACAAAATTGTAGTATTAAATCAGGTGGTGTTGTTTTTTTATTAATGAAGAATATCTTGCTTTGATATTATCCACCTGTTTACTCTTTATGTGCTTATTGCTTGGCTTATATGTATACTATGTTGATAGGAGTCTTTTCCTCCATGTTTTAGTACTTAAGAGTAGGTTGTTGATGTATCTTATTTCAGGGCTTCAAAAGAGGCATCACCTAAGGAACTGGAATCGAAGGTCCCTCGAAAGGACATCCCCAAGGAGGACTAGCACTATTGTCTTGCATCGAGTATAGAGTTGCTAATATTTCCTTTTAATTCCATGAATATGATGGTTTGGTTAAAGTCAAGAATTGATGTTGAGAGAGTCCAAACTTTATTTTGTTTTATCCTTCTGGCGGCCTTTAATATGTTGATATGTATCTACCAAACTGATGATATTGATAATGGAAGTTCTGTTTTTGTTCGGCTTCACCATTTACTTGATGACTTCCAAAACTCCCATTAGACTTTGACAATTCTGTTTACCAGAGGATCATCAGTTTATTTGTTCTGTTGATTTATTTTCAGTGTACTAGGGAGAGGCATCAACCCTGAGGCCTCTTACAAGGGAAGGGGATGCTTGTATCATTGAACGTGCTCATTAGGCATTGGCTATTACTGCCTCACACACAACCAAACTAATTCAGTTTTTTATTTGTGCTCTTGGCATATGGATTGAAAAAGTAGTATAGGGTGCCTTGACATGAAAAGCTTTTTCCTTCACCCTGCATTGCTCCATGCATGTGGCCTGTTCTATGCCATAACTTTCCTCTTATTTGTTCCAAGATATGACATCGATATATAGTTGGTCAATCGCAGCTGTGTTTGATAAAGACTATAGTTGTTTTGTTTTCGTAACTTGTTTTTTGGGGGTTGTCTTCTGATTTGGACATCCATAGCTCAGTTGCGTAAGTGCTTACCATGTAATGATCAGAACCTAGCCCCAGTCAACACGTGAAATCTTTTCAAATAAGCTGTGTGAAATATGGAGGTTCACTCGAAAATATTCTATAACTTTGCCAAAATGTCCATCTGCTGTGTTCATGGTTGAAGGAAACGACGACTTTAATGGTAGCAAGATAAATAGAATCTTGTTGCCAGAAAGTCCATCTGCAGTATTGGAGGGGTGGATGAGGACCCATTTTCGAGGAAGCATCACCGAATGGACTCACAGGAAACATTCCATTGGAGTCATTGTTGGTTTCTTTAGAATCCAAACAAAAAGCTTATCCTCCTAGCAGAACTGGATGGATCAAAATGGAATGCAACAAGATGCACAAATCATGTAGAGAGCATACTTTTAAGGTGACGAATTGACTGCAGCAGCTCCTTTGATTTTATAATATTGAGACAACAAAATCATCAAGTAAAGGGCAGGAACAAACTTGGGCCTGCTTGATTGTCAATTTTAATGTCTTTCACCTGGAATCCAATTATTTGCATGCTTGTAGGAGGAGGTGCAGGGCGTCGATATTTGGATGGCTTTATCTTTACTAGTGGAACACTGAACTGAAAGAACCAAGTAACCATCGGAAGAAAAACATCCAAGATTGTTTTTACTTTTCAAAAAAAAATTTGAAAAATTTTAATTTTTTTTATTTCAAATTATTTTTTATTTTAATTAGTTTTATACTTTAAAAATAAATTCAAAAAAAATTATTTTAAAAAATAATTATTATTACAATTAAAAAAAAAGTATTCACAATCATCTAGAAGGCCGGAACTAAGGTTAAAAAAAGAGGAATGCGTGAAGAATCTGCAGATTGGAAAGAGAGTGGATGAACAGAGCAAGCAGTCAAGTCAGGTGGACTGTCATATTTTATTCTGTTTTTGGAGTCAAAAAAATCAAAATTATTTCGCTGTTGGGAATTATAATTAGATGAATTCTGATGACTTGTGTGGCTTTCAGCCAAACCTCTTGCATTATGAATTACTGTACACGCCTACCATCAGAGAAAAATAATTAGACACACGTGATTATTAGTGCATTGATTGATTGTGTGATGCAATCAATTTAGAGCTTGTTTGTTATTACTTTAAAAAAAAAATTCACTTAGAAATATATTAAAATAATATTTTTTATTTTTTAAAAATTATTTTTGACATCAGCGCATCAAAAGGATCTAAAAATACCAAAAAATTATTAATTTAAAATAAAAAAATAAAAAATTTTCAAATTTTTCAAACACAAAACCAAACAGAGCCTTAAAAGGATATATATATATATATATATATATATATATATATATATATATATATATATATATATATATAGAGAGAGAGAGAGAGAGAGAGAGAGAGAGAGAGAGAGA
>Ga0307518_10002038_pt1 | contig 14835 bp, 13 predicted proteins | sample 25_EM_MG_FD_203889 | JGI IMG/M metagenome (GOLD analysis project Ga0307518, IMG submission 203889) | Populus trichocarpa ectomycorrhiza microbial communities from riparian zone in the Pacific Northwest, United States - 25_EM | ecosystem: Host-associated > Plants > Roots > Unclassified | place...
CATAGTAAACATACAGGATCAATATATATATATATATATGCCCAAATACTGCATCTGCCTCACTTTGTTATTGCCAAAACCTTAATTTGTATCATGTTTTTTTCTCTTCAAGTGCCTTGTTTTGTCCCTTGGGAGCTGTTAATGCATCTTTGCTCTTCGCTTATCAAAATTATAAGAGGTACGGAATTGGAACTAGCTTAATTAACACCATCATCAAGCTTCTGCTTCAATAGTTTAGATGCATGTATTGCCATGTGCTGTTTTTTGGTGGATGTTTTCATCATTAATTCATCATCTTCTTCTTTTTTTAATTTCTTTATATATCTATTTGATTTGCGCAAGCATCTAGAAACTGATCGAAAACGCAGGCCAGTGGGCACAAAGAAACATGCACATGTAAAAATGCACATCATATCAATACTCTCCTCTTACACAGCATGATCTCATATGGGATTGAAAGGTTAACAACCTCTAATCACTCAAAGATTTGACTAAAAATCTCCAATATGCTCCCTCCAGTCCAATATCAGTTGATGAGTATATCCCCACTTGGTAATTTGTTAGTGATCTATCGGTTAATTAATTCTTGACCTTGATCCAAAGTGATGTGCGCGTAAATGGCATTTAGCTGACATAATTTAGTCAACTGAACTTGTTGTTACATATATACAGTATAATTAAGACGAGTTATAATTGAACTTAATTAATCTACGTTCTTGAATAAAATAATAAAAGCTATGCATATACTCTTACCTAACTTGCCCAAATTAAACCACACAATGTCCACATTGTGGCATTGTACCTCTTTGCTTGTACAGTCATGTATGTATAAAACAAGAAAAGGGGAGAAAAGAACAATGTAATAAAAATTTGGGACTGGGGTTTAAAAATTTAAGAATTTTGGAATTTTAAAAAAATATCACTTAATTAAGAGAAGACTAATTAAGATACCTTTTGGGAACGCAACCCAGAAATTATTTTGTAAAACTTTAAAAAAAATATATGTTGATTTTAAAAATAAATTTTAAAAAATAAAAAATATATATTATTTTGATATATTTTTTAAAAAATATATTTTAAAAAGTAAGTGTTAACATATTATTAACCACTAATGAAAAGCATTAAAACATTTCTAATTAGTGTTTTAAAATTAGGGAGAAATTCCAAGAAATATCACCTAATTAAGAGAAATCAAAGCAATATTTCTTGGAAAACTTCCAATAAATATCACCGAAATATTACCTAATTATGGAAAATTTTTGAGGTGGTTGATAGTTGAGCAGATTGGGTTGTAGTGATAGGGGGATGACTGGCATGAGATCTTTGTCCATAGAAGGGACCCTCTTTCTCCTGTAGATAAAGACCACGACGGATGAGAGAAGGAGATTTCAGTTAGAGGAATGCCTCCGCGAGCTATAGTAGCGTAAAGAAGAGGAATGAAGAGGAGAGCTATCACCTGATTAGGAAATATTAAAAAAAAAAATCTAAAAGGTAATCTAGTGGTAAAAGCTTGGAATCAAGGGATTTACTCCTCCTGTGATCTTATATTCAAACCTTGTGGTTGTTAATATGATGGTCACTGTAAGCTTATATAATTGTTAACTTCAGAACCCGTGAGATTAGTCCAGATATATATAAGATAGCCCAAACATTCACGTTAATAAAAAAAATAAAAAAAAACTCGCAGACTGCTAGCATATATAATATAATATTGGGTTTCCTGACTAAAGAAATATCACCTAATTAAGAGAAACTAAAGCAATCTTTCCTTCCATTAAAATCCTCGACTTCCGAAAAGATAATCCACTGACCTAAGAAGGGCAGGTGGGCTACAACATCAAATGCTGGATGCAACGATTTGTGAGTGGCCAAGTTTGCATCTGAAGGCCCTAGGGTTTATAGTATAGACCCCTCTGTTTAAAAAGTTTCAAGAAAAATAAATACAAAGATCCATGCCAAAAGCAAAAGTTAACAAATGGGCCATCAATTAGAACTTTCTTTCAGTGATTTGGGAATGGCCACAGGACACAATCACATGAATTTAGGTTAACTCCGGTATATTTTTTAAATTGTTTTTGTAAGATTTAATATTTTTTTTTTGTTTTATCATTTAACTTAGGTTGACTTGTATTATTTGTTTAGATCAATTTTTTTAGTTTTTTTTATTTCACCATTTAATATAGGATTGTTTGGAAATTAAATATTGTAATTGTTTTTAAAAAAATTTTGTGTAGATCATCATGTGGTCACCTTTTTTATTTGATTTATTTACCGTAACTATTTTTTTTATCATGTAATTAAATGAAATTAGTTTATTGGATCCAATCGAATCCATAACTCAAATCACATATTTTTATTTTTAAAAACATACTCTTGAAAATCTTTTTTTATGCTAAAAAATCTTGGTCCGACCCAAAAACACGAATAAGCTATCTAGTTATTTCTAATCCTTAATTAGGAATCTTTCAAGAAATGCCAGCCACTTACTTGCACCTAGTTCAGTCACTAGTTGAAACCTTTTCAACATTTTGGTGACGATAACTATATATACCGTTAATTCTTCTTTAATCATCTCATTAATTAGAGGATAATTCTTTTGTTCATTAATTCTTCTTTATATGTACCCGACGGGCAGATTGCAAGCACTGTCAGCTTAACTTCTGTACGGAGGAAAGGAAGTCTAGTGGTTGGTGATGACATGTATTTTGTTTACCAAATAAAAAGTAATTGTTCGTTTGTTTGCAACTCGGTAGGTGATGCCCATTTAAAAATTGTAGCAGGACAAAAAACAAGACTTGAAGCATTTTGATTATCATTAAAAAAAAAAAGACATGAAAACCTTAATGTGGAATATATACATGCTGGCATGGAAGCTCGAAACAAAGTTAAAATGTAGCCAAGTACAAATTCAATTCAAGTACCAAATTAAGCCACATTAGAGAAGAACTACATCTTAAGGAGAAGTTATTGTTGGCAAGACATGAAAAACTTAATGTGGAACATATACATGCTGGCATTGAAGCCCGAAACAAAGTCAAAATGTAACCAGGTACAAATTCAATTCAACGACCAAACTAAGCCACATTAGAGAAGAACTACACCTTCAGGAGAAGTTACTTTGGGAAAAACATGAAAAACTTAATGTGGAACATATAGATGTTGGCATTGAAGCCCGAAACAAAGTCAAAATATAGCCAGGTACAAATTCAATTCAAGGACCAAACTAAGCCACATTAGAGAAGAACTACACCTTCAGGAGAAGTTACTATGGGCAAGACATGAAAAACTTAATGTGGAACATATAGATGCTCGTATTGAAGCCCGAAACAAATTTAAAATGTAGCCAGGTACAAATTCAATTCAAGGACCAAACTAAGCCACATTAGAGAAGAACTACACCTTCAGGAGAAGTTACTTTGGGCAAGACATGAAAAACTTAATGTGGAACATATAGATGCTGGCATTGGAGCCCGAAACAAAGTCAAAATGTAGCCAGGTACAAATTCAATTCAACGACCAAACTAAGCCACATTAGAGAAGAACTACACCTTCAGGAGAAGTTACTATGGGCAAGACATGAAAAACTTAATATGGAACATATAGATGCTGGCATTGAAGCCCGAAACAAATTTAAAATGTAGCCAGGTACAAATTCAATTCAAAGACCAAACTAAGCCACATTAGAGAAGAACTACACCTTCAGGAGAAGTTATTGTGGGCAAGACATGAAAAACTTAATGTGGAACATATAGATGCTGGTATTGAAACCCGAAACAAATTTAAAATGTAGCCAGGTACAAATTCAATTCAAGGACCAAACTAAGCCACATTAGAGAAGAACTACACCTTTAGGAGAAGTTACTGTGGGCAAGACATGAAAAACTTAATGTGGAACATATAGATGCTGGCATTGAAGCCCGAAACAAAGTCAAAATGTAGCCAGGTACAAATTCAATTCAAGGACCAAACTAAGCCACATTAGAGAAGAACTACACCTTCAAGAGAAGTTACTGTAGCAAGACATAGAAAACTATTCGTTATAATAGTATAATTATTATTATTATATTATTATTATTATATTGTTGTTTGGCTATTAAAATTTTGAACCAGAAATTAGGAGCAAGATAGCCTTTTCGTATTGATGCCTCTAAAGACAAAAGCAATTGAACTCTCACCTAATGGTTTTTTTTATCATTTTATATTGTTTTTATTGTATTTTTCAAATGCACTCAAGGGCATTATTGTAAAATACATTTATTAAATATAATTAAAAAAAACATGCTAGTGTGTGTGCTGTGTGGATAGCCCCCGCCTCGTAGGGCGGCATATTGGGGTCATCCAGCACCAAACACTGTCTTCTAGAGCGGTGTTTGACAGGTTCCAGTGCCTCGACCAGATGAGGCAGCGCGTGTTCCAATATTTACGATGATTTGGCGCCAACAGCCATTTCTTCCCCCTTCTTTTCTCCCCCCACTTAAATTTTCACGCTAACCCCTTAAAAATTCAAGAACAGCCCTTTAATTTTTTTTGGTTCTTCATATTTGGTCCTTTTCTTTTTTATTATATTTTTTTTATCTTGAATAATTTGTTGAATTTGATCCCCATCTTTTGATTGCTATTTTTTTATTTAGTATCATTTTTTCTATTGATTTTGTTTTATGATTTTCACCCTTATTTGCTCTCTTTTTTTTCCTATAAAATTTAATTCTTGTTCTTTTAATTGTCAATTTTTTAACCTTGACAAGTTTTCATTTTAAGTTATACATGATTTTATTTCACGAGTTCACCCTGTTTTATTTTTTTTTCCAATCAAATTTAATCCTTATTCTTTTTATTGCCAGTTTTTTTTGCTTCGACAACTTTTCAAAATTTATATTTTTAAATTAACTCACAATAAACTTCTTGATTGGACTTGGATCTAGGGTTTCATGGGTTATGGGTTTTTAAAATTTGACCAACTTTAGGATATTTGCTCAGGTTTGGTTAATTTTTACAAATGTTTTTAAATTTCACTCCTTATAATTTTTTATCTTTAAAATTTGGTCCTCATTCTTTTAATTTTTGTTTATTTTATTTGGCATTATTTTACCAATCTCATCCTTTGAAATTAAATTGATTGAGAATTAGGCTTCTTGATTGAATCTGGGTCAAAGATTTCATGAGCTGTAACTTTTAGATATTAGACCATGGATAAGAGGTATGTCGGGTTTGCTTGTTTTTTTTCTAAACTGATGTTTTCATATTTCTTTTATCAAATTAATCTATAAATAATCTATCAAAATATAAATATTTTTCAATTTCATCCCCTATATTTTGTTTTATCTTTGAAATTTGTTCCTCGTTCCTTTAATTGTAATTATTTTTATTTGGGATCATTTTTAATTGTTTTTTTTTTAATTTCATCCTCCATGAGTTTTTTTCTATCAAATTTCATCCTCATTCTTTTGTTGCTGTTTTTTTTTCTTGCAAGTTTTTTGTATTAATATTTTTTTTGCGATTTCATGTTTCAAAATTAAGTTTGTTAAGAGTTAAGTTTCTTAATTGAACTGAAGCCCAAGATTTCACAACTTGCAGGTTTTAGAGATTAGACCACGTTTAGAAGGTTTGATTCATTTGCTTGGTTTTTTCCTTTTTTTCTTATTTTTAATCTTTTTTTTTCTTATCTTTTGTGTTTGATTCTATAAGGTTAGCCCTCTATAATATTTTTTTAATTTCACAACCTAATATTTTTTAATCCATAAATAATCATCATATTACAAATACTTTTCAATTTCAACCCTATTTTTTAATCTTTCAAATTTGGTACTTATTTTTTTAATTGCTATTTATTTGGTTTGGGATTATTCTAATTTTTTTAAAACATTTTATCATTCTTAGGTGTTTTTCTCTCAGATTTTATCATCATTCTATTTGTTGTTTTTTTTTTTTTTACTTTGATTAATATTTTTTCAACGATTTAATCCTTCAAAATTAAATTGATTGGCCATTAAGTTTCTTGATTGAACCCGAGTCTAGGATTTAACGAGTTGTAAGTTTTTAAGATTAGACCAGGTTTAGGAGGTTCACCTAAGTTTTCTTGGTCTTTTCCCCTTTTCTTAAGGTGAGGTTTTCTATTTTTTAATCTTTCAAATTTGGTACTCATTTTTTTAATTGCTATTTATTTGGTTTGGGATTATTCTAATTTTTTTAAAACATTTTATCATTCTTAGGTGTTTTTCTCTTAGATTTTATCATCATTCTATTTGTTGCTTTTTTTTTTTTACTTTGATTAATATTTTTTCAACAATTTAATCCTTCAAAATTAAATTGATTGGCCATTAAGTTTCTTGATTGAACCCGAGTCTAGGATTTAACGAGTTGCAAGTTTTTAAGATTAGACTAGGTTTAGGAGGTTCACCTAAGTTTTCTTGGTTTTTTCCCCTTTTCTTAAGGTGATGTTTTCTTCTTTTTCTTTTTTAAAGTTGTACTTTTTTTTATTTTTTGTGGTTTTCCTTCTGTTGGGTTAGCATTAAGTTGTTTGATTATTCAGATAGGCTCAGGTATGGTTTTTTATATCTTTTTATGTTGTTTTTTTTATCAATTTATTTATTGTTGTTGTTTTTTTTTCATATTATTTGAATTAAAACTTGAACCATTGACTCGAGACTTATATTTTTTTTAGCTTAGCATTTTTTTTATGTCAAAAAAGTTTTGCTCGACCTGCGGCAAAGTGCAAACAACATATTTAGTGTAACTCTAACCAAGGATTATTATGATTCTTTTATTAAATTTATTATGATTTGTTATCTTATACTTGCTTCTGAGAACCCAAAACTTTATTTATAATTTTTTTGGCTACTACTTATATAAAAAACTATATGACTTCAACTCAATAATTGGTTATCCTAACCATATTGATTGTCAAGTACTACTTCAATAAAGAAGATTTTACCATCATCTTTTGTGGTGTATGATGACAAACTTGAAAAGTTTAATGGGCTGAACTTTAAAAGTTAGCAATAAAAAAAAATGTTATTCTATCATATCATCTTAAACTTGGCTAAGTTCTTATTTAAAGAAGCATCAAAGTTGTCTGAAAATGAATTTGATCCTATTATTATGGAAAATATTAACGCATGGAATCATAGTGATTTTATGTGCAAGAACTACAGCTTGGATGGATTGGACAATACAGTATATAATATATATAGTTCAATCAAGAGCACAAAGGTGTTATGGAAAGCTTTGGACAAAAAAATATAAGGTCAAAGATGATGGTATGAAAAACCTCATAGTCGATAAATTTCTAAATTTCAAGATGGTCAGCTCATGAACTATGATAAGCCAAGTTCAATAGTTTTAGTTCATCTTGGTATGATATTCATGCTAAAAGAATGGTTCTAAGTGAATCCTTTAAAATGTCTGTAATTATTAGAAAAAAATATCACCATCTTAAAAAAACTTCAAAAACTATCTTAAGCATAGGCATAAGAGAATGAGAGTTGAAGCCCTCAAATTAAGGCTAAGGACAAAAGAGGAAAACAAGTTGGCTGAAAGAAAAGCCAACTCCTTTGGTATGACCCTTAAAGCAAATATTATGGAATAAGTGGCAAAGTCCTACAAGAAAAAAAAATTGTAAATGGGAAGGAATTTTCCAAAAAGATCAATGACAAAAGTTTTATATGCAACAAGACTAAGCATTTGACTAAGGATTGTAAAAAAAGGCTCGATAAGAGAACTTTAAAAGGGGAAGGACCGCTCAAGCCAATATCACCGAGATTAATCACCTCACTAATAATTTTTTTAGAAATTAACTTATTTATTGTTGTTTTCAAAGTCAACCTAATCAACAATCCTGAGCAGTGATGAGTTGATCCTAGTACAACAAAGCATGTATGTGACAATAAGATGATGTTTTCCACTTATAAAGAAGTGGATGGTAAATACTTGTACTTGGAGAATTCATTAACCTTCAACATACTAGGTGTTGGGAAGGACATACTGAAGATAACTTTCAAAAAGCTTATTACATTCAATAATGTTCTTCATGTTGCTAATATTGGAAAGAACTCGGTATTTGACTCATTATTGAGTAAAATTAGTTTCAAGATGGTCTTTGAGATAAATAAATTTATACTCTCTAAAAATGATATGTTTATAAAAGAAAAAAAAGAAAAAAAAAGTGTCTTTATGATGGCTTTGTTAAGATGAATATAATGACCATTATTATTGCCCAAGTTTTTACCTTATTTTTCAAAACAAAATTAAAAAAAAAACCCAAAAAATAGCAAATAACAACAAAAACCAAAAAAATATATTCTTGATGTATTTGTATCATTCACAATGTCTTTTCCAAAGAATTTAAAATTAAACTGCCAGTAACACAATTGGGCCGGCTAGATCTAGCTTGGCCAGTATAGCTAGGCTAGATCCAACCTAGAAAAAAAAAGAGGGTTTGATACTGGGTTGGGCCTGGCCCTAGGCCCAACTAGCCCAATCCTCTTTGGGCCAAAGATGCATTTGGAAAAACACACCCTTATGCCTTCCCCTTTTATTTCACTCTTTTCAATTTTGATATTTGGCCAAATGAGTCCTTTTTGGATATCAGAACCTCCTCACAACAACAACATGACACCACCTCCAAGCCAGGAAACCATCTTCATCATCTTTTTTCTTATCTTTTCTTCTGTGTATAAACATGCAGAATATGAATTATGATTCACGTTCTACATGTTTACTACACAACTTACAATACTAAAAAATAAGTCTATTAGTAACTATCTAGTCTATTGCAAATAAAACTAAAATCTGTTTTTGATAAAAATCAACTATGAAATTAGTAACAAATAATGTCAGATGCAAATAAGAGATGCTAATTTTTTAGCAATGAATTATTAGTTGCTGATTTTTTTAGCAACAGATTATCTATTGCTGAAATTCGGTTGTTGATTATATAACTCAATAATGGATATTCCATTATGCCGACATACCTTAGTACATATTTGATGTCCAAGCTTGGTATCCCATGTTACTAAGAAATGTTTTGATAGAAGTCAAATCCTGCTGTAGTGATAAAATATGACCATCTCTTTTCTTTATTTGTTCTTTCATTACCTGAATTGATGAACTTGAAGGTGTTGACTCCATCATATAGGATTGTGATGAAGCACTCGTACTAACCATGGATTTTTGGCATACCAGGTGCACCATATATTCTACCCTTGGTAACTCCTCCTACAATCACATACCAAGCTGCTTCATCAAATAAAGGATGATTTTCCCGATCAGTTTCATATCCTGAAATCATTTTTTTTTTTGTAATTCTCCTACAATAAAATTAAATATAATAATAAATTCATTTTAATTTTAAATAATTATTAAATTACATAAAAAATACTTACAACAACTTTTTTAGACTTGTTATCTATGAATGTTTCAGGCTGCTTAGCACTCTGATGCAACACTGAAAACACATCATCCCATAGAGTTTCTTTTCCACCTGTTTTTTCTTGCTATCAACCAAAAAACAATATTAGAAAATATAAATATAAAATTTTGAAGTCCATTGTAACAAATAAAAAAAATCCTTAACATGCTAGATCGATATGATGCAAATGACATCGTACCTCCAGAATGACTACTTAATTTACCATCTATTTCAGTTACCCAATTACTCCTTGCAAATTTTGTTCTCCTTCGAAATTCAGGGGTGGACCAAATATCTTTAATCATTTGATTTCAATCATCATTATTTATCCAAACTGGACCTTTATTAATGCAATCCATAATATTTGTGATATTTCTGTCTGACATAGCTCTCTTACAAGCTCGAGTCAACTGCTGGTTCAAAACAATTCTAGTCTTATCTTCCCAAACCTTACGAATAATTGGTTCATCGTCCTAAAAAAATGTATATTTTTTGTACAAAAAAACAAAGACAAAGCTCAATATAAGTGTTAACTAGCCTCTATAATTCCAATGCATAGACAACCAGTAGCCAAAAAGATGAACATAAAATATTATTAAAATAATAATAACTTCTTAACTACATCAAAAAAATGGAATTTAATTTGTCTTATTTTGTTATTATTATAATATTTTTTAAAATAAAAAATATATATGAGTTGGTTTGACACAATGAACCAAGGTCATTAAAATGACAGACAGTTAAGATTGTTAAATGAAAAATTATGCAAACTAAGAACTCTACTAATACGCCATCGCTCAACATTTAACCTTACACCAAACAAAAGTCTCGGATGAAAAATGCTCACTGAGAACAAAAGAAAAATCATGAACCAAAAGAATGATATGGGTTCACGATCATATAATCTAATTACAAGGAATGATGCCCTGTACGAATCTCATATTCAAACAATTACAAAAATTTTATGGTATCTTAACTCATATCTTTACAAAGGAATGCCATCAACAAGTGCTAAATGTATTAATAAGAAACGCATCACCAAAGCAAAAGGCAATCATCTTTTAAACCTTTGCAATATATGGGGACAAATAATGAAAGTTCAAACCTATTGTTTCTTAAATCTTAAGTCTCATGTTTCTTTATGGCTTTAAAATATCCTATTTTCATTAGATATAGATTTCTGCATCCTCCTGCCAAAATAGCTACCTATTACATATGTCCAATCCTATAATGCTAGTTGATTTCATCACCACATAATTATGTCTAAAATTAAAATACAAATGTATAATCTCATACCTTAAACTCTTTAAAGAGTTCATCCCTATAAGTTGAATCAACTCTTTTCCAATTGTGCCATGCTCCTTTAAAATTTGACCTCAAAATAAGTCTGATCTCACGCCCACACAATGAGTAATTGAAGCTTAAAAAACGAGAAAGATTCATTAAATTAATGAAGCTTAAAAAATAATTATAAAGCACAATAACCTTATAAATTTCAACTTACTCTGTTGTTCCATATAGATGAAGCTTTTTTTTTTGTAATTGGATCTTTATGTATGTCAAAACCCTCCTTTTGAACCCTTTGCTCATGATGCAATGGAGAAGATGTTGAATCATGGATTGATGGGACGTCATATCGATCCTCTGAATCTCTAACATTACAATTGTCTCCCTCATCACCTAATCCTCTTGCATTAACATCATCTCCCTCATTTTCATCATTATCTACTATCTCATAGCGTTATCCTCTATCTTCCCCAACTCTCTCACCTCTCCTAACAACCTTGCCCCTCCAATCATAATAACCCCCATCAATATTATATCCTCCAAAAGTATATAGGCGATCTTGAGGGAAACCTTCTTAAGTTTGAAGTAAATCTTGAAAGTGAAAACCCTCGTATGATTGATAATCATGCCTCCTCCCATAAACTTGCTAAGTATGATACGTACTCAAAGTAGGATTATAGCAATCATGCAACTCATGATGAATAGGTTGATGAGAAATGGATGTTTGGTTATTCGGCCCGGATGAAGAGCCATTTGATCTAAGATGAAGTGGTCCTATTACTCCTGGAACCTAATAGAGAACCATATTGAGGCATGCTAGATACCTGAAATAGAATAAAAAATTAGCATCAATAATAAACATTATAGAATAGATATAACTGAATTATTTTTGATTACTGAACATCAACTAATTAAAATAATAAGAAAATAAAAAATAAAAAAAATAATTATTTTTAATTAATACCATTAATACAAACACAACTTATATCACTTAAAAAAAAGTCCAAATACAATAAATGAAAAAAATAAATTTTACAGTAAATCATCATCATGCTGCTCATCATTATCATGACTCACAACCACATCATCATAATCATCATCATCGTAATCATCATTAACATCATCATCAAATTCTTCTTCTGGAACCCTTTCAGCTTTTACCAAATTTGCATATAACTTAAACAATTTATAATGGTTGATTTCTGTATAATATGATGCTTCAACAAATATATTTGGATCATCAAGTGTCTAGGTAGGAAGGACACGACATGGTTGAGAAATATCATCTGACTGAGCGACATCAAATGATTTCATATTGTTATCATCTTCAATAAATTCACTCATGTCAATATTATACCGACTTCTAGCAGTTGTCTTAATAATTGTCCACCATTCAAAAGATTTATTATCAGGTGGACATGTATAGTAGACTTGTTGACATTGTTGCGCCAGCATAAAATCTTCATTTCCATATAGTCGAGAAGTATGCTTGATTTTAACCAAACCATTTGAATTATGTATTCTAATTCCTCTTCTTGTATCATATCAATGGCATTTAAACATGAATACCTTGCACCTACTCCCCAAATATTTTAGCCGAACAACTTCTTCAAGCATTTCATAATAGTCTCATTCATTGTCATTGTTGTAACCCATTTTTGGGTCCCTACACAAAAATAAAAATAAAAATAAATAATAAAATAATAATAAATAATAATAATAGATAAATATATAGCCAGAAAAAATTAGAAAAAAAATAATAGGAGGCGGGAACGCTCAGAAAATGGTTAGAAAAATTGATTAAGGAGGTTAAAAATACAAAGATTGAAATTTTGACAGTATATTCTTGAATGATGAAAGCCCTGTTGGAAAAGAAAATTTAAATTTGAGGAGAAAAACCCAAAATTGGATGTTTATGGACTTAATTGGATTTTATTGAAGGTTTAATTGAATTTATAGAGGGTTTGATTGCAAGAAAAATTAATTTTTAAGTCAATTTGAGCTTTAATTGAAAGCAATTAAAGTTCTGAGGGCAAATTATAATTTTTAAGAGTTGATTTGGTCAAATCAAGGGCTTAATTGCATAAATATTGAAGTTTAATGGCCAATTAGGGACTTAATTGAGGAAATCCGAAACCAATGACCAAATTGGAAAAGGCGTGTAAATAGAGGGACTGTAATTAACCAAATCAGGGGCCAAATTAAAGAAATTAGAAGTTTATTGGTCAATTGAGGGTCAAATTGCATAAATTAGAGACCAAGGACCAAAGTGAAAAAGGCGGTCAACTATAAGGGCGACGATTGAAGTTGACAGGGATGCAATTGAAATGAACAAAAGATAAATTAAGGACTGATTTGGAAGTTGACATGTTGGCGCCATATTTAAATGAAACGGCGCGTTTTGTCCAAAACGACGCCGTTTCATGCTTTTCAAAAAAAAAGAAAAAAAAAGAGCAAAACAGTGTCGTTTTGAGCGACACTGTTCCTCTTTCTTCTTCCCCTGGACGTGCAGCAGGGGAAGAATGAAACTTTTGTTTTTTTCTCTTTAATTCTTCCTGCCTCTCTCTCCCCGCATGCTTCTGCCTAAAACCCAAAGCCTCACGCACGCCCCCTCATGATGAAAAATCAGCAAGGATATGCTCTGCAAACCCAGGCCCGTTGGCTGCCTAGCCCGGCGCCGTGGCAGGGCAGGTTGGCGTCGCTCCCCACGCACAGCGATAGGGCGGCAGTAGGGACACCCCCGCTCCCCTTTGCCCTATAAATATCGCACTCAATGCCAACAGAGAAAAGGAGGAACAAAAGAAAAAACGCAGAGAAAAAACGAAAATACAGGAGAAGAAGGGGAACGAACCGAGAGGACGAACCGAAAAAAAAGTGACTGAAAAGAGAGGAACGAAATAGAGAGAGAAAGGAAAGATTAAGGGGAAGCTTGAAACCGGGAGGGAAATTTAAAAACAAAAACAAAACAAAACCGAGAGGACAAGGGGACGACCGCTGGTAAACGAAACAGAGAGAAAAAAACGAAAAACTAGAGGAGAAGGGAAGACGAAAACTCTCTCTCTCTCCGCTGCTTGAAACAGCAGCGCCGCTGTTTGGAGCCGCCGTCCGTGAGCCACGACACCGCCACCGGCCTCCACCACAGCACCACCAGCGAAGCAGTCCAACCAGCAACACCGCCTCCTCCGCGCCAGGTACCCCTTCTTCCCCCTCTTTGTTATTGCTTTCGGTGGCTGTGTTCCCTCCTGCATGCATTCTGCATGCAGGAGGGTGGGGGGAAAATAATTCCCCCCGCCAGTTTTGTTGTTGGGCCAGTCTGATTCTGGCCCAGCGGTGATGTGTTTTTTATTTTCTGGGCCAAGCTGATTCTGGCCCAGCCCTGCCTTCTGGGTCGGGTCTGACCTAGACAAAAATAAGAGAATTGCTGGGTCGAGATCAGCCCAACTCCTTTTGGGTCAAGTCCGACCCAACCCTTTTAGGGTTGAGTCCGACCCAGTTAGTTGGGCCGGCCCAGCCCACTTAATATTATATATTATAATGTTTTTATATTAGTTATATATATAGATATATAGATATATATAAAAAATAAAAAAAATTCTGAAAAATCTTTAATGAAAATTTGTTGATTTTCCTCCTATTTTTATCACAATTGCGTAATATTGGTTTGTATTTTTATACCGTAAAGATACAAATCCACTATTAAAAAACCCGGTTTTCGTCAAGACATCAAAAAAAAATGTTTTGTTTTCATGCATACGACCTAGTCTCTCCAATATATATATATATATAAATCATCACATCATATTTTCATACAACAAAGAAAATTTCAAAAAATATATGTATTAGTATGCACTTTGGCTGTAACAACAAGTTTGTTAGAGCCATGAGAACTAGGTCAATATTTCAAAAATTCTCAAAAAATCTTTTTGTCTTCTTTTAGTATCTTGATTATGAATTTATACGTAAAACGTATTCCTGATATTAAAAATATATTTTTCATGTAGACGTTAGAACGGTTAGGTTTTACCCGATAAGATAAGGATCTCCTTACTGAGGAGGACTTTTCTTAAACCATAGACAGACCAACAACTAGAAATACGATAACACCTTAGCTTTTTATCAGACAATCAAACAATGCAGCTTAC
>Ga0307518_10002039_pt1 | contig 14834 bp, 3 predicted proteins | sample 25_EM_MG_FD_203889 | JGI IMG/M metagenome (GOLD analysis project Ga0307518, IMG submission 203889) | Populus trichocarpa ectomycorrhiza microbial communities from riparian zone in the Pacific Northwest, United States - 25_EM | ecosystem: Host-associated > Plants > Roots > Unclassified | place...
TTGTACTAAAAAAATCCTTTCTACTTCATTCATCCAATTGATAAACTGTTTTCCCTACAAAGTTCTTGCAAAATCAGAAAGTTTTACCAAAAATCATAAATCTCCTGTCTACTATTTTTTATCGAAAGACTTTCTATTCTACTCAAGCTTTTGGAATGGGTTTTCATTATTGGCAGAAGGGCCCATAACAACTCTTATTTTCTTTTTGTTGGGTCATCTCTACTAATTATTGGCAGAAGGTATCTTTTGAAGAAAAAGGAGTCCAAACCAAGATTGATTAGGTGGATCTTGCTTTTACAAGAATTTGATCTTGAGATCAAAGACAAAAAAGGTGTCGAAAACCATATGGCTAATCATTTAAGCTGACTAAGGATCGAGGATATACAAACCAAAACAATAAGAGAGACATTCCCCAATGAGCAGTTATATGTGTTGCATTCCTCTACTAGACCATGGTATATTGATTTGATGAACTATTTAGTCACCAAAGAATTCCCTCCAGGTTTGTCTACATCCCAAAAAGACAAGTTACAAGTTAATGCTAAATATTATTTTTGGGACACTCCTTATCTGTAAAAATTTTGTTTGGATCAAGTAGTTAGGAGATGTGTACCACAAGATGAATTTCATTCCATTCTTATTTTTTGTCATTCTTATTCTTGTTGTGGGCATTTTGGAGCAAAAAGAATGGCCCATAAGATGCTTGAAAGTGGTCTTTATTGGCCTTCTATTTTTAAGGATGCATAACACTTTTGCAAATCATGTGAAAAATGCCAATAAATAGGTAATATCAATCATAAGAATCAAATGCCTTTAACGAATATTCTTGTAAGTGAAATATTTTATGTTTATGGTATTGATTTTATAGGTCCATTTCCTTCTTTTGATAATCTTTATATCCTTCTTGCTGTTGATTATGTGTCTAAATGAATTAAGGTGAAAGCAATACGAACTAATGATGCTAAGGTTGTTTTAGATGTTATCAGGACTCACATATTTGACAGGTTTGGAATCCCCAAAGCTATCATTAGCAATCGTGACACTCATTTTTGCAATCGTTCAATGGAAGCATTATTACGCAAATATCATGTGTCTCATCAGACTTCCACAACCTACCATTCTCAAATGAATGGCCAAGCTAAAATTTCAAATCGAGAAATCAAGTCCATTTTAGAGAAAATAGTGCAACCTAACCGGCGAGATTGAAGTCTACGACATGGTGATGCACTTTGGGCTTATCGGACTGCTTACAAATCACCTATAGGAATGTCACCTTATAAGATGATTTATGGAAAAACATGTCATCTACCGGTGGAGCTTGAACACAATGCTTTTGGGGCCATTAAACAATGTAACATGAATTATGATGCTGCTGGAATTGCAAGAAAGTTGCAATTACAAGAGTTGTAAGAGATATGGAATGATGCCTATGAGAATGCAAGGATTTACAAAGAAAAGACCAAGAGTCGTCATGACCGAATGATTACAAGAAAGGACTTTCATGTTGGATACAAAGTCCTTCTTTATCATTCACGTTTGAAACTTTTTCCTGGAAAGTTGCGCTCTCTTTGGATTGGACCCTTTGTTGTTTCTAATGTTTTTCCTTATAGTGCAGTTGAAATTACAAGTTTAGAAACAAACAAAGTGCTCAAGGTCAACGAACATCATTTGAAAACTTTTTATAAAGATTGGACGATAGAACTCACCACTTTTGTGGAGTTAGTTGAACCAATCTATGAAGAATGAGCATGACACATGCCGAGCCAATGATATAAAACAAAAGCGCTTACTGGGAGGCAACCCAGCACAAAAAGAAAAAAATTCAGATTTGCTTTCTTTTTTCCTTATCTTTTATTTTTCACATTTTACTATATTTTTGTCATTCTCTTATATTCCTTTTCTTTTATTTCAACATTGAAGACAATGTTGTGTTTAAAGTGTGGGGATATTGAGAGAATTTTGGTTTTCTTTGTTGCGTTAAAAAAAACAATTCTATATTTGATCTTTTTGAACTCCCATTGGTTTATGAGAATATAAGTATTATGTATGAGAATTAGTTGAGATAGATAAAGATATAAATCGAATGAATGAGTGTGCATGCTAGTTTTAACGTTTAATTGGTTTAGGGATTGACTTTGAAAATATACCATGTTGACTTTATAGTGTTATACCAATGCAAGTTTTTGAGCCTTCAATATTATATTCTTTGATTGTGCATTCTTTCAATGATATGTATTTCTAAAACTTGCTTCATATCTTGTTGAGATTACATTCACATTACATGTGTACATGAAGATGATAGAGGCATTAGGAATTTTAACCACTTGATTCAAAAAGTCAATCTAAAGCATATTATCTTTAGTGAGCTCTTTTTGAGCTTGTTTATCTTTTCTTTGCTTTACCCATGTGTAAGCCTTAACTTTTTATATGTTTTCATTTTTCCCTAGCCAAGGATTAGTAGAGCATATACTTGTTGATATCTCATGGATTATGGTTGGAAATTATGTGAAAAGAAAAAAAAAGTGATGCTTGATGAAAAGATGGGTGAAGTTGCCAAAGGTGAAAGAAAAAAAATATAAAAAAAGAAGAAAAAGAATAGAAAAGAATAGAAAAGAAAAGTGCTCCTTTGTGTTCTTAAGATTTTATGTTGATGGAGTTTGAAATCAAATGAAGTTAAGTATTGGTGCTTAAAGATGGAAAACTTGTGTGCTTTGATGGGATATCGTTTTTCAAAAATTGTTTTTTTTTATGCTCTACTTCCTTTGGTTGTAGCCTTTTCTTTTCCTTTCTTTTACCTCACCTTAACCTTAGCCCCATTACAACCGAAAAGTAAGACCTTTTGATTCATGCATTGCTTGTAATATTTTAGTAATGGAGATGAGATTGAAGAAAAAGCTTATGGTAGAACATATTCATTGATTGAATTTGAGATATTTAAATACATAAGCCCTAAGCACGTGAGTGTTGGAGTGTATATCAATGAGAGGACCTATCACTTTGGCATAGCATAGATTTCATTTAAATCTCAACGATCAATTGAGTTTTGAAGTCTACATGTAAATAAATTCATGAAAATTTGTACTCGTTATCCTTCTTGATTGTGTTCTTGTTTATAATGCATATATTATTGGACATTGATGGGAGATTAAGAGATTAGTCATAGTGATTTAATTTAATTTATTTTCAATTTGATTTTATCTATCCTTTCTCAAGGACGAGCAAAAGCTAAGTATGGGGGTATTTGATGCAACCATATTATTTGATAGTTTCACCCACATTTAACATGCCTATGTTTTGCCTATGTTTTATATATAAAATGCCTTGATATTCTTTGTTTTATGTTTTGAAGGCATAATTGGATGAAAATGCAAAAATGAATAAATTGAAGGTAATTAGCAGATTTGACCTTCGGTCGATGTTTTGTGCAGAGCGTGAGCTCTAGAGGTCGAAATAAAATGATTCAAGTGGAATTAGAAATCTAACATCCATACCTTTCTAGAAATGTAAGGCAAGAAAAAAAAAATAAGAGCATGGAAATCACAGCCTTCAAAGTCAAATTTCGCTATCTGTTAGTGTTGACCTTCGACCATTCTAACTTGAATATCTTGAGCTACAAATGTCCATTTAATGCAAACTCAATTGTTTTGGATTCCTGACTCAAAGAGCTATCAACCTACCACATTTCAGCCAAAATAAATCTCATATGAGGGAGATATGAGTTTTCTAAGATAACAAATGAATTCTGCCAACAAACAGGTTTTGTGAAGAAACAAGTCCAAATTACATCCCGAAGCATCCAAACCGACATCCAAGTTTTTATTTCAGCAATTTAGCTCCTCTAAGTCAAAGCTTGAAGATTTCATGCAAGGTTGTTTCTCTTTTTTTAATAAAATAGTTATTGAAGTACTTAAATGTAAACTGTCTACTTAAGGGAGAACTATTTTGTAAAATAAAGACTAGGGTTTTCTAGGGTATAAAAAGAAAGAGAGAAGGAAAAGAGGAGAAAATAGGGGGGTGGCCTGAAGATAGGAACACAAACCCTTTTTCTCCCACAAACCCGAATTCATGCATTCTTCTTTCTTTTTGGTTAGTTGTTCAATAGACATGCAAGGCTAAACTCTTTTTCTTGGTTGCACGGACACAGAAACCTTTGGATTTCAAGAACTATGAGATTTATTTTACCTTTTCTTTTTAGTTTATATGATGAATATGTTTGTTCTCATATGCTTATTTTCCTATGATTGTTTATTTTAATTGCTAGAGCGGACTCTAAGTTAGTATTGTAGACAATCTATAGCTAAGTTTGATATCAAAACTGGAGTTGTGGTATATGAACTTACGAAGCAACTGAGTTTAATAATTGTTGTGGATCTACGTTATTAATCTTAGGAAGAACATTCGAACAAATCAAGCATAGACTGCGGACAATCATGTTGTCAAGATTAATCAATTTATCTAGTTCTTAAGGTTGTCATTCAATTAAATTACTAGTGCGGACACTCTAGTTATTTGATGGTTATGGTTAGTTATACGGTGGATCTGTTAATTAACTAATGTTAAGAAATGATAAATATTCAGAATATAAAATTGATGTATTATTTCAGTGATCAGTTCTGATTTCCGTAGGTCGATGTTTACTTGAAACCAAGGTTTGTTCTCTTAATAATTTTCTGATTTGATTTACTTTTGCTTGATAGTTTTCTGTTTTCTTTTGCTTTAGCCTAGATAACTTCCAAACCCCCCCCCCAAATTGCATATCATATAGCATAAAAATCTGACTTGAACCTTCCTCGTGGGATTAACCCCTTGCTTGCTCTGTACTATCTTATGTGTTGTGTTTTAAGCTAGGGTAATTAATTTGTGCGACCGCGACATTGCAATAGGTCCCAATCAGATAATTTATCATTAATGACTCATTTTAAGTTATTAACATGATCATATTAATTATTTTTAATTATCTTATTTGAGTAATGCCAACAATTGTAAGTGTTGTTAAGTATTCATGATGCTAACTTATGTCAACAACAAATCAAGATTTTTTCATAGCATAGGTGTTGATTCTCCATGTAGTAAGTTATAAAAGATTCATCATGAAAGTAACCATTGATTGGTGTGATATCAAATGTTGACTCTATTCTCAATCTTGCTTTAGAATCCTTTTTAGAAAAAAAGATATTTTAATATTGCATGATCACTAAAAACAATAACAAGTGAGCCAACAAGATAAGATCTAAATTTTTCACATGCAAATACTACTGCAAGTAATTCATTTTCAATGGTTGAATAATTTATTTGAGCATTATTTTAAAGTTTTACTTGTATAGTAAATAACTTAAGGTTTCTTATCTTTTCTTTCTCCTAAAACAACACCCACAACATAATCAAACAATTAGTTGAGGGATTGATGATTCATTTTTTTTTAATTATTAATTTGCAAATCAATAACCAAAAGGAGCGGTCACAAATCCATGTATCTATTTCTAGATATAAGCTTATTTACAAAGATAAACTAAATTAAATCAAGATATATATTAGATTACAAGCATCATATATGAAAAATTACAAAACTCAATCTCTAACAAATGAAACATTGAAAGATGAAATTGAAGAAAAAAAACAATAACACAAAAGGATCAAAATGAGAAATTTAAAAAGTGAGGATAAAAATCAAAATAAAAAATAAATTAGAGGGCATTTATAAATTTTCGATTGAATGGTGAATTTGGAAAGAAAGAAAAAACTAGAATAAAATGACAAAAAAATCAAAAGAAAGATAACCAAATTAAAATAAAAACTAATATACCATAAATTTGGATTGAGGGGTGAAATTGAAAACCAATAAAAAATGCACAAAAAGGATAAGGAACAAAAATAAAAAATTAAAATAATGAGGACCAAAGTGAAAAAACAACATATGAGAAATTGAAATTGAAGGATAAAATTAAAAAAATCAAAATTTTACAAAAGGTCCAAGGACAAATAAAAATAAGAATCAAAATAACATGGACCAAAACCAAAGATAAAAAAATTGAGTGGCTGCTCTGAAAATTTATGGCAGGTGCAGAAACCTAAAAGATAAGAGAAAGGAAAAAAAAAGGGTTATCGGTGTCAAGTCGGATGTCCATTAATGACATTTGTTGTCCAATGATGGAGGAGATACCAAAATGAATTGTTTGCCGCCCTAGAATTCACCGTTTAGTCATTGGGTGATACCGCATGTATTACCTAGAGACAACAACCAACAATCACATGATGACATGTGCAATACATGCTTCAATAATTTTTTTAATATTTATTATAATGTAAAAAATAAACCTGCTTCTTAGCCCATTTAATTTTAACAAAAAAAAATTAAAGGTGAAAAACAAAATACCATTGAATCAAATACTAGAGTTTCTTTAACTTTAAGAGCTTGTGAGTAATTTAACTGTGCGTGAAAAAATGAAAACCGCAAGAGTATTTTTTATCCCTTTATTGTTCATTAAAAAATAAAAAGACTCTCCTGCCGCCACCAACCAGCCTATATTATTTTCTGTGTAAAAAAAGAAATTTTTAGCCAGGGAACTGACAGCGCAATGGAAAAGAAATGAAATGAATGTGTACGGTGCATCTACATTAAAAAAAAACGCTATGAGAAATCTTTTGGCACAGCACAACTGCGCACCTACTTCAAAAAAAACAGAAAGAAAAAGAAAAAAAGAACAGCTGACCACGATTATACATATATAATTTATGTGTTTAGTTTAGTTTAGTTTCGTTATGTGTCGGTTGGATTTGTCTTAATACCAGTTATTTTTCTTTGTCGTGCAATCCAAGTTAGTTGATTAGGGATTTTTAGAGAGAGATGTAAGAATATAAATACAACTAGAGAGTTAGTTGATGAGGGTAACGATGTCGTTCAAAGTTTACTATGTGTAATTGATTTCTAAGGACAAGTCACTTTATATTAAAACAAATCAAGGAACCAAGCATAATTCCTTAAAACGAGGCCGTATGTGGACCAAGCAAGACCTGGTGCGAAAATAATCATCTCCGGCAGGTTGGTGTGCACATGGATAAAAAATTATTCAATAAAATAAATAATATCTAGATTATCAAAATATTGTGTTAAATGTTTCAGTATTATTATGAAATTGTGTTAAATGATTGAAACTCAAAAAATCATGACTTCACTATTTTTTAGCCCGGATTTTAAATAAAATCATGTTGGATTTTAAATTCAATGATGCTGAAAATTACTCTGATATAACCTTTTTTACTAGGTAAATAAAAAAAATTAATTTAATATTGAACGATAAAATTATAAAAAAAACTCTATATTAAAGAATAAAATTGAAATAAAACAAACAAAAAATTAAAGAAAAAGATAAAAAAACAGAAAGAAATTTAAAACTTCATGTTAAAAGATGAAGTTGAAGGAAAAACAAAAAATTAAATTATAAAATCAAGTATTAAAAAATAAAATTAAAAAAAAAACTAAAAAAAAGTATAAAACCCAAATGGCCATGTTAAAAAAAGAACATATCATCCATTCTTTTTAAAAAAAAAATACATGAATGATAAATTATTTATCGCATAAAGGAATTTAATTGTCTCGAGGAGGATTTGAACCTACAACCTTGGCTTGGGTCCCACATGGTTCAACCAATGATGTACAACAAAAATTTGTTAAACAAATGCTTAAAATAATATATCAAGATAATTCCCTATTTAAATAAACGGACTTGACTTTTTTAATTTTATTGATAATGTAAATTATAAGGAACCCATATTAAACACTTTATAAAAAAAAAAATAAGCTAGGCCAAAAAAGTCAGTCAGAATCTAACATACGTACAAGATACTTGGAAAAATTCGTAAACACCTCATTCCATATATAACAAGAGTCACAATTTTATTTGTTGGGACATCTTATTTAATTTTTATCATTATCATTACAACCTCGTTTGTTGAGTCTTTATTATGAGTATCCTCCAACTTACCTCATTTTGAAAGGCTAAGTTATATATAATAATCAACTCTCTTGATGATGTGAATCGTTAATAAATTAATTTTAACATCTCTTGTCTAAGAATATGAGTATCTAGTAGAAGATTAAAATAACCAAACTACTACAAGATTCCCAAGATTAAATATATATGTCAATTATTCTTCCATTTGTAAATTTTAAATCCGAATTTTTTATCTTTAGTTTTTAAATAAAAACTCCATTGTATATTTTTTTCATCCCACGTTTCATTCTCTATGTTTTGAGAATCCTCTTATATATTTGTTTTAGATCAATATGTAATTTTTTTATTTTTAATTCAATGAAATCTCTATTTTTTGAACAAACAAAAAAGTAATATTTTTAACTTTAAGTATGCTTTTATTAAATAAATGATATTTCTTGAGAAGGGATAATCAAAGAGAGGTTTAAATTTCCTCCAAGCCCTAATTTTGGGGATGTATAATCGTTAGCTTCCATAAGTAGATTTTAACATTTAGAATGTGTTTATTTTTTAGTTTCAACTTACTTTTCAAAGAGTTCAAAAAAAAATTCAATTGATGTTTTTTAGATTTTTTAATTTGGATAGATTTGATATGATGATGTAAGAAATAAAATAAAATATTAAAAATGTATTTTTTTTTTAATGTACTTTCAATTGAAAATCACTTTTAAAAATCAATATGACTTTTGTTGAACAATATATAAATTGAAATTGAGTTGTTGAATTTTAATGTTGGTCCAAGAAATAGACATCATTTTTAATCTAAATGTCCCTTCATAAGATATCAACGGAAACGGAAAGATTATTCAAAACACTACTTTACATTTAAAAGTGTCATTTTTATTCCAAGAATTTTAATGTTGGTCCAAGAAATAGACATCATTTTTTAAACATTATTTTCAAGGTCAAAGGTCAAAGTTCACCTCCTGAAACATTTAGTCATTTGTTAGGTTAGCATATCGTATAGAAACTGCACTTGATTATTGTCATAACTTATTTATTGATTATTTTTTAAATTTATTTTTTTCTCTTAAAATAAAAATTAAAAAACAAAATAATGATAGCAAGAGGGCTGATATTTTGACAAAATTAAGCAGAGAGGATTTCACATGTAAAAAAATCAATTGCAATTTTGGATGGAATCGGGAATCTAATTGTATCTTATTTACCAAAACTAAAGAAACAATGCAGATTCAAAATCAAATTAAATTATTATTGGACGAATCTGTATAAAAATTAAACCTAAGGACATAATTAGATTTTTAATAGGTCAATTTGATTTAATCATGAGCCAATTTAAAGTTTATTATTTTTAAAAATTAATTTGGGTCCAATTGAAGGATTTAATGAGATGCACTGACTTAATTATACCTTAAATATGTCAAATTAATTTTATTAAAGGTTTAATTGGAGAAAAATTAAGTTTGGGAGCCCAATTTAGGCTTAATTGAAAATATTGAAATTTTAGAAGATCAAATTTAATTTTTACCAAGTCAATTGGTTGAAATCATGGGTAAAATTGCAAGAAAATTAAAGTTTTGGGATCAATTAAGGGCTAAATTGAAGAAATTCACAACCAAGAATCATTTTGCAAAAGGCGCCAAATTATGGGAACTCAATCAGCTGAAATTAGAGGTGAAATTGAAGAAATTTAAAAGTTTAATGGTTAATTAGAGGCTAAATTAAAAAAATCCGAGACCAAGGACAAAAAAAAAAGGCACTAAAATCTGGGACTAAAATTTAAGTTCGCCAATGGTACAATTGCACAAAATTAAAAGTTTGAAACCAATCAGGGGTGTAATTAGGAATAAATCACAAATCAAAGGACTAAAGCGAAATTGGCCAAAACAGCACCATTTTGTTGTAACTGTTCATCTTCTTTTTTAGGTTTTCAGCCTAAAAGGCTGCTTAAGGTGCCACCTTCTTAATGCATTTAACGCTTTGTTTCTCGACCAAAATGGAACAAAACTTACACCCAAATGATCACCTATACCTGACTACAAGCCATAGTGATTCGTTCTGGTTGATAGAGACCATAGTGGTTGTGGCACCACCTCAAAGTGGACAACCAGACCAACCATTTCCTGCAACAAAATTGACAGTGCATGACGACTACTTTGAGCCAATGTTTTGGATCCTTCTGGATGGAACCAAAGGCCAAGATTTGACACCAGTGGAGATCAAACGTCCCTCTTTCAACTTCTATAAATAGATGAGGATTTTATGTCTTGAGGGAGGAAAAAATCAGGTCCAAAGTCGATAAAAAATCAGCCTACCCCACATTTCTACTATCAGCCGAACGTTTCTCTCCTCTCTCTCTCTCTCTCTCTCTCCACCTCCACCTCCAGCCACCAGCACTTTCACCGTCGGCTTGACCATCATCATATCAACTACAAGAAGCAGCCCGACCACCTCACGTGGTGAGTGCACCACCTCTCTCTCTCTCTCTCTCTCTCCTTTATAAACTTTATCTTTTTCCTCCCTAGCAATTGATGTTGGTTGTCGTTCTCTCCACCAGACTCATGTCGACCTTCTAGCCAAGCCATCAGCTACACCGCCCCCATGCCAGGTAATCTTCCCTTCCCTCTATTCTCTTCATCCACCACTTGCGGTGGAGTCGCTGCATGCAGAATGATAATTCATTCTGCATGTAGCGTGAATTATAATTCACGCGGTCGCTGGGCTGGGCCAACCACCACGTGAGCATCGGGCTGGACTTGTTTCGGCCCAACTTAAAAAAGAAAAGAAAAAAAGAAGCCCAGATCTGTTGGGCTGATGGTGGCCTAACCTGTTGGGTCTCCAGTTGGCCCAACTCGACTGGGTCCGGCCCATTTTGTCGGGCTGGCCGAGCCAAGCTCAATAATTATAATAATATAAAATATATAATATATAATATTAAAAAAAAACAAAAAAGTTCAAAAAAAAATTAAAAGTCCTTTAAAAAAAACTTTTGTGATTTTCTTGCATGTTTTTCTATAGATTTTGCATGATATTGGGTTGTATTTTTTACATTGTAAAATACAGATCCAGTATTAAAATACCCTATTTTCTTCGAAACATTTCTTAAAAAAAATAAAATAAATTAAAATAAATCTAAAATTTTTTAAGTTAATTTGCCTTTTTCAAAAATAAAAAAATATTTTGTTTTCACGTGTACGGTCAGATCCTAATAAGTTTTCCAAGCATATTTTTAAAAACAAAAAAAATTACTTCTTTCTCATGTTTTAAAAAAGCTAAAAATAAATATTTTAATCAGTTTATGATTATTCGTTAGGATTTGATCAAAATATCAAAAACCATTTACAAATCATTTTGTTCATTTTTATATTTGAGTTCAGATGTATACTTTAATATTTGGGGGTGTAAAACTACACAATAGAGTACACCCTCAAGTGTTAAAGATACAAAGTACAAAATAAATGCGATTCTAAAATTTAGATTTTAGAACGGTTAGGACTAGAGGATAGAGAAATAGAGGAAGAGAGTGTCGGCATAGTAGGTATATATTGACTTTTACCGATGGAGTCACCGACAGACACGTTCCATTGGTATACCCGTCGGTGACTCTGCAGGTGACTGTGTCACGTCACTATACGAAGATCCTGGTTTGAATCCATCTGTCATTCCATCGGTAAAATCACCTAAAAATCCACGTCATCACACCGTTGCAACTTTTCAAAAAAACTATATATTTCGTCGCGATACGGTCGGTATATACCAACGGAAACCGATAGACATATTCCGTCAGTATATACCGATCGTATCGCCGACGGGTATTTTCTGTCGATATATACCGACCAAAGTAGTGATGGAATTATTTCTGTTAGTAATTTTTACCAATGAAAAAATTCCGTCAGTAATTTCGTTGGTTTTCGCCGATTTTCTAGTAGTGGTGGCATGTCATGGATCTGTTTAATTCTCTTGATCAGCAGATGCAGGAAGGAAGAAAAGAAAAAAGAAAACGCAATCACCTTCTAAGCTATAATCTTCTGGCCCTTGATCAGTCGGCAGCAATTCAGGAGATGAAATGCTCGAACGCGGCTAGCATTTTCCATGGCAAGATTTTTAGCAGAAACACACGATTTTTAGGTCTAGGATATTAGATACATATATCAATCGTCAAATGGAAGAAAAGGGATATCAATTATTTTATTAGATACATATCTCAATCGTCAAATCTTAAGTCCCTAACACCAACTCTTGGATAGGATATGTTTATTTTTGTGGTTTAACTGTAATTTTTTAAAAAATTAAATTTTTTTTATTGTTTTGAATTGGTTCGATGGAGTAATACCAAAAATAAATATTTTAAAAATAAAAAATTATTTTAAAATATTTTTAAAAAAAACAGCCTTTATCATTATATCAAACATGTTTTTAGGAAATGTTTGATATTATAGTAGCGGTTGTTTTTCAATTTGTTTTTCACTTTAAAATATATTAAAATAATATTTTTTTTTAATTTTTAAAATATACTTTTAACATCACATATTAAAATAATTTAAAATTATAAAAAAATAAAAATTCCGAATTTGTTTACAAGTATGGACACGCCGAAAAGAGAAACGGACTTTTAGACTACTGAGAGTCTGAAACCACTGGGATCAATGACTCAAGTGCCGGGGGTCCATATAGCGTTGATATTCTACGTTTTCCAGTCTATTCTCCATGAGACCAAAGGGATTTGATTTCTTCATTGTGGCCGATACAACGCCTACGTTTTGGACATATGTATTATGTGCAACTCTTCTGCCCATAAATTGGATCTGCTTTTGTGTTGAAATATAATGGTCCACGTGGAAAATGATATTGTGCTCGTGTCCAAAACATATATATATATATATTCTAGACTCACCCCTTTTATATATAAATAATTCTTTCTTTTTCTATGTTTTGAAAATTTTCTTTTGAATGGTATTTTAATTTATTCCAAAAATTCTAAAAGGCATTGGAAGACTACCTCAATGTATAAGGAAATCTCTCTGATATTTCAAGTATAAATGCCAGTATTTTTCTCAGTTATACCTACATAAAGCTTAAAGAAATTAAATTTAGAACTTTTATCTAGCCTTATTAAGGGAAAAGTTAAATCTTTAGAATAATTAGAGGCAAATGTATCTCACAAAATTAAAAGATTACCGAATTATAAATTAAAAGATAGCTACGAAAAGTTCTGTTTTGTTATAATTTGTCAAGGTTGTCCTTTTTCTTCCTTCACAATTATTGTTGTTTTTGTAATTTTAATTTTTATTTAAAAATTTATTTTCTTAACATTTCAGTCATTAAACTTAAAAAAAAAAATCATTTGAAAATATATATTTAAAAAAAAATCGTTAGTTTGGCCACATTTTAATGACAAAATAGATTAATCTTGCCGTTCACGGGTTCTATTTAATTGATGTGTTTTTTTAATCTTTGTTTTACTTGAAAAAGATAAATCAAAATTGAAAAAGAAAAAAAAATTCTGGTTTATTCTTTTTTGACTATTTTTAGATTAATAATTTGTTTTTTATGTTATAATGGTGTTTATTATGTGTTTTTAAAAGAAAATTAAATTAATTTGCTGATATTTTCATTTTTAGACAAAAGAAAAAAGCCTGTCTAATTTTTCAGTCATTATAATAGAAGTCGTATATCAGGAAACTATCTAAAAATAAATAATTACGAGCTGATGACATGCTCATTTGCCTTAGATAAGAAAAAAAAAAAAACAAGAAAAGCCCAGACACATTAGTTTTTTTTTTATTGTTTTTTTTATTGGGCTAGGGACTCCAAGGCATTCAGTTCAAAGTAACTGACACCTTTTTAACTTTTTTTTTTTAATTTAAATTAAGATCAATTAAATAGATTAATTACACAAAGGTGTGGGATGCCCTACTTGGCGGGTTTTGAGTTTTCATTGAAATTAAGTTAAAAAAATTATGATATTTTTTAATAGAATAACATTTAATTTTTTACTTGGTTTTCAACTAAGATTACAATATTTTTTTTCTAATAATAATGTATTCTTTTATGCAACCCTACATAATTTTATTTTATTTTAATTTTATTCATTAACTTTTCTCCGTGTATTTATTTTTATTATCGTTTAATTAAATAAAAAATTCATTTCAAGAAACAAAATTATTTAATCCAATTGGATTCATAACTCTTGTTTGAAAATCAAATATCTTAATTTGTATATATTTTTAAACTTTCAGTTTAGTTTTTAGATAGTATTAACAACTCTCTTTCTTTAACACTTATTAATTAGCACACTTGCTTCTTGGCTTATTTAATTAAATACATGAAAAAAATTTTCAATTCACAATAAAGATTTTTCATTAATATCAAACATGTGTTAGAAAAACCTATATATTTATTTTTTAGTGTTAATTTTTTTTATCTTACCCATGGTAAATCACGAGTTAACTAACTAGATTTTAAAATTAATTGTTAAAATTTTATTTGAAAATAGAAAAACTATTAGTAATACATTTTTATTTTTATTTTTACGCTCAAAATTATTTTTGTTTCAACCCGAACCGAAGCACAGCTAGAAACCTAGTATATAGTTATTGAGGGAAAGATCAAATGTTTACAAAGTAGGGAATGAAAAAGGATGAAATTAAGACAAATACAAGTAATTATGAGCATTCTGTTTTTCTCTTCTCCGTTTCTCGCTCATTCTTTCATGATGTCATGGATGATATGGATTATAGTACAAGTAATTATGAGCATGAAAATATTATAATTTCGATCTTTGAAAAACTTGAATAGGCGTGTGTGTGTGTGTGTGTGTGTGTGTGTGAGAGAGAGAGAGAGAGAGAGAGAGAGAGGGTTTTTTAGAATAAGTTAACGACT
>Ga0307518_10002040_pt1 | contig 14828 bp, 25 predicted proteins | sample 25_EM_MG_FD_203889 | JGI IMG/M metagenome (GOLD analysis project Ga0307518, IMG submission 203889) | Populus trichocarpa ectomycorrhiza microbial communities from riparian zone in the Pacific Northwest, United States - 25_EM | ecosystem: Host-associated > Plants > Roots > Unclassified | place...
CAATTTTCATGAAGGTTTTAGATTTTCTGTCACATTTCAGATTAAACTTTTTTCCTGAAGAAACATTTGAAATGTGTCAAACAAATGTTTTCAGGCAGAATATACTGTGCATATGTACCTTTTTTTTGCCAGTTATTTCCTTGAACATGAGAGAAAAAAGAGTATCTATTGAAAAAATATTTTTTAACATGTTTTTGCTAAGAACATTGAGAAATGCTTGCTGTGGAAGGTACCATCTTCATCACTCCCTGAGTCACCATGTTCACAGGCATCAAGTCCACTGTCCCAGTCAGCTCCCACAAATGTTGCCGTGGTCTGCACCAAGCCATTGATTTGCGACCGTAGCCTGTCACAATGGCAGGAAATGTCAAGCCTTTGGTTTTCAGTAGTTCTTGAATCGATCCTGCATGCATCCAATAAGAGCACTATCTGAGACTCCTCCACCTTCAAGGCCCTTGCCATCCATGTGGCGGATCCTCACAGTGCCCCTGCCGCAGATTGCATTCCTATGAGGCTAATCTCCATGGATTTAATGCTCGGTGCTTTCTGTGTCATTTCAGCCTTTTCTGTACTTGTTGCCATAGGACCTACCCTTTTCCAACTGGACTTCAAATATATCCATGGCCTTTGCATTGGATAACCTCTCCACAAGTGCATTCCTCTCTTGGGCCTTCCAAATATTATGAATGTCTTCAGGCACAGTTTCATCCAAATTTGCACAGGTATCACGAGAGGATGCCAGATTTCGTTGTGCAGCAATCAGTTTCCTCTTCAAAGACAGAGCTGGAATGTGTGAATGTGGTTGCAATATCCCATATTTAGCATCACTCACGCATGTGGACCATCTTCAAGAAATTACTGTCATTCATTTGGAAGTCCAGCATTTCCTGCCAATGAGGGGCAGCCATTCCCTGGGTAGAGGGGGAAATAATATTTAAGGACGACCAGAGAGTCTTCATTATTTCCCCGTCCACATTGCCTACTCCAGGAATGAAATTAGGGGAATACCTAACAAAACATTCTGATTGATGTCCATGGACATGCCATATACCAATCCCGGGTTGAATCTTTAGTCCCAGTGGGAGAGACATAAACCCGTTCCCTTCTATACACCAATACAGGTTTTTGCTGTATTGACAATTAATATCATAGAAGTTTACCACTCGCTGTGGTCCATTCTGTGATGCACTGCATGCACCAAGGAATAATCCATATTTACTTGCCTACCTGCAGGTCAATAAAGCTCTTTATTGTGGAGCTGCAGATGTACTGCTCTCCCTTTTGGAAATCAACCATGGCATGTGGAACAAAGCACCCATGTCTGGCACAGTCACAACCACCGATTCCAGTTGATGCCAACTGACTTCTATTAGTATTCGCCTGATTGACTGCATGGTGATTGCTACAGTCTGATTTCTAACCAGGGCATCAGAAATTACCAAAGCATGCATCAAGGACATCATACCTCCACTCTATTTGAACTTCCTGCTAAATAGGATTTATAAGGCTCTGATGTTACCATGAATCCTTTTCCATTCATCAACCAGACCTTGTTTGGAGCTTGTTTGAGCAACATATGTTCAGCTTTGAAATTTCCGTCCATGGCAATGATCCTCAAATATTTCCAACTGTCCAGATCAGTCATAAATGTAAATTATGGAATCATTACAACCTATACTCACTGTGTGAGGTCCACCTCTCCCACAGGTGGCATATTGACCCTGGGTTGGGGACATGCCAGGCAAAAGAGGACCAGCTCCCCTGGCCCAGGTTCCTCAGACATTTGATGGAATCCTTGCCACTTGAGGAGCTTCAAAAGTCTCCATGCCCTGGACAATCTCAGGAGCTCCCTGTACCTATTCTATCTCATCCACGGTGTCAATGCTGTGGTCAACAAAAGGGTACTTTACTTACCAGCACTGCATGTGGGAATGCATTGGATGTCACTCTCTGCAACTTACTATAGTAGTTCATTGCAGTGGTGCCACATTCCACATCGTCCCGGATAAAATCATCCAGCACCTGGAAGGTAAATGCAGTCCTGGGACTTTTTGTTGTCACAGGAAAAAGGCCAGCCATCATAAGTTGCAGATGTGAGTCCTCTGAACCATCGCAGCTGCAGTACCAAATGTCGCAAAAGTGCACCCCATTAGTGTGCACCACAGTTAGGCAACTTCTGTCCCATGGTCTAGCTAGATGAGGTGGGCTCCCATCGTCCTCCACATCTTCCCAAGCATCTTCATCATCACTTGCATTATTCCCACGGCTATATCCTCCGCTAGGACATGGTTTTCCACTGTGGCCCAAGTGCATCACAAACCCAATCTGCTTTATTAATTACCATGTGGATATGGTAAAAGAACTGACCCACCAGGCGAAGAGAGAAATCCTCAAAGAAGGTTCCAGTCCACCTCTGAATCCGATGGAAGGGACTGAGCTGGTGTGTATCAAGGCAACAGTTGGTGCAGAAGATTGGCCTATGAGCACACTCAGTGCACCTAATTGCCCCATCCTTTCCACACTGCATACAGATCCTGGATGCAGGGGGTGCCTCCATTTCCAGCAGCACTGACAAATATTTCCCTTTCAAGGGCAGCCAGTCTCACAGATAGTGGTCCTATGATTGGATGAGATATATATTTAGAGTGTGGAAGGTGCATCAGACCTGGTTCCTTGGGAATCTATATGCTTGCAGGGGTGGATCATCTGTTGTAGGATATGCCTCTACAGCCTCATTTGGAAAGAAACTGGTGTGCTCCAATGCCAATGAACCAGCTTGAGTTGGAGACTGATCATCAGCTCTTTCAATGCGCGCCTTTTTCTGGGGTGGAGCCTTGACGATCTTGTCCTTGGATTGTCTACCAGATCTTACTGTCTTCCATGCCACCTGCATTACAGGTGTAGAGAGGCCTACTTTTACTACCTTGGACTTCCCCATGACTGTCTCTGGATGCAAAGCTCACAACACAACCACTTTTGACCTTGAAATGCCTCATTGCAATACCTTGAACTTGACCAACTGCATCAGATTGGGATCCTCCGGTGTCAATCCACTCGGTCAGGACCATGATCAGGTACAAATGGAACCCTACCAACTACGGACTGAGATCTTGAGATTGGCACATAAGCATTGTCAAAATGGACCTTTCCATCTATGGTAAGATCTTTGCAAATATCTTGATGGCGACGATGAATGGCCATGGACATGAGATACTCGCTAGTGTTCAACACCAGGGAGTAGCAGGGCGGTAATCCAGCAAGTATGGTCAAGACGAGAAAAGCCCAAGGAAGGGACACCATCCACAGTAAATGATCTCAATGGTGATGATGAATGGCCATGGACACGAGATACTCGCTAGTGTTCAACACCAGGGAGTAGCAGGGCAGTAATCCGGCAAGCATTGTCAAGGAGAAGAGCCCATGGGAACAACACTGTCCACAGTAAACCACAGGCAGCTAGTGTTGGCCAGCAGAGAGAAAGATCGAGAGTACTCCATGGTGTTAAACACTGGGGAGTAGTGGGGTAAGGAGAGTAGCGGGGTAAGAAGAAAAGACTTCAGCAAATATTGGTTATATTAACTCGTTGCCAGTGCCACACACCACCAATTCATGTTGTGCTCGACCATCTCCTCCGTCACCACCCAACGAAAATTCTTCCAGTTGCTTCGCTGTAGCTGGAGCAAAGCTTTCGAAGTCTTCATCTCACTCAACATTAAATACCTGTTTGAATAAATTCCACACATAGGCCTACAACCACTTGTGAGTTTTTCTTTTTTTTTTGCGGTGATTGTTTGTATCATACTAGATGCTCTGAGCGGTGACCACGATCCTTCTCATTTTCCAGGTCATTATCTTTTTTTTGTTGTTTCACCCTTCGAGGTGTTGGGTTCGAGGATGAAGCCCCTTTCTTGATACTGCATTCATCCAGCAATCAATTCAGCATGGATTCCATGTTTCCACATCTTGTCTTCCCTGCCACTATTTAGTTCTGGTTCTGGTTCTTGTCTTTCATTGTCACTTGATCTGTCGTTGTCATCTTCATCATCTTCATCATCCTGTCAAGGCATTTAGGTATGCTCATACAAGACTCTCCAGGCGATTACTGTGAGTTTCCCTATGATTCTGATTCTCTTTGAGACCCAAGATTTCCCCTTCTTCATGTGGGCACACACGCGTGAACCCCTCTGATTGGAATGTGGTTTTCATGGTACTCAGGATTCTTCCCTGCTAAAGTCTCAGGATGGAGTGTGTGACCGGCTATGTGGTGCCTCAGATTCATCCCAGTTGAAGTCTCAGTATGAGGTGTATGATTGGCTACATGATGGCAGTGGTCTGGGGGTAGTATCCCTGTTGGGTGTTGCAGGTGGGCTCCCTGACTCTTCTTGGGGACATGACGGCGCTGGCCTAGGGTTAATATTAATGTCAGACATTGCAAGCATGGATGCGTGTCGAGCTGGCAGTGACTGCATCTTTTTCTGGGGTAATGGCTCAGCTTTGGGGACACCCTATGCTTGTTCCTCACCTGTAGCTCGCACAGATTGTGTTTGTGCTGTTTTGCCATTGCGGCTAGTTCATTTTCCTTTTGCACCTACTTAAATCTTGTTGATTTGCCTCCCTGAGTTGGGTACTGTACTCACCCACATTTGCTCTTTCTCTTGTTCCAGAATTTCCACATATTTCTGATGCTGAGCCTCAAGTTGTGATTTCATATCCATGATCTTTTCTATTTGTTTCTACAAGATGTAAGTCAAAATCACTGCTGCAGCCTTACAACTCACATTTAATAGATCGGACCTCTGATTCCCCATGAACCATCTGACATTCTGTTGGAAGTCCTCCATACTTTGATGCTGTTGGACTTGAGCATCCTGCAGACTCCTGATCAACACCTAAATTTCCCCAGCATGAATTGAAGCTCTTTCACGTTTCACAAGACATACTGCAAGTTCTTCATTTTGGCAAGAGACCTGGGTGAGTGATGCTTTGGATTGTTGGAGTTCTTCTCGTAGACTTTGGGAATAATTGACTTCTTGTAATCTTACTTTTGATTGTACCTGCTCTTCAGCAGGATTTTTACCAGCTCTTGGATTGCCGTTGTCGGGGTTGTTGGGGCTGGCATCTTGGGGATGGTACCGTGGGTGCTGAGCATCAGCTCCCATTTGGTCAGAAGAGGTCAGGGGGGTGGTGTTGGCGGCCAATGTGGGATGATGTGGGAGGGTGTTGATATCCATGGTGTCCAGCCAAGGGTTCACAGTGGGGTTGCTGAAGTTGGTTCTTGGGTGATCCTCCCCGGAGTTCAACTCTAGGGAGACTTTGAACATAGCTGAAATGCCTCTTGAACTCTGGAGTGCAGTAAATAAACCTCAAGTTCTAATTGTGATGATTGCATGATCATAATATGCACTCCAGCTCTAATTGTGATGCGTGGTGTTATTGTTGTGATCACTACCTATTTATTATGATTTTTGTTATACCCCAGAAATCATTGCCAGTACTGAATTTGGTTCCACCTTCAATTGTGAATGATCCCTTGATAAATCATAGCCATTCTTCAATGATTGCCATTGCACTGGCGCAACTGTGCAACTCTCTACGAATCTAGTACTATCACTCGACACCATGGGCAACACATGCATTTATTTACCACCCAATTTGACCAATGCAAAGGTGAGGATGTCCCTAGGAATTCACCATTGTCAAATCCTCAAATTCCTCATAGCACCTGGAGAAAGCACTCCATGCTTGTCTCTACTCAGTCAGCCAACTGCTGCCGTGCCCTGTTTCTGTCACTACTTGGTACATTGCTTCGGATTGCCGGTGTGAGGGAAAGTGCTACCCATTTGTGGAGAGCATGATGGATGGTGCCACTACGCAGCCATACATACACAACTGCCTAATTCACGTGAGGGATCATCATGCTGGACATGCTTTCCATTCGTGGTGATATACTTGTCATGTGGGCCAGTAAGCACAATATCAACACTGTTGTGAACATGTGCAACCATGACACCGTTGTTGCCAACTTTGTGGCAGAAGGTATTTATCCCTCTGTTTATTGATATTGCTGTTGATAAATCACTGTAGATTTGCCGTTATGCTTCAGTGCAAGGTTTGTGGGAGGCTACCACATGAAATGATAATATATAAAAGGTGTAAATAGATACCCACAGATACTGAGAAATACTTACCGCACTATCGGACTGTTTTGTGGTTCAATTTGACATGAATTCACTTCGTCAGTTCATTCAGGCAATGGGTTTCCTACCAACCATAGTATTCACGGAAGATGAAAAAGTGCATATTTCCAGTCGCAGTGACCTTGTAAATGAGGTAATTCTGATCAGGGGGAACTACGATAGAACTACATTCAAACTACATTCAACTTGTTACATTTTTTGTCTTATCTTCCACCTTTCCAGCTTCCTTTCACTGAGCCAACCATATCCTCCCTGAAGTATATTTCAGGTGCATCTGGATAAGGTCATGGACTGGCCAGCAGCCATGGTAATCATTGAGATCAGGAAACACCATGGAAGCCTGTGAACTTCATCAGCATTGAGAAAAATGTTGATAAAGGCTGACTTACCTCCTGTATCACTGACAATATAGCTGACTCTTTTTGATACGATTTACACCGTGTGACATCAAGGTGATTTTTCACGGAGCCATGAATGAATCTCTGCAGAGTGCTTATCAGTTGGTTATTCATTGGTTAGTTGATCATACCTTGAGCTTTGAAAACATGACAGCATTCCAAGCTAGTTGGACCTTTAAATTATATCCTCCCCTTCTGGCTTTGGAATTTTGATGGCATTGGATTCAATAGAGCTTAAAGAAGACTCAGTTGAGGCGCCATCTGATATGTCACCACCATCATCACCATCACCAGCTGTTGACGAGCACTCAGGGACTGGTTGAGGAATTGTGGCCATGACCTGGTGCACATTAGCTGTTCTGCAAACTGCTGGACTATGGGTGGGCTGAGGGATCAATTTTGTTGTGGTTGGTAGTGCTGCAGGAGTAAAAACCAACTCTTCTCATGAAGAGAGGGTGATGTGTGGAGTAGATACCAAGTTGATGTGGGAGGATAGGACAGGAATAGCAGGTGGAGGTAAACTTGGATCAGCGAACGCAGGAACTGAGGTCACTGAGGTTGGCGACATTTCAAGAGAGGGTGAACAGTGAGATAAAGAAGATGGTGGCAGAGGAGTGAGGGGAGGGTGACCAGCATGAAGAAACAAGAATCAGACGAAGGCTTTCATAAATGCAAATAGGCATGCCATAATTATTTAAAAAAATACTGGGGAACACCTTATTGTGTAAAACGGAGCCAGGACCTGCACACGATCAGAAAAGGAACAATTATCTTATTCTTTGGTCGCCTGGCAGTTGGCAATGAAACTGCTTGGAGACAAAACTGAATTATGTTCACAACAAATAGCCTATTCTTCAAGATTGCAAGATTGCAATTATTGTTGTAACAAGCGAGAGAGGTTTAAATAATGAGCATACTGACAAGGGATACAAACACTTAACTATGGCTTCTATGACTTCTAGCTGGTCTAGCTCGTATCTGGCTCCATCCAATCAACATTACCAACTGACTGGTAGACTGCCTGGGGAAGAAGGTGATGCAGTCAATTGCCTGGCAATCAACAAGCGAGGGAACTTGCTCGCAAGTGGTAGTAAGTAAGCAAGTGAAATCAGAGTGCAGGGGGCTCACAAACCATCAGGTGACTATGGCCTTAAGATATGGGATTTGAAAAATCTTGTCGAGATACCATTGTCAGTTCGCCAGCATGCATTCCGTGATCCTGTCAGCACAGCGATGTGGGTGACCCGAAAGGATGACACCAGCCAAACATTATGCTTTGGAACTGGGCTGGGTTATTTAATTTTTTGGTGCCAGGGTGCTAAATCTAATGCAGTAAGAATTACCATTGCAAGACAAGAAACTATATGACACCATTGCAGATACAATTCAAAGAACTGGTGGTAAAAAGAGTGGGCACTGGGTGTGAAATCACTTGTATGGTGTGTGATATGGCTGCTGGGATGGGTGTCCAGATCGCAACTGGTACTCGTGAACGTCAAGTAATGGGTTGGACATTCCATAATAACATCCTGGTCCCAAACTTCAGTATCCAACTCTCCACAACAGTGCTGAAAGGCATTGCTTTCGTGTATGGACAAAAGGACATCTATGTGTGGGGAATGTATGATGGCCAAATGTGAGTGACCAACCACCAACATCTTTGTTCCTGATGGATACTAACACGAGGAACTTAAGGCATATGGTTCAAGGCGACGGGACGATCATCAAGACAACAAGTTTGTCAATAGCAATGTAAGATACAATCACTTAACCTTGCTACAGAAGGCTAATAACAAGGTTGTAGCAGTGGAGTTGCTATGCATGAGAAGCAATCCTTTTTTTTTTTGATCGACAACATCACAAATGGGCTTAGCTTGCACTGTGTTGAAACAGGTCACTTGATCTGATCTTTTGCTACCAAACTGAGCATTCCCAAATCAAAAGATGTTGCATTCAGAGAAAAGGGAAGTATCATGGTTGGAGGCGGAGACTGTGGATCAGTATACGTATTTGATCACAAGCAGGGCACTCGGCTGCAGAAACTGCAACATGCCCATGAAGGGATGGTGCAATCTATAGCAGTACCCCTGCAAGGATGTATTTATGGTGACTGTAAGGTCCCCACTACACGTGGGTGTTCATGATGCTGATGGGTCTATGCCAGATCCAACCTATAACCAAGCCTGCCACAAGATCCAAGCCATCGAGGTGTTCTCTTTCCTGGGTTTCTTCCTTTGTGTGTCTTCTAGGAGTGAGGAATTTATTATGCATGGAAAGGGATGCGCCGTATTCCACATATAGTTTAACAATTTAAGGGAGTTTCACAGGACCATAAAACGCAGGAAGGAGGACAAGACTTTGCAGAGTTGCAATGGCTGGTTCTTTTCTGGACACCATTTCTGACTGATACACACTCTTCTGTAATATCTCTGAAGTATGGAATAATGCATGGTCCAAGGGCAAGACTATAAGATACTCAGTGCAGATATATGCACTGTGCATGCAACTTATAAGAATCCATAAGCTGGTTCAAGAGCAAGATATTGGGTGTAATAGTAGGGTCCAGCATAAGGTGATCATGAACACATTGAACACATGCCGCAAGACGGTCTTTCATGTCCTCTGATGCATCAGGAACTAACTGGGCCAATGGCTTGAGTAGCTGGGCATATATAGAAGGAGTAACTGCTTGCCCAGACAGATGCATATCCTTCATGATTTTGAAGTAGTGCCATATCAACAGAAGGGACCCATCTTCTCCGAAGTTCAGCTGGGATAAGGTGTGCAAAATCGACTGAATGGGATAGAGACGAAACCATCAAAGGAGGGCATGGAAAGATAGAAAATCTTGGGGGAAGACTCTGTGCAGTCTTGCCCATTTGCAACACTTTGCATTACGGACCTCGTTGTGCACATCTGCCATCTTCTGTAGCATTGGCTCTGGGGCTCATCTTATTGAGCAGTGGGGTGGAGGTATGGTCAGACTGCACCCAGCTTTGAAGCACATCTTGCTGTGGCACTCTTTTGGAACCATCTACAGCTGCATCTCTGTTTGGGAACTGGTTCAGTTGACTTGGAGAAGGAATGACTTTCATGATGCAGAGCCTTCATTATTTGTATAACATTTTTTGACCTTCTGCTCCGAAACATAATATATGTATCTTGTATCATAGACATTGATTCAGAATGAGAACACTGCCTAGAGTGTTATGGCCCAACATATATAGCATATTTTCCAACCAGATATTTTGTGAAATAGAGTATCTCTTTATTCAATTTTTAGCTTTAGAACATTGAAAAATACTTGCTGTGTATTTTTGTCAGAGAAAGATTCCATGTTGAATTATCATATATTTCAATGTTCCTTGCAGAAACTATATATGTGTTTTTTGGTGTGCTTATTTGGAAAAGCTGTGGGAAATCATGTATCCTAATCATTGGATGTTTTCTCAAATTACATTTGTTTTTTTTTTGCATTATGTTCTAGGTTTGAATAATTAATTCTTAAATACCAAAATATGCCATAAACACAAGAGGGAGAATACTTAATTTTGTTTGCCTGTTTCATCAGAGAACAGGTCAAGATAACATATTGAATGTTTGTGCTAAACAAAATAAGAATATTGTTGATGTATGTTCTCTGGTACATCAGACAACAACAATAACATGTAATATTTCAATTTTAACTCCAAAGACAGGCAAGAAAACATAGTATCTCTTTATTCTTTTTTTTCTTCATATTTCCTGAGAAAATACTGAGCAATGCTTGCAGTGACTCCTCCAGAATGGACACAGTCACATGAATTCCCATCAAATTGGCCATCAGTATTGAAGAAGCATGCATTAGAGGCTGATGATGACATTGGGAGACCGGCAAAAAGGCAGTCTCAAACCCCCAATACAAGTCATCATACCCCTTCAGAGAAGGAGGGCATCCATGGGTTTGATGCTAAATAGTGTTTTAAGGTCCGGTCCGGTCCGGTCTTTTGACCTAATTTTGGTTGGACCGGGACCGCATCGGTCCTAGAAAATCTTGATTTTTCAAAAGACCGGACTGGACCACCAAGGACCAGTCCTTTTGGGAACCGGTCCAAAACTGATGAAGACTGGTTTATGTTAGTATTTTATGCAAAATGGCACCCCCTGTTTTGCGCAAATCATGGGGGTTGCTGTTTTGCGCATTTTTGACATTTAAATAGCAGTATTATTAACAATATTTTCAATTAACTGTTAAAAATAACATAAACATGATCAACCCTGTGGAATTCCTAGTATTTGATATGCAAAGATGGCACCTCTGTTTTGCGCGTTTTAGACATTTAAAATGGTTAGATTATTCAAAATGTTTTCATTTAACTGTCAAAATTATTCCACCTCAGATATGCCAAAAAGACCGGTCCAGACTGGTCCAGGACCGGTCCTTGATCCCAGCCCAAAATGTCAGGACCAGGACCAATGCTGTATGATTTTGGGCAGGACCAGGACTGCGGTCCGGTCCGGTCCGGTCCTCGGTCTTTCATCGGTCCTAGGACCGGACCTTCAAACACTAATGCCAAATTAGCAGCTCTTCCTTCAAAGCGAAAGTAATGCATTACAGCTATACAGTACACCATATGAAGCTTACCTTTGTTATCACCTGTATCATATCTGTATTTGTGTTCGCACATGTCCGCAATCCATAGAAAGGTTTATAAAATGACTTCGAAGAGTATGCAAGCCTTTATTAATTGACAAACAGAGGTGGAGTGTTATGACCATGTCCAACTCCGGTCGCTCGTCACTTACTCCGGTCACAGTCGCGCAGATAATCTACTGTTAAGTACGACCCTTGTTCTATACTCCATTCACTCGTTACCACACCTCGCCATCTGCCCTGCCTTGACATGAGTTCTCCGTGAACTTGATATATCCTATACCTTGTAGCATTTTCACCGGACCTGACTTTATTTTACCCGGACCTGACCTAGTCTTTACTCCGGTCGTTCCTTGTCTGCCTTTAAGGCTGTTTACTTGTCACCGTAAATACTCGTCCCTAGTTTGCACTTAGTATAAGTACTCTGTAGATTATCCTGTACTCCTCAGTCTGAAATCAACCATAGTCACTACTCCAGTTTCTGTCTGTCTCCGTCTCCATCTCCATCTCCAACCTCTTGACTGGAACCTACGCAAGGGATCAACACTCATTGTCCTTAGTCGTTGAATCCAAGCAGTCACCAACTCCGGCCGGACTAACTCCTTGTCCAGCCCCCTGCCCTTGTCCTTCGTCCGCTTTCGTCCGGACTTGACCGGACCCCCTACCGGAGTAGACCCGGACTTGACATGGAGCCATATTTGTGGGGTTGTTATGACCTAATACAATATGTGTATTATCCAGTGTCCACACTTCTTTGCAATGATCAAATAGGTTTACAAAGATGTTTCAAGTTGGTAGGGCGGATGCCTACTAAGTGGGTGTAGTGTTTTCTTGCTCATTCCAGTGTTATTGAAGAGGACAATAATATATTATCTTTACAGGCAATTAGGACCACTCAAAAGAGCATATTATTTCCCAGATTAACATGGGTTACTTTTCTAGTGGCAGCCCAGTCTGTGGTATGGTGAGCTATCTATATAAGAACCAGGGATCTGGTGGCAACATGACTGTGGGTTAAAGTACCAAACTGTGCAAGTGTGTACAAGGTGCAGGATATGACAACACATGTCAAATAGGCTACCCTGGTAGTCATGCACTGAGATGACCCTAGGCGAAAACACCAAGGACCCAACTACACACAGAGACTCTGAGAGGATAGGAGTTGAGAAGCTAGGGCAAAGACCCAAGATGAGCTCAAATGGAGAGCCTCTGGGTGCTGGATTGCACTGTATATATACTACTCTACACGAGGGCTACACAAGGCTATCCACAAGGCTACGTACTGTGCAATGCTATGTTAGTGATGTCATAATGGAGCTAAGGCTATGCAGAATGACATCAAGGGAGGCAGCATGTACAGCATGAGGCACAGGTCTAGACTAAGGTAGATAAGATATGGCTGTACACTATGATAAGATAAGATGCTATCTAATCACAGATTAGATAAGATAAAAAGTTGAACCATTACATGCACACAACACTATACACTTTGTTCACATGTGTTGGCAATATTCTAAGAAATTTTGGTACACAGCTAAAGGCCTATGTAAGTTTGTAAGAAGTGCAAAATAGGACCATTCACGTCCCATAGGGGCCTACCCTCATAGTCACCCACACAACATTGTACACTTTTTCACACATGGCATGAATATCCTATGTCATTTAAGGACATATAACACTGCCCATACAATTGTATATACAAGGTGCATAACATGAACATCTAATTATCACAGGGGAAATATGTAGTCTTGTTCTGTACCTAGTATATCCCTAATTGGACATGTGTGGTCTTATTCCACACTGAATACACATTGGAACATCCCTTGATTGTGCCAAAATGACTAGAATATTTCTATCATGTGTGAACAAAGTTTACAATGTTGTATGAGTGGCTACCATGGTAGGCCCCTATCAGACATGTATGGTCCTATTATGCACATACTTGCACCCCACTAATGTGATCAACAAAATCCACTAATGCAAGGTTGCAAAGAGTAGTTACTTTAAACATTGCCACAAAGTCCCTGTGTACTTTACTATTTCCACAAGACCAAGGGTGCCCTTGTAATAATATATAAGCTTGTCCAAAAAAAAAATATGGTATTTGAAGACACCAGAAAAGTGCATATCTTGAGTTGAAGTGCCCTTGTGAGAATGCCATGATTTGGGACCAATGACCTTTAGAACATGTTCGATTATATGGGGGTTGGTAGCACTCTGCAAACACTGGTAGTAATTCTATCTCTGGACTCTACATTACCTGATGCTCGTGATCCGTTTATGGCTTTATATCTCAAATCCTGAACTGTAGCTGGGACCACTATGACATTGCAAGAGCTCTTAAGGGGGTTGGAGATGTACCTGTACCAGTTGAAGGCAGGCAAAGGTTCTGTTGAATTGAAAACTCAGGTCAACGAAAGATATGTAACAATAGTCCTACTGAACCATTTGTATGTTCATGGTACTCCAAATAGTCTTGGAGCTGGTACACCCTGTGTCTGATGTCATGTGCAAGGAGGCCGAGATCACTGACTGCCTCCAAGATATGCAGTTGTGAAGGGCACCGGTATGTAACCAATTTCTCCAGTAGGTTTATATGCACTCACTTTGTAGTAAAATCAGTGCTGGGATGGGTACTGGCTTTGGGGGTGATATTGAAATGAATGATACTACAAGAAAGGCCACTGACATGCCACAGGATGCCCCTATCAAGACAAAGTGATCTAGGGGCTGTCCTGCAGGAAGAAAATGCAAGGTGAAGAGGAAGGTGACACAGAAGGTGATCAACACCTATATACTATGGAGCCAGGCCTCTTCAGCTACTCATGGAGAAGTGGCCAAACATGATTATGATGTGGTGGAAGTAACTGTTAGTCCATGCAAAGTAGTTGCACACCCCCCACCATCAAAAATGCTTGAGGTGTCTCCAACCCCAGTCCAACCAGCAGCAGGCCCATCTAGGAGTATCGAAACACCATCCAAGCCTACTCAACCTTCACCCAGTCAAGATGAAGTATCCATACTAACGCGCCTCATGGAGACTACCAAATATTTGGCAAAAGGGTGCAAGAATGGGGATGATGGGATGGATGTACAGGCATGAATTTCTATGTTTCATGTGTTCATTTCATGCTGAGGGTCCACATTAGGTCACCCAATTTTTCTCATGGTTGAAGGACCTGCACTGGACACACACATAATGCACCTGCATTGTCCCATACAACATGGACAGATGAAGCTGACAATTGGCCATTCTACATGGCCAGCTGGGATAGGGCCCAGCTATGGCACATCCCCATGCCATACGAGTGGGCTAATGTAAGCAGTTTCACCATGCAATATTGGTGGCTCATGGAGAGGTTGTCACCAAGCAATATCAGTGGGCTGACACTGGTATGCTAGATCAGAATGGACTGTGGCAAAAGAGCCTTATGCAGCTGGCATTGAGGCTGAATGATTGCAGCAGGGCAGCTGCCATGGCATTGCAGCAAAGGACTAGGGTAGTAGTCGCAGCAATGTGGCCAAAGAACCATACACTAAATTGGTGTCTTGCAATGTGTCAAGCCCACTATGATGGTGTCCCATTATTACATGACAGCC
>Ga0307518_10002042_pt1 | contig 14825 bp, 5 predicted proteins | sample 25_EM_MG_FD_203889 | JGI IMG/M metagenome (GOLD analysis project Ga0307518, IMG submission 203889) | Populus trichocarpa ectomycorrhiza microbial communities from riparian zone in the Pacific Northwest, United States - 25_EM | ecosystem: Host-associated > Plants > Roots > Unclassified | place...
AAGATCCACGCCTGAAAAACAAAGAAACAAAAACAACCCACTTTACACAATTCATAAAACTAAAAAACAAATAAATAGATCAACAAAACTCATTATCTAAAAAAAAACATCAACAAAACAGAACAAACATATGAATTTAAGCTTAAAATCATAGGGGTAGCAGTAGGGACTAGCCATTACAATCTCTCAACAATTAATCTATTTATAAATATGCTTGTGTAGCCCAGAACAACTAGAAAATCCTCTATTATGCATGATCAATAGAATCTTACTATATCGCTATGACAGAAGCAACATAATCAACTAAAGCTTAACAACCCATGATATTTAATTATTTATCAGGTTATCCAGACTAAAGCAAACAGAAGCATGAAACGTATCAGTCAACCGAAGCAAGTATGCAACAGATTACTTGAAAATTGAAATCTAAAGCAATACATACGGAATAAAAGAAATATACAATAAATTACAGTAAAGAGAAGTAACAAAATTTACCTTGTTGTCGTTTCTCTAATAAAGATGGTTTGTGCAGAAGTAAAGAGAGAAGAAAGATGAAGACAAACGCTGAAGCCTGCAAGATGGAAACAAAGATGAAGACGGTTTATGCAACAGATTACTTCTAAGAAACCTCGTTTTATTCTGTTAGATGTTAGAACTTAGAATAGACTTTCAAACCCACTAGGCATGCACAATCAATTTACCTTGCTGTCGTCTGTCGTTGCTCAAATGAAGACGATTTCTGGGAAAGGAAGATTGAGAGGAAGATTTTCTCTGGGAAGTGGGAAGGAGGCGGCTCTTTTGTGAGATGAGAATGAGATGCACAGGAGGGAGGCCGATTAGGTTAAGTTAAGTATTTATACTATATATTTTTTTAATTGTTTAATGGGTCCGGTTCGGTTTGGTCCGGTTTTTGGTTCAAAACCGAAACCGAACCGGACCTGTTAACATTTATGGTTTTTTAAATCGGTTTAATCGGTTTTTTTGTCCGGTTCGGTTTTTCCGGTTAATTTTTCTTCGGTTTTATCGGTTTTCTCGGTTAATCGGTTATTTTGAACACCCCTACGATACAGTTGAATTTCCCACCAATGAAGACATCTGGTCTACCTCCCAGGAGCCGCCCTGTGTGTAGGAAGAGGACCTTTCTCCCTTCCCAATTCTTAGGATTTTCTTCCATGTCTTTCATCATTCCATAAGCAGCTTTCCCACTACAAGGATAGCACAATGAGAGCATCAATGAGCTTCTGGATCTTCACACTATGAACTTGATTTCGTGATTAAAGCTGATTCGGAAGGCATTCTCGGTGTGAACTTGTAATTATATTAGCTATTTTGATAGATCCTCACTAAATTTTAATTTTACCCAAAGCGTTGAGCCATGCCAGTTCCTCCTAGTTGGCCTCTAGCCATCAACAATGGACCTTCTGAATACTTACACCCACTGTGGACATGACCATTGACCATGTCCCTCGTTACACTTATCAGTTAATATAGAATAAAGAGGAAGACAGCCCAATTGACTACATGGGCAATTCTAGAAGCCATGTATTAATGCTGCATTTGGTTTGGATGCAAAAGCAGGTGACTTGTGGAGAAATTTCATGGAACCATGAGTATTTTCTTTTGTTTGATTACAATATAAATATTTTAAAAAATTAAAAAAAAAACAGAGGTAACCTAGCATAATTTTCAATCATGATACTCTATGATTTTGAAATGCATCGACTCCGTTTTAGGATCCCTTAATAAATTGCTGGTTGCATGTTAAGGGCATTAATGTTATATCAGAAAAGCAAATATTATGAACTGCAAACTCCTCCACTTCCCAAGACTTTCAACCTTGAGTCTTCAATCACTGGTTAATGCCTCATTGGCAAGTAAAAAGGAACTTTGGATGGCTATTAATGACAGCAAATTCACATTAAAATTACGTTGGCCTACAAATTCCCCCCTCTTCTTTCCTAGTTCTTTTGTTTATTTTAATTTTAGCAGTAAACTATGGCCTAATAAATTGAAACAAATGCAACTGACAATGAAAGAGAGGTCAGTGCCTGAGTATTTTCTCATGAAAGCGGATCGTGCGAGGGAAAGTCCAAAAACAGTCGCAGACTTCAGCATTTTTGCATGAAGTAGTACGCCCCACTCTCAAAATTGCATACTTATGATTTTGAATGGATGGTGATTTTGAATTGATTATGCTGACAGTAATAAACTTGGAGTCTTGGTGGCTCTTATGATGATAAGTTATAAATTTAGCGATGGTGTGGTATTTCGAAGAGTCTTGATAGAAAGCAGGACATAGCAGGCGGCTGACTTGAACCATCCACAACAGTGATATCATGATTATACCATAGATTAATTTGGTGAAATAGATGGATGCTATAATGTCCTGGTGATGATTAAGAGACATGTTTAAAAGGCCTCAAACCATTTAATAGTTTTGGACATGGTTTTTCTAGAGAAGGAGCCCCTACAGCTTACCTAAATTCCTACAGGAAGCAATAATGGTTCAGCAGCAGCAAACATTACCTAACCTCACTATATATAGGCTAGAATTGCTTACCGCCTCAAAATTTCTCTGACAAGAACTCTTGAAGTTACACAATTTTATCCCATATTGCATGCCACAGCTCAGAATTTTTTTACTTTGGCCATAAACTTCCCTTCCCTCTTCTACTATTATGAATACTACTGCTGATAGTAATAGAAATAGTAATAAAATAAACTTTCATCTATTATTAGTGAGATTCTCCCTTGAGCCACGACATCAGCCATTAAGAACTCCAACTTTCTCACTTTGTTACCACTCATTTGCATCCCTGAAAAACCATCCCTCTACATGAACAAATCCATCCACACCCAAACAAAACAAAGAAAGAACCAAAATTTCATGGTGGGGTTTCTTGAAATAACTTGAATTGATCATAAAAGCAAAAAAAATTTTACCTTTACATAGACTTCAGTGTGAATAGGAGTGGGGAGATGTTAGGAACGAGAAATGAAGGAGGAGGAGGATTGGGAAGATTGGAAGAAAGAACTGGCAATTGAAAATTTGAACTTAGTGACCGTTGCAAGTTATAAACTTAATGCAATACGCACCGTTGCACTTAACTAAATAACATTGCCTCTGATTGTTAGAGCATTAAACGACAGCGTATGGAACACTGTTTCCACGTGTGTTGACAACTAGGAGAGCCAGCACCTGAGAGTTCTCTTGTACAACCTGAGGGAATGAAACAGTGTCAAGAAATTCAGCACAATCAGAATCTTCCTTCCTCTTCTCTGTTGTTCCAACTCTGTTATCCTATTCTGTCTTCTTCTCTGCGTTCTTATTCCTTTTCTCCTTCACGCATAACACACTGGAATCAAATCTGACCAGTTTGTTGTGTTTGTTTCTTGCTTTTACATGTTCCCCTTTGTTACACCATCATCATGGGAGTGAAGAGGATAGGAAGAGATGTCTGATCCATGCCATCGTGCGCCTTTTAAGATGTCAAAGCGTCACCTGCATGTGTTGCCAGTGGCGGCGACACGTGAGACCCATGCATTGCTATTGTTTTGACGATTCCAGAATCTTCCAGTGTGCTTCTTAAATTTCTAGAAATCTCTCCAATTTTTTTCCAACACTTGAGAGGATCATTTTGCAAATTTTTAAATTTTTAGTATGTGTTTTAAATTATTGTTAGAATTTGAATTTTTGATGGTTTGTAAACATGTGTAATTTTTGGATGTGTGAGTAATTAGTGAAAAAAGGGTGTGTGTGTGTTTGCATTTTATTTTATTTCGTGTTAAATAACTATTAAAAAAAGAAAAAAGAAAATTTTAATTAATCCAATGTTTTAATTGCATATGACAAAAAAAAAAAGATTTATGCTTATACAACTCGGTCCTTATAAAAATTGCCTTTTATTTATAAAAAAGAGAAAAAAATGTTTTAGCATTGTTTTAAATATTTTTTTTGTATTTCTTTGTATTTTTTATGGAATCTGCAACAAATTTTTAAAATTCCTTAAGGATTTGGCTAATATTTCAATAATCTTAAGTTTTCTTTTTTTTTTCTTTCTCTAAAAATTAATGGTCAACATTTAGGTATAAATGTTGGACCTACACGTAAGCTGATATTTAAATATCAAGAGTTCACTAGAAAATTCTTAGAATTTATTTAATATTCATCAAATTTAATTAAGAGTATTTCTCACCATAATATACAAGTTTTGGGAAACACTTTCATAGACGGACCACTGACTAAAAACTCATCAACACCCTAAACCATATTCAGACCACAAAATGCAACTTACCTCAGGTAAGGTCCACTACCATAATCAGTCCCTTACCTTGGAGTTTCTGATAAGACTAGTCCATTCAAATCTTCTAAGTGGCGACTCATTGATCCCCTTGCATCACGGGCGTACATGCAACATAAATTTTAAAATTAATATTTTTAAAAAATTGATTTTTAAAAGATATGTTTTTATATTCTATATAAGAAGTTATTAAATTAATCCTCTCTCTCTCTCTCTCTCTCTATATATATATATACATATATATATATATATATACATATATATACTTTTTTTTTTGGTCCTCGAGGATTTTTACATTAGTTCTTTAAAATTGCTTTAATTTATAATTGGTCTTTGTGATTTTGTTTTCATGCGTGTATATAAGGATCTCAAGGTGTCAAGAAAATATTAAATTGCTCTCGATTTGGTGAAATAAAATTCAATTTTATTTATTTAAAATAATTAGAGCTCTAGGGATCAAATTTGAAGCTTAAAGAAAAGTTTAATCCCTTTTTTTTGCCAATATCAGGGACTGATTTGCATAGTTAGGGGGAAGTTCATGTCCCATTTTTAATTTCAGTCCCTCATTCTTCTATTTTTTCAATTTTATCCCTTTATTTGGCTTTATTTGGGGATTTGACTTAATAGTTCATTTTGGTTTTCTTGGTAAATTTTCATAGTTAGGGGGAATTAAGGTTCTAAGTGAAAATTAGGGGAAATGTAAATCATCTTGAAATTGGGACCCTAGGATCATTATAGGTTATGAAATGAATAAAATTATCATGAAATGATGAGAAACAATTGGGGGATTGGTGGGTTTGGGTGGCCGGCCATGTGTAGATGGGTGAATAGTGATTTTTCTTGCTAGTTTGTGTAAATTGTGTTATAAATGATTTGAATGATAATTATTTGGGTGTTTGGTGTTAGTTTACATAATGATGATGAATTTGATGAATTGAGAATTTAGTGTAATTAAAGAAATTGTTAGTCAAAAGAAATAAAATGGTTACTAAGTAAAAAGAAAATTATATAAATTAGAAAGTCCATGTTTTCTCTTTTAGAGCCGGCAAAAAATAATGATGGAAGTGTCAAATAAGTCATGTTTGTATTAGTATGGAAATTATATCAAATACGATATGTGCTGTAATTACAATATAAATGAAAACGGAAGGTTTCTAATTGCTTTAATTTATAATTGATCTTGGTGATTTTGTTTTCATGCGTGTATATAGGGATCTCAAGGTGTCAAGAAAATATTAAATTGCTCTCGATCAAATCAGTCCGTTAAGGGCATTTTTAATCAATGAGAGAATTGATCCGCATGAGATACTTTGGCAGTTATGCCACAAACCCGAGCTAAAGGAGGAGCTTCTAACATAGCAGGTAGGTGTTCCGTACTTTTAATTTTGTTACATTATGTTATTATTGTTAATGTAGAAATTCAGGTATTTGTTCCGATATTACTGTGAAAATAAACAAATAAGTGAATCATGTAATAAAATGAGGTAAGGATACTTTGGCAGTTGTGCCACAAACCCGAGCTGGAGGAAGAGCTTCTAATACAGCATGTAAGCGATCCACACTTTTAATTTTGTTACATTATGTTAATATTGATAATGTAGAAATTTAGTCATTTATTCCGATATTACTATGAAAGTAAACAAATAAGTGAATTATGGAATAAAAGAAAGTAAGTGAGTGAGAGACTTGATTAGCTATTTTGGATATTTGGATAATTAATGATATCAATATGATATATTAATATCGACTTATATTTAAAACTTGATTAGCTACTTCTGAAAGGAGGCTAATGATGTGAAAGGATCCTTGACATCAACATTAAAAAAAAACATAAGTAAGATATTAAAGTGAAATGTGATTAGCTATTCTGGCTATTTGGATAACAAATAATATTAACGGGTTACATTGATATCAATATTTTTATTTTAAATTTGATTAGCTAGGGGACTAATGATGTCAAAAGTTTTCTTGATATCAACATTTCTAAATAATGGATTTAAGATATTTGAAAAGGGGTTGATTAGTTATCCAGGTTAGGATAAATAATGATATCAATGAGTTATATTGATGTTGACATTAATTATTAGTTTTGATTAGTCGGTCCCGGATAAGAAACACTAAATGATGCTGATAATATTACTAATACCAACAAAAAAAAGGGGGGGCATAACTGAATACTAAGAGGGTATGAATTTTCAAAAGAAATAAGGTGGATTAGATATCAAGAAAAGTGTAATAATATGATTGCACTAGATTCAAAAACATTGATAAAAAAATGATAAGTATGGTTAGTTCGTAATTTAAAATATTAAATAGTGATATAATTGTTACATTTTCATAATAACTATATTTGTTTTACATGGCCTTATCATTTGCGTCGAGTAATTTCCCACTCATCATGTTTTGTTATTATAGATTAGGAATAAATATGTATCATTTTGAGATTAACTGTAATCTTACTTAATTATGTATTAATGACATTTGAGTTTTATTTTGATGCTTGATTTTGAACATACAAAATCATTTAATATGATGTTATTATGACTCTTATATGTATGTTTTAAATGCAGACATAAATATCAATACTTGGTTAAAATGATGAGTATCATTGATGTGTGGCGAGATCAAAGATGATTGAATTATGATTGAGATTGTGTATAGAAGTGAATTGGAATATAGTCGATAACTTGGAACCTCTCGGTATAGAGTAAAGTTTGCTAAAGTTTTAGTAATTTTTTTTTTAAAATAAAATCAATGTGAATAAACATGAACATATGACTTTATTTCAGATAAATTTGGGTTGTTACAAATATGAGGACTGAGGTAATTGTGAAGAAAAATAGGCTGACGCGTGTAACACTCGCGCTAGTGGGTGGGAGAACACTACCACATTCAAACGGTGGGTAAGGAGTCTCTCGGTAAAAGTGGATCATTGAAGGCCATACACCAACTTCCACGATGATGTTGGAAGTGACGCGCTGAGCTCTTCCTGTTGTGGTGGTGGAAAAGTGGCAATGATGCTCCAATGACTCTTTTTTCTTTTTTTACCTCTTTTCTCTCTTATTTTCTCGAGATTTGAGCCAGACCTATCAAAATTAAAAAGTGTCTTGTCATTGTTTTTAATCAAATTTAGTTCTATTTTATTGATTGCTATTTGTTTTTAAATTCATTTTTAAATGATTGTTTTTTTCAATTTTACCCCTTAGTATTTGGTTTCATTTAATTTTTATATCAAATTTGATCCTCATTCTTTTTATTGTTAATTGTTTTATTTTAGATCATTTTTAATTGATTTGTTTTTTTCAATTTCATCCCTTAGCATTTGGTCTCATTTTATTTTTATATCAAATTTGGTCTTCATTCTTTTAATTTCTATTTTTTTAGGTCTTTTTTACAATTAATTTTTTTTTTTAGTTTCATCTCAAAAATTTAGGTTTGTTAGCATTGGGTTTCACAGGTTTAACCTGTGTTAACTTAAGTCTTTTTTTTTTCATTGTGTTTTTTTAAATTAATTTTTTTGTTTTTTTTTCTTTCAATATTTAGTTGATTTGAGAATTGAGTTTCATAGTTTTCTTTAATTTGCCTTCTATAGGGCTATCCTGGTATGACCAGGTTGCGGATTTGTCAGGTTGACTCGAGTGCATTCAGATCGTTTTTTATCTTTTATTTTAAATTAATATTTTTTATTTTCAATATTTGATTTACTAGTAATTTAGCTTCTAATTCTTTTATTTTTTATTTTTTATGAGGTTATATCGTTCTAATTTAATTTTTACTTTATTCTTAGATAAGTTTATATAGACCTTTTAAAAATACTAAAATGATATGTTTTTATAATATTAGAAATCATTTATATTTTGTAGTTAATCATTGTCATTTATTTTATTTTCTTCAGTTTATTTACTATTAAAGTTTTTTTTAATCATATTAGAGCTTATTAATCTTAGTGGAATTAATAACCAACATCTTAACTTTTTTTTAGAAAAAACCACTAACAACACCCAGTATTTTTTTTAACATTAAAAAAAAAACTAACCAGCATTACACATTCCACCGACATAGAATTTGGGGGTGATAATGACTAATGAGGGAAATGTAAACCCTCCCGTGGAGCATGCTTGACTTTGAGAATATAGGACCCGCCACCGTGAACGATTATTATTATTTATTGAAAGACTCAACTAAAAATAAAGTTTTTTATTTATTATTATTTTTTATTAATATAAATATCCGGTCAGCTTGTTGAATACCTTAATTAATTTTATAAACCATAAAATTAACAACTATATAAGTTTTTAATAGCCCTGAGAGGACTCGAATTTATGAATATTAGAAAGCAAATTTAAAATCTGACCAGTTGAATTACTCTTTAAAATTAATTAATTATTTATTTATTTATATTTTTGATTAATATAAATGTCCAAATTAATTTATATATATCTTTAATAATTTAATAAATTTTAAAATTAATAATAATGTAAGACTTTATAAAACTAATAACCTCTATCCAATTAAACAACACCCTTTCTTATTTTGTTGGAGGAGAAGGAGGCAAAGGTCGCCATGTTAAGGTGGGAAAGTAGATTAAATTCTTCTCCGTATTTTCGTGCCACGTAAAATGTACTGCCAAAGCAAGTCATTGGGCCAACAGTCATCCCCTCTGCCTTTGACACGGCACCAGGCAAGCGACTGACTTTTAAGTCTTCACTCTCTTGTTAAAGTCTCGTGGCATGCACTCCTTCCTTCCTTCCTTCTCTCTGTACTGCTCTCTCAAGCTTGCATTCCTTTGCTAATAGCAGATGATGCTGTTTGGAAGTCTGTAGAGTTGGGTTTCTTTGCTTCAAGTAGCAGCAGGTTTGTGTCTTTTTTAACCTCTTTTTTCTTTTTCGTTTTTATCCACTTAGTTTTTAACTGGGTTTCAATAATTTAACGTAAAAGTTACTATAACCCTTTGCTGTTCTTGAATGACTCTGTATCAAAGTTGCTGGTTTTGCTTCTTCAAAGTTAAATTTGGGTATTCTTGTTCTTGTTATGAGCTGTTTATCAAAAAGCACCAATGTGTAAAGCTAGCTAATAAATTTGTTAAGTGTTATGCTTTTCTTAGTAATGCCATGTTCAACTGGGTCTTTGAGTTCTAAGCTCACCTCTCCTTGGTCTTATGGGTAAGAACTAAAGACAGTCTGCTAGAAGTTCTTTTGGCTAATGATGTTTTTCCACAACATTGAATCAGCTATCTATGTAAACTGCTTGGTGAATCAGGATTTGAGGGGTAATTAGCTGCAGATTATCATTAGGATTGTCACTAGGTTGATTCAAGATTGAGTGACTTAATGAGAGTATAAAATTAGTCAATAAGGTTGGCCATTATAATGAGAATAAAATGGCTTGTTCAGAACACATTTGTGAACAAAAATAATCACTGAATGGCTCGATTGCTGAAAGTGTTTTCTTAGGTAGTGACGGGTTACTGTACAAGATAGAAAAGATGGAGATAAGAGAGACAAAGAAGATAAGAAAAAGAGAAACGAAAATAAAATTATGTTTGATAGTGGCGAATAAGATAGAGTGAAGTAAATAAAATAAAATAAAATATAAAAAAATCTATTTTACCCTTAATATATTTAAAAAAATAATTATATATATATATATATATATATATATATATATTTACTTTAGTTTATATTGAAATTAATGATATTATAAATTATAATAACACTAGTTATAAAAATTAGATTGTCCGACAGGTCCACCAAAACCTGAACTGGTTTAGGTTTAAAAAAAATAGTGGAAGGATTGACTCAACCTTACTCAATTAAAAACTCGGGTCGACCCATGACTCGAGATTAAACACGGGTCAAAAACCCGTTGATTTTTTTTTTAATTTTTTTTTGCCAAAACGAGGTTGCTTTGATTATTTTTTTAAAATTTCTTTTTTGGGTCAACCCGTGTTGACTCTCATGGCTCGTGATCTAAGCCTTGTCTTGGGCTGACTCTAGAGTTGAGTTTTAAAACTATGATAATAATCATTTTTATTGATACATTGAATCGGGTCATCCCGGGTTGATCCTCGCGACCCGTGACCTAGCCTAACCCCTGAGTCAAGTTTTAAAACTATAATGATAATTATTTTTACTCATACGTTAACCCAAGTCAACCTAGGTTGACTTTAGCGACCTATGACTCGACCTTGTCTCGGGTCAACCCTCGAGTCAAATTTTAAAACTTTGATGATAATCACTTTTAATTTTATGTTGACTCATGTCAACTCAGGTTGACCATCCTGACCTTTGACTTGGGCCTTGTCTCGGGTTAATCTCCAAATCAAGTTATAAAATTATGATAATAATTATTTTTATTCATACATTGACTCGGGTCAACCCGAGTTGACCATCTCAACTCATGACTTTGGCCTTCACTCGGGTCGTTTCTTGAGTTGGGTTTTAAACTTTGGTAACAATTACTTTTATCCTTACACCGAGTCAACCTAGGCTGACCCTCCCAACTCATGACTAGAGCTTTGCTCCAGGTCAACTCTCGAGTTGAGTTTTAAAACTATGATAATAACCACTTTTATTTATATATGTCTTAGTTAAAAAATTTTAAAATTGAGAGTTTTAAACAATGATATTTTAGGAATAAAAAATAAAAAATAAAAAATAAAAAATATTATCTTTGGAGATATGTCCTCTTTGTATCTCCAGTACAAAAATTCTCTCCAAAATTGTTACTAGAACTATTTTATTTTATGTCTTTATCTCTATCTTGTCAACAACACATTTATGTTCATGTCCTTTTTTATTTTAAAACAGTAACCAAACACAATCTCAAGTTGCTAGTTGGTATAAATCATTAAGTACAGAAGGTGCTAACATTTGCATTAAGAAGTAGATTCCGTTGGCAGTTTTTGATCCATCAAGTACTAGCAGCTAGAAACACTGAAATCTGGTCAGTACTAGATTGCTTAATTGTATCCTTTTGAGCTTGAATTCAGTGAGCATTAAAGGTTATAAGCATGGGAACTAAGCTAACTAGAATTCTTCTGCTGTAATGTATTGGGCCTGAATGAGTTGTTTTTATGCATTTTTTGAGTCATTGCTATCATTGGAGCAATTGATGTTTCACCTGCATTTCTTATTTTTCTTCTCCCACATTTTGGGTACCCGTTCTTGTTAATCAAAATAATTTAGTGTGATTCTTCATTGAATTTTCATTCTGTAATTACACACGCATTTATGTGTATTGAATATTGACTTCATTTTCTGTTCCTTGTGTAGGTTCTATTAATAAGAAATGGCTAACCATGACAAAGATAATATTCCAACGCTGTCAGACACACATCCAAAGTCAGTGGATGAAAATGTGGATTCTCGATTTCGGCCATTTCTTTCCAGGACTCAAAGTGCATCAACTTCCATTCCTTTGGATTCCATGGAGTCCTATGGTTCTGAAACCAACATCGTTGGCTTTACTGGTCCACTGCGTAGTGCAAGAAAAGCTCCACTGGTACAGATGAGTGGTCCATTATATATCAACCGCAACACTGAAAACTTGTTTCTGGCAAAACATGGTGTAACAACTCGCAAAAAGGTGGATTCCAAGCCAGAAAAATATCCATCTCTTAATGGAAGGGATAAGAATGACTGGGATGACAACTATACTGCTACAAATGCCCATTTAATGAGGTCTGGGCAACTAGGCATGTGCAATGATCCTTACTGCACAACATGCCCATTGTATTACCATTCTACAGCTTCACAGCAAAGACATGCAAAAACTTCTAGTATATTTGATTCCAAGGTATGCTTTTGTTCTAATATGAAAAACCTTATACCTCCTGGAATTTCTGTCATGTTATTCTGGATTTTTACTGTTGCTACATTTTGCCCTCAATTATATGAACAGGGGGAACCAGTTTCTCTTTGGATTCAGGATTTAGACTTCAGCTCTAAGTGCCTATTTTGTGAAAAATACTTTTACTTGGTTACTTTGGTTGGATATTTTTATCATATATCCACGATTTTCCTCATCACTAGTTTGGTTTCATGATGATCTCTGTTATTATTGACCTAGTCAGTATAGCTCATCAACATAGCTGATTGCTCATTTTCTGAGATTGGAACACCCTACTAATATTTTTGTGGACCTTTCTACTGTAATAATGGGGGTACTGAAACATTTAAATGAATTTTATTTCTGCGCTTGCTAGCTTTATTTATAGAAGTGGAGTTTTTTGTGCATTTAAAAACTGGATTAATCGCTCAAATTGTCCTTGTATAATAAAGAAATTCTACAATTTATCCTTATTTGCTTATGATTATTTTTTATTTCCAAAATTCCCTTACAAGAAGACTTTCATGTGCAGATCATGTGATTAATTCCAATGGTTTAGTCTGAAAAACTTGCCAAAAAGATAGATTAGAAATTTAATGTATTTTCAAGGATAAAATTGACTCGATTTGATATACCAGGACAAATTGGATAATTACCCTATTATATAAAGATAGAGTGAACCATTAATCCATAAAAATTTCACTATGCTCATCCAATATGACTGGAATTTTTTGATAATCTTGGTACAATATTTTGCTTCTGAAAAAGCACAAGTACTTTGTTCTTGAAAGTGACAAGTAGTTGCTCAGTAGGATAAAACATAAAAATCTTGCAAATGACTTCTCATTTCATTGACATGCTATCGCAAACTGGTCGTACTTGGTGAAAAGATGAAATATTTTGAATTCATGACGTGATGAATCTCACAAGTCGAAATACAAGTTGTAATTATGGTGATTGGTCTGGACTCTTGATGCTGTTCTTGTTGGTGATGATAGAGCGGCAGTGGAGGAATGGGATTATGATAATTGTTTTGATGTCTTCATGAAGGAAAAGGTGGTGCTAGTTTTGTCTGCAGTATGTATGTGGTGGTAATAGAGGCTGGACAGATCAAAGGAGTGTTGGTGTTATTCTTTATGGTCAGAAAGTGTTACATGTCATCAGATATTGTGTCTCAGTTTCCTCTTATTTTGAACCATCCAATTGAAAAAAAATGTTATATTGAAGAGTGTCTTTTAGTTTGTATAGTTAGGTATTGGTTGTAGGAGTAATATATGTGTATTTATTTGAGGGCAGGGACTTTTATGGGCTCTGGTTGCGCATGCTTTCTGGGTACTGAACCTCATAACTGTTAATGAAATTATTAATGATGATTCATATGGGACATGGTTTGTTGGTCAGGGAGTTGGGGCTTTGAGTTTCGTATTCTCTTTTTCGATATTGGAATTGGAATATTTTATCTTTATGATCATCGTAAATTCTTTTGTTAGTGTTCTTCTGTTGATATAGCCTACTGTTATGGAACCTGTTAAATTCTTAATTTCTTTTGGAATGCTCACTTCATTGATCGTTTGCAAAACTCTCACTAGCAATCAGTTAAATTCTCCAACGGAAGAACTCATAAAAGCTCAAGGTTGGATCTTGACACTCTGTTTGTTGGTTCTGAGGACTACAACATGATGGTAGGGGAAAATTGGTGTTCAAGTTGAAGGAATTTGGAGGAAGAAGAAGAAAAACTAGTTCAATTTTTGACTTTTCAAAGTCGTAGATTCATTATGTTTTTGAGGACCTAATATGATAATTGGTTAAGAGAATCAGTTTTTTTTTTAAAAAAGATTTTGACAGCTTATATGCTTATGGTGAAGATGATGGATTGATGCATTGACAAAATTTGATCATTGGTTTTCATGTCTAAAGTCCCTAATTTGATTTGTTTTTATTTAGTAAATTTCTTATGCCATTGTTAACTTGGTAAACTAGACAAACCATTTTTTTCTTCAAGATGGTTTGTAAGGACTTTATGGAGGGGTTGGTTGGCTTCAGACAAGATCAAGAAGCAGTGTTTGACTGTTTTCCTTGTGGGAGAAAGCATTGGTGAAAAACGTTGTGCACACTCTTTACTCTCATTTTTCCATAGTTACATGAGCTCAAGTAAAAATATAATCAACAATATCTACCAGACAAAAAAAAAACATTCCAACTGCCTGAGAATTGTGTATCTTTTCTAATTTTACAAGTAGGAAACCGTATCCAGTATCCTGTGAATGGGCTTATATTCTCATTTGTAACATTACAGTCTGTTGAACCATTACTCGATCATTGCTTTATTTATAATTATTGCTGCCATATCTTTGTTATTACCAATTATGATAATTTTATGGGCCTACTTCAATGTGTTCATTCAACTTTTTGTGCTTCTTGCAGTTTCATAGTGTTCTCTATGGAGATGCTAAAGGCTGGGCAAGGAGATTCAATAATGCTATAAACTCATATATTCCTGGAGTTATGAATCCTCATACTAAAGTTGTTCAGGAGTGGAACAAATTTTTTGTCCTTTCTTGCTTGGGGGCAATTTTTGTTGACCCCTTGTTTTTCATCTTGCTGTCGGTGAAACAGGTGTTGTTGATTTGTTTATATTTCCAGAATTTATAATTAGAGTTGCATTAAAATTGTGAAGTTCATAGATTGTGCATT
>Ga0307518_10002043_pt1 | contig 14823 bp, 22 predicted proteins | sample 25_EM_MG_FD_203889 | JGI IMG/M metagenome (GOLD analysis project Ga0307518, IMG submission 203889) | Populus trichocarpa ectomycorrhiza microbial communities from riparian zone in the Pacific Northwest, United States - 25_EM | ecosystem: Host-associated > Plants > Roots > Unclassified | place...
CGAGTATTAAGCAAGAGCCTCTCGCAGTGGGAAGAAGAGGGCCAATGGCATGGTGGAGTGTTAAGGAAGAGCCTCTGGCAGTGGGAAGACCGTTGAATGGCGAGCTGGAGTGCGGTTAGAGTAGAACATTCGAGATCATAGCTGCCGGCGGACATCATGGTATTAGAGATAACGCTCACACCACTCGGAGTGTCCCGATGTTCGCGGAGAGGCTTGATGAAGAGGGTCAGAAAAGCACACTGTCTATATCAGGAATTAGGTGGGATGGACGCTGGAGGAGGATGTCTCTTAGATAGGTTTTGCACTGCAAAGAAACCCAGTCAAGAGACCGTGGGAACCTCTTAAAACTGCTGCCAAGGGTGCGGGAGAGAGAGGCGCAACGCCTCGCTTACCTAATGCGTAGACTAAATTCTACGCCGCTTCGACACTCAGCTAGCTTAGAAAGACAACTTTTCTGTGACTGCCGACTGACCATGGCGCCGAAGTTGTTGTACAGCATAGTACCCAGTGCTCATTCCTTCTGTAGTTTTGCAGTTGTACAACATTCGGATGCGAGACTGTGTCGAATTTTGCAACAGCAGATACAGTGTCTCCCAGGTACATATTTCGGTGGGCCTGACGCCAGAGACTGAAGTCCAGGTGCTTTCGAAGGTGGAAATCTTGTCCGTGTCCCAGTGTCTTTCCATAATAATGGTGTAGAGTCCATAGGCCGCCCAAATGATGTTGATGAAGACACCCTACTTATGTATGTAGTATAGTATGGTTATACTGAGATGTCTTGTTGCCCTGCCCAGCGACAGTTGGACCTGAACGACGCACTGCCACAGTCACAAGCGTTGACGAGGGACGACGAGAGGCTTCCGGTGTTCTCATCAACGTTAACGTTCATCACCGAGCCAGCCATGGGATGCTGTGGAGAACCCGCCGTTGAGAAGCCGAATGACCAGTACAACAACAGGGCGCAGCCTCCCTACGCACCCGGGGTGGTCAACCAACAACCTGGGCCTCACCCCGGCGCTCAGGTCTACGAAAAATCACCTCTGCTCACTCCAACAGGACCTGTACCGCCAGCACCGATTCATTCCCCACCGTTGAACCCAAATGTGCCCGGCCAGGCTCCATGGAGTCCGCTTCATCCTGCTGGCTCACCACCTCCACCACAAGGCAGCATTCACCTTTCGTTGTCTCCCACGATGGGCGGCTGTACGATGTCTGGAATGCCACTGATGCCAAACGCCGTGTACAACCCTCCCAACGGCCAGGCTTCACCCAACTTTGGCGGCTCGGCGATGTTCACGTCCCCGCCTCTCTTGCATCCCAATCCTCTACACCTGCCTCCGCGTCACGCGTCGACGTCGCCTTCTCTCCCCAATGCAGCCATCGGTAACTTTTCGGAGTTCGGAAATGTTGCAGTGAACGAAGGGAAAATGTCCATCTCTATTGACTTTGGTGCGCGCGAGTTCATATGTAATCTATGGCACGGCCCCCTCACTTTCCGCTATAGGTACTACGTTCTCCGGTGTGGTAAGTCTCACCAAACAAGGACACATATTTCTGCCTATGACTCACTTGCCCTATGTCTGTCAGGCATACGCGTCGTCGCGGATACAGTCTGGGACTATCCAGCAGATCTTGCGCTGGCCCGGTTCAGTCGAGACGTTCCGCAAAGTTCCAACGTGTTTGCTGTACGATGAACACGGTCAAGTAATGGCATGGGGGCTCGAGGCCAAGAATGCCAGTCCAATGCCCGGAACTCATCGTTGCGAATGGTGAGCGTCCGAATGCACGTCTGCGATGCTGAATGTGACTCGTATGTTGTATTGGGTGTGATTGCACAGGTTCAAGCTGTTCCTCGAACCACGTGCCTTGCGGGATGAGAGTGCAGTGGACCCTCGTCTGCCTCAATTACCTGTAAGTCTGGTTTCCCAATTCCAGTGAAAACATGGTACGGAAAACCGGTGCTCGTTGTTTCTTTTACTCGTCCGTGTTTTATTCGCTCCCTTGGTCTGACTCGAGTTTTATGATAGCCAAGAAAAACTGCCATAAACTTGATAGTAGACTTCCTCTCTTGTTTGTGGGAGTATGCCAAAGAAGAGATTACGCGAGAGATCGGCGCCGTAGCAGATCTAAGTGCGTCAGTCACTCGTAGTATAGCCGTTGTTCACGTCACTGACCGATCTCTGCAACTTGTATCGCAACTTCCGCTTTATCGACGGGTGTCTGCGTGACCCTCATCCACTTGACCTACCTCAGACACTGCTGACGTGATCCTGACCTGTCCTGCGGCATGGGACGCAAAGGGTTCTGATATGATGCGCGCAGCAGCAATCGAGGCAGGGCTTGTTCAGTCTGCACATGCTCGCGACGTTAATTGGCGTGAGCGCCTTCGGATCATCACGTACGTCCTCACCCTCGTCCGCTTTGGCAACGTCCGCTAACGTCACGATCTTTCTCGGAAAATAGGGAGCCTGAGGCAGCTGCGGTGCACTGCGCACAATTGACGGACCTGCATAAGCTGAAGCCAAGTCAGAGCTTCATGATATGCGATGCTGGTGGTGGTACGGTCGTACGTCGGATTCGTCATGCCGTGAACCAACTAATAACACACTTTCTGCCCACAATGAACAAACAATTCTACCGCGCACCCTTGAACTAACGTGGTACACACGGCATCCGGAACCAATTGTCACCAAAACAGGATCTAGCCATATACAAAATCATTGGTCAGATGGCAAACCTCGAGATCGCGGAGATGTGCGCGCGGTCGGGGGCCAATTGCGGCTCGCTCTTCCTCGATCTGCGCTTCCGCGAGCTCGTCCGGACACTGTTAGCCGATCATCCTGCCCACCTGGACGCGGCGAGTCTGGCGTATTTCATGCATTCGTTCAGTCAGTCAGATAAGTTGGCATTCAGGGGCGAGATCGACGACGGTGTGTACCTTTTTTTCTTTCGTGGAATTTTTTTTTTGGTAAACGCTTTCGTTGTGGTCATGTGTTGACATTTCGCCTTGGATGAATGGGTAGATACCTATTTCTACTTTACTTGTTTCAATGTGGAAGACCCCCATGATCCTACTGTGGGTCTTATTAATGGGGAGTTGGCTATACCCGGAAACTTGATCCGCCGGGAGGTATTCGACCCGGTTGTGAACCAGGTGCGTGCAATGATATGAAGTCCGTATCTTGGCAGGTGACTGAACGTGTCCAACAGGTGCTCGAGTTGATTGAGGAACAATCAAAAAGACTGGAGCAACGAATTGATGCACTGCTACTCGTGGGTGGGTTTGCTGGAAGTGAATACTTGTTCAAGAAGGTGGAGGTACGTCACCTCGTTGAGACCTTGATAGGACCTAATTGTCCCTTGATCTGGTGGATGTGACATGCAACCGAACTATGTCGCGATACGATATGGACGGACATGGGTATGATATCGCAAATAGGATCGATTCTCGAGTAGGATCAAAGTGATCGGACGGCCGTCCGATGCGGACACGGCCACACTACGAGGCGCTGCGCTCTACGGACTCTCGCGAAAGTTGGTCGTGTCGACAGTGATCGCACCACGGTCATATATCATGAAGGTGAGTGGTTCTGTATGGACATCTAGCATCAAGCGCTGATTCGTTACCGCGGTAATACGTTGGGTCTCGTGCAATTTCCGGGGAATGCCTTGTGTTTCTTGTGCTTCTTGTGCTTCGGTGGCGTAATTGGTGTTGTGGCGCCAACAGGTCAAGCTTCCTGCCGAACCAGAGGACTGGATCAAGCGGCCTGCTTACATCAGGGAAAATAGTGCAAGCGTCCCAATCTGCGAGAATCGGTATGGCATTCCGTTTTGCCCTTGTTTCATAGCTGATGAATGGTTGAACTGGGGATACAGATTGCAGTACTTGGTCGTCAAAGGCGCCATTCTAAGAAAGGGGTGAGAGAACCTTATGGCATTTGCCGCCTTTCTTCGTTATCGTAAATACTGAGATGCACATAGGCAGCGTGTGAAGACCAAGTTTTGGTACGCACTAGGGCCGCTGTTTTGGAGTGCTCGTTGATCTCCACTTCCATTCTACCCACAGCAAATTCTCACAGAGCGGCCAAGGTAAGCGAAATGACAAAGTTCTACGGCGCTAGGAGATTACCGACTCCTGCACAGATTGCAACTTCGTTGCCGTGCTGTATACCTCCGACACTGACAAGATCATGCGATATACAGACGAGGCAAGTGCCAGCTCGCTACTTTTGGTCATGTGGCCCAATTTTCGCTAACACCCGCCCTATTCTTGTTCCATTTGATATGCAGGGCGAAACGACGGAATTATGCAAGTGGACGGTTGATTTGACCACGTTACCCTCCTTCCGGCAGAATGCGAATATACCACAACCAAACGGGTTTTACACGGGTGAGTATGCACCACACGGGGCAGTCTTTGGAATCGAGGGGAGTGACGTGCTGATGTGGTCCATATCAGAGTTTGAACTCGGACTTGAGATGGACAGTGCTGAAGTGCGAGGTGTGCTGTTTTATGAGGGGCAAGAATGGAGTCGTGTCGTATTTGATTTCCTCAACTGAATGAGATATGGGTAGGGATATGATCTCACTTTGGACTAATAGGATTGGATTGGTATTATTGGCAGAAGCAATACCAGTGGGGAACGTGACCACAATGGTGACCGATTAACCGGGACCGCAGCCTGCAAACTGCTTCAACAAGCAGAGGCACACAGCCGCAATCGGTGATGTCCGATTGTTATGTAAGTCGACGTTACTAACGATGACATACCGAGGACATCCAGTTGGTTTGCTTTTGTTTCTTCTTTCCAATTGTCTGATTACAGTGGGAATTCGTACAAAATCCCCACATAATTAGCGATGATGGCGCGACGGTGCCAATTGCATTGGAACTGATCAGATATGTAACGGGTTGGCGCCGCACCAACCTTACAGTACGGACAGTTCCACGCAGACGCATATGGACAAGGGACCTGGTGCCTTGGGGTAGAGTCCATTTCGCGGGTCCAAGGGGGTCAGATTTCGTGTGCAGACTCGGATCCCTCCATCCGAGCTGCACCCGATTCCTTCTGCTCAAGTGTATCACTACAGCCATCTATTTTAACCCTACTGTCTTTTCTCCGTCTGACCTCTGACAGCTGACCGGCCGGTCTTATCCGTCCTTTGTCGGCGATATCCGAACCACGAACGGAATTTGGACTTGGGTCGATCAGCCTGCCCGGTGTCATCGCCAAAAATTTATAAGGCCTCTGTGCAGTGGCCATGGCTGGTCTCCATCTCCGTCCCTCCAATGCCATCCCCGTCGAAAATGTCGCAGCTCGACGCTATCACCACAGAGGCCCTCTATGAGGCGCTCCGACCCATTACTGTCTCATCATCCAAAGATGCTCGTTTCATAAACTGGGGGCACACGTTTGCATGTTCTCCCCTCGCCATCTTTGAGCCGGAGTCAGAGCGCCACTGCCAACTCATCCTCGAGCTGGCACGTCGCGAGGGCAAGGTCGTCCGTGCCGTTGGCGTTGGACACAGTCCGAGTGACTTGCCTTGCACAAGCGGTTACATGTTACGCACCACCAAGCTTGATCGACTTCTCGAAGTAAGTCTTCCTGTACCTGCTTATTTTGTTCCGTTCGTCCCTTCCCCCCACCTTGGCAATTTCCTCGTTCCGGAATGACTGCCATCCGTCTCCGTTCGCTTCACCCCCTCTGACCGCTCATGTTGACACGGCGTTCATCCATTGTATAGGTTAATGTAGATAAGCAATGTATTGTTGTCCAAGCGGGTATCATCCTGGATGCCTTGCACGCCGAACTTGCCAAGTATGACCTGGCCATGATCAACGTAGGGTCCATCTCGGACCAAACGCTCGGCGGAATTGTTACCACCGCAACGCACGGTACAGGGATCAATTATGGCGTTATCTCAACCCACGTCATGGCCCTCACTCTGTTGCTAGCCGATGGATCTCGCGTGTCCTGTTCGCGCACCAACAGACCAGAACTCTTCATCGCATCCATCTGCGGGCTCGGAGGCACTGGCCTTATCTTGGACGTGACTCTCCAAGTAGAGCCACTTTTCCGTCTCAGAGAAGCACAAGAGATGTTGCCATTTCACAACTGCATCCGCAACCTGCATTCGGTCGTGCACGCATCTCAGCACGTGCGCCTTTGGTGGTTCCCAGCCGCTGATCAAGTCCGGGTCTATTCGGCTGACCGTTCCGTAGAGGTTAGCACTCGCTCACTCATCTAATTTCCGCGATGAGCTCCTATTGACATGGACACATCTTCCCTCGCTATACCAGCCCTGCAAGCCGGCCGGAAATTGGTTTTGGAACTGCTTGTTGGCGTATCATGTCATCCAGTTCTTGCTTTTTATCGCAAGATATATCCCTTCGCTGAATCTTTTTATCGGCCGATTTGCTGCTTGGCTCGCCTCGGGCCGTGCTATCGCTGTCGATGTGAGCCATCGAATATTCAACGTGGACTGCAGCGTGCGTATTTCTATCCCTATTTGGCCTAGTGGCAGACGAATGTTGACAAGAACATGCATCGCTGTGGTCCCCTCTAGTTTCCACAGCATACAACAGAGTGGGCCATCCCATACGAGAACACCGGAGCATGTTTGGAAGACCTTCACGCGTGGTTACAGCAAGAGATCGCAGACCCCTACGGATTGCGACCACATTTTCCCATAGAAATCCGGTTCTCCGATCGTGACGATATATGGCTCAGTCCGAGTAACGGGCGGAAAACTTGCTGGATTGGGATCGTTCAATACAAGTAAGGTTTTTTTTCTCTGCAATGCATCACCTCACCCCTGATCTCGCTAATCCACTCACCAACCACCAGACCCTATGGCTTGGCAGTACCCTACAAGAAGCTCTTTTCGTGTTTCGAGACCATCCTCGCGCGACATGATGGCCGCCCACACTGGGCAAAAGCTCACGGTCTTTGCCCAGATGACTTACGTCTACTCTACCCTCGCTTCGATGACTTCGTGCGCGTACTGGAGGAGGTAGATCCGACGGGGATGTTTAGGAACGAGTATGTGCAACGCCATATCTTTGGGCGACAGGAGAAGGAGTTCGATAGAAGGGTGTACAGGCTGTTTCAGCCGTCGGTTCGGCAGTGAGTGGCAAAGTTGGAGTGGGCGTATCTGTGGGCATTCCGTTGTGTTCTGTGGGGACGTGGTGTGGGTAGTGTGGACCGCGTGACTTGTGGCGTGACACATCTCCGCGCTCACACACAGGGCTGGCGGCCACTGGGTCGCTTCTAGAGGCGCACGGAGACGCCCTTACCATCCTGTGCTAACGTGACGATTGACAATCTGCGCTCCGATCCGAGGGAAGGCAACTTCCACTTCTGCTTGATGGAGAGGCCCCTGACAACGGCGAGTCCAATGAGATCACTATCATCATCAGCTGGTTCGATTTTGCGGCTATCTGATTATTTTCTATTCATACAGCAGTATGTCTTCTGATTTTATACATGCACAGTCACCTATCACGTACCCGCATTTTCTGATACACTACAGCACAGTTTTCCCACTTTTACTTCCCCCTGGAATATACCTGACACACCTGACACGGTGACACGTCTATCATGGTCCGGATCGAATATTTTTTTTCTTCGACCAGTGCCACATTTTGTTAGGTAAGTCAGGATGGGTACTGCCACCCCCAAAGTTCTTCAGTGTCTGTCCCTGCAGGGACTTTGTCTACCTTAGGTTTCTTCACCAGCGGTGTCGGGTATACCCTGGTCTCGGGTCTGTAGTGACGTATCAGTCCCCCACAAGCACATACTAATGCGGCGGGTTGGTGGATCATACACATGCACTTGACTGAGAGAATCACGCCTTAGCATCAGGTTGACAGGTCCTCGGCGCCGTTCTCCGCTGCATGGCACGGACGTGGGATATCGTAATGGCATATCCATCTCGGTACCTATGGAGAAGGTAATAATTCCTCTTCAGTTTCAAGATTCTTCGGTCGGCTCTTCAACTTCCACGGCCAAGTTTCTTTACTTCTCTGTATATGTACGGTTGTGGTATCCGATGTTTCAGCGCTTTCTACATTGGTCGGTGATCCCCTCACTCTATACTATCTCACAGTCCAAGTTGCTGCTTGATAGACTCACGTACGCGCAGCTCGTACTCCTATCACTCCAGTCAGAGGAATTCCCTACGTAGCACAATAGTGTGCATGCAGCCGACGCACCGCTTTATTCTCTCGATATAGCTTACAGCAATCAATGTTGGCCCCGCTCTCGAGGTTGGGTTCTGTATGCCGTCAGAAGGAAAAGATAATGACAAGAAAGTGTATCACCAACCGGCCAACATGGAGATGACACTTAGGATGACCTTTTCGACGCTCTGCACGGGTGACCACCTCTCCGAGGCCTGTTCGTACATCGTCGGATCGTCCCCTGGGGTGTGAAGGATCGAAATGCACACATTGCCATCGGAGTAGACTAGCGTACATATTTAGGTGGTCCCTCACTGCCATTGATAAGATGAGACATACTGTTTGGATGGAAGATGGGCGGATCGAACCGCATCTTGAATGGCGAGAGAGGATAGTCTGTTGGCTACATGGGCCACGAATTCCTTTCAGTATCTCGTTGCTCATACCAGGGATAATAAGCGGACATACGAAGGAAAGTTTGGCGACAAATACGCCTCCTTCCTGGGTGTGCGTCAATACAAAGACGCATCTGCTATTCCAAGACGTACAAACGGGGTATCTTTCGGGCCACAGATCAGTGCCTCCCAGTTGAAGAAGTCTGATTCCGAGACAGGGCCTGCGACCAGTATAACCCTACGCAATCTCCGAATCGAATGGGGATAATGCACGTACCAGCGGTGAACATTCCATCGGGAGAACCTTGATCAATCGGACGCAGCCGGCCACAGCGGAGCACGCCGAACGAAACCAATGAATGTGAATGTGATGAGAGTCAGAAGAGGCCTAAGATAAGCCGATCATCGAAAGAGACAGGATGGGAACTGCGAGGACGCACCTCCAGATGTGAGTTGTTTGTACTCGGTCATCAGCCTCCGCAACGCCGTTGCGCTGCTGCTGCTGCCAGATGCTCTGCTATTCATAATGATCGTCCGTGAATCGCACAAGGGTTGCGAGTAGGATTTCGGATTGCAGTGTGTATGTGTGGAGTGGAGGATGAAGACACACAGCGCTCACTGGCACAAAAGTCCTGTGCTATGTACAGCCAAGGATTTACTATATGGGGGTGTCGGTGAGGTGGCATCAGCCTGAGCATCGAGTCCTCTTGGCCACCAACTTATGAAGCTTAGATGTACTAAGTAACTGCAGTGATACTTGGAATGCACATGATTGCGGTAGCAAAAAAAAAGCCTGTTCGTAATTCTAGCTTATTGATCGTGTCCGAAGTTCAGATAGCTGGCAATGGTGCAAAGGAATACCCATGTGAGAGCCACTCTTTTGAGGAACGTGACAAGGACCGTTGGCTGGATGAGCCTATCAGCAAAGTTTATTGCGCCCACGATAGCTCGAATATTAGTTTCGTTTTTTTGACCCTGGATGGGTCACTTCGGTCATTGACATCCGGCCCCAGCCTGTTTCCTTATCCGAGTCATGTGTGCCTCGATGGCGATGGATCGCGGAAGGGAATGGCATGGTATGTCCGTAACCTGTACATCTTTCTGTCAAATAAGACGGGCAACACGAATAGATTGAATCAGAGAAGTCGCCGGACTGGGCATTTCTGCAGGATTTGTTGCCCGATACGCTTCAATGGCAATAACACTTTTCAAATCTGTACCTAGTTATACATAGTTATTTCTGCGCGCTCACTCACCGAATACTGCGTCTGTCGTGTAAACGCTTTCTTACATCGCATGTTGTAAAGTCCTTATCATGCGGAATTACCCTGAGAGATTTCGGAATCAGTTGACTTGAAGACACTTCTTCGCACCCATGGATCAAAATTTTTGAGACGAAAACAAATGCGGAATCATGGCATTTCATTGATGGATTCTGCTGCCCCGTGGTTATGGATGCAATAGGGCGGGCAGGTGGCGTACTCGTTATCCCATATCAGGCAAGGCAGAGCTTAAAATCCACTTAGACTCTCCCGAAAAAAGGTATGATCTCTGGGCACGGCAAGTCCCAGCCAGCATGTCATGCATCATCTAGAACGAGGCGTGGTACAACATTCATCGCCATGAGCTGCGAACACCGAATCGGCCATGGGAATCGGGTAGAGCTGACTTTCGAGACGCACCTCTTGGAAAAGCAGTTTTGCGGCATACGGTATAGTAAGCTTGGCCATTTTTTTCGAGCTCTTACAATAAGGACACCACCCATTGTAGCCCATCAGTCCACATTCCTGGCACGCGTTTACCTCAAACCTGTCCGAGGAAATCATCAGGCGTTCAAGTAACAGCTGTGTTGCGCCGTATCCAATAAGGCAATCGCGTTCCATCTCGCCCAGCCGCAGGCCACCATCACGAGATCGGCCTTCCGTAGGCTGCCGTGTCAACGTTGCACGTGGGCCCCTGTTTCAAGGCCGATTAGTTAGCCGTCCATTGCACGCCAATCTCTAACGATTGCGTTCTTTACCTTGCGCGGGCGTGCATCTTGTCCATCACCATGTGTTCTGTGGGGTCAGAAATTTAATTTCGACTCATCTGGCCTGCGACCTTCTTTTGTAACTTACTCAGCTTCTGCAAGGTAAATTTTTGGTCAGGGGCCTTCGGAGTTTGGTTAAAGCTCGAACTTACTTGGTAAAATATTGGCCCAAAGTATACGTAAGCTTCCATCGGCTCACCCGTGATACCGCTGGTGAGCATATCTTTCCCGGCATAGTTAAATCCATGCTCGATCAAGATCCGGGACATGTCCTCCACCTGGAGAAGGTAGATCAAACTGGTCAGATTAAACCGCGAGCCGCCATGCATACCTTGGACCCTCCAAATGCTGTACCGTACTGGAGTTTCCCTGACAATACCCCAGCCTGTAGGCGAGCCTATCAGCATATTGTCTTTCACGAACGGGATCTACACGTGACCTTTCCAGCCAATAACTCAATCATTTTACCCACAGTCATTCGGGAAGGGAAACCGTGAGGATTCATGATTGTGTCTGGACCCAGTCATTTCAGCATAGACTATTCCATGAAGAATTTCTTCGAGCCACACTGGTGGTACGCACCAGGGTTAATGCCCTGGTCATTAAAGGGCATATCTTCCTGGTTCACTATCAGGCCACATACACCCTTCTGACCGTGTCTGGACGAGAACTTGTCGCCTAGTTCTGGTCTCCGCGTCTGTCTGACCAAGACCTTGATCAAGGTCTGGTCATTCTCGGTGTCACTAAGCATCACTTTGTCGACGTATCCGGCCACAGGAGATTTGTAAGTGATTGGTGTATTCTTGTACGGAACAGCTGCTGCCTGCCCAGTGAATGTGTTGTCATTGGCGTTTGTGGGAGTTTGCTTGTTCACGTAGACATCCCCGGGATCCACTCTTTCTCCGACGCCAGCTAGGCCATCGAGCTGGATAATGTCATACTTCTTTTGTATCGACCCATTTTCGTCCACCGGTGCATCAGCCAGCCGGTCAAATCTATTGGGTCAAACTGTAGAGGGACCAACACGTATTAAGTAGACTTTACTCACGTCCCGTTAGGATACTTGCGAATGAGTGAGGCATTTTTGCGCAGAACCTGGCATCTCCCATAACCGCGGTCAAGACTGGCCTGTAGTTGTTAAAGAAGTAAGAGCCCTGTCTACGGAAAGATTGCATCAATCCCTGACTGACCTTATTGAGAATGAGCGCATCCTCGATATCGTATCCAGAATAACTCATAACAGCCACAGTTGCATTTTGACCTGCCGGGAGGCGGTCATAGCCAATCAGTTCGATGGTCTTTGTTTTCACCATGGGTTGCTGTGGGTAGACGGACAGATAGAGCAGCGTATCGATCCTGTTAAATTGGTTATATCCAATGGCACCTATGGCTTGTTTACCCATGGCACATTGGTATGTATTACGAGGGGACTGGTTGTGGTGGGGATAGGGGATAAGGCCCGCAACCGCTCCTAGGATAGTGAAAGGCTCGATCTCCAAGTGCGTGGTGGTCGGAACAATATCCGTTTCATACAAGGCAATGTGTGAGTCGTTCTCCTCGTTAACATCAAGATATTCCACGAGGCCCTTGCACAAGAAGTCATCAAATGTGAGCGCCCCTGCCTTCAATTGCTGAAGGAGAAAAAATGGTGATAAATAACTTGCCATCGGAGCAGCAAAATATATCCGCCAACCTTGATGTGCTCCGAGGTAACCTTTGCATAGCCGTTCTCGACTATGATTAAGGGTCGACAGATCCGGCCACCATCGCTCGCGATGTGAACAGCCCGGTGATGGTGATTCACATATATGCTCACAAACTCGCTGAACCGGCCCGACCTGCGCAACCTTCGGAAGTTGGTGACAAACCGGGCAGGGTAGCGCGTCAATCCAAGGATGATTCCGTTCACATTTACAACAAAGGTATGTGGGCCGTATATCTCCGTACCGGTAGCCATGCTGATATCTTGGAACGTTTTGGTGATCCGGGCGATTTCCAAGAGACGCGAACAACGTACCTTCGACGCCAAGCATGAATGCCAAACGAACAATTGGCTCTTCTTCTACATCGGTGGTGATATGAGTCATGAGGGCAAGGTTTTTGACGAGACCACAAGCTTCTCCTTCTGGCGTGTCACTGGGACATAGTACGCCCCACTGACTGGGCTGCAGGGCTCTTGGTCCGCTGACCTTGCGTGTCTTCTCGAACTGAGACGAGATACGTGTCATCATTCCAAGAGCAGATATGAAACTCAATCTGCTGAGGACATGGGTGACACCTGCTCTTTCCATCTTGAATCGCTTTAAAGACCAGTTTCCCGTTGAAATTGCGCGAACAAATCCAGAGGTGATGTGATCACCCTGGAACTGCATTGTGTTGAACGCATCGAACTCATTTGTTCGCGATGGCTTCTTGAGAACTTTGTCTATTGCCGCCTTTAGGTTTGCATTAAAGGTCTTGAACAAGTCCTCAAATAGAAGGGCCAGGAGTTGACCGGCACTTGAGGCAACTCATGGTCGGTGACCATCAAACAAGACGAGTAGGGATCACGCACAGCTCAAGTCGCTTGTTGCCAACGTAGTCACGATCATCAACCATCTTCTCGTCGTCCATTGCCATCAAGACACGACGCGTCATGGTCGCAACGAAGATTGCCTTGGGTCGGAAGTCCATTCCTGTGACAGGAACATGGGCCAAAATAATTGTGGCGAGAGCTTCTAGAGCCTCTTCCCACGCCGGCCGTTTGGGACCAACAACTTTACGATTCACTTTGACTCTGGAGCCTATCCATTCCAGTGCCTGGTGGCGAGTGAATACGCCAAGTTTGGCCGCCTCCTCAAGGTTTGCTGAGAAGGCAGATTTGTATGCCTCGGTATTGCCTGCTGTAAGCAGAAGAATCTCTTTGTCCGATTGGATACCAAGCGCTTTGAGAGCGATGACTATGGGAACATCGTCGTGGATAGAATTGTGGCGAAGGTAAATTTTTCCCTTCTTCGTGGCGACGTAGGTCTTGGACTTCAAGCCACCATGCGTTGAGCTACGAACTATATGTGGCTTGCTGCGGCTACAGAGGATCAGAAAGACCTACGAAGTACACGAGGCCTGGACAACTCCTTTGACAGGATCCGTCTCTACAATGATCCGATTTTTGCTCAGTTGTTCTTGCACAAGGATGACCTTCTCCGTCCCTTTGACGACAAAGTATCCACCGGGATCCAAGGGACACTCATACATACGAGCTAGCTGAGCTTCAGTTCTCCCGGTCAAGATGCACTTGTTACTTCGGAGCATGATTGGCAGCCGCCCTATGTTGACGTTGGGCCTCCTTACGACATTCTTTCCTCGAGTATATTGAATCGTGACAAGGACAGGAGCGCTGTACGTTATGTCTCGAAGACGACATTCATGGGGAGTTATGCTCTTGTCTATCGCGTCCAAGTCGGTGCGATCGGGTAAGCCCACGTGAATATCTGTGTACTTGAGCCAAAACCTGGGATCGACATCGGAAGTGACTTTGTTATTGGCCTTGACAATGTTCTTGATATCCACGTCGACGAAGTAATTGAACGAATCGATGTGCTGTTTGACGAGACCTTTCACTTTGAGAAAAGCTGGCAGTAGGAGCCACTTGTCCTGGGAACAAAGTGTAAGAGTTTTCACAGTAGTGCGATCCTGTCAGTGCTCACTTCGACATTCTTGATCGGGTCTGCGACACCTAGCCCACGCCAGTTGGGGCGGTCCAAATCCTCCCAGTCTGCGTCCTCCCACATGAAAGACTACAACTTCGTAGCGAATTACATAATCACTATGTCATAGGAAGTAGTGATTTCATCGACTCGGCCGTTCACCTTCTTCATGGCTTCCTCCAAAGGCTGGTGCTTGAATTACGCAGCATGGAGTATTTGTCCCTCGCGTTGCAAAAGTGTCCTTTACTGCGTAAGTCCCAGCTTGCATTGTCTGATGTGCCTCGGACACCCGTCTGAGCAACGTTTGGGGCCAGAAGTCCGACTGGCATTCTCACAAGTCGACTTGTGTACATTACATTTTCTGGAATCACAGGCTTCATCCGAAGAGGGACCATCTCTGAACAAATAGCAGAAGTCGTGGTCGGAATCAGGATCGCCTGCGAGGCCGACCGTGACAAAGGAGATCGGACCTCTACACTTACACCACACTTATACCTCCATCATGGCCCCCACGCATCCCATCTAGACACA
>Ga0307518_10002044_pt1 | contig 14822 bp, 14 predicted proteins | sample 25_EM_MG_FD_203889 | JGI IMG/M metagenome (GOLD analysis project Ga0307518, IMG submission 203889) | Populus trichocarpa ectomycorrhiza microbial communities from riparian zone in the Pacific Northwest, United States - 25_EM | ecosystem: Host-associated > Plants > Roots > Unclassified | place...
AATATCCTAGAATGGCACATTGCAGATGCGTTTACTTTTGGTTGCTCATGGCTGCTGGTTGTGGACTTTTCATCAGTGAAGAGGCTTTAAATATATGGGTCTGTCCCATCTACTGGTACTTCTGTTTTGGCGACTCATTGCTTACATAGATCTTTTGTATTTTTAGGATTTCAGTTCAGTACTATTAGTCTTTTATAGTCCTATTTTTTTATTTATAGTTTTTCCAATCAGTTTCTTGCTTATGATTTAGGTAGGCATAACTTTGTCGCGGATGCTGTCTTTGGATGGCACATGGCAATCATTTGCTGGTTCTTTCTCCAGAAATGCTCCATATATTATATCAACGGTTCTATGGGTATACTGGTTAGTGGCATAACCAACTTTGTTCATTGGCACTTCATATGTCATTGTTATACAACCAGTTGTATATCAGAGACTACCATTTTGGAAAGTGAATTTCCCTGTAGACATTTCTTTTATCTTGAACTGATATTTTCTGGAGGCTAATGAAAGCTTACACTTTAATGCTCACTTAAGGCATGGCATAATTAGAGTACCTTGAGCCTTAAATAACGTAAGGCTAAATTTCCAAGTGAGCTTTGGCTGTCAGTTTGCTCAATGTCTATGAATGATATTAGTAATTTTAAGTAGGAGCCTAAAACACACAAGTTAATAAGGTTTTATGATTGTTGATAAGTCATTCCTTGTTTCCTTTTGAGCCTTCTTTGCTTTGAATTCCTAATATTTATATCAATAATTTCTTGGTAAACCTTTTGCCGGAACCTGATCTTCAGGGGGGTATGCATCAGTGATATGATACCGTTCTACCTGGGGAAGCTTTTCAAGCAAAGTGGTGCATCTGATGATGTTTGTTCAAAGGTATGCTGTTGTTGATTGCTATTTGTTTGTTAATGGACATGCATGCATGCAAAAAAAAAAAAATGCTTAGATACTCAAGTTAATCAGCACTAGGCCTCTCTAATACATTTACAGCTACACAGTCTTCTATAACTGCAATATATGATCTGTGCATATATTTTACATCGATGGTGGCTATAGTTGGGCATCAGTGAAGAGAAGGTGTTGAGCATTACAAGTGTTGTGCAAAAATATGGCAATCTCGTGGGTGTTGGTAAGTTATATGAATTTGGTTACTGTTTTTCATCTGCATGTATTCTGAATCTTTTATTTTTCATATAAATGAATGGTCTTATCAGTTGACGGTTAATAATGTATGTTAACTTGTGCAAATGTTCTCAATGTCAACAGATATGCGTTCTTTTATTCACTCTGCTCTTCATTTTTATGACATAATTTAGTTGGATGTTAAATAATTTTCAAACACTTTAGCTTATTGCTGCCAATTGGGTGTTACACTGTGTTGGACTGCAACGCATGCATATGGATGGCAAGATTTGTGTAATCTATGTTAAAAACCTGTTTGGTACTTTGTTGTTTTCTGTTTTCAGAATTTTGGAATAGGATTAAAAAAAGAGAATTGAAGAATAGAGGTAGAAAAACTAACAATTATGGACATCCAAAAGAGATGTTAGAACTTAGTATGTTCTATGAAAATCTGAAAACCATTTTAAAAAAATAGAAAATAAAAAAACAGAGAACAGCAAAATACAATGTACAGAAAATTTGATGTTGGCACTTTTTCAGAAGATAAGAGCTTGTGACCGTGTGATGAGATCATCTTGCATTCTACCCCCTGAAATTCTTTTATGGCGTCATGTACTTCATCTCAGTCGTCAGCAACACGTTTCTTACCTGTTTGTTGTTTCTTCCACACATTTCCTCATGTTCCTATGTCTGGAGACCTCTTTTTCCTCTGAACTTCAATACCCTATGCCGCCTGACATGCTTTCAATATACAAGCTTTAAAAGGCTCACTGGTTGTACTCTTTAATCTTATGTAATTTGCTAAAGATAGATGCAATTGCTGGCTCATCTTGGTAATGGTAAGCATATTTACTTGATTTGTTCAATTTTATCATGTTTGCATGAGTTGCTGCGCATGCTTTAAATTGAATCACCTTTTCTGATGCTTCTGGCATTATGATCTGCAGTTGAGCGGTTTTCTCTTGGAGCACGAAATCCCACAGCTTTCTTAGCGGGGACAATGGTGAGTCATAGTCACTTGGATGTTAAACTGCATAACTTGAAATTTTTTTTCTTTTTCGTTTCATGGGTACTATTTTATATACATCAGCACTACCAAGCTTTAGTTCAACTCATTTTAGGTGTTTCGTTGACTTCACTTCAGTCTTCATTTACGAATTCAATCCATGCTGCTTTCTGATCTGTTAGCAACAGTGAGCTTGTTGAGAGGATTGACATTCTTTTTTAAGCCAACTGCTTAGTGGCTCTAAAAGCAGATTTGATGACTGGTGAACTTAAGACAATATACTTTTGTTTTTGTTTCTCAAAACCTGAAGTGTACGTAAAGTGCCAATCTCAGACTTGATATGAAAAGCACTAGACATACCTGCACATTTAATGTAGTAAACAGCAGTTCAGATGAAGTGAAAGGGAACAGATTCTTAGTGCACCGAGCAACCTTAGGTACTATTGTGGACTACTTGTTACTTGAATACTTGAGAAAATTTCTTGGATGTGCCACATTCACATGCTATTTTTATTCCTCAGAAATACTTTGCACCCGTTTGCTATCCCACAAGTTATAAGGTTCACACAATCCTACCCATGTTAGAAATTGAACCAAGTTTCTGGATACTAATAAACCCTCTCTTATTGCTCTGATATCTGAGAATCTTGCTAACTTGTGTTAGCATTTACCATCTTGTTTACACGGATATGGATCAAGAAATCACTGCCTAGATCAATGGCAATGATCTTTTATAAGAGAGGACTATAGTAAATATGAAGGCAGTATAATAAAGTTAAACGCTGTCATCCTTCCCTTTATTTTAACACAACTTGATATTGCGTTCAGCGAAAAAAATGTCTGTCAAAATGCTCCGTTGTAAAAACTAATGAAGTGCGCTTATTCTCTTCCTTAGAGCTGGAGCTTGAGTGTAGGATTTGATTCAGTTTTGTTCTTTGGGTTGTGGAAACGAACAATCAAATAAAGAAAATCAACTGAAGTTTAGAAACTAATATTATAAATTAATAAAAGAACTTCAGTGTGAAAAAAAATTTATTCATATATAACCGAATATGTGGTGAAGATATTTCTGATGATCACGATAATTCATATGCTGCATAATTATGTTGGCATAACTGTTCTTTATCACTATCCAAATGAGGTTTATATATCATATATCTTTTTCGGCTTCTTATTGTTCTGAGTTTCTCTGTTATTGTGATTCGCTATCAAATACAGGGTGTATCTCCAGAGTGCTTTTTTACTGGAGTTTGTTGTGGTGGCTTGATCACTCTTCCACTTCAGGTGAATCTAGTATATCCACATATTTTCATGCATGGATGTATTATATGACCTTCAAATGTGTTCTGTGTCTGAATGACCTTCCAAACATTATTATTATTCAGCACCTGCTAGATGTATCTCATGTACTGACTACTGTGTACCTTGAAATACAGAAAACTCCATTCCTGTGTACGATTGGTATGGTTCTATGTGTTAATATCCTGTTAATGATCAATAACTACAAAGGTATTAGTAACCATGGGAGTATGGTGGGCAGATTGACTTGCTGATCAGCTGTTTCGTCTTGCTTGTTTTCTGGCACTTGATTACTGTACTACAGATTTCTTGACTTTCAATAGTCGGAATTTCTCACCTAGTTATCAAAATCTCTGATGCATTTTTCCATCAATATTCTCCGCTTTGGGTGTTTATTTCCTTCTCAGTTATAAATTATGATGCCGATAGTTAGTAAGTTGGTAACATCTGGTTAGTTGGATTGCTAATTCCATCTGTTATCTTTGTTTTCTGAGCTCAGCTCGGGATTGGATTTCTATTGAGGGAGCGCCCCATGTTTGCCCTTGCCACGGTTGCAACAGTTGTGGTAAACAAAATACCTTCGTTTTAAGTTCTGATTTTGTACACACCTGTATCTGACATGCAACATCATGCAGGGAGTCTGGACTGTGTTTCCATATGTTACGGCTGCTTCAACAGCATTATTCTTTTACCTGAAACGTCGCTATTCTACATAGTTATGCTCAAATTTGTCCGCCATATGGTTCCGAAGTTACGAAATGATAAAGCTATCATATTCTTATGTTCACCAGCACTGCTAATCATACCTGGATGGTTTGCAATTTTCTGTTGAAAACCATCCTTAAGTTTTCCTTGTTATGCCTCTGCTATATTTATATTATATAAAACTATTTCCAGGACAAGTTTAGATATAGACAAGATTATTTGATGTACAAAATAGTTGATAGCCAATTTTAATTTCCTCTTGTAAGGGATTCTTCACTGCTTCTGTCACAATTTGGACTCACAGATCATTGTAATCACTAGTCAATTCAAAAGAAATAATATTCATTGTGAGCCTTAAGTTGCACGCATTAAAGTATATTTAATCTACAGGGCTCTGGCAGATGAGTATGTCATTGCTTCTTAAACGCAATTTAATCAACTGGGCTGAGCGTAGTTGGTTTGGATATTCCTCTAAACCTCTTGCGGCAGCTTGTCTGCAAGAAAATGCATTAGAAAAACATATGCCACTTGCTGCAGCTTGTCTTGCATGGTTCTTCCATTATCGGTTCCCCAGGAACAATGAGATTGCTGTAATCTGAATCTGAACAAGGATGTTGGTCTTGGCTTAACTTGCTGTATGATTTCCCATATTTGCTTGAGGTACATGACTTGCTGGAAGACTATTAAATTTCAAAGGCATAAAAAGAAGCTCTTTAGCAACTTTAGTGTTTATGTAATTGATGTCAAATACTTCTATCAACAAGAATTCACTGAGCATTATAACAGGATACCAAGGATGACATCGATTCTGTCAGAAAGGTGTAAATTTATCAGCTGCCTTGAGATGAGTGCTCTTGCTCACTTTTGTTGCTCATAGAATTTAGAGGGGAGAACTCGATGTCCTTCCTCCAACACTTTCCCAAAAAAGCGAAAATTGAATTCAGTGTCTGGCTATTTCCTTTAGAATTTCTCATGATTTTTCCAGGACAATCTCGTGGCTTTCATTAGCATGGCTATTTCATACAATATTGTAGTTTGTCTGTCTCCTTCGGAGGCATTATATTACTTTCTGTAAGTGTTTCATGATTGGATTGTGGCCTTCACTGGATAGTTTAGGTTTAAGTCATCCCCATGTTCTTTGCTTTACATTCATCTCGTCATCTGCATGCATACAGCATACTCCAGAGTATTCAGTCATGTAGCTTTAAATAAGGCAATGATGTTCCAGGTATCAGCTATGGTTTCTTTTCCAATTACTCTAGAGTAGATGCAGCAGATTGTTTGCAGAGAACCAATTCATTGGAATGACCAGAAGAGTTGTGTATCCATCATCGGTAGCCAATTATTCTTTGCATCACCATGGCTGAACGATGAGAAAAGAAAAATGAAGGAAAAATATGTAGAGGTGATGTTTGGGCAATTAGTAGTGAGAACACAATATGGAAAGTGGAAATATGTGGCCTCTGTTGAGCAATCAGCTTGGCAAGTGTTACATATACGAGAGAATCTATTTCTTGCTATACATTGCATAGATACAGGTAAATTTATTAATACAAGAATTCTCCCAGAAAAACCTTCTGTTGAACAACTTAATCAAATATCATCCACAGCAACTCTTTTTAATAATATATGGACCTAAATTCTGCAAAAAGCACCTATTTACCTTCATCGTATCACAAGCATTGATAGAGTTGATAAATATGTTGTATTGCCTCAACTAGAAACCAATTTACATGTCAAAAGACGCAAGGAAGGAGAGCTGGATGCTGTAGGCTTCTTTCAGCTCTGCCAATACCTCTGCAATGGTTGGCCTCTGCGAGGCATCTCTCTCTACAGACCTTACAGCTACTATAGCTGCCTTTCTCATGCTTTCCACATCAAAAGTTCCCTTTAAGTTTTCATCCACTATTTCCAATGCTCCTGCCTGCAAGTAGGGCTTCGCCTGCAGTTCATATTGCAATGAGAAGCTGCTCACGGTAATCAGACTTCAAGGGTACAAAGGATGATTGAAGGTAAATGTCAGCGTTCAAAATTCCTAGACAAGATGTTAATAAACGTTTCCATTGTGGTATTTACTATATACACGGTAGAAGAGGAGGAGTTTTGGTTACCCATAACACCAAATTGAAGGAATCTGGAGTTCCAGAGCGACGCAATGGTTCTCGCCCGCAGATGAGTTCTAGAAGAACAACACCGAAGCTGTAGACGTCGCTTTTCTCTGTAAGCTGTTGGGTAGAATAATATCTGCACATGACATGAACAATTAGAATTAGTGAGTTTTTATCTATCAAGAATCAGCAGTTTACAATAACCAAGAACTTACTCGGGATCAAGATAGCCTGCCGTGCCCTTGACAACAGTGGTCACATGGGTAGCATCTGCCTGCATAACTTGCTTAGAAAGGCCGAAGTCACAGACCTTGGCATTCATCTCCTTGTCCAACAAAATATTGCTACACTTCACATCCCGGTGTATGATTCGTGGATCACTTGCATTGTGCAAATAGTCCAATCCTTCAGCATTAATAACAATGAAACTCTGATGAAATTTGATCTTTCTGTAGTAATTACTATATAAGATGCCTAAAGACATTCAAACTGCAAATTTCACTGTATTTTCAGTACATTCAAGGGTCTAAAGCTGCACCTTTAGTATTACTTAATCTTTCACATAACTATGAGGAAACTCAAATGTCATGTTTTTCCCTGTGACTCTTGCTTGAAGGAGAAGCATAGACATTGAATAAACATACCTTTTGCAGCATCGGCAGCAATTTTCAATCTACGAACCCAGCTTAAAGAAACTTTTTGGCTGTTTGGTCCTAGAAGGAAAGGAAATGGGTGAATTATAGGCACTGATAAGAATAAATAATGCAATAACATTTAACAGCAATTAAATAGAAAATCCCATCTCTTTATGGCATACCGTAAAGTTGATCAGCCAACGAGCCACCAGGCAGATACTCATACACTAGTATCTGCTGCTTTGATTCATGGCAAAATCCTTCCAAACAGACAAGATTCTGATGACGAACTTGTGACAAAAGATACACCTAACAAGCCAAGAAACGAGAAACAAGGTGACTGTAGACTCTTTGTTAATATAAATTTCTATGCATCATCCAACAGACAACGTAAAGAGTGAGGGGAAATTGCTGAAGTGTTTCTGGCTATGAAACACGAGGGACTCCCTCTCAAGTCTGATATGATTTCATGTCTATTACTGAGAGACACAAAACCACAGCAGTATATTTCATTTCCTTGCTTCAAAACAATTCATCAATGAGAATGAGATAGTTACCATAAAAAACATAGAGGTGCTCAGGCACACAATATGATGCTAGAGCAGAGAAGTTCAAGCAGTAAACCTCATTAATAAAAGAATCAGCTCCAAGTTGACTTTTATCGAATCGCACTTTCACTGCTACCAGTTTTCCATCTGATAGCTTTCCTAGATAAACAGATCCGAAGCTGCCACGGCCGATAACCTCCTTAAAGTTATTTGTAGCTGCTTTTATTTCTTTGTAGGAAAAGATTCTTGCAGCATTCCAATTTCGCATATCCACTGCCCCTGAGCATTGGAAGTAGATTCTCAATATAAGAATGATATTTAATGAACTTCCATATGATAGAGAAGTGAAGTTTTACTTACTTTCTGAATATGTGATTTCAGTTCTTTCTCTCCTCATGTACAATAATACTGAAAGAGAAATCACAATAAGAGCAAGTAAGGTTCCTCCAATGGCACCAAGCATGATTGCCATGTGAGTATTTTTGTCAGGCTTCTTCTTGGTAAAGATAGTAACTTGTGGAGTCTCAATAGATGGATTGGAGGAAACATCATTGCATGACAAGGTGGAGAAGGAAAGGCACAGATTCCCGGATGTCCTGCAAAACAAGTTGATGCATCAGCATGTTAAATACCACAGCAAGCAGGAAAAACAAGAACATCAATGCCATACCTGACTTCCAAACTCTCTCTGTTCAAAGATTGCGGGAGGGTACCTTGCAGTTTATTGTTTTCCAGGTTCCTGAACAGTGCAAGAAAGGAGTTTTTCTATCTAATGAATCACATGGCTGTTTCAAATCTAGAAACTAATGCTTAGTTCATTGGAGATGAATTCGACCAGAATTGGCTTGCTTACAATAGGTGAAGGTCCTCCAACTCTCCCAGGTCATCAGGAACTATTCCATCTAAGCTGTTGTTTTGCAGGTCCCTTCATGTTCAGAAGTTACAGTGTTATTGATTAAGAATGAAACTGGGTGACAAACTGACATGAAATTTTAAGTTTTAATTCAATGCTACACAGAGAGAAATTTGGAACTCACAGAATTTGAAGGCTAACCAAGTTCTCCAATTCAGTTCCAAAAGATGTTAGCTGATTGAAGCTCAGGTTCCTGGAAATTTCAGTAAAGAGACACATGTCAGGCTTTATAAAGAAACAAAACATGGGCTTTTCTTAATACGTAAGCATGCATACAGCTTCTCAAGATGCTGGAGGCTTCCTAAGTTCTGTATCTCTCCAGCAAGTGACGTGTTGTGCAAATCCCTGAAGCACATTGCCAAGGAATGAGAAATGGAGTAAAAAGAAGTGAAATCAAATGAAAACAACAGGAAGAGTCAGGGTTTACAGTGTTTTAAGATCCAACAAGTCACCAAAAGTAGGACTAATTGACCTCAGATTTATGTCTGAAAGCTCCCTAAGAAAATCACAGAGAGATTGGAAATGGAGATGGCATGTGTTAATAGATCTCAAGGGGAAATTAAAATCGAATATAAATTGCTTTAACTATGAACCCACAGTGATGTAACTATGCTTCCTTCGCATCCAATATGTTCCCACATTGTCGGCGAGCACGGATCATCCTCCCACCCGAGATCCAAGCCAGTAGACTGCTGAATGACCTGAAGTGCTGACACTGCAGCAGAATTCAACAACCAAGAGAGAAAGAAGAGTCAATTCTATCCAAGTAACTGGGATCATTAAGGACGCATTTACAAGGAATGAGACCTGTAGTTGAGGAAGATTCTAATGGAATATCAACAATCTCATACACCTCAATAGCATTGATTTGTGGATAGAAGCTGATGCTTTTCATTGTGATATTCAAGTTCTCGATTCCTTTTTGAGTCAAGTGTAGAGCACTGGCTTCTGACATTTTGACATGATAATTTGACTGCACTACATCTCCATTAACCAAGACATCAAAAGATGGAGAGGCAGGAACAATTCCGGCAAAGTAGAGTATAATGTAGTAGTCCCCGAGTGCATCAAGAGGAAGGTTATAAGTTAAGACATCTGTTCGCGCAAGAACTCTTGCAGTCTGAAGAACAGCAGGAGGAGGACTCTCAATGACACTTGACAAATTGAAGCCAAGTAAAAAATTGAATCCAGATGACACATGAAAGGGCGTGTAGCTTTGATCAGCATCCCAGATACGGTCATAAGGATCCAAAGGGTACCTGTTTTAGAGTCAAGAACAAAGAATCACAGACCTTGTAGTACAAAGCACTGAACATATTTATCAAGGAACGAGGAGAAGAGGATGGTATTGAAAGGTTGTTACCGCAAGGACTCATTATAACCACTATTGATGCGGTAAGCCTTCCTGAGAGACTTATTTGGGAAATCCCTCATGCCAGTATGGTAAGCTCCTCGAGGAAGTGGTCGTACTTCAAGTGATGAAATAACAGGAGATCCACCATGTGGGACAGAATGTAAACAAAAGGAAAGTGTATCTTTATAATTAACTGGCCAGACAAACTCTTCTATCCATGGATCATTACCAGTGAGGTTTACAGTACTGGTGATGGCAGTGCCAAGAGAAACAGAAAAGACCGGAGGTTTTCCAAGTCTGTCATAATTCTTGTACACAAATCGAGCTCTAACTAGAACCATGCTGGATGACACGTTCTTCTTCACTGGTAGTTTATAACACTTCGGACTTTTGTCATCTGGGAAAAACCTCAGGGGGGAATTGGAGGAGGATGTGCCCTCAATGTAATCAATGCTTGTTGTTTTGCCTGAGCTAATGTATGCACCATCTGAGACCCAGGAGATGTTGGATGCATCAACGTAACCCGTAGTTCCACCACAAGATAAGCTCAAGAAACCGAAACCTGTGTCTGCACATATAGATATTACACAAGCAGATTTAATTTACGTAGAATCATCGTACTATATAAAACATTCGTATGGCAATAAGACTGGCCACAATACCATCTTGGTTACAGAAACCAACAGTCCACAGGCTACACAACAGAACGAAGCCAAGCAAGAAGCACTTGAAGGCCATAGAGCCAGAGCCAGAGCTGGACCACTCAGTAGAACCAGGACAAGACATAGATTTCAAGTCTTTTCTTGGCTACCCTTTTTTATCATAATCAAAAGACAAGCAAGAAAAAGAAAAGCGAGCATCTGTATATATATATACGTATGAAAGGATAGTGTAAAGGGGTTGGTTGAAGTGGGGGATTGTGTTTCATTAGTGGGGTGGCAAATTGATGGATTAAGGACTCATGATTATTGCTTGTTAAGGATGATGATCAGTCAGAAATTTGCTTTATGCTTCTTGTTTGGGGATGGATCTATGTTTGGCTGGATCTAATTGCAAAGAGTTTTTCATCATAGAAACTATATTATTTTTAAAAACAAATACAAGGACCAAAAAAAGTTTCACATAAAAAAGCAATTTGTAAATAAAAATAAAATATATGGACTGGAATAATTTTCAGATATTATAAGAATTAATATGAAAATCCATCTGCCTATTACATTACATTATATTTTTCATTCTGTTAAACATTAAACTTTTTCCTCAAAAATTTTAGTGTATTTTGTCCTCACACATCCAACATCCCAAACACTACTAGAAAACTGATGAATACAAACGGAAACACCGATGAATTTTTTCCGTTGGTATTTTATGGTGATTTTTACGGACCAAATTTTTTTCATCGCTATATATCGAGGGAATCCCAGTCGGAATAAAAGAAATAAAAAAAATCCAAACAGTTCGATGACGTGTAAGTTTTTATAGACGTCGTTATCGATGGAATTACAGTGGGATTCAAACAACCAAACCGCACAGTGATGTGTCACTTATACCAATAAAATTGTTGAAAGAGTTACTGTCGGAATAATTCCGTCAATAAATTCATTAGTAATATTTAATATATGACCAGACGCTCGACTCTCCTCACCCCCCTTATTTCTAATTCTTCCTTAAAAAACCTCTGCAACAAAACAGCCCCCGTCCCCCCTTCATCTCAACACAACTCATCATTCTGCAACTTTTCCAGTCACAACGACACTTTGACAGCATCCATGTTCAGATTGAAATTTTATTGTGGATTTTTCGTCTTAAGTAAGCAAATCTACCTTTTTTTAATTTAAACACAATTTTAAAATGTTTTTTTTATTGCATATTTATGTCGTATATGTATTTTATTTTGGTGTTTACTTGTTTTATTATTTTTTCTGAAACAAACTTGGTGTATGGATTTATGATTTTTAACATGTTATGCTTGTTTTAGATTTTGTAAATTGTTGAAACTTATGTTGAATTACTGACTTAGGTGTGTTGTGATGAAATAAATAATGGCTTATTTAACGGGTCTATTTTATATTTTGTCAATTTTACTGTCGAGTTGTAATTTCCATAAATGTGTACAAATTTGTATGTACGTAGATAATTGATAATGAATTAAGAAAAGTATTAAAGTAGGTTGAATAATCTTGAGCTAAACTAATATTTTTGTAAATTTATCTTGTTAACGTAGTTAATTAATACATGTTGTCATCATTATTTGATATAAGTTCGATAGAAGTGATGGATGATCGTTCATGGATGTATCGAGATTCACCCCAAGGATTGTGGATCATGGATTATTGTAATGGGGTTCAGAGTTTTATTAATTATGCAACGTCTAATCCGAGAAATATTAATGGAGGCGGTATTTGGTGTTCATGCAGGAGGTGTAAAAATAAAAAGTTTCTCGATCTAGATGTTGTAACGATGTATCTTCTATAAAAAGGGTTAATGGAGGAATATATGTGTCGATATGCATATAGATAACCATTTGTTCCTCACGAGACCATGGTAGAAAGAATGATTAGGTCAACTTCTAGTGCTAGCAAAGTGCATGGAGTTGTAGATGACAATAGTAATCCTTATAGGACTATAGTTATGGATATGATGAGAATGAATCAGGGTCATGTCGATCAATTTCCAATCATAGATGAAGAACCTAATGCAGACACGGCCAAGTTTTTTATCTTTTGAAAGATTCTGACGAACCATTATGAGTTGAGTGATGCTAGTTATGACAAAATTATCGAAAGGACGAGAAGTATTTTACCTGAAGGGAACAAGCTGAAAGAAAACTTCTATATTGCTAAGTCCATGATGAAACCCTTCGGTCTAGGATACCAAAAAATTGACATGTATCCAAACTTCTGCATGATGTACTACCTTGAAAATGTTGAGCTGACCGAGTGCAGGACATGTGACATTCTCATTACAAACTCAAAAGTGGTAGGGAAATGACTCTTGTCACACATAAAAAACTTAGATACTTCTCAATCACACCTAAATTACAGAGGTTATTCATATCACCAAAGACTGTTGAGCACATGACATGACACCAATCACATGATGTGATGGATAGAGTAATGGTGCACTCTTCTGACGGTGAAGTATAAAAACACTTTAACAGTGTGCATCCTCACTTTTCAACTGAATCAAGGAACGTGCGTCTTGGGATATGTACAAACAAATTCAATCCATTCAGATCATTTGTTGCTCTTTATTTTTGTTAGCTGGTTATATTTACAATTTATAACTTGTTACCGGGGATATGTATGAGGTCGAAGTTTATGTTTTTATCTACGGTCATACTTAGTCCTAATAGTCCGGGGCAGAATATAGATGTTTGTCTTCAAAGGTTGATTGATGAGTTGACGCAATTGTGGTCCTCCGGAACTTTAACTTATGATGTATCGACGAAACATAATTTTCTTATGAAGACAGCTTTGATGTGGACTATCTATAATTTTTCAGCTTATGAAATGGTTTCTAGTTGGAGCACGCATGGAAAACTAACATATCCATATTGCATGAAAAATAACAAGGCATTCACGCTAACAAACGGCAGTAAAACATCTTTTTTTTTACTGCCACCAGCATTTCTTGCCAACGGATCATAGGTATATAAAGAACTTTTTTGTGAGCACAGTTGAAAAGGATGTTGCACCCTGTTTTTTCGGGTGAAGAATTGTATGACGTGGTGTCAGAGTACAGTGACATTGTGTTTGGTTTACAATCTGATAAGCAAAAGGTTCTTGGTTTTGGTTTGACCCACAATTAGATAAAACAAAGTATTTTCTGGGAGCTTTCTTATTGAAAGGAAAATCTCCTCCGCCATAACCTTGACATCATGCACATAGAAAAGAACGTGTTTGAGAACATTTGCAACATGGTCATGGACGTGAAGGGGAAGACAAAGGACAACATCAAGGCTAAAATGGATATAATGTTATTTTATCACCGTAAAAATATGGATTTAGTTTATGATAGGTCACGGGTCACAAAGCCCAAAGCAAGCTTTACCTTAGACAAGAATGCACAACTACTAATCTACCAATGACTTAAGAGTCTGCGTTTTCTTGATGGACATGCCTCGAACATATCAAGGTTGGTTAATTTAGAGGATTGTGGATTGTATGAAATGAAGAGCCATGACTACCACGTGTTTATGCAAACACTCATTCCATTAGTTTATCGGAATTTATTACCAAATGAGATATAGGATGCACTTACGGAGATCAGTCATTTCTTTAGAGATATATGCTACAATAAGTTGCAGACACGGTACATTAAGAGGCTTGAAATGCATATCGTCTAGACAATATGCAAACTTGAGATGATATTCCCTCCATCATTTTTTAACTCGATGGAGCATCTACCTATATATTTACCGTATAAGGCAAAAGTTAGAGACTCAGTCCAGTATAGATGGATGTATCCATTCGAGAGGTTAGAGATTATACATGCAATGTAATTAAAAATGTATTTTCATTGTTTTTGTTAATTGAAAACATTCGTTTAATTCCATACAGGTACTTGTTCAACCTTAAGAAAAAAGGTTAAAAACAAACCGCGTATTGAGGCTTCAATATGTGAGGCCTATATTGTTGAAGAGATCTCAACATTTATCTCATATTATTTCAAGCCTCAATTGAGAACAAGAATCAATTGTGTTTCAAGGCATGACGATGGTGGTGAAGTGCCTTCGAGTAGAAACTTGTCAATATTCTTCAATCCTGAACGACCCGTACCAAAAAATGCAGTCAGAGAAAATATTTATCTGAAATAAAATTCAAATAAGCACATAATTATGTGCTATTTAACTACAATGAACCGAGACCTTTTATTCAGTAAGTACACTTACGAGTGAGAAAAAAACTGAAAAATTGATTAAACCAAGAAAACCGGGAAAAAAATCATCGAAAAAACCTAACTGTTAAAAAAATCGATTAAATCGATTAGAATATTTAAAAAACCGACCGGTTCAGTTCGGTTTCATAAGTTTGAAACCGAAAAACTGAACCGAACCGAACTGAAATTAATAACTAAGCCAAACCGAAACCAAACCCATTAGAAATTACAAAAAAAAAACCCAAAAA
>Ga0307518_10002045_pt1 | contig 14822 bp, 9 predicted proteins | sample 25_EM_MG_FD_203889 | JGI IMG/M metagenome (GOLD analysis project Ga0307518, IMG submission 203889) | Populus trichocarpa ectomycorrhiza microbial communities from riparian zone in the Pacific Northwest, United States - 25_EM | ecosystem: Host-associated > Plants > Roots > Unclassified | place...
CCCACAACTTCCTCTTCACCAAGTAACACCATCTCGTCACCGCTTTTTATGTAACTACCACCTCCTGAAGCCATAATCGACACACTCATGTCATCAACAGTAATTACTTCATATGTAGTTCCATGATGTAGTCAATGAACACCACCCACTGCCACACCTCTAAATTACCACTACTTCAACGCCATCATGCTTCCCCCCGGTTCATCGTCTTCTAGTCGTAGTGCTCATCACCTTTTATCTAATTTTGTTTTTTTTATGATCTTTTTATCTTCATCTCACTATTGTTTTATCATTAGTCTATCTCCTCATAGCAAACCAAAATTCTTTGCACAGATTGATTCCGATCCAAGATGGAGGGAGCTTATGCAGGCAAAATTGACAGCTTTTGAACAAAACAAAACATGGACTTTAAGCTCCTTACCACTAGAAAAACGAGTCATTAAAAAAGTAAATGAGTATATAAAATTAAATACCGCTTCTGATGGCACAATTAAAAGATACAAAGCTTATCTTCTCGCCGAGAGTTATACATAAATGGAAGGTCTTTTATACATAAATGGAAGGTCTTGAGTATACCAAAACCTTTTCACCCATAGCCAAATTAGACTCTCAAATACTTACTTCTTGTTGATGTTGTTTGACATTTATTTTTGTATCAACTCAATGTTTAAAATGCCTTCCTCCATAATGATTTGGACGAAAAGGTTTATGTATGGTTTTTTTTCTGGTCTTCATCATTAGGAAGCAAATATCATGTGTCGACTTCAGAATTTACTATATAATTTAAAACAAGCATCACGCGATTGGTTTTCAAAATTCTCAACAACCATCAAACAAGTTGAATCTTAACAATCTAAAGCAGATGATTCCTTGTTTATCAAGATACGAGGTGCATTTTTCACAATAATATTACTTTATGTTAGTGATATGATCATCGCAGGAAACAATAACATCATAATTAAAGAGCTTAAGAGATTTTAACACAATATTTTTTGGATCAAAGACTTGAGTCATCTCAGGTACTTCCTTAGAGTTGTGGTTGCTTACTTAAAGCAAAGTATTGCTATTTTTATAAATACACACTCTAGATATACTTTAGAAAGCAAGTATGATTAGGAAAAAACCAACTAATTTTCCAATAACAAAATAAAAGGCTCACATCTTAGATGATGAACTACTCAAAAACCCATCACAATATAGATGCCAACAATTAGATGATCTGTTACTAGATTTCATGTCTTTCTTGGAGGAGCACCCATATCTTGAAAAAGAAAGAAACAATCAATCAATCATGACATGCTCCTCGGCAAAAATAAGAACACAAATTCATGACATCTCTTACTTATTAGTGAATGAGCATGACTCAAATATCTTTTGTCGGATTTGCAATTATCACACTACACATTACAGCCAACCACGTGTTCCATGAAAGCACAAAATATATTGAAATTAATTGTCACACCATGTGAGAAAATACAATCAGGTTTAGTCAAGACGACTTATGTTTCTTCACCTCAATAAATAGCAGATATATTCTATAAAACACATGACAGCATATTATTTCATACTCTCCTTTGCAAGCTAGAACTTTGGACATTCATATTCCAGCTTGAGAGTGCGTGTTGGAAATCACAGTCAACATCAATCAAAGCTTTATTTGTGGGTCGAATCTCAATGAATCCTTCAGTTTACCTCTTTTAGACTAGACGTATTTTTTTTATTATCAAAGTGCACGAGTGGTACAGATACACAAGAAAACATAGAGAAACCTATCTCGTTCTTTTCTGCATTATCAATTTTTTTAATTACAAGCAGCGACGACTTGTTCTATACTTCGTCTCATGAAGAGCCGCAAGGGACAAACGCGAGATCTGTTGTCTGTCCATGGCAAGTAACCCCGATATTAGTTTTTTACTTTCAGTAACTCAACACCACACAAATCAATAGAAAGATATTTGTTTCTTTGATTGACTATCAATAAATGCCATATTTTTTCTACGGATTTGACATTCTTGGGTGTCATCACATTGTCACATCCTTCTTGTTGATGGGAGCCATATATTTATACCATCATCCAAAAACAAGGCAGGTAAAAGCTAAAATTCATAAGAAAAACAGAAATTTGCTGACAATCGTTGAGGACAATAAGCAATAAGGACCAAACTAAGGTTATTAGATGCAGTATATGCTCATACCCCTGCTACATAGTATATAATTCCAAGTCGTAAAATGGACATGGTAATGAAAATAATAAGACAGTTGCATGGGAAATTCAATCCCAGTAAACACAAAAGAAAAGAAAGAATTTCATTTTACGTGCAGGACAGACGACTTTACGGAAGACTTAAGCACGTGTTTATGTGGAGTATACACTGAAAGTTACTATAGGTATCATTGTAATCGAGGATAAACCACGATCAACTCTTCGTGTACTTGTCAAAGAAAATACAACATGATGAAAATCAAAATCCATAATTTTACAGAGATTCCTGAGATATGTATACACCAATCTGCAAAATAGAAGCACAATTTCCTTAGATGCTCAACTTCTTCTGCATAATGCACTTACACTTCGTATGCTTAAATCTCATCAGACCAGTCACTGGGTTCAGTATCATAGAAAAGGCCATCGACAATCTCATCTATCAGTGAATCAATAAACGTGTTGCAGCCAATCGTGAAGATACGGCCTACTCTGTTGCGAGCGCTAGAGAACCAAGCAAAAATTGCAGCACAAGTAACAGCTCCCAAACATACTCCTACTGCTTCTTCAATCCCTACTAGATCCATCTTTCTAAACACAGTATTCCCAGTAACCACCTCTGTTGTTACTGTTGCTGCAAACACAATCTGCAGGAAACATTCATTCCATGAAAAAAGTGATTCTTAGTGAAAGGCTTACAAATTTGCATCAATTGTTCTTATTGCACTAAGGTGACAAGGATCAAACTGAGTGAACAGATTGAGTTTATGTTCTATAAGTTTCTCTCTGTCTTGGGTGGAATAGGAAAACTGGGGATTTTAAGGTTTTGATCAAAGAAGAGAGGAGCTGGATAGTGTTTTTTTCTAGCAGGTGATTTGTTCGGCTATATATGGAGACTCTTCAAACTCAAAATCGCAATAATTTGCACTATAAATAAGAAAACGCAACACTTATTACCATTTAGAATAAGAAAACATCTTAAGGGAGAAGATCAATCTTCCTAAGTTGAATGATCGATATGCTTTATATCTTCAACTCTAGCTAGAAAAAAAAAAATGGAAGAGATTAAATCAAGTTGACAAATATTGATTTTGTGAAGGGATTCCTAACTACTGATCCAATATCCAATTACAGGAGGTTAAATCCGAGCACAGATTAATTCATGGGATCGATTTGTTTTTTCTCAAGTAACTTGATTCTTTTAAATTACTTCCTTAAATTATGGGGATATGGCTACAAATCATATCTTAAATTTCTTTTATTGTTGATTATTATTAGTACTATTAAAGGTTATCATAATCACTCATCAAACAAAATAAAAGGGGTTAATAACTGCGTTAAAAATCAGAGAGACGTATTGAGATGAATTGACTTACCATAGCAAGTCGACCAGAAATGATCTCGAAATCTCGACTTTTCTTAGAGCTTTCAATATACTCAGATAAAGTTTCAAAAAACGGAGACACCACCTGATCATCATGATCTCCACTGTCCTTTCTTGAACTAGTCTTCACTACCCCAAATCCATCCTGGCCGTACGACCTCAGTGTGCACAGCCTTGGTTGCAACACTATCTTCCCATTCTCGGCTATATTAGCCTTGATTTTTGGAACCGGAACCTGAACTGGAACAGCTGCACCAGCTTCTCTGCTGAAAACATCTGGTTTTTTATCTACGAGCTGACAGTTGATAGCACGCGCTGCCACCCATGCCATATTAGAGAGACAAGAGCAGGGTTGGTCTACTGATTCCTGGAACCTTGGGGTTACTGTGCTTTTTGAGGCTGCCTTGGTGGTGGTAGCTTATGTAGACACGTCAGGACTTTTCTTTGTGAAGCCAGCGATGACGTGGTGAGCTTTTGGTTCAGTGACGTCGTTTTCAAATGGTAGAAGTGGGTGGGCGGGCTAGTGTAAAGACGACATGTAGTTTCGTTATTAAAAAAGAAAATGGAATATATGACAGGCTGCTTTATGGTTTACGTGTCAAAATGAGCGAAGCATGCCTCTAGGCTTTCATTAATGTCAAGTGACCGAGCGGTGGCTAGTGAATAGCCTGTCCAAAACAAGAACCACGTGTCATCCTAATTGAAATGATAAAAATGAGCAGCGTCCGTACTCCGTATATTAAGAATGAGGGAGAGGTTATTTTTTAAAAAAATATATTAAAATAATATTTTTTTTATTTTTAATAAATTATTTTTAATATAAAAAAATAAAAAAATATAATTGGAAGGAAATAAAAATATAAAAAATAATTTATTTTTTTAAAAAAATATTTTTTAAACATAAAAATAAATAGCCAGAAATCTTTCTCCACTTTTAAATGACTTTTCAGAAATGAAGTGTCCAGAAAAGATTATTTTCTGGGAACTTATTCAAGTAGATATCAGAAAAGAGGTTCTGAACTTGTTTTTATCATTTGCAAGCTGTTTGTGCAGCAATATAGAATTTGACCCCTGTTGTGTACAGCTCGGATGGTACCACCCAGGGGCGCTGGCAGGGCCGGGCCCTGCAAAGATTTGACTCTGGCTCCGCCCCTAGCACCACCAGCGCCCCTTACAGCAGGAAGACTTCAAAGCGGTGGCCATCCACACTGAACAAGCTAGCTAGCTCAAGGTGCAAACCTGCCTTCCTACTTGTTCAACTTTCCTATTCATTATGATTTCTATTTCGTTAACTTGCTGTATTGAATTTATATGATGACTGATAGTGACAATAACTTTATATCATGATGACATGCCGTGGGATTTAAGAGTTTTTCACGTGTAGCAAGAAATCGGCCATAATACATAATTGTACCCATGATCTTATGAAGACATTTCCTACAGGGCTAAAACAAAGAGGAGAAGATGAATCCCACCAAATCAAATACAAGTGAACATGGATGATTGATTACAGCACAAGTAACCTCAAAGAAATTATTTAGAGCAGAAATCAAGATCGGGTACAAGGCTTGTGAATTTGAGTAGCAGACTCTTCAAGCATTCTTAGGGGGTGGACCTTTGGGCACCCCTGGGCGTTTTGGACCCCTGGCTGTGACTTTGACGCCTCTGTCTTGTACAGTTACTTCCTGCAGATGAACAATATTGGCAAATCTCTACTTCAAAAGTCTCTTGACAGTATTCTACTCCTAATGACAGATCAGATGATTTCAAGAACAAAAGAAAACGAAAGAAAAAGTAAACCTCCACTGATTCTGACGTGGCTTCATCCCCGTTTTCATTTCCTGAAAACAGAAAAGAAATGGGATTTACTGGATTTTGCCATGAAAATGCAGTACTGCTGTTTTCAATTAATTGATATTAGATGATGGGCTTACCTTGAGAGGTTCTGCTACCTCTGATAGCTTCAAATAGATTGAGGAATCCTCTCTTCAGATCTTGTGCAAGTTTCTCCATTACACGCACTTTCTTGGTTTCAGCAGTCAAAGATGACCCATAGGAGCTTTTATATATAGCTTGTGCCTGCAAACTTTCTGCAGTCCCTAGACGAGTCAATGGATGATCCAGCACCATTCCATGTGCTTTGGTTATAATTTGACTGATAATTGTATTTTATTGCATGCCATTTCATTGTTTTTGGCTGGAAGGTTCCCAGTAATCAGTACTACTTCTTAGAAAATTGATGGATATGGGCTAACACATCATTCACAATCATTGCGAATTTTAGTACTCGACTTCTTGATGGTGTTAACTTGGTAAAAGTCATTTGAGTGACTTGCAATCTGTCAATAAATTCATAATTCAATCAATAATTATGTTCTTTGAGAAATCTAAAATTTAAATCTATTTTCTTAACGAAAAAAAGAGACATCATGTTCCTTAAGAAATCTAAAATTTAAATCTCCTTTCTTAACAAAAAAAAAAAAAAAAAAGACTTGAAATCTAAAGATGAAAATTAAATCGAAGTAAAATCTAAATTGTGCGGACATTGGACATTTCCCTGTAGATGTATTATTGTGTTTGTTGATAATATAATGCAATGTTATTTTTTTAAATGATTTTTCATTGAAAATATTTTTAAATTATATTTTTTTATATTTAACATCCGCATATCAAAACAATAAAAAAAACACCTTAAAAAAAATCAATTTAATAATTTTTTAGGTTAAAAAAATTTAAAAAATAAAATTTACCACAATATCAAATTGACATGAAGCAAGACATATGGATTCATATAGTGTTTCTGTTTATTTAATTTTTTTTGTCATTTAAATTTTTTTGCACTTTAGTTATTAAAGAATTTGTTTTTTTTAATTTAATTCTTTTATAATGATCGCTAATTTGAGATTTGAGTTTGATGATGATTTGTTTTTATGGGATTATATATGTAACAAAAGAAGCCCCAGCCTTAAGTTAACTTTTAATTTTGAAAAATAGAATTTAATTCTTTTGTGTAAAAATATTAAGGCCTGAGAGATCAAATATGACAATGAGCAACAAAGCAAGTATTTTTTTTTTAAGACTTTTTAGTTTTTATTCCATCCCTTTTTAAAGCTTTAGGCCCATGGAGTTTTTTTATCATTTAGAACAACCAGGCTTGAGTTTTTTTTTCAAGTTGATTTTAGGGTTTTTTTTCCAAATTAAAGTTTGTATTGGGGTTATATATATGTTTATTTAAGTTTGTGGAGTGTTTATTTTGTGCTTTTAAGTGAAAATAGATTAAAAATTAATTTTTTAGGTAAAAAAATACCCCTGCCTCAACTTTTCAACTACTTTCCTGTAATTAAAAACTAAATTAGTAGACAACAGGTTATCATCTGTTTTTTTAATTATATTTTTACCTAAAAAATATAATAAAGTCTACTAAATTAGTATACAACAGCTGCAAATAAAATATCATCTGTTTTTTAAATAAATAAAAAAGTGGACAATGCATCTTCTATCCTTTATCATAGAGAAAACAAACAAAAAAAGGCCTAGCATGCTGGCCGATCAATGTGTCTAGCTTTTTTTTATTATATTTTTAATGTAGATTAATTATAAATTAATTTGATATTTTTTTATTGAATACAATTAAATTTTGACTTTTTTTTACTAAGATATAGCCCTTTTCAATTATATTAGCAGGTTTGCAACACCCTTCAATTAAATATATATATATATATATGATGTGGTCGCTGAATTTATTTTATATTATTTGATTAAATATCATTTAATTTTTTATTTATTTTAAAATAAAGTGATAGAAAAAACTTTATAACATTTGCAAGTGTTTTTTTTTTTGTGCATCCCTTCAAGATGATTTTTTTCTTAAATTTTAATTGTTTGTTTTTCTATGCATGTTAATTTTTATTATCGTATAATTAAATAAAAATTAAATTACAAAAAAAATATTAAACCCAACCTGGATCATGATCCACATAGTAGGTTTGACAGGTTAAACCGAGTCAATCCAAAACATTATCGTCTCAATATATAAAAAGAAATGAATAAAACGATGTCATTTTGAAATAAATCAGGTTTTAATTGGATCTTATTAGAAACCGTTACATCACTGGGTCATAACAGGTCATCTCATTCCAAATTCAATTTAAAATTCAAAATAGATAAGGAAATAGGTCGATGAGTTTTTTCATTGACCCGCCAAGTTTGGAGACACAACAAAAAAGCTTCCCCTAGCAACATATACTCAGTGTATTGTTCTTATATTTTTCAATGCAATTGTGTCAAAATTATTAGAAATTATCTAAGAAAATGTATTCTTGAAAAAGAAAAGAAAAGAAATTTGTTGTTACAAAACACTTGGCAACGATGGCACATTCTTTTCTTATGTTAAGTTTGTTTTATCCGATCTAAGGTGTAGTGTGGGGGCAATTAGCCAGTGACTGGTTTCTTAGAAAAGAGCATTCTAAGCTTTAAATTTGGCTTTCATACTCCTTTTTTTTTCCCACCAAGTTCAAGCTATTACTAGTAGACTCTAAGAGTCCAATCCATGGACAGATTATGAATCCCATCTAATTAAAAAAAAAAAAAGGGTAAAAAACAAAGTGAACGAGTGCATGATCACCTTTCAATCTGATCCAAAAATACACAAGAAAGGGGTAAATGAGCACAAAACAGAACATCATGGCAATTGCTATAAGGTGTTGTTAGAGGTTTTAGTCTTTTTCCTGGAGGAGACTTTACATTTGTACAAATAAAAGATAATGAAAAAATAACTAGAAACGAAGAAGATTTCGCCAGTCATCTCTTTCGTTAGCAAGAAAACGTCAGTTCATAAAAAGAACAGCAAAACCCCGTTTCAGTAATCTTACTCAAACCCTCACGAAGAATATACTAAGTTCAGGCCCAGTATCACCTTCTGGGCTTATCATGTATAGTGTCTCGGAATCCTTTGAGCCCACAACACGTTCAAAATGGGCTCTCATGTAGGCCAACTCCCCATCTGGGCCCTCAACCACAGAATTCCCTGGAAGTACCCCAGCCCCCATGGATACTGCCTTGAGAAGCTCCATGACATTCAAATCCTCCTCTGAGGCATCTCTTTTAACCCCATAGCCACCCTTTCTGCCATTGCAAAACATTGTCCACAATGGCTCATCTAACACCCTAATCTTATCTTTATCAGATCTCTTTTCACATTCTAGGGCAATCCTTAACATCCCTGTGCTCATTTCTTTCTGTAACACGCTGGTTTGCATTGATAACTCAACAACTAATGAAGGGAGGCACCTGGGGTTTTCTTGCACGGACAAGCTTACCCTACCTTTACGATACCCAAATAAAGTCCCTGTAACTTTACTTCCCGAAATCCCCCGAGCACTCTCTAACAATCCCCCCGAGAGGACAGGAATCTTGCATGCTGGGGACGTTATAATGGGGAAAGTTCGAAAAACCGAGCGTAAGATACGAAAAACTTTGGGTTTGTGTTTCTTTTTTTGGGGTGGTTGGACAAGAGATAATTGTTGGTGCTGTGTTTGGGGAAGTGGTGGTGATGGTGGTGGTTTTGGTGTTTTAGGTGTTTCTGGCAAGTCATCTATGGACGCAGAGCTGCCTCGAGGAAATAACTCCCCCATGAATGGACTTCGATGTTCCAGAAAGGGGAGATTGCCATCAGAGAGACAGAGAGAGATTGATGTACGTTTTGTTAGATGCTGGTTTGTGGTAGGGGATAAAGTTGGGAGCCTTGGATATGGTCAACGATCCTATGTTTCTGGGGATTTCGTTGGCTTTTTTGTCCTTAATTTAACACCAGATCATTAGGTTAAAAATGGATTGCTTGTATTTAAGTTCCTTCTCTAATTTGTTAATCTCTGTATATCCCATGCTAGCTAATTAACTAATATAAAAATGTATTGCATTTTTTCCCTCCCGTTGAGGTAAAATTTATCCAGCTATACTACTACAGCTAAAATAAAAATAAAAATAAAAAAGCCTTTCTTTTATTCTTGATTGAAGGTTACCATTAATTAGCATAAAATTGATAAAATCAAAATGATTAAGACTCAATTAATAATAGAACAATATATTAATTAGTGGCTAAACAGAGGTTTTTGTGGTATCGTTATCATGAATTGTATTTTCGTTGTATCATGCTATATTGCAAATTTGAAGTGGAATTAGTAAAAATAGTGTTCGGTAATATACTTTAGAAAAATTATATTTTTACTTTAGAATAATATACTTTAGGAGTTTGATATATGTTACAAAATATATAACACTTGATATTGATGACTCGGTTCGCAAATCGAGAAGATTTACAAGTAATCTAGTATAGATTATATTATACTAGTTACCTAACGGTACTTGAAGGGTATAGTGATATCACTTAAATATCTAACACTGTGGATTAAAAATCCATTAGATATGTCTTTATATTTGGTGGAGTGGCTATGTCATGAGAATCATCTAAACAAATATGTGTTGCAAGATCCACGATAAAATTAGAGTTTATTACTTTTGATGAAACTGGAGAGGAAGCCTAATGGCTTCAGAATTTTCTAAAGTATATTTCATACTGGACAAAACCAATGCTAGCTATTTGTGTCCATTGTGATGGTCAATCAGCAATTTGAATGACACAAAGTAGTATGTATAATGGTAAATCTAGACATATATCGTAGACATAATACTATTAAACACTTGCTCTCAAATAGAATTATTTTCATTGACTATGTAAAGTCAAGGAAAAATATTTTGAATTCGCTAACCAAAGATTTATCAAAAGAATTAACTTGTATATAATTCATTGAAAGGAATAAGCTTAAAGCCTTTTAAAAATAAAAAAGTGTAATGATAGTAATCATACCTAGTTGATTGAAGATCTCAAGATCTAAGTTCAAAAGAAAAACTAAGTCATAAAACATTCTCACGGAAATTATCATTTCTTGTTTATTCCTATGATAAAATAAGTGTTAGTTGCAGCGTGATAAATAATAAGTTGTGCTCTTAATAATTATATATATTGATACTCCAAGTGGAATATAGAAAAATACTTTAAAGATCACTTGTATGAGTGAATAATGTGGTCGTTTCTTTGAGAATCCTAATAAAAATTGAATTCTTTAAAGTATTTATTAATCTCAAGACTAAAATAAGCACAACAATGAGAACTAAAAGAAATTTGTAGGTAAATAACTATATGAATATTATTTTTTTAGTTTCTTTAAAAGTTAAATAGTTTAAGATATCATATAAATAGCATTTCACCATAGAATATTTAAAGTTAAAAGATATATCTTGATATAATGGTCAACAAAATAAAATATCTCTGCAGATCTTGATGTTAATTATTTTTGGAAATTTTTTGAGCATCAAGCAGTTCATCCAGTTTTTTTCATCAGTAGCAGAAAGGTTATTTTATTGACCTAACAGACTTCTCAATCAGGTTCAATGGTTACCTAGCAGCAAGGCATTCCTTCTTCTTTGGCAACTGTCTCACCGAAGTTTCCATAAACTTAACTCAGATGGCATAAAACGTGTTTTGTTTTAAAAACACATCAATATCAGGCTATTGATTGATCTGATGGATAAATTATTCTATTCCCAACGTTATTATTGCAAGTTGTTGGAGTTTTACGAGGAAATTATATGTATAAAAAATAATTAGTTTTATAAGTTCCGGTACAAATGTACGAGGGAATTTAATTTGATTTTTTTACAAGTTAAAATTTAAATAATTTTATTTTTATTTAAAAAAAAACTTAAAATGACATGATAAATTTTATATCATTGCATATTGTAGTGGCTCCCGAGAACAGCAGCCCTCGTGCTGTTGCCAAAATAGGTAGAAAGAAACACAACACGTATTTCCATAAATAAGATAAATTTTATTTTTATTTTTTTAAATAAATTTAAAAAAAAATCCTTGAAATAACACAATTTATATATATTATAGTTAAAAAACATGGCATTCATAGTTTATTTATCGGTTATAAAATAACAATATAAAAAAAATGAAATAGATTAAAAAAAGAAAAAATAAATAAATAAACATTAAAAACATATTAAATTTTCTATTACAACACTACTTGTGCCATATAAAAAAATCTCTCAACATAATAAATCTAGCAATATTAAAAATAATAATAATAATTCACGTAAATTATGTTATTTTATCAGGAAGTGTTATTAAGCAAAAGTATCCAGGTATATGCACGTCGGTGTGCGAAAATGATTGGGCAATCAATAAAACTCGGCGGATTCCATTGTTTTAGTTGCCACGTCAACCAGTCGTGGCTTTTATTTTCCATCAGTCACCACCACATGGACCTGCTTTTAAGTGTACCCGGTCTTTTCATAAATAATTGGCACCCAGCCAATTAAATAAAGAGGATAAAAATAAATTTATTAATTGTTATTTTTTAAGTACTGTGGTTATTTTTTAAAAATAACCCGAATTTTAGGATTTTCAAGCGTTAGAAAACACAGCCACGCGAAACCAAGAGGGTAGTTTGTACTTGTTTCAGACAAGTAATAGAATCTTATTTCAGACATATCAACAGCAGCTGTCATTGTGCAAAGACGACTTTCATGGCTAGCAAATCCAGAAATATAATATTCAATTTTTTATTCTTTTCTATGCTTTCCACCCCTTGACCTCCTCCTAGCTTAGCTCCTCCCCTTCCCTACATCTCGTCCTGCCCCCCGGTTCTCTCTCTCTCTCAGGCAGCCGCTTCCACACCGACCTTCTCTTCTTCTACCCATGTTTGATCTTGGCGACGAGCTTACAGTAGAAGGCTATAGAATTCCCTGGCTGATATGGATCCAAATATTGATCTTGGTCCTCCTCGTCATTCTCCTTTTCTGTTTCAGTTTCTTTCCTTCAGATCTCTCGGACACCACCACCTCTTCTTCCTCAGCTTCGCCATCTGCTGTTGGTGTCTTCATGCCTCTAAATTCCAATTTAGACAAGCAAACACTCGAGCATAATGATCACACAACAACTGCCACAGACTGCTTGCAACACAGCCAGGTATGAAGCTAGCTCCTTGTCCGTTTCACTTTTCTCTTATCTCATGTTTTCTTTGCTCTGGCCTTAAAAAGAATTTTTAAACCCCTTTAGGTAAAGTTTTTTTTTTTTTTACTTGGGAACAACTCGTTTCTACTTTTATTGTGGGTTTTTGTCTATTTCTTACTGATTTTTTCTTGCTATTTGCTTGCTTGTTTTCAAACCTTTTATAAGATTTCACATATTTACCCTTGTTTTTTACCCCCATTTTCACAAATTCCAGCTGAACGGTAAAATACTGTTATTGATATTTTAATATTAAAAATAAATTTTAAAAAATAAATAGAAAATATTGTAATATATATATATATATATATATATAAAACACTTTTGCATTACCCCCATCGTCACTGTCATATATTCTCTAGTCATGAGAATTGCAGGATTGAGGATTGGTTCTTGTTGCTGCAATTAAGCCGTTCGGCCTTCAAGTTGATATTTAAAGAATTGCTGTAATTCTCATTGTAATTACTTCAACATTGTAAATGAATCCGGAAAACAAACATGGATCTAGGCCTCTAATAACAATTCAGTGACTTAATCACCTAATTAAGCTTCTTGAGCTAATAATAATAATAATAATAATAGAAAGAAATTGTAATTGTTAGAACCGATTTCTATTTTTTGCAATCAACCCTTCCTCATAAGTGCTTTCTTGGGTGACCTAAAATTTTAAAATTTGAACAAAACCAACCCCTTGACTTCGATAACATTTTGTTAGTGGATAAAAAGAGAGAGTCTTGTATTTTTATTTTTTTTTGAAAATACACAAATGCATTCTATTTTTTTTTCAGATTTATTTTTTTTTATTTTTTTCAACCAAATATTTATCTATTTTTTTTTGTATTTGTGATTTTTTTAAAAAAATAACACAATTTCAACACAATCACAATTTTAAATATTAGTTTTATAATAACCGATATTCAGAATGGCGATTGTTTACTTAGAAATCAAATTTACATCTCTTATATAAATTAATTAACATGTAAACATAAAAATTTAGAACAATTTCGACGAAATAATTCTAATCACACCATGAAAAACCACCAAAGGAGAAAAGAAAAACAAGCTCATGTGCAATGAGAGAGAAATAAGAGAAGAAAAATGAGGGAAAGAAATAATAGATCACCATGGACACATCGGAACTCTGTTTTTTACACACCTGGTATTTTTAGAAAAATCTCGATGAGATAATTTTAACCACATTATAAAAGACTATCTAAAAAATTTGTAATTGGTTAACGGTTTTGTTTTGAGTTAATTTTAGGTTAAGGTACTTAAGAGTTTTTTTTCTTTCTCTTATGAGTGGTGCATTATAGTTTTAACATAGTCTTCTTATTTTAACTTAAATCGGATATGTTTTGCATTTTAAAAAATGGATTTATGATTGTAATTAAAGAAAAAAAAGCATTTATGATTCAAATACTTGGTCTAAATTGTTTTTTACCTACTTCTAGTTTAGGATGTGATAAATTTGAAGGTTGCCAAAATCTACAAGTGTTTTAAAAACTCTGAATTTGCGCACTTCTTGGGCCCTAGAAAGTTAGCATTAAGCAGCACATGGAGAACTTGTAAGAGGAATGAAGTTCATGTATGTAATATAGATTGCATTGTGAGATATCTAACTGTTTTAAGATTTTCGCAGGTACATCAGAACAAAAGTATAAAGGGAGAGATAACAACAAACACAGGCAGAAGAATAGTAAGTGAAGACAACTTCGGAAATTCTGCAAACTTCATCGATTTCCATCCCTGCAACTATTTTAGGCTTGCTAAACTTGCATTTCTTAAGTGTTTTGGCTTGGACTCCATGTCTGATAATTCCTTAAACTCGGAGCAGAAAAAAGAAAGATAATATATGTTATCGTGCTACTCTTTAACTGATCACTTTGAGTTCATCTATCTAGCTTTTCTGAAGTTGTTGTACAGGAGACGAACCTCTCCAGAGAAAAATCTGTACAGGAAATTTGCTGCCATTTGCTTAAGAGGAGGTCGATTTTGACGAGAACCACTGATCCCAGGGAATAGAAATCAGGTTGCAGCTTGTTTCAGGTGTATGCTGCTAAAATCATGCAAGGTGTGACCGTTATGGTTTTCAATCAGAGTAGAGGCTGAAAATGTTGATTGGAGCAAAGTTGGTTTCCCATGAATTTCCCATGTATTTTGAC
>Ga0307518_10002046_pt1 | contig 14820 bp, 9 predicted proteins | sample 25_EM_MG_FD_203889 | JGI IMG/M metagenome (GOLD analysis project Ga0307518, IMG submission 203889) | Populus trichocarpa ectomycorrhiza microbial communities from riparian zone in the Pacific Northwest, United States - 25_EM | ecosystem: Host-associated > Plants > Roots > Unclassified | place...
CCCGTCTCGACGAGAACGACACCATCCTCATCCTGGACAAGGTGTTCATTCCCTGGGAGAACGTGTTCATCTACGGTGACCTCGGAAAGGTCCAGATGTTCGCCGGCCAGTCCGGGTTCACCGAGCGCTTCACCTTCCACGGCGCCACCCGGCTCGCCGTGAAACTGGAGTTCCTGATCGGCCTTCTGGCCAAGGCGGTCGAGATCACCGGCAGCGGCGACTTCCGGGGCGTGCAGGCACGGCTCGGTGAAGTGGTCGGCTGGCGCAACCTGTTCTGGGCGTTGTCCGACGCCGCGGCACGCAACCCGGTGGAATGGAAGAACGGCGCGCTGCTGCCCAACCCGCAGTACGGGATGGCCTACCGGTGGTTCATGCAGATCGGCTACCCGAGGATCCGGGAGATCGCGCTGCAGGACATCGCCAGCGGGCTGATCTACGTGAACTCCAGCGCCGACGATTTCCAGAACCCCGACCTGCGGCCGTATCTGGACAAGTACGTCCGCGGGTCGAACGGCATCGACTCGGTCGAACGGGTCAAGGTGATGAAACTCCTGTGGGACGCGGTCGGCACCGAATTCGGCGGCAGGCACGAGCTGTACGAACGCAACTACGCCGGCAATCACGAGAACACCCGCCTCGAACTGCTGAACGGGCAGATCGCAGGCGGGCAGATCGACGGCTACAAGGCGTTCGTGGACCAGTGCCTCGACGAGTACGACCTGAACGGCTGGCGGGTGCCGGACCTCGAAAACTTCGATCACCTGCGGGAGGGCCGGAAGGCCATGTTCGACTGAGGTCCGCTGGTCGGCCGGTGTCACGAAGGCCCCCTTCCGCGAAGGGGGCCTTGACCGACTTTGCAGGATCACCACGGTACAAAGTGTCCACAAAGGACAATGAGCCCGGATCGGGTGTCCGGTTGATTCCTTGATGTCCGGTTATCACGGGGGTCGTGAGTGGCAAAGAGGGTTAGAACGATCATTACCACTCACGACCCCCGTGCAAAGCGCCCAAATCGGACACAAATGGCAAGTTGTTGTCCTTTGTGGACAGTCGCGAGGGCGCATGTCAGGTCCTGCAGGCGGGCCCTCGGCATGCCACACGCCACGCGCATTGTCCCTCGTGGACGCGCCGGGCGCGAGCCCGCAGAGTCGACCGGCAGAGGCTCACCACACCGACAAACGAGAGTGGGGACTGGCGACCGCCAGTCCCCACTCTCGTTTCCTCGTCAGCGCAACTCGATGCCCGCGTCCTCGACGGCGCGGACGAGCTCGCCGTCGGACAGCATCTCGGCCACGGCCTCGATGTCGTCGGACATGTAACGGTCACGGTCCAAGGTGGGGATCCGCGAGCGCACCTTGTCGTACACGGCCTTCGAAGCCGGGCTCAGCCCTTCGTACCGGCCGGAGATGTCCACCGCCTGCACGGCGGCCAGCACCTGCACGGCCAGGATCTTCTCGTTGTTCTCGAGGACCCTGCGGGCGTTGCGCGCGGCGATGAGGCCCATGGAAACGACGTCCTGGTTGTCCCCGTTGGACGGAACGCTCTGCGTGCTGGCGGGGCCGATCGTCCGGTTCTCCGCGATCAGCGCGGTCGCCGGGTACTGCGCTCCGGCGAACCCGCTGTTGAGTCCCGGGTCGCCCGCGACGAGGAACTCCGGGAGCCCGTAGGAGAGGTGGCGGTTCAGCAGCCGGTTGGTCTGCCGCTCCGAGAGCACCCCGAGCTGGGTCAGCGCGATCGTCACGAAGTCCATGGCGAACGCGATCGGCTGGCCGTGGAAGTTCGCGCCGTGGAAGATCTCCTTGCCCTCGAAGAACAACGGGTTGTCCGTGGCCGAGTTGATCTCGATGTCGAGCTTGTTCTGCGCGTGGTAGAGCGTGTCCCTGACCGAGCCGACGAGCTGCGGGATCGCGCGCAGGGAATAGGCCTTCTGCAGATAGACCTTCGTGCGCTGCACACCCTCCTCGTGCAGTTTGCCGTCGCCGCCGCTCTTGTCGCCACCGTCCGCGACTTCGCGGCGCAGATCCGAATGCTCGACGGTCAGCTCGCTGCCCTGCATCAGCGCTCGCATGTTGGCCGCGGTGTCGATCTGGCCCTGATGCGGACGCGCCACATCGTGCCCTTCCGGCAGGAACGGGCTGGTCGAGCCGCGCAGGGTCTCGATCATCAGCGCCGAGACGATCTCCGCGTGCTTCACCTGGGTCATCGCCCGGCTGACGACGAGCGCGCCGAGACCGGTCATCCCCGAGGTGCCGTTGATCAGCGCCAGGCCTTCCTTGAAACGCAGTTCCAACGGCTCGATGTTCAGGCTGCGGAGCACCTCGCCGGTCGGTACCTTCTTCCCGTCACGCAGGACGTACCCCTCGCCGATGAGCGTGATCGCGATGGCCGAAAGCGTCGCCAGGTCACCGCTCGCGCCGAGCGAGCCGATCTCCGGGATGGCGGGCGTGATCCCGAGGTTGAGGTAGAGAGCGAGGCGTTCCAGCACCTCCGGCCGCACCGCCGAATACCCCTTGGCGAGCGCGTTCAGGCGGGCGGCGACGATGGCCCTCGCCTCGTGTTCGGCGAACAGCGGACCGACGCCGGCGCTGTGGCTGCGCACCAGGTTGGTCTGCAGCTCCACCTCCTTCTCGGTGGCGACCAGCATGTAGATCATCTCGCCGTAGCCGGTGGTGACCCCGTAGATGGGGATCTCCTGGCGGACGATCTCCTCGAACCTGGCCCGGCTTTCCTTCGCGCGCTCCAGCACGGACGGCGGCACCCAGCAGGACGCCCCTTGCTCGGCCACCGCACGGAGATCCGCGATGCTCAGGTCCTCGCCGTCGAAGGCGACCGCATGCTCTGTCTCAGTCCGAGTCACAATTTCTCCTCCGGGTCGTTCGGTGACAACCGTGATGGCTGCCCACATCGGTCATGCAGCCGCGTCTTCGCGCGCTCCCGCGGCTTCGATCAAGGCAGCCATGCCTGCCAACGTGCTGTGTGCGAAGAACTCCGCGACGGGGACGTCGACGCCGAACCGTTCGCGGACGCGGTCACCGAGTTCGGGGATCAGCACGGAATCACCGCCCGCGGTGAAGAACCCGTCCAGCGCGGTGCCCGGGCGTACGCCGAGCGCCGACCAGATCGCGGCCAGGTCCTGTTCCATGCCCGGACGCGGCGGCCTGGCGGCCAGGGAACGTGCGCGCGGCTTCGGCAGGCGGCGGCGATCCACTTTGCCGCCGGCGGTGCGGGGCAACGGCGCGCTCACCGGTTCGAACGAGATGAGGCGTACCGCGTCGCCGAACCTGCGCCGCAGGTGACCTCGCCACACCTCGACGTCGGCCCGGCCCGGCGAGGCTTTCCGGGCTCTGACGTAGGCGACCAGCCGGACCACCAGCCCGCGCTCGTCGGACAGCGAGACGACGGCGCACTCCGCCACCGAGCCGTGCTCGGCGAGCGCCGACTCGACCTCGGCGAGTTCGAGCCGATTGCCCTGGAGTTTGACCTGGAGGTCACGGCGACCGCGGAATTCCAGCAGCCCGTCCCACCGCAGGCGGGCGAGATCACCCGTGCGGTAGCAGCGAACGTCCGTTCCGAGACCGCGCACCGGCCGGAACGCCTCGCCCTTGCCGCCGCCGACATAGCCCCGCGTGACATACGGGCTCCGGATGACGATCTCGCCGGTGACCCCGGTCGGGCAAGGACGATCGTCGTCGTCCAGCAGCAGCACCTGGCGGCCGGGGATCGGCTCTCCGATCGGCACCACGCCGTCCACGGGTGAGGAGATTTCGTGCCAGGTGGCCGCGATCGTCTCGGTCGGGCCGTACATGTTCACCAGGCGCACGGACGGCAAGGTGGCGAGCAAGGTGTTCGCCAGCTCCCTCGGGAGCGCTTCGCCCATCAGCACCAGGCAGTTCAGCGCGCTCAGCCGCTCACCCGCGTTCCGGTCCAGGATCTCCTTCAGCAGCTCGCTCGCGAAACTGGGGACGGTCTGGAGGAACGTGATCCGTTCCGTGACCAGCCAGTCGAGGAACTTGCCGGGATGGACCCGGATCTTCGGTGGCACCGGGTACAACGTCCCACCGGCGGCCAGTGTCGCGAACACTTCGCAGAGACTCGGATCGTGTTCCGGGGCCACCCATTGCGCCACACGGGCGCCTGGGCCCATTTCGCAGGTCTCGGCCAGCCAGTGGACGAACTGCGCGAAGGCCGGGTGAGTCTGGGGAATCCCTTTCGGCGCGCCGGTCGACCCGGAGGTGTAAGCGATGTACGCGGTCTCCTGCGTCGGCGCCGGTTCCCCGGCCTGCCGAACCGGTCTCCCGCGGATCACGCCCCCGATGTCGACGACGCGGCCGCCCAGTTCGTCGCGATACCAGCGGGCCAGGTCGTCCTCGTCCTGGTCCCACTCCCCCAGCAGACAAGCAGGCGGAGTCGCGCTCAGCACGGCTCTGCCGCGCTCCCCCAGCTCCCCGGTGCCCAGCCAGATCAGATGCGCGCCGGCGCGGAGAGCTCCCAGTGAGGCCGCCACCTGGCGGGCTCCCGGCGTCATCCGGACGGCCACGGCCGCACCGGCCACGTCGAAGGCCTGGAGATGATCCGCGATCATCGTCACCTCGCGCTCCAGGGCGCCGTAGGTGAGAACGCCGTCGCTCCAGACGACGGCGGCCCTGTCGGGTGCCAGCGCGGCGTGACGGCGTACCGATTCCTGAACCGGTTCGTCGATGACGACGGCGTCGTCGATCCGGTCCGTCGCACGTGCCGTCGCCGCTCCCCGGTACGCCGTGTCCAGAGGCAGCTCGTCCAGCGCCACGTCGGGTGCGGCGAGCGCGGCACCGAGCAGGACGCGCAGCTGAGCGAGCACCATCGAGGCCTGCTCCACACCGAACAGGTCGTCGCGGAAGGCCAGGGTCCCGGCGACCGAGGGCGCCACCTGGTCCACGGTCAGGGTCAGATCGGTTCCGACCGCGCCGGTCCCGAGCAGGCGAGGCCGGACCTCGAGCCCGGACAGTTCGAGCTCGGTCTCCGGCTCCCTGAGGACGAACATGGCGTCGCAGAACGGGATTCGACGTGGATCGCGGTCGGCCTCGAGCGCGCGCACCAGATGCCGGAACCCCAGCGTCCGATGGTCGGACGCCTCTCGCGCCGTCCGCGCCACGCGCCTCGTCAGCTCCCGGAAGGACGGTGCGCCGGCGAAATCCGTCTGGTGTACGACCAGGTTCTCGAAGGGCCCCAGAGCGTCGGAGAATTCCCCCGGGCGCGCCGCCAGCGGGACACCCACGGCGACCCGGTCCTCACCGCCGTATCGGTGGAGCAGGGATTGGTACGCCGCGAGCAGGACGACGAACGGGGTCGTACGCTCGGATCGGCTGAATTCGGCGAGCCCACGCCCGACCTCCGACCCCCAGTCGAACGGCAACCTGCCGCCGCTCATGACCGGTCGGACCGATCTGGCCCGGTCCGTCGGCAGCACCGGCGACGTGGGCGGCGGCGTCATCGACGAGGTCCACCACTCCAGCAGGCGAGCGAACTCCGGGGTCGTCTCCTGGGCGCGCTCCCATCGGGCGTAATCGGCGTACTGCGCGACGGGCTCCGCAGGCGCGAGGGCAGGGGTACCGCAGGCACGCGTGTAGTTCTCGGACAGTTCCTCGACGAGGATCGAGACCGAGCGTTCGTCGGCGACCGCCCGGTGCAGGACCAGGACGACGCCGAAGCGCCGCGGAGCCTCCCGGATCACGGTGAGCCTGGCGAGCGGCCCGTCCGCGAGGCCGAGCGGGGCCGTGACGAGGCATGCGAGGTACGAGTCGAGTTCCTGCGCGGAAAGGTGGCTCATCTCGGCGAAGGCGAACGATTCCGCGGGCTCGGCCGTGATCCGCTGCACCGGCCGCCCGCCGGCACCGACGATCGCCGTCCGCAGGATCTCGTGCCGGGCCACGACCGCTCGCCAGGCGGTCCTGAGTTCGTCGACGCGCAAAGGACCCGTTACCTCATACCGGCGACAGACGCGGTACGCCGCCGTGTTCGGCACCAGCTTCTCCAGCAACCAGAGCCCTTCTTGCGCGCAGGAAGCCACGGCTTCCCCAGCACGAAATCGCGGGGTGCCGCCCACGTTCGCGTCTTTTCCCTTTGCCACGCAGGAATCGTCACACGGCCCCCGCGCGAATGCTTCTCGTCCTTTGCCGTCCAAGGCCGCAAGCGGAAGGACGCCGCCCCTCTCCGCACGCACCGACAATGGACGGTAAATCCTTTCCGAAAGGGGTGCAGAGCATGACGGAACGCGACCCGCGCGAACGAACGACGCAGGCGATAGAAAACCATGTCGAGAAGATTTGGAAAGATGTTCTCGGAATGCCGGCCGGGCGCCACGAACTCACCTTCTTCGATCTGCAGGGCCAGTCCATCTCGGCCGTGCGGATCGTCGCCAGGATCGAGGACGAGCTCGGCGTCACGGTGGACGTCGGACTGCTGTTCGAGGATCCCGACCTCACCGGTTTCGCCGCGTCGGTCGTGACGGTGGCGCTGCGCGAGGAACCCGGCGCGGCCTAGGCGAGGGAAAGGCAAAGGTGGCGCAGGGGTCTCCGCGCTCTGCCGGTCCGTGATGGCCTCCTTGCGGGACTCTGGGTCCCTCATGGAGGCCTTCACGGACTTCCGCCTGTCGGACGTGTCGCGAGGTGGTCGGCTCCGGTGACTGGCCGGGGGTCGGCCCGCACAGACAAAACCGCAAAGCTCAAGGGCCTGGGCCGGACTCGACATAACGTCGAATCCGGCCCAGGCCCCTTTCACGCCCCGGTCAGGGGCGCGAGCGAAGCACCCGCCAGATCACGCTGGGGCGCATCAGCGCGTCCTGATCAACGAGGCCCGCCGAACGCATGAGGGCTTCGGTGACCTTGGGGTCGGTGAGGGCGGCCTGCTGAACCCGCTTCATGTACCAGTGCATGAAGCGGACCTTCCGGGTGCGGCGTCCTTCCATCCGCGGGTGGACGAGGTTCATCGCCTCCGTCATCTCCCAGGCCGGGTCGATGATGCGACCGACCTCGGCCATGAACTCGCGAGGCTGCGGCGGCACCCCGCTGCGCACCTGGTCGCGGAGGGCCAGCGCCTCGATCGCCGCGAGAGACTGCGCCTGAGCGAACACCGGGCTCGGGGTGCAGACGGCGTCGCCCATCACGAGCAGCCCTTCGGGGAGTCGCGACATGCGTTCGTAGCGACGCCGCAGGGTCGTCGGGAACCGGAAGAGCACCGGGTCCGTCAGTGGCTCGGCTTCGACGATCGACTCGTAGATCTCCGGTGCGATCAACGACTTGACGAAGAGAGTGAAGCCTTCCGGGTCGGTCGGCGGGTGGTCTCCGAGGATCCCGTACGTGGTCAGCTCGACCTTGCCGCCGTCGGTCTTCGTGAAGATCGCGCCGCGGGGCAGCCCCGGGTTCGCCACGCAGATGATCGAGTGGTCGGAACCGAAGGGATCCGACCGCATCCGGTACTGCCGCGTGGCGTAGCCGACGCCGACCTTGGTCCCTTCCTCCTCCACCCGGGGATAGCCGAGGGCCTCGAGCCAGACGGGGGTGCGGGATCCGCGGCCGGTGGCATCGATCACCAGGTCGGCCTCGACCACCACTTCGTCGCCACCGTCGTCACGCGACTGCACACGCGCGCCGGTCACCCGGGAGCGGTCCGCCGTGGTGGCCAGGCCGGTGATGTCGTAGCCCTCCATGAAGGTCACGTTGCCGAGCGCCTTCACCCGTTCACGAAGGTGATACTCCAGCACCGGACGGGTCGAGCCCACGTTGGTCAGGCCGGCCCGGATCTGCCGCAGCGGCTTGTCGCCGAAGTACCAGCGGACCGTGCCCGACAGGTCGGTCATCGGGCAGCCGGCGGCGATCATCTCGGCGGTGATGTCCGGGAACAGCTCCTCCATGTTGCGCGCGCCCTGGACCAGGAGGCCGTTGATGTGGCGCGCCTGAGGGGCGCCACGCCGTGCCTCGCGGACGCCGACGATCTGATCACGATCGACGACGATCACTTCCCGATAGCTTTCGGCGAGCGCACCGGCGGCGAACATCCCGGTCACACTGCCACCCAGAATCACGACGCGATCGCCGGTCTGAGATCTCTTGCCAGACATATCTCTCCTTCCCCGTTCGGGGGCAACCGCTACTGAGTGGCTTTCCGGTGTTCCGCGGTGAGTTCTTCGAGGACGGGGACGACGTCAGCCGGAAGCGGCATGGCCTTCCATTCCTCGTGCACGACGCGCGCACCGTCCTGATAGGACTTCTCGGTCAGCACGGCGGAGATCTGCTTCCGCAGGTCCTCCACCGTGAACGCCCGGTGGTTCAACCGGATACCGGCGCCGCGGTCGATGACGTAGTTGGAGCACGGCGTCGCTTCCATCTTCTTCGCGGGCATGATCCACGGAGTCGGCTTGCGCGCGTCGGACACGTCCTGGACACCGTGTTCCTTCTCGGTGCGGAAGGTTCCGGTCTCCGGCGCGTCCTCCTCCTCCGCGATACGCAGGAGAATCGACTCCTCCGTGTCGCAGACGAGCTGCGGGATGCCGACGGCCGCCGCGGCCGCGTAGGTCCCGCCACCGCCATGGTGGATCAACGCCGAGCAGGACGACATCACGTTCGACAGCGGCAGCCACTCGACGGCCCGGACGTTGGCGGGAACGGGTGCCCCGTCGAGCTGGACGTCGTTCAGGGTGGCGACCACCTCGACGTCCAAACCGGACAGTGCCTCCAGCAGGATGGGAGTGCGGTCCCAGTCCCCCTTGATGAATCGCCTGGTGGACTCGCCGAGGCAGTACGCGATCCGGGGCCGCGCCGCCGGCTCGTGCAGCCACTTCGGGAAGGCGTCCGAGCCGTTGAACGGAACCCACCGCATCGGGACCTTCCTCAACGAGGTGGGCAGGCCCATGCCTTCGGGGTAGATGTCGATCGTCCATTGCCCGATCAGGAGCTCGTCGTCGACCTCGACGCCGTACCGCTCCGCCACCGGGCGGACGAGTGTCGCGAGTGGATTGTCGTCCAGTCCGGCGGCGATGAGCTCCTCACGGTGCTCCGCGAGCCGCTCGAGTCCCCAGCCGAAGTTGTCCCGCCCGGGTGGCATCCTGGCGCTGGCGGCACCGCACACCCGCGCGGCCACCGCGCCCGCGGGCTGGGTGAAGTCCCAGATCACCAGATCCGGCCGCCAGGAACGGGCGAACTCGATGAGATCGTCGGTCTCCGGCCGGTCCGCTCGCAGGGAATTGCCGACCGGTACGAGCAGCTGCTGATAGAAGACATGCCACTGGTCGCGGAGTTCGAAGTCGGTGATGCCGAGGATGTCGGCGTACCGCTCCGATTCGTCCGGGTGCCGGGGTTCCGGAGCACCGGGGGCCAGGTGAGGCGAAAGCGTGGTGCCCTCCGCGAGCGCGACCGGGGTCAGCCCCGCGGCACTGATGGTGTCGCAGAAACCCTCCCACGACGCCAGCCGTACTTCGTGTCCCGCGTTCCGCAGCGCCGACGCGATCGGGACTATCGGGAACAGATGCGCGCGCGATGGATCGACGGGGATCAGGACTCGCATAGAGGTTCTCTCCCTCGGTTTGACTGATTCGGCAAATCACAACGAATGGAAGAAGGTGCGCACCTCGTCGACGTAGAGGTCCGGGACCTCCATGGCCGGGAAGTGTCCCCCGCGGTCGAACTCGTGCCAGTGCACGATCGTCTTGATGTCCCGTTCGGCCAGCCGCCTGACGGGCAGGAAACAGTCGTTCGGGAACACGGCGACACCGACCGGCACGGTGAGGGGCTGTTCGCGGTGCCCTTCGATCAGACCTGCCGACTGAGAGGACCTCTGCTGCTTCTGCTGCTCGAGGATCTCGTAGTACAGGTGCCCGGACGATCCGACCGTGCCGGTGAGCCAATAGATCATCACGTTGGTCAGCAGCGCGTCACGATCCAGCGCGTCTTCGGGAACACCGTCCGGCGTGGTCCATTCCTTGAACCGTTCGACGATCCAGGCGAGCTGGCCGACCGGGGAATCGTTGAGCGCGTACGCGGGAGTCTGCGGCCTGGTCGACAACAGCTTCAAATAGCCGGAGTTCTCGGTGTCGAACCGTGCCAGCCGCCCCAGCCGAGCCTGATCGCGCTCGCTGAGATCCGCCAGTTCCGCCGGGTCGCCGGACGGGAACGCCGCCAGCATGTTGGAGTGCACACCGATGACGTGCTCCGGGTCGACGCGTCCCAGTTCCAGCGAGATGACCGATCCGAAGTCCCCGCCCTGTGCGCCGTAGCGCTCGTAGCCGAGCCGGCGCATCAGCTCGGCCCACGCCTTGGCGATCCTGGCCACGGTCCAGCCGGGTCCGGAGAGCGGGCCAGAGAACCCGAACCCCGGAATCGCCGGTATGACGAGGTGGAAGGCCTCGTCCGGACCGGCGCCATGCGCGACGGGGTCGGTGAGCGGCCCGATCACGTCGAGGAATTCGGCGAACGATCCCGGCCAGCCATGGGTGACGATGAGCGGTTTGGCGTTCGGCTCCGGTGAGCGCACGTGCACGAAATGCACGTTCGCCCCGTCGATTTCGGTGACGTACTGGGGAATGCCGTTGAGCCGGGCCTCCACGGCGCGCCAGTCGTAGCCGGTGCGCCAGTAGTCCGCCAGCTTTTCCAGGTAGTCACGCGGAACACCGCGCTCCCAGCCGGTTCCCGGCACGTCCGGCGACCACCGGGTCGCGGCGAGCCGCTGCCGCAGATCCTCGAGCTGGGTCTCGGGAACATCAAGCTGAAATGGTCGCATCAGTCACCTTCCGACACCGCGCCTCCGGTCGATGAGGGCCGGTTGATACCGTATTTTCACCGTTCTTCACCACGGTCGGCGTCTCACATTCTGCGGAGCCGAATCCACTCGCGGTCACGCGGCGCTCGCGCTGCGATACGAAACGTGGGTCACGCCGGTTCCCTCGACGCCACGCGGGCCCTCGACCCGCACCGGAACGTGCGCGGCCTCGTCGATGCGGATTCCCTTCCCCGCCACCACGGGGACCACGATGATCCGGAGGTCGTCGACGAGTCCCGCGTTGACCGCCTGCCACGTGATGTTCGCTCCGGCCAGGCCGACCACCATCGCGCCCGCGAGCATCTTCGCCCGCGCCACCGCAGTTTTGACCCCGCCGTCCGTGACGAAGGTGAACGAGCCGTCGTCGTACCGGTCCTTTTCCGGTAACGAATGCGTCACCACGAAAACAGGGATTCGCGCCGAACGCACCGCGGTCCAGTCGGCGGCGTCGAAAGTGCGCCTGCCCACCACGATGGCGCCGCCACCTTCACACCACCCGAGGGCCTGATCCGGCCCGGTCCGGTGATCGACGAGAAAACCGTCCTGTGACATGGAAATCTCCGCGACAACCGTAGCCATGCGCTCTCCTCGCCCTTCCTTCGGTGCCCACTGCATCCGAGAGTCACATGGCGGTACCCCGCGCGGCGCCTCCGCGATTGCCTCGCGTCACGAAGGTGCGCATTTTCGAAGATGGGCGATTCCTCCCGCTATGGAACGGTGGTAGCCCGCACGAAAATCGCCGGCTCGGCAACCCTCGCACCGCGATGAAGCACAGCATGAGATGCGCTGTGTGCTCCATCACCGCGACGCTGGGTATCGACCGGCAACAGCGATACGGAAACACCAAAGGAGAGGAATCAGGTAAATGACCACAGCCGATGTTTCTGCCAAGGCCGGGTGGCGTGAGTGGCTAGGGCTGTTGGTCCTATGTCTGCCCACCATGCTGACGACCGTGGACATCTCCGCGGTCTTCCTGTCCCTGCCGCACATCAGCGCCGACCTCGGCTCGGGTGCGACCGAGCAGCTCTGGATCGTCGACATCTACGGCTTCCTGATCGCCGGCTTCCTCGTCACCATGGGAACCCTGGGTGACAAGATCGGCAGGCGGAAGGTCCTGATGGTCGGCGCGGTGGTGTTCATCATCGCTTCGATCCTGGCCGCGTACTCGACGTCGACCGGAATGCTGATCGTCTCGCGCGCGCTGCTCGGCATCGCGGGCGCGACCGTTGCTCCCACCGTGCTCGCGTTGCTGCAGAGCATGTTCAAGGACCCCAAGCAGATGGCGACCGCCATGGCCGCGTGGGGCACCGCCATCATGCTCGGTGTCATTCTCGGCCCGGTGATCGGCGGGCTGCTGCTGGGCGCGTTCTGGTGGGGCTCGATCTTCCTGATGGCCGTTCCGGTGATGCTGCTGCTGCTGATCGCCGGACCGTTCCTGGTGCCGGAGTCCCGTAACCCCGACGCCGGCAAGCTGGACCTGTTCAGTGTCGCCCTGTCCCTCCTGGCGATCCTGCCGCTCATCTTCGGCCTCAAGGAGATGGCGCGGGGCGGTGTGGCGGCGTTCCCGATCATCGCGGTGGTGGTCGGCGCCGTCAGCCTCGTGGTGTTCATCCGGCGTCAGCGTGCGCTGGCGAACCCGTTGCTGGACCTGAGCCTGTTCTCCAACCGGACGGTGTCCGCGGCCCTGATCATCGCGACGGTACTGGCGTTCGTCATGGGCGGCATCGACCTCATGGCTTCGCTGCACCTGCAGCTGGTCGAGGGGCTCTCGCCGGTCCAGATCGGCGTCTGGTTGCTGATCCCGTCCTTCGGCATGGTCGTCGTCGGCAACATCGGCAACGTCATCGCCCAGAAGGTCAAGCCCGGCTACGTGCTCGCCGTCGGTTGCCTGCTCGCCGCGGTCGGCATGGTGGTGCTCACCCAGGTCAGCCCCACCGCCGGCGTCTCGACGGTGCTGATCGGCATCACGATCATCTACCTGGGCGGCAGCCCGGCGGGCATGATCACGCCGTACCTGATCATGTCGTCCACACCGCCGGAGAAGGCGGGCTCGGCCGGATCGCTGCAGTCGACCGGTGGCGAGTTCGGAGTGGCGCTGGGTGTCGCGGTCGCCGGACTGATGGGCACGGCCGTCTATCGCGGCGCGTTCGAGACTCCGGCCGGTACACCGGCCGACGTCGCCGGTCCGGCTTCGGAAAGCATCGCCGGAGCGTTCGCCACGGCCGGGCAGATCCCCGGCGAAGCGGGCGCCACCGTGATCGCCTCGGCCAAGGAGGCGTTCAGCAGCGGGGTGAGCGTCGTCGCGGCCGTCATGGCGGCACTCATGGTCGGGATCGCCGTGCTCGCGGCGACCAGGCTGAAGCACGTCGCCCCCACCGGAAGCGCGCATGGCGCCGAAGGTGAGGCGGAGGGCGCCGACGGTGCGGAGACGAGCACCGAAAGCGCTCCCGAGTCGCCCGAAGTCCCCGAAAAGGTCTGACCCGGCGGCATCCCTCGACCGGCCGTCCGCGGACAAGGAACCCATTCTTGTCCGCGGGCGGCCGGTTTCTTCGTTCCCGTCGATCGGAACAGCGCTTTCCGGAAGACGCGAACGGACTTCGCACAATGCGATCGTAATGTCCTGAGGACGGGAGGAAGTCGTGTTCCCCGAATTCCGGCGAAAGGACGGTCACCATGGCGACCAAAGATGAAACAAGAACGACGAGACTACCGGCTGGAAAAGCGAGGACAAGGCTTCCTTCACTGACCGCCCTGCGGATCATCCCCGCGGTACTGGTGTTCATCAGTCACGGCATGGTTCACCCGCTCTTCACCGACAACGACATCAACGAGTCGTACCTGTTCATCACCCGCAACATGGGGGTCATCGCGCTCTCGTTGTTCTTCATCCTGAGCGGGTTCATCCTGACGTGGTCGTCCGAACCCAGCGACACCGCGCGGTTGTTCTGGCGACGGCGGTTCTTCCGCATCTTCCCGAACCACCTCGTGGTCTGCGCGATCATCCTCGTCATGATGGTCCTGGCCGGCCGGGAGATCATGGGGACCGAAGTCCTCGTGAGCCTCCCGCTGCTGCAGTCGTGGCTGCCGGATCCGAACTTCCTCCTCTACTCGGCCAACGGTCCCACCTGGTCGCTGTCGGTCGAGATGCTGTTCTACGCGGCGTTCCCGCTCTTGTCCTTCCTGGTCAAGAAGATCCGCGTGAACCGGCTTTGGCTGTGGGCGGGCGTCATGGCCGTCGGTGCCCTGCTCATGCCGGTGATCGCTCGCGTGTTCCTGCCGGACGAGCCGATGAGCTTCTTCTCCGACGGCGGGGTTTCCTGGCCGCAGCAGTGGTTCTCGTTCTATTTCCCGCCGGCGCGGATGTTCGAGTTCGGGGCGGGCATGATCATGGCCCGTATCCTGCAGACGGGCCGCTGGCCGGCGATGCGGCCGATCGTGCCGCTGCTCATGCTGGTGGTGGTCTTCCTCGCGACCTTGCCCTTCGACATGATCGCGGGCTTCCAGGCGGTGGCGCTCATCCCCGTGTCGCTGCTGATCACCTCGATGGCCGCGAACGACCTCGCCGGCAAGGAGAACTTCTTCAACCGCAAGACGATGGTCTGGCTCGGTGATCTCTCCTATCCGTTCTTCCTCGTCCACGTCACCGTGTTCTTCTCCCTGCACGCCGCGTTCAGCGGTCAATGGGGTGTCGGCGGCATGTACGAGGCCAAGCAGTTCAGCACACTGGGCGGAATCGCGGTCCTCGTCGGCGGCTTCCTGCTCTGCCTGTTCGTGTCCTGGCTGCTGTTCGTGCTCGTCGAGCGCCCGATCATGCGCCGGTGGTCCCGGCCGCGGCGTAAGGCGGTGGAACCGCCGCTGTCGTCGGTGCGGTCCTGAGGGACGTTCAGTCGAATGCCCCGGCCGGGTTTTTCCGGCCGGGGCATTCCCCGTGTCGCGAAAGCCACGTTCGCGACACCTGATGTCCCGAAAGTGGCTTTCGCGACACGTTCGACAGGCGGAAGTCCGTGAAGGCCTCCTTGAGGGACCCAGAGT
>Ga0307518_10002047_pt1 | contig 14819 bp, 6 predicted proteins | sample 25_EM_MG_FD_203889 | JGI IMG/M metagenome (GOLD analysis project Ga0307518, IMG submission 203889) | Populus trichocarpa ectomycorrhiza microbial communities from riparian zone in the Pacific Northwest, United States - 25_EM | ecosystem: Host-associated > Plants > Roots > Unclassified | place...
GCTAATAAAAAAAAATGATTAGGAAATTAATCGAGAAAGAAAATAAAGAAAGAAAATGATAAAAAAAAGAAGAATTAAAAGAATGACCAAAATTTAATAAAAAACAAGTAAAGTAAAATGTTGAGGGATAAAATTGAAAGGAAAAACAAATTAAAAAAACAAAAAAAAAACGAGGACTCCATCTAGAAGAAAAAAGAAATGAAATGAAATGTTAAGAGGCAAAATTGAAAGATAAAAACAAACAGAGAAAAGGGTAAAAAACGACAATCAAAGGAATGAGTATCATATCTGACATAAAAACAAAACAAAATCAAATGGAAATGAATAAAATTGAAAAAAAAAACAATCTAAAAAAGAATTCAAAACAAAGAAAGACCAATAAAAAAAAAAGATGATCATAATTGAAAGACAAAATAAATAGGATGACAACTTTGATTTTTGACTGACCTGGCATGAATTTCAAGGAATATAGAGAGAAGACAAGGGGAGGGAAAAAAAGTTAATTGCTGCCAAATCATTGTGATTTGAGCAGCACGTGCCACCTCATAAACTTTTCCTCCACTAGACATTTCCAACAACACGACAGTCGGGAAATTTTGGCCGTTGCACGCGCTGCCCAAAAGGCGCAGGTGACATCTATTTGTTAGTGCCTGCGCAAATTTTTCTTTCTTTTTTTATTTATATTTATGAAAATATTGAACCCAAATAGGGTTAACAAAAAAATCATACAAAAAAACGCTAAAATACCATTTGGCTCATCCTTTAATTTTATTCACTTAAAAGACAATGAAATAATTGTACTATTTGTAAGAAGGAAAATTACGCAAAAGCCCTCCTAACCTTTTTTATTTTTTCTTTAAAGGGCATTTATGTATTTTAAATGTAAAAATTATAAACTACTAAATTATCCCCAATCAATTTGCAAATGACCTTTATATCCCATGAAAAATATCATTATAGCTCCGCAAGCAAAGCAAAAACTTTGTATAAAGAAGGGCAATATAATAATTATACTATACAGGTCTACAATGAATCTACTATAAAACATGGATCTATTTTGAGTTTATTTATTATTATACTAGTATATTGGTCCGCGCTTCGCAGCGAGTCAATATCATTTTTTTTAAATGTAAAAAATATATTAAGTGTATAAAGAATGTTTTAAGTGCTTTGGATCTGACAGCTATGCTAGACCCAAGCGATTTCAATCTATCAATCATGCCAAACCCAATTTACTTGGGTTTGACAGTCATGTCAGGTCCACATTAGCAAAAATGACAGACCCATGTTACTTGGGTCTGGCACCCAAGTATTTTAGGTCTTGCTTGTGTACTAGACCCAATTAAATGTGGATCCAATACAGCCTTTTGAATTTAAAAATAATAAAACAATATCATAATACCAAAATGTTCCCCATGATTATAGAAAATTACACAAAAAATAATGTGAAACAAAAACACACCCCCATATGCAAAGCTTTTTTTTTTTTTTTTTGTCTTTTTCAATGCTAAAGATATATTTTAACTATTTAATAGTTTATGAAAGGTCAAAAAATCCTTGGGCAACATGTCTTAATTTTGTTAACCTCGGGGATAGAATAATATTTTTACTATGCAAATAATCGTAAAAAAACTACCATACCCCCACTGAAACGTTTAATATCAATGAGCCTATAAAAAATACTGAAATACCCCCACAACCAAGGCTTCAATTTTTTCAACCAAAGGGAAAAATGATAATTTAACTTTACGTGAAAAAACAACATTAACCTCATCTCATGCCTTCAGAGCTTGGAAAATTTACTGTGTAAATCTATAGTGGACTGTGTCTTGGTCCACAGTACACTTGCATAGGATTGCCAGACCCGAGAACCTTTAGTCCAACGTGGTAGCCAAACCCAAGCAAGCAATAAACAAACAGAGGATAATTGTGCATTTTAGTTGTCAAGAGAGAAAAAAGAAAGAAAAAACACAAACAATTGATCATCGATGACAATCCAACCATAATATGTCTACACGCGTTGCACCATATGGAAGAGGGCACGTCTGCATATCTAGTTATACGATGGATGGCTAGATTTGACCATCGAAGCGTCTCATGAGCCTCCTTAATGTTGGGCGCTGTCCACTCGCTGGAACATGTGAAACACACACCAACAACTTTTTGATTAAAAAATAAAAAATATAACGTAAAAACACTAAAACATCCTCTATGGTCCTCGTAATTACAATGCATAACTATATAAATTTTATTGTCATAATCCACAATAATCTGTGTCTAGAGCTACAGTGAAATTCCCGTGTCATTTAGCTGTTTTTATAATAGCCCGTAGATTTTATTTCATTGATTAACTGTTTTTCAGAGAAGATCATCACTAATCATTTATCGCTGAATTTTGAAGGAGGACCGAAGTAGAATATTAGAAAACTTATAAGGGCTGAAATATAATTTACCCTTGAAAAGAATAGTGACCCATCATTGGCGATTGCTCGCATCTTTAAAACACTCTTTCGCGATCGCTTTAAGGCTCTCTTTTCCGATCGAGGGTACTTTGCATCCTCGCTCTCCTCTACATCTGTAGAACAGAAGCGGCGGTCGCCGCCTTTCTCTCTCTTATCGGTAAGCCTTGATCCCTCTCTCTCGCCAAATGCCCTAACTTCACTTCGAGGTCGAGATTTTATCACTTGGTTCTCTCTTTTTCTCGTTTGTTGATTACTAGGGTTTCGAACCTCTGTTTTCTACACCCCTTTTGAATTTCGAGCAAGTTTGGAGCTTGTTAAATTAATTTTCAGGAAATTTAATTTAATTTTTTTAAAAAACTTTCTTATCGCTTAGCTCGTGTTACTTTTGGATCTCAATTACACTTGCCTTAGGGTTGCGAATTTAATTTTCGCGAGTTCGGGAAAGTTTGAAATTTTTTTTGGCGGGGTTAGGGTTTCATAGGCCAGAATAAAGGGCAATTCGTATTGGAATTAGGGTTTTGTGCTGTGAAGCTTTGGTTTCAGATATATGGCCGCTGGGAGATATAGGGGTTGCCACGATAATGAATCCAGGGATCACGAGTCCGATTCTGAATTGTCAAGGGAAGATTTTCCTTATTCCAAGGATAAATTTGATAGAATTGAGAATGGCAATGGTGAAAACGACAGGGGTCGAGTTCGGGAATTAAGGGATAGAGCCAGGGTTAGGCAGAAGGATATTAGGGAGAGAGAAGTGACTAATGGTGGGTATAGTTCGTCTTCTGGTAGAAGTGATTCAGGAAGCAGTGGTAGTGGTGGTGCCCATGGTCCACGGAAGTGTGGGCTTTCAGCTAGGGCCACGGATAGGGAGCCAGGTGAGTTGTCTAGTGAGAGTGGGTCCGATGACGCAATTGACTCCGAGTCACATGCTCACAAAGATAGTGAAGTTTTAAAAGTAGTGGAGAATGGGACTCGGACACCTGTGGAGAAGAAGAGGAAGTTTTCTCCTATAGTCTGGGATAGAGATGACAAACCAGTGAGTAACTCATCAAAAAGTGGGAGCCCCCCTGCAGTGACTGCTCTCCCTCCACCGCCGCCCCTGCCTAAGGCGTACCGCCAGTCACCTAGTTTTATTCCAGAAGGAGGTGTAGGGATATCTCCTGTTAAAAGTAGTAAAAACCAGAATTTGCTGTCTTCTTCACCGCTGAAGGGATCAGTTGGCAATTCTGCATCCGAGTCTCCTGTAGAGTTGGCTTCATCGCCAATGGAGGAGCAGTGGGGCAATGACCAGGAAGCAGAGCACATAGAAGACGAGGATTATGTTCCAATGAGGAATATCTCATCTTCACGATGGGCAGCTGGCAACAATTCTCCTGTTGATGAAGGTGAAATTGTGGAAGATCAGGAAATTCCTAAAAGGAGGAAGAAGATGCCCCATTCAGAGTTTTTGGATTCCAGAGCACGCAACAAGTTATCAACTCCAGATCCCGGGGATTTTAAGAGAGAAGGTTCTGATGTGGCTAGAGGGAGGTCGTCAGAATCTGATGAGCGAGGCACCTGTGCTAGGCCTTTGAGCGGGGATGATTATCATGGGAATGATTCTGGGAGGGATGACTACATGGATATTGATGAGGAACACAATAACAGTGATTCTGATATAGATCCTAAGGATGAAGATGATTCTTGCGAAACACCAGAACCTGCAGGTCCACCTCAAAGAAGTGTAAACATGCTTCAGGGGTGTAGAAGTGTTGATGAGTTTGAGAGACTAAATAAAATAGATGAGGGCACTTATGGTGTTGTATATAGAGCCAGAGACAAGAAGACTGGGGAAATTGTAGCATTGAAGAAGGTAAAGATGGAGAAAGAACGTGAAGGTTTTCCACTGACTTCTCTTAGGGAAATAAACATTCTTCTTTCTTTTCATCATCCTTCAGTTGTTGATGTTAAAGAAGTTGTGGTAGGGAGTAGCCTTGATAGCATTTTTATGGTGATGGAGTACATGGAGCATGACCTCAAAGGACTCATGGAGTCAATGAGACAGCCATTTAGTCAGAGTGAAGTTAAATGCTTAATGCTCCAGTTGTTGGAGGGTGTGAAGTATCTTCATGATAATTGGGTTCTTCATCGAGATCTGAAAACGTCAAATCTGCTCTTGAATAATCGTGGTGAGTTGAAGATCTGTGACTTTGGGCTGGCTCGTCAATATGGAAGCCCGTTGAAAACATACACCCATTTGGTGGTTACTCTGTGGTACAGGTAAGCTGAACTGTACATGTAGCACTCCAACTTGCATATCTTTGGCTTGCAGTTTTGTTTGATTTATTTTATTTTAGTGTTGGGTATCCTTTTTGTGTTTTCTTGTTTCTATAGGCCTGGGTTTATTTTCAACTAGATTTCACACTGTTTTTGCAACTGGTTTGTGATATCTTTACTTTTGAAGTATTTCTGTGCTATTTGTCCTGAAATTTTTCTGTGGTGCCTGATCCTGATGATTGTAGTCTCTTAACATTGATGCCTCATATAGACATGCATCCTCCCATTGGTGTCGAGTGTTTGATGTTCTCTTCCATTTATCCAGGGCACCAGAATTACTTTTGGGAGGCAAGCAATATTCAACGACAATTGACATGTGGTCCCTGGGCTGCATTATGGCTGAACTGTTATCGAAGGGACCTCTGTTTAATGGAAAGACAGAAGTAGATCAACTTGACAAGGTAAATTAAATTTCCGGCAAAATAATACAAGGTAAACTTGTTCAGTTGATTCCCACCTGCCCTTGATTTAAAACTTCACACTGCTATGCTTATTGAGTGAGCAGTTTAATTACTCCTCTCTGGGCTTTTTTAATTGCAGATTTTCCGAATCCTTGGTACACCAAATGAGACAATCTGGCCTGGGTTTTCCAAGCTACCTGGAGTGAAGGTCAACTTTGTCAAGCATCAGTAAGTATCAATTTTCATTAACTTTTTTATCAAGTTAATAACAAGCAGTTGTTCTTATGTTTGCTGCTGTTTTCCCAGGCTTCCAGCTGGGTGATTCTGGTCTGGTTATCTGGCCTCCATTGCGACACTTCTCTGTTACACATCATTCTTGATATTTTGCATTAACCACCTGATATGTTCATTTCAGGTATAACCTGCTGCGTAAGAAATTTCCAGCAACGTCCTTCACTGGATCACCGGTGCTTTCTGATTCTGGGTTTGATTTGTTGAACAAACTTCTTACCTATGACCCTGAGAAGGTAGATAACAAATTAAGTGAAGATCTTGCTTACAGTCAGTTGATTTTTTTTTTTTGTTTGGAATAAATACTTTAGTTGATTGCTATAGTGGTTTGATAAGGTTCATTGTGTTTTTCTTGCAGAGAATTACTGCTGAAGCTGCTCTTAAACATGACTGGTTTCGTGAAGTTCCTCTTCCAAAGTCTAAAGATTTCATGCCTACTTTTCCTGCTCAGCATGCTCAAGACAGGTGTTTTAAAAGAGAAACAATTTGAAGCATTTATTTATCAACCAGTCCATTTATTTTTTATTTACTCATTTAGGTTATTTTCTTGTTATAATTAGGCGTCTCCGAAGAATAAGGAAGAGTCCAGATCCTTTAGAAGAGCAGCGGAGAAAGGAGTTGCAACAAGGGGAGTTAGGGACCGGTGGTTTGTTTGGCTGAGAGATTAATTGGTCAACCTTGGCCCTGGATTGCAATTTTTTTGTTTTGCAAGCTACTGACACAAGATGTGGTTGAGGTGAGAGATATCCATTGAAAGGAAGTAGCGAACCTTGTTTCTCAGACGATCATTTGTACTTTTTTTTAGCAGGCCTCTTGTGATTTGGATGGAGAAAATATTTGCCTCCTGCCGTCAACCAGTTATGTTTCAGGCTAACTTTGTTCTCCTGCTTTGTTAACATATAGGATGCGCCTGGGACACTGCTTGCATCGCAAGGTGTGGCACAATGGCTTTTCATTTTAAAATATCAGTGCTAGCTGAAACTTTGTATGTAACATATATTTTCCATGGTACATTGTAAACATTCTTAAAATTTGGTTTTGGTGATTAGACCGTAATAGTTTACTGCCCACTGCCAGTTCTATTTTATTCTTTATCTTCTCTCCCTCTCTAGTTTTTTTTCTCTTAATATTGACATTGTGTTTGCAAGAAACAGTTGGTGTGAAGTCCAGGAGATGTTCTTAGCTTTTCATTGACAAAGAAATAGGCAATAACATAGAGCATCAAAGGTAATTTGTTGATTTGGTTATCTGCAGAATGTTAACTGGAATCTGGATTATGCATTCTATCCATAATGTGGAAACTCATAAACAATCGATTCTTAGTCAATCCATTTTTTTAATTTGTTTGACTATAACTCCAATGTTGCCACCCGAGGATGGCCTCCTTGTTATTTAATTTGGCTTGTGACATTAAGTTTTTCGGTCACAAGCTTTCCCTTATCAACCACAGAATTTCAAGATATTGATGCTAAGAAATAGCTGTTTTACTTTTTTTGAAAAAAAAAGAGGAGAAATCAAAAAAGAAAGAAGGAAAATGTCAGTAATATAGGTAAGATTATGTAGTGCAAGCTTCTGGTGATTCTTGATGAAAGTTGCAGTGTGGTACTATTTATCCTTTCCCAATTTTGTTGCCCTTTTCTCCGTAGCAAATAGATGTAACCATTGTTTTCCATGTTTTTAATTGAAGATTTTGTTGACCAATGATATTGACTTAAATTGGTGATGATTCACAATTTGCCCAAACAATGATGATAATGCTGTTTTCAGTTCGATCTCTCTTAACCACTAGAAGATCTGTTGTTTTGCTAAGCAGTAAGCAGTAATTTCAAACCAGAGGAAGGGTGAGAAGGAATGCATATAAACAATTGACTTGTTCTTCCTTCTATCTGCCTGATTTTCATTGATAGTGGATAGGTCCTGCAGAACCTTACTTTGTTATTGGAGATCAATTGTTTGATTTGTTTTTGCATGTTTTTCCTTAATTGAAGAATATATCATTTTGTGTGTTCAAACTGTCATTTTGTCTTAGTTGTTCATTTGTCCTGTATGCTGCTATTAGTTCCATACCCATCAAGTTTGATGAATTGAAATTCTCAAGTATCAAAATTTAAACAGCATGCACATGAGCAAATGTCTAGCCTGTCATCCTGTTTTTCATTTGATGATGTGAAAAGATTGTACATTTGACCAATCAGAATGTTTTTATGACAATTTCGGTGGATGTCACTGCAGTATCAAAGCTAGCAGGTTGGGGAGGTTACCTGCTGTGGATTTTATAGAACTTTCAGTTAGATGTCTTCAGGCTCCATAGAGGTACAACACAAACTTTGTTTTGTTCTTATGTGTCAGATTTTCTTTTTTAATCATCTTAATATTCGCTACCTTTAGATGTTGATGTACCTCTAGGCATTCTTATGCATGTGGTTCTGCACTAGTTCTGTTCCTATGATGGTAATCTTCAGGATTTGGTGCTTCTAATCCTTGGGAGCATGCTTTTCAATTGGGTTGGATTTTGTTCTTTGTTTGGGAGAAAAAGAAAGGGGTGGGGGGGTGGGTTCTTTTCTTTGTTTCATATAGTTCTAACTATATGGCTCTTAAGCAAGGTCCAGGGATAGTGCAATACTTTCGTTGGGTTCAAGTTTCAGTAGTAGTAGGAGACCAAAATCCCTTAAAATCTGCAACCCTGAGTGTTTGTTGTTTATTCCACACTTCTATAGTCTTGCCTGAATGTTTGTGCTATGCATTTTCTACTGTCTTCAAGATTTGCCATTTGATATTTCAGGATTAAGTAGATGTTTTCCTTTTAGAGATTAATAGTTTAATGAGGTATGAAGCATCAAAACAGATGATGCAATGCCCTTTAATAAAAAGAAGGGTGGTAACAAGATTTGCAAGCTTGTTCAGAAGGTGGTAAAAAGTTTCTTTGCACTGAAAATCTTAACTAAAACTTGGTGCTTCATAATTAAGAAGTCTGAGCTTGATTGGGACTGCGCTGTTTTTTCTTCCAAGTAATAAAGAATGTTCAAGCTTCTCTTAGGTGGATTGTTAATATTACATTTATGCAGAATAAGGATTTTATGGGACATCGTGAAAAATTACGGAGATCTATTTGCTTAAGAATAGTGATTGGAACCTCCAGTAAATTGTCATTTTGGCTCGCTAGTTGAATAGTTGATGTGGTGCTTTTCATCTGTTAGTTTGTTCCCCCGGTCCTTAAATTTCATCCCTCTTCACATTATATTCTTCTCAGTTCAGTCTAGGTCAAGTTTATGAAACTGATCAGTAGTCTAGCTATTATTCCTCAAGAAGTTTGTGATGAAATACCGAAAGCGTATACTGGGTCCTGTTATCCGGAGTATGTACTTGTTTTTTCCCTTCTGTAGCCAAGATTTTTCTGACATTTTTGAAGCAAATTGCTCATTATAATGCATCTTCCAGTTCATTGATTTTGCATTATATCGCCTGCAAAATGAGTGTAGCTGGCAGAATGAATGGTTTCAAAGCATCATCTTTCCAATAACTTCCATTCTTGGCAACCTCCCCTACCTGCTTCTCCTCAAATCTTACGAGTTTCTACTCTGTGTACGTTGCTTAAATTCAATCAAAAGTTTAAATTTTGTAACTTTTGTATTTCAATTATACAATCTCTCTTCGAAAAAGTTATTATAAGTTATTTTTGTTAAATATGTTTAATTTAAAGTCGTTATGATTTATTTTTGTCTCAAGTTACTTGTTAAAAAAATTTAATTATAACTCGAAATCGAAACTGTTTTTTTTTTTAAAAAAAAATCGTGTCAAATGGACTCTTAGCTCTTCATATTTAGCCCTGAATTCTACCCATAGTAAGAAACGCGAGCAGGACAAATATCACGTTGATAACCTTCCCCTTTTGCAAATGTGCAAAAACCTACTAGGAAGGCATGGACATGTTATTGTTAAATGCACGGGTGATGCGTGCAACGTGCCAATCAATCAATGGTCAATCCAGAGACTCACTGAGGCATATAACCGGCAACACTCCCGGAAAAAGAGAAGGCTAAAAAAGAATATTAACGACGACTTCAAATTTTGAAACCATTTCTGAGATTTTACTGCTGCGGTGCTTACAGGCTCGTGCTCCAGAGATTCTATATCTCGACTCGCTACCACGGGTTGCATTTTTGGCGCATAGGCAAAGCCACTACAAAATTCATACACAACATTAACGACATACAAAAAATACATAATTCCGGGAGCTTGTAACTCACAGATTACACTAAACGCGGAGACTCGTTTAATATCTTGACTCGCTACATAATTCGACACAGACTACTAGCTGCCGAGGTATGGGTTTGTTTTCAGGTTATCCAGAAAACATCATCTGAATGGCTGACGAGCTTGTAACTCGGAAATTACACTAAACGCGGAGACACGTTGTCTCTCTCCACCTCCCTTGTAAGCTATGACATGCAGGCATCCATAGTTATCATCCGATTCGCCGCTTCAATATTCGTGGATACCAATCAGATGCCAGAAGCGGGCGATGGGATCTAATCAACAAATGGACTCCCTGAACCCATCAAGGGTCAACCCTGGGAGCAGTGATGGGTTCGTCTTGGTGGTTACCGAAGAGGGGTTTCTCGACAGCAAAGTTGTGGAAGAAATAGATCTTTAGAGTGCTCTTGTCATGGGGATTTTCATCAAGAAGAGAAAACTATTGTCTTTCCAAGAACAAAGGTAATTAGAGAGAGTTCAATGAAGAAGATTGTGTTAATAAGTCCTCGATCGACAGTCCAGCCAAAAATAGTTATTCCCCCAGGATTGTTCTGCAAATATAGCACTGCATGGCCAAATAAACCAGTTATGAGAATTGAGATGCCGATATATAGTTAGCAAAACCCCAAGTTTATACAGGCACTAACAAAACAAAAAATTGCCAACGTATGTGTAAAGAAATCACTGTGAAGCACTTTAACGTGTACAACAAGCCGTAGCTATGAATTGCTGAGACCATATTAGATCTGATCATCCAGAGGTGACGTGATGACTGAACTAGGTTGTCTGCACACATTAAGGAGGGGGCTGTGATAAAAAAATAAACAAACAAGAGAAGCTGAAAGGGCTTCTAAAAGAAATGAATATCGGATACGGTGGTTTTTGTGGTTTGAAGATCTTAAGCTGAGTGTCGCAGCTATCTAAGCATGTATGAAAAGTCCCTCAAATCCATGGGTAGATTTAGAACTTGCAAGAAAGTGTTTGTCCATAAAAAGCCATTGCTTTACGCACTCGGATACTAAACATATATTTGAAGTTTTTAGAAGTGCTTTTTAAATGTTAAGTTTTCATGAAATAATCCAATGGATTTCAATCTACAGATTCCATTCTAAGAATGATACATGTAAAGGCAAGGAATTTCACATAAATGGCTGAAAATTTCTGTATTCTGGAAGTAGAAAATGGTTTTAATACGTAAGCCAATGTTTTTATGGAACACAAATGAAGTGCATGTGAACATTCTGTTTACCCCATCTCCCGTGATGCCTGTCTCTGATTTCCATGTCATTTTAAACCTAAGTGTACAACATAACTAGAAGCACAATACACAGAAAGAGCAACAATTAATTTGGACAGATAATGAATATCAAGTTTAGACTGAAGTGATCCCATGATGTTTTTTCTGTATGGTATCGAATCTCTTTAGAAGTAATCGTGGATCTTGCAAACATGCTCAAACAATTAAGTGTAGAAAATGTGGCAATATCTCATTAAAACAAAAATAATCTCTGCTGTTCAAGTGAGAAAGTTTCAAGATAAGATTTCGTACCAAAGGCTTGCCTTTTGTGATATGAGGTCATGTAGGATGCCAACTGCATATTTGTAGGCATTGCAATATAATCAAATGACTCTAAATCGCTTTCAGAATAATTTATCCGTGCTGAGTTTTGTAGATTCGCAGCTTCTAAGTTCCCCGTACTGTTTGAAACTCTCAGTTGAGATGTATCATTTTGACCACATGTTGCTAACGCATGCCATCTACTTGCTATGGATGCAATACCCAGAGCTCTATGGGATATTTTTGTAGCAGCATGCAAGCAAAGGATTATCCCAACAACCTGGACAGTCGAGGAAACCTGAAAACTTGGGGAAAATGTCAATGACAATCAGGGCCATAATGCATGCAGCGCGAAATTTTTCTAAAGGAAGTGTGCGAGTTAAAAAACTTCTTCTGATTAAATATGTCAAAATAGACGTGGAACCCATCTAAACCCTAGGAATGCAAGCCCTTAAGGATGGGACCTTAAAGAATCAGATGAAGTTTATGCAGACATTTTACAGAGGAGCAGGTGGTGAAGCACTTACCGCAAAATCACCGCCATTTATACCAGTAATAATTCCACGATAGCCTGTGATTCGGAATAGAGTCACAAATTGACTAGCTGTAACAACACAGAACTGGAGAATAAGAAAGATTCGGAACCTATGACTTATCTTAGAGAGATGATAACGCAGACGGGTGTGCTCCTCTATAAAAACCAAAACATCACAATCCCTTTCCAGCAGCTTTGCATAGTCTTCAAAGTGAATTACTTGCAAATTGCAGATTAGATGAAACAAAATGCTGGCTGATAAAGATATTGTACTCACATAACTCCAGGATATAATCAGACCAATTAAAACAGCAGTAGACATCAACCATGATTCATGACGTACATACGAGACGCGGATGGCTTCACGCGCAACTTTCAGAATGAAACATGGCAGCGACCAGAGGATCAGCAAGCGTAAAGAATCCTGTGAAAGAAATTATCCAAACCATGTCTTCATTGTACTTGTGACTGAAATATCTCATCGAAGAGCCAAAGGGATGATATGTCAACAACCTATAACTTATGTTGGTGAGAATGTGTAAAGCTAATAGCATGATTTATGAGAACTCAATTGCAGGTGCATTCTCAAAAAATGAACGAGAAATTGTAAAGGAACCAGATTTTCAAGAGTTGGGATTACAATGTAATATGAGAACCAGAGGGCCTCATTCGTTACATGTTTAAAGCTGTGTTTGAAAATTCGGTTCTAATCATATTTTTAAAAAATTTAAATTTTTTTTAAAATTTTTAAATTATTTTAATATACTAATATTAAAAATAATTTTTACAAAAAAAAAAAAAAAATTATTTTAATACATTTCTAAATAAAAAAATAATTTGAACAAAATTCAATGATTTATGATTTTCATTCTTCATCTTGATGGAAAGAATAATCTTTTATCTGGGGCAAGAAATTAGGAAAACATTGCTTTTTGGTACGCAGGCGAGCAAATTATGGGCAAATGAGAAAATCTGTAATCTTTTAAACTTCTGATAAAACTTGAGTTGGCGAAGCAACAACATAAACCAACCACGATTCATGCCTGATTGCTAATTATGCCGGATTGCAATCATGCTATGTTAAAACGCAAAAGAACTACGAATTCAAAATTGCCAGAATTGTAGCAAAGCCTACAAGCAGTTAACACAACATGAAGATGAATCCACAAACAGAGTTGAGCGAGTAATATATAATTTAAGCTAGTTAAGAGAGCTAATTACCTTAATCTGTCGAATGTAGAGAAGGGAAAAGCGAGATATATGGCCACCAAAACGATCAACGAAGAGAAACTTTCTAATACCATACTTGCGTAAATTATGCGATAAGCAAATCAAAGAAACAGCAGCAAGACAGGCCTGTGATGCCACAATATCAAGCTCGAAATCCTTAATCTGGTACTTGTCGCACCCTGAACATTGGGACAGCTCCAGTAGTGCTACCGGAAGCAAGACACCAATCAGCAAAAAAGCAGCCCATGAAAGCAGAAAACTCTTAAGAGAAGATTGATTGAATCCCAGAAATGATAGATATGCTTCAAGCTTTTCTAGTGCTTGATTGATGTTTTGGTTTGGAAAACTAATCCCTTGGTTTTGTTGTTGTGGATTGTGATTAGGAGTTGATTTACTGTTACTATTTTTATTATTAGTATCATCATCATCAAGAAGAGGGGTGTGGGGTGGAGGTTGGTGTTCTGTTTGGAAGTGTATTACATGAGCATCTGCCATGGATTTTGCAGACACTCTTGGGGTTTGAGTTTAAGATGGCAATGGAGAGAAGAATGATTGAGATCTCATACCAGTCTAAGGGTCAGGGGCGTTCTGGTGCCTGCCTTGATCGTTCAGAATCAAAAAAAGTTCAAAAGCAAAAGCAGATTCATTCGTGACCAGATCAATGTTTTATATATATATATTTTCAATTATTTTAATATCTGAAATTAATAATATATATATATATATATATTAATGTATTTTTAAATAAAATTTTTAAAAAATTTACTTTGCATCAAAGCAACAATATTTAAATAGATTAATACTAGTCACCTAAGGAATTTTCATGGTATGAGTTTATATAATATTTATTTCTTATTTATCAATAATTTTTTTAGATATTTATGTCTTATTCATAAGATCTTAGATATTTATTTGGGTGCTTATTATTTGAATATTATTTATTATTCAATATAAAATAAAATAGCATTATATATTTGAGGTATTTATACATCTATTAAATGACAAAATTATAAATATTGTACATGTTTATACTTATTATGATAATATTGGACTATATATATTATAATAAATGTAGTTCAGGTTAGATTTAATAATATTTATTCAATATCTATTATACATCAATTAAAAATAATTATAAAAAAAACTCGTTAATTGAAATTGATTTAATTTAGGATGATATCTATTGTTATCTCTAAAGTAAATGCTAAAACTAATATTCTAGAAGGTTTTAGTGGTGCAAACGGTAATTTTCAGAGGTTTTGGGATTTGTTTAATCATAGGATTTATGAAAGCAGTTGATTATAAATTCTAAAAAAACAGGTGTTCTTGGGAATCAATTCAATTTATACTTAATTTAGAATCAGTCTGCAAATCTCTCTTGAAAAGTATAATTACTTTGAGGATGCTCTCAATTTAAATAGAATATAGTATCTTTTTGTCAAAAGCACCGCTTGTTTTTTATTTAAAATTGTGTTAAAGTATGTTTGATTTGAAAAAATATTAAATTTAATTTTTTTAATGTTTTTAAATGGTTTTAATATACAAGATTATATAAAAAAAAATTTAAAAAAAAATTTTATACACTACATTATCAAATATATACCGATAGCTCCATTTATATGGTTGCAGTGATGTATATGAACAGTTGTTTGGAATTATAATAACGATTGCGGTTCAAATATTTTTCACTTAAATTTGTTTTAAAATAATATTTTTTTTATTTTTTTTAAATTATTTTTAAAATTAACACATCAAAACGATTTAAAAACATAAAA
>Ga0307518_10002048_pt1 | contig 14818 bp, 12 predicted proteins | sample 25_EM_MG_FD_203889 | JGI IMG/M metagenome (GOLD analysis project Ga0307518, IMG submission 203889) | Populus trichocarpa ectomycorrhiza microbial communities from riparian zone in the Pacific Northwest, United States - 25_EM | ecosystem: Host-associated > Plants > Roots > Unclassified | place...
ATTGCTCGATGCGTTACGGCGAAGCTTTTCGGCTTCTATAGAACCGCGTGTTATCCTGTGCCTTTTACCACCACCATCAGTCGAGGATTGTTGCTGCGCCACCATTTATCTGCCGTACTGACGTATATAGGACGTCGACGACCGAAGAACCAACCTGAGTGTATCACCACATCTACACGCCTACCATTCCAATCCTACAACCATTCGATTCTGTGAGAAGAGGTATGGATACCATTCACAGATGACGATCCCGTCGAGACTGATACGCACTTGTGCAGCATGCGCCTGATCATCGTAAAAGCTTTTCTTGAGAGGGAGAATTTGATCAGGGAGGGAAAGCCAGTGGAGCGCCGAACCAAAGTTCTCAACTTCAGCGATGAAGAAATAACAGAGTACGCGATCCTGTCCCATCGGTGGGTCGGGAAAGAAGTGGACTATGACGAAATGGTTGGGCTCGCGAAGATGGCCGTGGAGGACAGAGACGAGATTCGCCAGCGTGATGGCTATCAAAAGATCCTCCAGAGCTGCGAGCAGGCTCGGAAGGATGGATACGAGTGGTTGTGGGTCGACACTTGCTGTATCGACAAGCGAAGCAGCGCAGAGCTATCCGAGGCCATCAATTCCATGTATCGGTGGTATGAAAACACAAAAGTATGCTATGCGTACCTCCACGACGTTCCTGGCTCATCCCTTCCCACTGCGAGAGACAAGGAGAGGTATCCCGATTTCAAAGGCTGGCCGGAGTGGTTCTCGCGTGGGTGGACGCTACAAGAGTTGATAGCCCCAAGAAATGTTCAGTTTCTCAACAAGGATTGGCAAAGCATAGGTGACAAGAGGACGCTTGCACCTACCTTGCGAAATATTACTAGAATTCCTGAGCATATATTGATACATGGACTTGACGGAAATCGTCCATGTGTTGCTCAAATCATATCGTGGGCTGCCCGTCGGACGACGACGCGAGTGGAGGACCGAGCTTATTCGCTGATGGGTCTGCTGGACGTGAATATGCCGATGCTGTATGGAGAGGGGAAGAGGGCATTTCACCGCCTTCAGTTGGAGATCATCCGCGCATCTAACGACCAAAGCGTTTTTGCGTGGCATTCACACAAGGAGCAGCCTGGCAGTATCCTGGCGGATGACCCGGGCGACTTCTGGTTTTGTGGTAGAGTGGAGCTGATGGGTCACGACGATTTCATCCAATGTGTCAAGAAGGAGGTCCCAGAAGAAGAGCTGGACTCGCTCGAGGATCGACTCAGCACATTCCCCGTCACGAATCGCGGCATCCAAATTTGGCTGCTCCTCCGTCCCCATCACGACTCTCGCACACTCTTCGAAGCCTGGCTGCCGTGCCGTCGTGGTCCATGGAAAACACCAGTGACCATCAATTTGGATCTGTGGGAATCCAATTACTATAGATGTACAATGCCGCACATTGGACCCAAGTCTAAGTTAGACGGACCTCTACAATTGCGCCAAGTCCATCTCAAATATCAAGACCTGCCGCATCGCAACATCACATTCGAAATTGACGATAGCGTACTCACTGAGAATGGTTTCACTTGCTGCGACGCGTACCCAAAGAAATTCACAGGAAACACGCTTACGCTGACGAGCACCAACCCCCTTTGCACCAAAGTCTATTCTGATCGTCTAACTAACCATCGCTTTGTAGTGGGCCTTGGACAATCTTTTCGAAAGGCCTGGATACGTGTCGTTTCTGATGAATCTAACATAGATCCGCAACCTCCAGGCCAGGACTATATCATGCATAACTACTTTAAAATGCTGGACAGCGCGTCAGAGCATGCACAGCACATGAATAAGGCGCGTTCTAGGGCTGAACAGATCCGCATTATGCACACCCGTCTCCCTCGAACAACCAGGATCCTTCGGATTTCGTCCGTCACGTGGAAGAGCTCAAGGATGTGTGGAGTTAAGCTTGACGTATTTCACGATCCCGGTTTCGGTGGCATATCAGGTGAATGGACAGCCTTCGATGTCAAAGTGGGTAGTTTTTTTGCATGTCACACTGGCACCGATATCACTATTTATTTAGGGAACAGATGATCCCGGCTGTGACTGGCGGAGTCTCATGATACTCGATCGGCATAGGAAGTGCGGTAGCTACGAAATAGACGGCGTGCCCAATGATTTCTCAGACGCACTCGATGGTATCAAAGTGAGCACGCATGCCTCTCGTGCAGTGTTTGAACCTTACAGGAACAGCTGGGGGACTATGGTCACTTTACTGACTCGGAGGAATTCTGTTGCGAAGGAAACCTCTATGCTGACCTCGGGTCGCTTTCAATGGCAGACATCACCCCAAGGCAGCACGAAGTATCTTCAAAGGATTGTGTAATAGCCTGGAATTGGACTGACGTCACGAACTTCCGCCGTCTCAGATTATACAAACCACTGATGCTGTCACTTCCAAATAACGACAACATCAAATCATTGTTAACTTCGCTCTCTACTCGACTTCACAACAGATACCTCGTCACAAGTATCATACAATATTCCGATGACCACTGTGACTCAAGCATTATAAGATGTTTATGCGACATTGCAAAGCCATTTATTTGGTATCGAAATGAAAGCGCTGGTTCTGCGTCAGAGGAACGGTCGAGCCCCGAGTTGAGAGCTGAGACGGAGGGTGACCACGAGGGTTAATGAGGTAGATGAGATGGAATTGTGAAGGGCTAGTTTTTTCTCGGTTGTACATTCTCTGGCCGTCTGTTCGTCTACCCTTGTTGTGTATGTATTCTTTCGTGTATCATTTCTAAGTACTTACTGCATTCTCTAGTAATAGTTTTATATTACAAGCGCTCTTTTCCTACGGACGGGCAGAACTACAATAATAGGGAGGGAAATACTACATTTTGCAGTATCATGTTTGGTAGAGAAGATAGCTAAGGAGTCGTGTCGGCTTCGAACTATAATGTGCAACAGGTCAATGCGAAGGTCGAGCGGTCGGAATAGTCTTCGTTGGATGACCCAATCACTTGCGGGATGATTGAAGTCGAAGGAAATACGTGGGATGCAATGTGTTTGGTGAAAACGGACTTCAACAAAGCGACGATGAAGAGCTGAAATTTGAACTCGACCGTTGCGCACGAGCGTCCTTTTTCGATAGATATATTTCGTTGGATCGCACAAATAGCACCGGCTAAACATTCGAAATCGAAAAGCACTCACACAGTTAGCGTACAGCTGTAATGAAGCATCGTCATCATGCACATTTGCACTTGGTGCAAGCAGTGCACGAGCAGCGACATAGGATACCCTTATCAACAGCCGTACTTTCAGGCGTGCCTCTTATCCGCAGGCATGAATTGATTCCAACGAAATTGCACACAAACGCCATGAAGAGAGACAAAGGGGAAGATAGCACAAATCACAGAAAGTCGTCAGCACCTACGTGACAACGACTGTGGATGACATCACCTACCAACGAAGTGAACGCACTGAGCCTAGGCGCAAAAGAGATGTCAAAGATGATCACGAGGAACCCGCTGCCGCCGGCTACTATGCTGTACCAACTTTTTAGGGGGGGCGGCCATTGACGTTGGTGCCAATGACATAGCGATGGAATGGCGGTAACAGTGCTATTGTGCGCTCAGTTGCTTGCTGTGTTATGCCGAAACTTTTCTGCTAGAAATCACACGGGCTATCCTTGTGCCCTTACCACCACCATCAGTTGTCCCCACTGGCATATAAAGACCTTAATCAACTAAAGAGAACCAACCTGATTGTTTCGCCACAATTGCACGTATTCAATTCGCTTAGAGGAGGTATATATACCATCTACAGTTGATGATTACGGTCGAGATTGACATGCACTTGTGCAGCATGCGCCTGATCAACGTAGATGCCTTTCTTGAAAGGGAGAAATTGTTTGGACGGGGAGAGCGTATTGACCGTCGAGCCAAAGTGCTCGAGTTCGGTGATGACGAAGTAGCAGAGTACGCGATCTTATCCCATCGGTGGACCGAGCAAGAAGTGGATTATAACGAGATAGTCAAGCTCGCAAAGATGGACGAAGAGGAGAGAACCGAAATTCGCCAGCGTGGAGGCTATCGAAAGATCCTCCAGAGCTGCGAACAGGCAATGAAGGACGGGTACAAGTGGTTGTGGGTCGATACTTGCTGTATCGACAAGCGAAGCAGCGCAGAGCTATCAGAGGCCATCAATTCCATGTACCGGTGGTACGAAAACTCAGGGATATGCTATGCGTACCTCCACGACGTCCCTGAGTCGTCCTTTCCCACTGCCCTTAACAACAAGAGGTATTCCAAGTCGGACGGCTGGCCAGAGTGGTTCTCGCGTGGGTGGACACTGCAAGAGATGATAGCGCCGAGCGATGTCCAGTTCTTCAACGAGGATTGGCATCCCATCGGTGACAAGAGGACACTTGCTCATACCTTACAAGCCATCACTCGAGTCCCACAGCATATATTAAAGGAAGGACTTTCGTCAAACCGTCCGTGCGTTGCCCAAATCATGTCATGGGCTGCCAATCGAACGACGACCCGAGTGGAGGACAGGGCTTATTCTCTGATGGGTCTGCTAGACGTGAATATGCCGATGTTGTATGGGGAGGGGAAGAAGGCCTTTCACCGACTTCAGCTGGAGATCATCCGCACGTCGAACGACCACAGCGTCTTTGCGTGGGGTTGCAACTTAGTAAATGTGCGGACTGGAAGTATCCTTGCGGATGACCCGCACTTCTTCTGGGGTTGTGGTCAGATGGAACTGATGGATCAAAACGAATTCATCGAATCTATTAGACGTGAAATCCCAGAAGAAGAAGAGCTCCCTTCGATTGAGGACGATCAATTTGGTACATTCCCCATCACGAATCGCGGCATCCAAATTTGGCTGTTCCTCCGTCCCCTTGTTGGCTCTGACTCAGTCTTTGAAGCCCTACTGCCATGCCGCTCTCGTCCATCGGATCCACCTGTGGACATCGATTTGGCTTTGTGGGAATCCAATTACTATCGTTATTCGTCGACTTTATTATTGAGTGCAGTGTGTCGTCCAGAATTACGTCGCGTCTATCTCAGATATCAAGACACACCGCATTGCAACTCCACATTCGAAATCGATGACAGTGCGATCACCGAGAATGGTTTCACCCACTCTGCTACGTGCACAGAGGGAATAGTCACAGGGAACATGGTCACTCTGAGCACCACAGATCCTCTTTGCGTCAAACGCTATTCTTGCAGTCAAGAGTATCAATTCGCAGTGGGGCTTGGACAGTGCTTTGGCCATAACTGGATGCATGTAATTTGTGAGGAATCGGACAGTCCCTTGGGTAGTTTGCGGTCCTCCTATGATGAAATGTTGGACAGCGCACCAGAGCATGCACAGTCCATGAAGAAGGCACGTTCTGGAGCTGCCCACTGTCAAGTTTACATTTTGCAAACCCGTCTCCCTCGGTCAACCTGGATCCTGCAAACTTCTTGTGTCATGTGGAAGAACTCAAGGATGTGTGGAGTTAAGCTTGAGGTATTTCAGGATCCTGGTTTCGGTAATATGTTGGCAGGTGAATGGACAGCTTTCGATGTTGATGTAAGTAGTAGATTCTTTTTCGTTGACGCACATTACTACCGATGATCTTGATATTGCAAATAGAGGACAGACGATCCCGACCGCGACTGGCGAGGTCTCATGATACCCCATTATCCGAAGAAGGAGAATAGTTGTGAACTATTCGTGGATGGGGTCTCCACGAAGTTCTCATATGCACCCCGTGGTATAAGGGTGAGTACACATACCTTTGATACACTGTCTGAGTCTTACGAGAAATTAACAGCTGGGGGACTATGGTGACTTGACGGACTCCGGGGACTTCTGCTACGAAGGAAACCTCTTTACTGACCTCAAGTCACTCTCTTTAAAGGCGAACATCACCCCAAAGCAGCACAAAATATCTGATTGGGGTAGACACCTGAGAGAGAGCAACGTTGTGAGGGCATACCACTATTCCGGTGATTTTACTGATTTATACAAACCACTTTGCCTGTCATTTCTGAGTAACAACGACTTCAAATCATTGTTGGTTTCCCTCTCTACTCGACTCACCAACAGATATCTCATCACAAGGGTTATACAATGTCCCTCTCGCCAGTCTGGCTCACGCACAACACATTGGTACAACGTTGCCAAGCCATTTGTTTGGCATTGGAAGGAACGCGCTGGCTCTGTGGAGCAATGAAACGCCGCCGTTTCGTCCGTTGTTCTATGGGTAGTGTATTTGGCTGTCCGTCTATGTATTCTTGCACGTATATCATATTTTGCATGCGACCCACAGCACTCAACCACTCTTTTTGTCGCCCACTTGCCTAGTACAAGACTCCACCAGCACAGCGGAGTTCTAGTGCGCGCAGAGTATTGTGAGGTTCGTTGTACCCGAAGAACAAATGCCGCCTGCAGACGACCGTAAGCACCTGATCGTTTAGTTCCGAGTGTCGAGGCTCGGCCTCGCAGAGAGCAGTATGCTTGGCTGTGCAGTATATATACGCACTACATCAACGTGGACAGACCATGGGTTCGGGATCAGGAGTGTCTTGGCGGGGGACAATACACGAGCAGAGTGGCTAGTAAAGCTGAGGGGACCTTAGACTTCGTCTATGTGCTCTTGACTGTTTTGTGGGTCCGCACGAGGAAAGTGATAGAACGGAGCGCTGGGGGTCCGGCATGTTTCAGTTCATGGCATGCACAGACTGAGTGCCGAGCGTGTATTCCGCTGTCACGCCGTGTCGTAGCTTTAGTGGATATGCCTCCAAACTGCGGCAGTCGGTCAATTAGGGGAGCCACAACAACCACTTACAGGGGGTTTTAGTGGGTATACCACATGTCTCCGCAAACTGGATTTCCTCCTAGCAGGTTCGCAAGCTAGTGCAGGGCGGGCGCATTCAAAAAGAACTGCCTAGCCTTGCGAGTGGAAATTGTGCGTTTTCTTCGTCTTCCTTGTTTGACTGCCGCCCCAAGGTCCGCTTCTCTCCGCAGGATTCACTGTCTAGTAGCTGTAGCAGATTGAAACATGTTGAGCCTAGGTGTTTGTCAAAAAAAGATCTCATTTTCCGACGGACCTGTAGTTGATCATGTACATAAACAAGATGAGATGAGGTAGTATTATACATGTCTATTCACTTCTTCGCCAACCCCAGCCGCGACAAACACCTCAACTAGTCCGAGCAGCATTCGTTGATTTCGTCGGCCCCGAACGTGCCCACTGAGCCTCACGCCCTCCCTCGACTCGCCCATTGCACGGACTACTCCACACTACACGTCCCCGCCCATCTGTCACGAACGGCGGCTCGCTAGGATGATCAGGGTCAGCTCGATCACCTCGCGTGTCCTCTGTCCCTCCTCCAACGACCGACGCGTCGTGTGCATCACCATCCGCGGCGTGACAAGTATCAACCCCTGGAACGGGCGAAGAAGGCGGTACAGGCGCCGAGTCTTGAATCGCGCGCGTATCAGCAGTCTCATCTTCGTATGAATCAGAGGGGGATACCGCCTCATTGCTATCCTCATCTGACACATTCATGATGAGCGCCCCTCGGTTGTCAATGGTCGCTGTGATGCTGAGCCGCGGTGATGGTGTGTTTCTCGCTGGCGTTGATCCAGGTGGACTGGAACCAGAGGTTGGGACTGGTCCGACGGGATCCACTGATTCGTCACTCGCATCGGCATTTGGAGGGGCCATATCCCTGGTATCTGGTGTGCCACTTGTTGGAAGAGGCGCAGGAGAATCGGGTGAACGCTGTCCATCGTCGTCATCCGAGGTTTGCGGGGTCTCATCTGCTTCAGCCATCATTCGTTGCATCACGAGATTATCTATCTGGTCGAAAATATGGTTCACGTAAGCTAGAGTGGCGGGACACTTACGATAGTGAGGGAGTAGGAAAGACTGTCGACTCACCAGTGCGTCGAATAGCTCTTCGCTATAGAAGTCATCGTCTATGTCATCATCCGATTCGTCATAGGCGGTTTCATCAAAATTCAGGGGTGAATAGGTTCTCGGCGCGCCAAAGAAAAATTGAATGGGAATCCCATCATGCATGACTGAAGAGGCACGACGATTCCCATTATTCCTTTGCGATCTCCTATAATACTGAGACAAGACGTCATTGTGCATTCGTTCGAGAAGACGCAGTGCGACTCACTTTCATGGCTTGCCGTGCTCCATGACGAAATACGTGCGAGGTGCCATCGGGATTGGTGTGATTATAGAAGCAATCGGATCCGAATGGACAGCATGGCTTTCCAGCGCGGGATGTCTCCTCAAAGTACCTATCCAAACAGCTTAGCATGCCAATTTCGAAGTATACCACGACTTACTTGCAAGACACCCTTGCCATACTGGCCTTGTAAGCATTCACGATCACGGTCTTCTGAGGATGTTCGGAAGGGAAGAAATGTGTGGAGGGGGTGATAAAACGGGAAGGTCTACGACAAAGCGGGCAACACTTGATCGCGCCGGTGGACACCATATCTAACGATTTCCCGTCTTTATTGCGCCACTGCCGAATACACTAAGGCGAGCGTTAGCTGGTATGTTAATCCGAGGCTATGCATATATACCTGTAAACAAAAGACGTGGCTGCAGTCCGCTGCGCACAGTAGTGAGCAACGAAAGGGGGTGTGAAGTCGATATATGACATACTCAACAGACCATAAGTGACGGGTTTCTCCATGCAGATACAGCATGGCTCTGCATCGACTTGCGTGCGTTGATCGCCCGGGGGCGACTTCGGGTGTTCGTGACGGAACCAACATGCATCACCGCGAGTACAGTGACCTGCACACGATGTCAATACGATACGACTCAAGGACGACAGAACGACAGACCCTTGACGAAATATCGGCACACCTTTCCCTTGTCGTAAGGTGTCAATTGCTCGTCGGGGCCGTGGAGAAACTTGCAGCTGTCACCAGCAAAGCAGCCTCTTGAGGTATTGTAGTATCGACAGATTCCGCGCGATTTCGACGTTACAGGGCGATCCATGAGTGCATTTGCAGGTTCCCTGACTCTGAGGTGCGATGCGGGTTTGACACGGAAAGAGAGGGAGCGCAATGTCAGGATTCCCACGCTCCAATGTCGCTTTCATCGACATCGACAATCAAAGGACAGCTTCAAGTTGCACTTGGTGCAAAAGCAAAAGAGTATTTCGATGCACTCAGCCAGTTCGTGTCCGCTAAGATATCCAGGACCGAGTTTGAGGACGTGGTCCGCCATGCGCTCGACGTGCCCCATCTTGGTACGTGCAGCGTGCAACCACTACTACCATGGACCATGCTAACCATCCATGTAGTCCAGCTGCACAATTCGCTCATCATATCCCTGTTCGACTTTACTGTACACCGACGGCCACCCACACCCCCGCCGGATGTACCCAAACACCCACCTCGCAAGCGCAAGAGAACACTACCGTACCAGGGCCCAGACGACACCGACGGAACACTGCGATCGAGGAGATTGAAACGGTGGACTGTCTCCCTCGGCCAGCGAGAACGCGAGCGCATCCGAAACCTGCAATCTGGCGGAGTCGAGCACCCCCGTCCGCGCAAGTACACCGATGAAATCTCAGCTGATAGAGGAGTCGTTCTGCTCACAGAACGCGGTGGTACGTCTATTCTATATACTCTTGTGCTCAGCGTCATGCTCAAGCTCTGTTCCATATAGATCCCCCGGGCAGCCGATTGCCGCTCCATCTTGCATCAGTATCGCGATCCCTGGCACAACAGCACATATCAGATCGCATAAACCTCATATCCGCTCAACATGACTTGAGCGCTCCCTCTCGTGCTGTGTCCTCCTTAATGATACTCGCCGTCGAGGTAAGTCCGAAACTCGTCCACCACCATCTATACATGACCGTCTCACACGACCAAAAAGGCCAGACTCAAACAGCTCATCAAGCAAGCCCTCTCATTGACATCAACATCTTATGCGATAGCATCCATCAATCCTTCCGCACCGCGCTCGACTAATCGTGTGCTCACTGCGTCATCTTTTGATGCCCTGTTCACGATTTCACCTGCCGTTCTACCGAATAGATCAGCAGCAGCCATGAAATTGTCAATCGGCGAGAATGACATGGATGACGAGGATATCGTTCTTCTCAAGGATAGAGAGGTGCGAGATCAGCGGTGGCAGATTCTAGCTCTTTTGGGGGAACGAAGTACTGTCAAAGAAGCTCTTAGGCAGCTGCGATGACGTATAGGTGTCTCCTTGCATATCACATTTCAAGTCCACGGTTCGTCTGATACCCCCCTAGCATGGTCTGTATTGGTCCGTCATGATGCCAGCGCTATTCGACTGTGTCCATCTTTAGACCTTAGCGTTCCTCCCGATGTTTCTCAGCCCCGGTGTTCCCATAGAGTCCTGCAATTATGTATATTATGCACGAATGACTACGGTTACAATTCATTATACAATGTTTGACTATGCTACACCTATAATACACAAAGCACTGGTCAGATCGCTGGCCAGAAACTGACCAAGATGCAAAAAGCAAATCACTGAGACATCTCCACATCCTCGCGTAGTCTTTTGCTATTCTTCCTTTGCAGATCCACAGTCTCCAGCTTAAGTTCCCAGTCCTCTATGGTCCGTTGTCGCTTCAAACTCCTCTCGTCGATCTGCGTTCCTCCGTTGCTCGACTGCTTCCCCCATAAACACTTGCTCCACTCCTCCACATCCTTGTACATGTCAGCGTCGTCAGCCTCGCGCCCAACAGCTTCATATGCAATGGCCTGTAGCTGGCGGAGAGTCAAGCACTCTGTAAATGCCCGCTCGGACGGCCGGAATGTCTTGGTTATTCGGGGGAATCGTAGCTCGTAGTACTACAAGGGATGGGCGGGTGGTAATTAATGCGGAAGCGCAAAGAAAAATACACATTACCTTGCATTGCGGGCTCTTGGTGAAGCCTGCTCCACACAGCTCGACCAGTATCGGACGACGAACAAACACCGAAGCTTTCGGCAGCGTCCTTAAAACCGAATACGTGTATGGGAGGTCATCGGGCTCGTGTATGCTCTAGTACAATGAGCCGACTCATCGACCCGAATGCTTCGAAACATACCTGGGAGTCAACTATGTCTGCCCTCATCCAAAAGTTGAACTCTTCCAGCTGTTCGCGTGTCAAGCCATAGGATGCTGTAAAATAAATGACAAAATGGGGTTTGATACCGGGCTGCGGAGAAATGTAGCAGCAGCAATTTCAGCGCACTAACGCGACTCACATTCGCTGCCATCTGAGACGAGTTCCCAAGTGCTCCAACGTAAAATGTCGTCAGCGCCGAAGGAGGCACTGAAAAGAATACGTCATCAGACACCATGTCAACGAAGTAACAAGATGGCCGACCTCTTAATTCTCTGGCTCTGTCCTTGTCCCAGCCAGCTGCGACAACGACAAGGTCAATCGTATCACCATACCCAGGGATGTAGTCCTTCTTCAACTGTAGCATATACATCAATGACAATGCCACCACAAGTCATCAACGTCACATGCCTTGACCCAAGGCAGCTTCCAATCCCCATAAATGCTTTCCCCCGCCTTGAGCACGAGGCCCTCTTCGCAGTCCACGATCCTCTGCGCCCATACTTCTCTCAGGCTCTGCGACGCCCGCTCGAGGCTGACTTCCGGACCACTGGAGATGAGCGCACGCTCGGCGATCATCGACCGCCCAGGTATCTCGCAGACAACGCTCTCAAGGAGGGAGCGGCGCGAAGCGTACGGGACATTGATGTAGGATGCATATCCGAGGAGGAGCACGTCGAAGAAGACCAGTGCGAGATGAAGGTCTTCTGTGACAGAAGAGCAGTTTGAGTGCAAGGAAGGACAGCTATCTCTATCGGAGAGATGAACGATAGCGTAACACCGACGAGGAAAATGAACATACAATGAATGGGATTCATGTGTTTGTTCGCCTTGACCAGAGATCATGCCTGCTCGAGGACCTTCCGCTGTGCGAGATATGAGCCCACGTATTCGCCAGAACTCTACGCATGATATATATCATTTGAATAATATGGCACAGAAAGGGACGGCAAACCATCAATCGCCTCTCTCTGTTCGGAGTATGCGACCATTTCGGCATCAAGTATAATTTGCTGCGGGGGCATAGCTGCCAACGCATCCTTGACAATACTACACTCCCATTATGAGGTCAACTCGGTAGGACACCGACAAATTCACTCACGAGTGCACGGCAATCCGATCCATCGTCGAGTCGCGCTTGCTCTTACTGAATATCACGATATTCATTTCGCCCTTCTGATCGAACTTAACATGTATCTGCGCACGCTCTCCATCGTACTTGGTCTCTGCCCATATCTTGTCGCACGACTTCATCAGCTCCAGCGCATGACGAGGCGAGCGACCTTTCGCCGATTTGGGCACCTTTCCGTCGTGACATTTTGAAAACACAACAGGTAAAGGAACATCTCACCAACCTCTATGGGGACACCATATCGTGGCTGAGCTTGCGTGAGCACACCGCCTGCTTCGAAACCCATGGCCGCCTCGTCTAACTTCGCACGTGCATTATACATACGAAGCAGCATGCGACCCGGATCCCACAATATCATGAATTCCTCTTTGGACAGGACTTGCTTGCTTGCTGTGTTGTAATCGAGTAGGACGTTGCTCGTCGATGTCGCTGGCGGCGCATAGAGCAGAGGGCGCAAGTCCTTGAGGATTATCTGAGTGAGATACGCAGCATCTGTTGCAGGTAAGGATGCATATAGTGAGCGCAATATCAATGCCTTGGAACGCGGTGTGGGGTAGGCATCCCGGAAAGACTTGTCTGAAAATTTCGAAGTAGCCGCTAGTTCATTCAGAAGTGCATCGATCTCTTGGAGGCTCTTCGGACCCTCGCAATCCTAGGCAACACTGGTCAGTCTCCGTCACGTTGTAATGGTCAACACTGGGAAAAACACCTCAGTTCCAGGAACTGCGAATTTAAGTAATTCTTCCCCGAGGCAACCAGAGAAACGTTCCTTCGACCAGCTTTTCAATTGCTTGGTATCTCTTGTGAAAACCGTCGAAGAATCGAGGCATTCTCCCAGGTAAGATGCTAGTCGGGCTTCTTGGAGGTCATACTTCCTTGGGGTATCTTCCTCGGGAAATAGAAGGCGAAGGACATGTGCAGTTGTTCTGCGAGGAAGTGGTGAAAATCGATTCCGGAGAGCTGCTATCCACCGAGTGGCTACTGCATGTGCAGAGTGATTCCGAGATGAAGCAGACCTATTCACCCGAGCCAAGGTCGACGTCGCTTGAATGTTGGCTATCTGACGCAATAGCGAGACGAAACTGATCCCTGGTTGGAGACAGAGATCGGACCAGTGACAAGCAACTGATACTCACAAAGAGAACGGTACACCCTCGACATTGTCAGATGCCATTCAGCTGATTTGTCGTTGCAAGCAGAGTTAAAGCTTGTTGGGAGAGTCATCGGGAAGTTCAGTGTTTCCCAAACTGGAAAAACTACCCCTATAGTGATCTGCACCTGCTGAACGGGATCAGACACTCTTCTTCGATTGCTCGGTTGTAGGAGATAGGTCTCAGCGATCAAGGAGAAGGTGCCACCCAGGTACATTGAACAATATATTAACGAATCGGTTCTCTATCGCCCCTACAAGAAGGTAGTCGTATTATACAACGGAGCCCTGATTCGGGCTGTTAAAAATCGCGGGCGCTGAGGTTCGATTAGGTGACCAGGATGGGTTGATGGGTGCGAACCAGGTCCAAACGCAATTGGATTACAGGGTACAACTATGAAATATTCTGTCAGGCTAACTCTGTGCCTTAGCTAGTTGATTGAGTCATGAGGTGCATTCATGGATGTGAATGTGAAGTGGGCGACAAAAAGATGGTTGAGTGCCGTAGGTAGGAGGGTAAATATGATATACGTGCAAGGATACACAGATGAATGGCCAAATTCACTATCCATAGAAAAGCGGACGCAAAAAACGGCGCTTCACTATCTTATCCACGTCATTAACTCTCGCTTGGTCACCCTGCGTTTCACCTCACCGCTCCCCCCATCACAGACTTAGCGCCTTCATTTCGGTGCCAAACAAATGGCTTTGCAATGTTGTACAAATGTGTCGTGCCTGAGCCAGGCTGACGAGGGTTAGGGGGACATTGGATGACCCTTGTGATGAGATATCTGTTGGTGAGTCGAGTAGACAAGGAAACCAACAATGAGTTGAAGGCGTCGTTGCTCGGAAGCGACAGGCCAAGTGGTGTGTATAATTCGGTGAAACCGCCAGAAAAGTGGTACGCCCTCACACCGTCACCCTCTCTCTGGCGTCCACCCCATTTAGATATGTTGTGCTGCCTTGGGGTGATGTTGAGGTCAGTAAAGAGATTTCCTTCGCAGCAGAAGTCCTCGGAGTCCGTAAAGTGACCATAGTCCCCCAGCTGGTCTCGTAAGACTCGAAGTGTATCAAAGGTATGTGTACTCACCTTTATGTCATCGGGTGTGTATGAGAAGATCGTGGAGACCCCATCCATGAGTAGCTCACAACCATCCTGCTTAGTTGGAAAATAGTGTATCATGAGACCCCGCCAGTCACGGTCGGGATCGTCTGTTCCCTGTATAAGTAGTGACCAATGAGATTAGGAAATTGCATCATGATCAGCGATTTGACGAACGTCTGGAGAATCTGGACCAGACAACCCCAGGGCCCCCAGGCACTTCAGATGCAACAGACATTCGTCTGGAATCAGGCAGGTCCCTTTCTGGGCCAGACGTAGTTTTCTGTGTCTGACTTGTTCACAGGTGATTCAGA
>Ga0307518_10002049_pt1 | contig 14804 bp, 19 predicted proteins | sample 25_EM_MG_FD_203889 | JGI IMG/M metagenome (GOLD analysis project Ga0307518, IMG submission 203889) | Populus trichocarpa ectomycorrhiza microbial communities from riparian zone in the Pacific Northwest, United States - 25_EM | ecosystem: Host-associated > Plants > Roots > Unclassified | place...
GGGATAATAAAAGAATTGATCCGACCAGAAAGCAGTGTCAGGGGGCCTGGAATGACAAGTAGAGTCACAGCTGGTCACAGAGTGTCACAAATCCCTTGGATTGAGCTTCTGTAGAGCAAAAACATAAAACTTGGTGCTCCCGAAGTGCAGTCTTCCCTTGAGCAGTAAGGGGAAGGTTCTATACTCTATTAGGGCTCCTAAGAAGGGTTCTAGAGCACTGTTTCATTTGTGTTTGTTGCAGGATAGCAGGGAAGTGAAACGTGAATAGCAGATTTGACATGTCCAGGGAAGCGAGATGAATGATAGAGGGAGATGGATGTGACAGGACTCTGGGATGAAAGGACCATATGCAGAGGACTCAGGAGACACAGAGATGACCAGGTATGAATTTTCAAATCTAACGATAGACTTGAGACGACCAAAGTACGGGGACATAGAGTGTCAGTGGGAGCTGTCAAGGGCGTCCGTGTCCAGGATACACGTTAATTTAATGGACCTGTTCGACTCGGATGACAATGGTAATGACTTGGTTAATTTACCTGAGTTGATGAGCGATGAGTACTCACTGACCAAGACCAAGACACTCCCTGCCACGCTGGCAAATGCTAGTGAGGAAGGCGAGCCGTCAGAAGACGCTGAAAGTGAAGTGTCAGAATGGTATCCATACAAATATCCGTTCTGTAGGCTACCTACCGACTTTGGAGAGCCACTCAGCGAGCGGGCAAGAGGATTTGGCTACCACTTGCTACCCTGGGGAGGATCCAGACGACCCAGTGGTCTACACATGGGATCGTTTCTGGGTCTACCATGTCAAGAACAGCTTTCATGTCGTAATGGATGACTTGTACCCTTTTGAGGATGGACTCTTGATCCCCTCGAGATGGCTGTGAAACCCTCAATTTCACATTGATAAATGGTATTGGTGTATCATAGGCCAAATGAAAAGGATACCTGATGAAGAAATCCATTGGTTGGAACAACGACGGGTTGGCTACAACCTACCAATGGGTTGCCCTGTCGAGGATCGGATCTTGGGAAGGCTGATTAGATCAATCAATCCACGAGCCTCAATAGACGAGAATACACAATTTACCTGCATCTGTAGGGAAGAGATAGCAGCATATGTTATAACCAATGTGATATCACGCACTCATGTTCTTCTTCCGATCTACAAGACCAAAAACCTGCGATTCAACGTTGCCTGGTGGTATAACCGATGTGTTCAACGGTTTCATGTTGGACCTTTTGATGAAGTTGTGGAGTCCAATATCGGCGAAGACATGTGCCAGCTATTCAACAGGATAGAAAACAAGGCTTCTATGAATATCCTGGAACTGTATCATGCGCAACCTACCCAGTTGAGCAGGTTCTCTGCTATACAGAGAAATGCGGCGGTAACACGTGATTTCAAGTGCACGATACCTAAGCCGATTGTTGTCGTTGTACACGTAAATGGACAACCTGCACATGCTTTGATTGATATGGGGTCATTGGCCGATTTTGTATCGTTGACTCTTGTTGAGCAGCTGAGACTAGAGCATGTCATGCTGGAAAAACCACTCACCATACAGCTTGCCATACAAGGCTCCCAGTCGAAGGTGAATTTTGGCGTGAGCATCCGCTTTCAGTAGCAGGGAACAGACTACAAGAGGTACTTTGATGTCATTAACCTTCAGAATTATGATATGATTCTGGGAACACCATTTTTGTATCAACACCGAGTTTTGGTGGGACTGAACTCGCCTAGGGTGGTACTTGGTAGCAAAGAACCCCTTGAGATGAGAGGCGCACAGGTATCCGTGCTCGAGTCGTGAGCCACGGAAGTGTATGAAGACAGCCTGGAGAGGGTGTGCGAACGATTGCACAAGCTTGCTCAACTGCTGTGTTCACCAGCTGGTGTTACCGCCCTACCTCCGCTCAGGGCAATCAACCATTCCATCCCTTTGATTGATGAGGGCAAGATTTATCCTTGGCAGCCTTCCAAGTGCCCAGAAGCCCTATGGCCTTTGTGGGTTGAGAAAAAGAACTTGTATCTAAAATCCGGGCATTGGGAACTTACCACTGTGCGTAGCACTTGCCCGATGTTGTTGATAACTAAACCTGGAACACCAGTACGGTTGCGTGTGGTGGTAGATTTGCATGAACGAAATAAAAACACGCGTAAGCTCTCATCTCCGATGCCTGATATGGAGGGCATCCTGTGGCGGGTGGCGAAGAAGCCTTTCCATTCCATAATCGATGGGCAGGACGCATATGAGCAGATCCATGTAATACCAGAACATGTTGAATGGACAGTGGTCACCACGCCTGATGAGAATATGGTCAGTCATGTGGTCCAGCAGGGGGATTGTAATGCCCCGGCTACGTACCATGACCGATGCCCGATGCTTGTGGTAATGGGATAGGAGGTGTAGTCGCCCAGGGTCGCACTTGGAAACATGCCAGAGTGGCTGCATTCTATTTGGCAAAGATGTCTTCCGCCCAGCGTAACTACCCCATACACAAACAGGAGTTAATGGCGGGCGTGGAGACCATGCTCCGCCACTGCGATATCCTGCAAGGTGTTAAGTTCACATGGGTGACGGATCACAAGAGCCTTACTCACATCCTTGACCAGAAGGGGTTGTCCAGGTGACAAGCCTGCTGGATGGAACGGCTCTCAGAATTTAATTTCAAAGTTTTGTATGTGCCTGGCAAGGAGAATATCTTGCCAGATGTGTTGTCTTGGATGTATGAGTTTGACGCGCCTGGGACGATTCAGTCACAGGAAGAGTACCTTCAGTGTGATCTGGACATCGTAGATGTGAGCCCTGTGCCACCTACAGAACTCATCAGTGTGCCATTGTTAGTCGGGCAAGAGGCGATCACACCGAGCGTTCGGCGTAGTCATTGCCTAGTGGACAAGCATGTTGACGGGGAAGTGCCCGCTCCAGGAACAAAATGGATGCCCAAGCGTGTGATGCTCCGTGTTGGCCCAGACCTGGGGCCCTCCTCTGGAGGGGGGGGAGGTCAGCCTCCAATACTGTTGGCTGGGCCTGCCCCAACCATGTTTGTTGAGCGGCAGGGGGAGACGGCGCCCCAGGAGGACCAGTATCCAGCGCCCTATGCCAAAGGGTGGCGACCACAACAGCCTGCTCCACCAGTGGAGAGCGGTCGCCCAGAGACAGGCACCAAGTTTGCTGCATGTGTGAGAGATAGGTTCGTCCTTCGGGGACCATGGGAATGAACGGAGGGGGGGATGGGTGCTACGACCCAACCAGCCCCAATGTCCATGCCTGACAATGAGAATGACACAATGTCAGATACATCTACTGCAACAAGAAAGGAAACTAGGCGCACGGCACCAGTGATGTACCCACACAATGAGCACCTCCTACAGGAGGCGAAAGGCCGATATAGGGAGGATTCATTTTTCCAAAAGATATTAGAGACCCCAAAGGCATTCAAAAACTTCACACTTATGGAAGACAGCTTTATACATCTGAAACTTCCCGATAGAAATGTCATATGTATCCCAGATATCCGAATAGGTGAACGGATGCTGTGAGAAATGGTCATTGACCAGGCACACTCACTATTAGCTCATCTGGGCGCTAGGAAAACATTATCTTACCTGCGGGAATACGTGTGGTGGGACACAATGGTGCATGACATCTCCGCGTTCTGTACTTTGTGTACAACCTGCCAGAGAAGTAAACCTCCAAATCAGAAGCCACTAGGATTCCTAAATTCATTGTCCGTACTGTCTGTTCCATGGGATGCGATAGGCATTGATTTCGTGGGACCGCTACCTGAGTCTAAGGACAGAAACAGATTGTATGACTCCGTAACGGTAATAATCGACTTACTCACCGCAATGATCCATCTGGTCCCAAGTCAAGTCGGACGACATATACAGCCAAGGATGTGGCTGAGCTAATGTTCGCCGAGGTATACAAACTTCACGGATTACCTAGATCAATTGTTAGCGACAGAGACATACTGTTCACCAGTCTATTCTGGACGCACGTTAATAAGTTGATGGGAGTGAAACAACGCATGTCGAGCGCATACCACCCCGAGACTGACGGCTCGACCGAACAGGGTAACCACACGATTGGTCAGATGTTACGATCTTGCATCGGGCCCACCCAGAAGGACTGGGTGTCGAAACTGCCCACTATTGAGTTTGCCATCAACATAGCCCGATCAGAGTCAACAGGATACTCACCATTCTTCTTGAACACCGGGAGAATGCCAAGGGTGATGATCTGGGATGCTCCGGAAAAGGATGAATACCCTAGTGTAAAAGCGTACGCCCAAAGAATGAAACTAGCTCTGACAGCGGCACATGATGCATTGTTGACAGCAAGAGTCAAGCAAACAATGCAAGCCAATAAACGAAGATGCACGTGCCCACTTGTTGTGGGCGATTTGGTCTATGTTTCGACTAAAAACATCAGTTTCTTTAAAGGGACCTCCTGAAAATTAGTACCAAAGTTCGTGGGACCGTATAAGATAGTCCAAGACTTTGGCAACTACTTGTTTCATATTGAACTCCCCAGTTCCCTCCGCCAACGAGGAATCCATGATGTATTCCACCTGTCTCTACTGTGCATCCATATCCCTAATGATGACTGCTTGTTCCCTGGTTGGTCAGACGAACAAATCCCTGAGCTCGGCAGAACTGCTCGCAAGTGGATGGTAGACAAGATTCTGTCGCATCAAGGTAGCCACTCGGACACCAAATTTGAAGTACTTTGGACTTCTGGAGATAAAACATGGCTACCCTACGGTGAGATCGCCCATCTGCATGCGATCACTGACTACTTTGAGATAATAGGTATTGATAGTATCACTCAACTAACCGATAACAGTATCGGGGATGTGTCGGATGTCGATGAAGATGTGACAACTGGGTGTGTATCGATATGCATCTGTCGCCCTAACAGGAATTGTCCCATCCATCAGGGCATGTCAGAGCGACGTCCCAGCTCGGAAGCAATGCGACCCACGCACCATAGAAGCACAACACTGTCCAAGCGACAACCTCACTGGTGCCCACTGAAACAACCACCTGTGGATACCAATCATAGGTGTGAACCGACAAGGACAACAATGGAATCCAAGTGTTGGTCCAAGCAGGAGCACTAGGCGACACTCCACTGGTCCGTGCTCCCGAAGACATCGTCCCAAGGAAGCGGCACCTAATTATGCTCGCAATGATTGAGTTCCTTGCTGGCGACAATGGTTTGCTCCCAACCCCCATAGGCAGTATTGACAATCACCATCCTGGCGTGATCATTCATCGGCAACTGTCTCTGACTCAAGGGGTCGGTCACGGCCCACAAGTATTAAAGGCTGCCATTCCTGTGGCAGGCGAAGGTCCACTTCCCATTGTCAAGTGCGCACTCGTCGTCACCACAAGACAAAGTACCCATCTCACCATATTGACTGCTTCACGATGGGCATCAAGGATTCCAGTCCCTCTGAATTCATAAAAATTGACCGTGAATCGTACAATGTCCACGTTGTCACAAAAGAAGGTGCTAGCTATTACGAGAGCTATCGCAATGAGCAGCTACGTGACTTCTTCACTCTGGAGTACCATCTGCATCAGCAGGAGCTGCCCTCCAAAATCCCTGCCAGATTTGAAGATTTTTGTATTGCCTTCGACAGGGAAGCTGAGAGGAAGAATCTCACTGGTGTGTCGTTCGCCCAGATTAATTATGATGGGGTGGAGCCCTCATCGATCCTTTGGACCCCTGGCTGCTGCTCCCCTACAGTCCAAGAGGTACTTGGAGTGGGTGCGGATCTAAGGTCCCGATCGGAGAAGTTGGGGATTAGGGCGATGATGGAAGAAGAAGACATTGTCTTATGCCAGATGGCTATTAGGCAAATGGGAGAGATGCTGAGGATGGATAGGTACAAGAGGAAGGCTTTCGACAAGTGCGAAGACCGGTGTCAACAGAAGGGTGTCCATCTGCCCAATGCATACAGTTGTCGCGCCACTGGCACCAAGGCCAAGCCTCGCCGGCAGCATCGTTCGTCCTCCAGCCCATTTCCCCGATGCGATCGACGCCGCTCTCCCGAGTCATCTGATCCTCCTTTCAAGGATGCTGTTGCAGGTCCAAGCACAATCCCCTACACGGAAAGAAATGAAGATGTCCACATGAGAGATGAAGGGAGATCCCCTCGTGAGGGCAACAGTATCTCGATTAAAGGACAAGCTACGAAGGGAGACAAGGAGGGAAAGGGGCGAGCAGACTTGGGAAGGAAGGGTACTGTGTACCCTTGAAGGGGGGTATGTGATGGCTGAACCATTTAGGCCATCACAGTCAGCCGAGTGTCATGCATATATTAGACGTATGTCGCCATCCAATATCTCTACTCCGTATCCTCCCGTAGTACCATATAAATAGTCACTCCCATTGTAAATGTTCCCTTCAGTCTTTTCTCAATATCAGAATTTGGTCTGGTAACTCGAGTGAAAGATCTTAGTGTGCTGTTGTCCATAGTACAAACTACTGGTCAACTGTTACATTATCTCATCTGCGACATTAATTGGATAGCATGGCTTGGTTATGGGCAATAAGAAAGATGTTGAACCCCACAGACGCCAACTGCAGTCTTTGCCAATGCCATCGGAAGCGCCAGTAACTACTGAAGGAGTGGTAAGGATGGAATTCGTGCAGCCAGAGCAATCGATGAACCTGCCTAGGCACCTTTGCTTGCACCATGGACGATGATGCTGAGTGCAGCAACACCCATCGCTCGAGTCTCACCATCTTGCATGTGACAATGATCCAGCATGTTTGGCTGACAATTTCTACAGAATATTCAGTCAATGGTCACTCTTCAAACTCTCCGATGTTGCCTGTCTCATCCTTGTCCCAGCCTCTCGGATGGGGGCTTCTTCATTCCTCTGTACTCCCATCAGCAACAGCTCGTCTGGATCCAGGAATCATCCGTCGACGACTCTCTCCGCACTCTTGAATACAAATACGGTTCGCTCAGTTCCTCGGCCAGTTCTGCGGGGCCCATGAACCCATCTCCAGCGGTCCACAGACTACCTTCCTCAACCACAGGGTGTCTCATCCATCGCAGCGATCACTTTGTTATCCTCGCCATTCCTGATGAACGCGCTGCAGATGCCCTGACACTGCAAGCATTTCTCAATGTTTCATGACAAAACATTGTAAAAAAAATAAAGGAAAGAGATACTCTTTTATTTACAATTTTGTTTAACAAAAAAGACAAATATCATACAGCATCATTTTTGTCATTTTTTCTGTCAAGACATGATTTGAGATCATTTCTTATGTTGGGAATATAAAAGATTTAACCTTTTTCTTCTGCCTGTTCCTTGCAAAACAAATAAAGAAAAGACAATGTAACTTTTCTCATAGCAAGCATTTTTGCATGTTTTATTAGAAATAAGATAGCATATTATTCTTCAGAACATGCTGAAAGAAAACACCAAATTTTTCTTCGAGAAACATGGTTGTTCCTGGATGCTGATTGGCTGGCTAGAGTGCTATAACCAAAAATATATAGCATGTTTCCTAAACATTTATTTTCATAGAATAGAATATCTTTTGATTCAAATTTTCACTCCAGAAAATTGAAAATGCTTGCTGTGAGAAAAGTTACATTGTTTTTTCTTTATTTGTTTTGCAAGGAACAGGCAGAAGAAAAAGGTTAAATTTTTTATACTCCCAACATAAGAAATGATCTCAAATCATGTTTTGACACAAAAAATGATGAAAATGATGCTGTATGATAATTGTGTTTTTTTTTAAACAAAATTGTAAATAAAAGAGTATCTCTTTCTTCTATTTTTTTTACAATGTTTTGTCATGAAACATTGAGAAATGCTTGCAGTGTGACCGCGTATCTTCCCTGTTTCTGGAAAGCAGCTTCGATCGCTGCATCACTGGTATCGTTCCTCCCCGTCCCAGAAGCCACTGTGAAATGTGTTCGTGACCTCCTTGCATTGCTTCGCTTCGACCTGCTCGTTGCAGGCATCATAGGTGGAGCTGCTGCACGAGGGTATTCACTTCCTTACTAACGAAGATGGAGAGTCGGGCATCTTCACAAAGGTTCGAGGGTTGCTGCCAAGTGGATCAAGCAACAGTTCGAGCAAACCGGTGCAACATGCAGGTTAATGGCATTCGAGGTGGGCTTTGCACCAAATGTGATCTGGTGAGCCTTTCAGTCTTGATGGCGCACTTGTCTGATGCATATACAGTCGATACAATGCCACGACAGATATGTTGAAAGTTGTCCTCATTTCGGGATACTATGACTCATGTGGCTCATTTGGCTCAGAGCGGGCAAGTTCAAACATCTACAGATACTTTAGGCTGTGCTCGCTGACACATTGAATGCATATATGCTATAGGCACCTGGCGGAAACGACGATGGCTCGGGAACAATCTCAATTCTCAGTATTGCACGGGCGCATCAAGCAAACCGGGATTACCTTCAGCAGCAATGTTGAACTGGTCGCGTTCGCAGGAGAAGAGCAGGGCCTGGTCAGATCCAGGGCATATGTGATATGTTCATCCGTAGTACTCGGATGTCGCATTATCTGACAATGGCATTCTGCTGCAGAGGAGCTGCGCGGAAAAGGTGCCAACATTACACTGATGATTCAGGTGGACATGTTGGCATACCGTGTCTCACGCAAGTCTCCACAGCTGGGGCTTCCAAAATCATGGGTGACAGGCTCGTGTGTGAACAGCACGCTCACCCTTATTTGCCTCTTCAGCATAGGTACACCCAAGGTCGCACAGCTTGCTGCCAATATCTCGGCCATCTATAGTCCGGAGCTCAACATTGGCTTTACTCCAGCATGCTGTAGTGACCATCAGGTGTGTGCCCGCCTTCCTTTTTGCTGTTTGTCGCTATGTGTATGTATGGGCTCAGAACTACCTATTATTGCAGTCGTTCCACGAGCAGGGGTTCCCTGCAACGCACTTCTATGAGCGTGCAGGGAGGAGTGAGATTCCCTTTCCATTGTAGATAAACCTATCGACTGACTAGTGCTCTTTCCAGTCGCTGATCCCATGTACCACAACAGCGGTGGGTTACCCTTAACCATACCTCCATAAGGATTTAACAGAATGTTGTGGCAGGCGACATTAGTGACAGGCCAGGGTACAATTTATTCCAGGTCCTGTTCTCTTTGTCACCTGGCTTGTTATGATATGGATGGCGGATGGCGGATGGCTCCATCCAGTTTGCCATACTGCTCCATGCTGCTGGCTTTGATCTCCCTACCGGGACTCGTCTTGAGGATCTGGATTGATGCTAGGTGTAACGATGGTGATCAAGCTTTGCACGTTCTGATATCCCTGAGTCAACATGGGAGGGGTAATCTTATGTTTTATATAACATGGAGGTATTGTCGAGAAATTATATTCACAGAAAGATGGACCAGCCTACATTGCTATAGAGATGCTTCATGTTGAGCCTGGTTATAATGCCCCCACACTATATGACCTCCACCACACTCATCTCCCCTATCACCTTTCTATCCACTGAAGTTGCATCCAACCCAGCTTCCTTGTGTTCCCTATCCAGTAAACCAATGCATGCCCCCATACATGGGGAAGTAGTACCATGCAAGTGATGGCAGGAGCATGCCGCCCAGGACGACTATGGTGTAGTTCATAGAAGTAACATTCGCACCAGGTGATGTGGGGAACATGAAAATGATGGTCATGAACACCATGAACACCACTGCGATGAAACCAATGGGTAAACTCTGCAGATATGATGTTAGCGCCAACGCCAAGAGCAGGTGAGAAAAGGGGGAGGGGACCTACAAAGACACCTAGGTTGAATGGCCTGGGCTTGAAGTCATTCTCAAACATGAAACGTGCCACGATAGGTATCACATATGCAACATAGAGAGCTGTGATCGATACCGCAAACATGGCGTTCGTTGCCTGGGCACCCGGAAACATGAGTGCACCAAAAAGAGCCTCTATTACGACGGAGAACCAGACAGTGTTGACTGGTGTTCCAGTGTAACTGTTCATGCAGTAAAGGATGCTCAAAAAGGGGAGTGCGCCGTCCCACAAAAAGGCAAAGCATTGACGCGATGTCACAAGGACCTGCCAGAGGAAGAGTTGGTCATGTTAGTATGGCCATGCTCTGGAAGTTGGTGCAGACTAGGAGACATCACCATGCTAGATCCCATCATGCACCTAGTGGCAAGGTGATAAGAAGGGACATACAAGGAATGGAAGAATAGACATACTGTGCTGCAATGACGAACGACCAGAGTGCCAAGGTGCCTCGCTCCCCAAAGCTGTTGAAGAGGATCTGGGCCATTGGCTGGTCAATCAGGCTGTTTAACAAGTACTCAATATCCGTGCCCATGCAGAACACAAGAGCGATATCAATGGCTGAGATGCAAGCCAAGTAAGAAAGATGTGCGATAACAAGAAACTTGGACGGAGGAGACACACCTACTCCGAGGACGCCAGAAATGGTGATGGAGCCGACCTGTGCCAGATGGTCAGTCATGTGGGAACCAGGGGTCACAACAATAGTGATGGCAGCATTTGAGGCTTCCTCACTGATATGCACAGCAGAGTTGAACGAACCTGCAGATAGTAGTCAGCATCAGAGACCAAGCCAAAACACATTTACATATACGTACAGATTGTCCAAAGGGGGGCCATGAAAGACATGATAGATGCAAAGCCATTTGGCCAGCCATCAACTATGCAGGGGGTGAGACTGTTCATTTGCATGACATTCAATATGGGAGAATATGTACAGTTCATGAAGTTTCCAAAGGCATAGCTGGCAGTGTTCTTGTATTCTTTTGGCATTGCTGCTGGGAAAGCAACTATCACCACGAAGCAAAGACTGATCAAAGGTCGACATCGAGACTGCTTTTGAAATTCTACTAGGAGATACACACAAGACGTAGATGGTAACATAGAGTGTTTTGCAGCCTGGCAGGTGTGGCTGTTGCAAGGCAGCACACAGTGCCATGGGTGAAGTGGACTGGAAAATATATGGCACTGACAGTAGCGTGAAGTTGACGAAGATTGAGGGTAGAAGAAAGACTGGCATACTAGGTTTGTGCTTGGGTTGCAAAAAGTGTTTGACCAGATCCAATGCTCACGGCAGCAGTGATTTGGACAGCACAACCCTAGTCGATAGAGGCTTCATCAGGTGCATGTCAGTAGGTACAAATCTTGGAAGATAAACTAAAACCTAGCTCACCAATTGACACAATATTCCCGATTGTGTTTGTGTCTACGCACCGAATAGTGTCACACGGGTAGGGCTAACAGTAATGAAAAACGTACACCCAACGATCCAGCAGAGCAAGTTTCGGCAATGAGGTGAGGAGAGCGTGCGTCCAGTAGTAGAGCTACAGACGTCGGTGCAGAGAAGCCAAATTCTGCCATGGCCAAACCGATGCAGAGAATGAAAAGCGAGGCTACAAGCCACTGGAATAGTTTCACTTCAATATCTGCACTCTCCAAAAGGCACCCAACACATACCCCCCACACCATAGCAGATGCGCCACCATTTGGAAGGGCATAGACCAGAACAGAGCAGTACACATTTGCCAATGGTAACAAGGATGAGCCATACACAATGGATGGGAGGGGGGCAATAATGCTGAAGGACACCCCAAACACCCACAAGTGTCTCATGAGCAATTGAGGCTCAGCTGTTGGTTGGCACCCGAGAGAGATGGAGAAAACACACCTCAAATGGAGTGAATGCGCATTTGAACTCTTGCTTATATCCAAGCTGAGAAAGGAGTGCTTCATCTCCTCTCGCGATCGCCTCTCTAGAGGTCATCCTGGGTGAGGCCAGTGTGAGACTAGAGTTTAAAAGTCCAGTCCGGTCCGGTTTTTTTGCCTTTTTTGGAAGAGGACCGGACTGGACCGCTTTTGGAAGCCTGGGAATGGTTCATGGACCGCTTAAAGACTGGTCCAAAGTGGTTGCAACCGGTTTTCAAAAAGACCGGTCCAAAACTGCTAAAAAAACCAGTCCAAACCACTAAAAAACCGGTTTTTTTGCATTTTATTGATGTTTTTCACATCAAAGGTGTGTCAGATAGCATCTAAATACTATTTATAGACTGTAGTAATTATATACAAGTCATTATATATTTATTTGTGCCATATTTCATCCAAAAAGATCAGTTTTACACCCCTTAAGACCCACTGCAGGCCAAAATTAGCCTGTAATATAGGGGTTTTTATACCATATATGTATTGCTTACATAATGCGGTTGCAACTGGTTGCAACCAGTCTTTTTCATCATTCTCAAAAGTAGGCAACTGGCAACTGCAGTCCGGTTGCGACCAGTCCAGTCCAGTCCAGTTTCTGGTCTTTTTGCGGTCCTATGGACTGGACTTTTAAACTCTATGTGAGACTGCAACGTGGGCTTGGAAGAGAGAGAGAATTCCAAATTTATATACCGCTACAAGCAAATAGATGTGCTAAGAGGCGGTGCCAAAAGGCCGTAGGAGGTGTTAAGAAGTGTAGCTAAAGAATTGTTGGACGTAGATTGGTAGGTCAGCATTGTATGTAGGTGGTTTTGTGGTGGCAAAGTAAAGTTCCGGTGTAAGGAAAGCAAGGCTGTAAAAGAAAAGAAAAGAAAACGGATATCTCTCTGCTTCTAACTCAATCTCAATCAAATGCTGCCTGGCCGCTGTGAGTCAAAGTGTGGGTTTAGGTCAAATCAACAACCCAAACACAACACCAACAAAGGACTACAAAATTGTGCGAGTGGTGGTTTACCTCTGCGGTGTCCAGAGAGGATGTGCTGAGGAGGGGAAGAGGGGATCTACACCAACAGGGTGATGCAGACAGTGATGCAGGATACTCCTGGGGTACAGGAGAAGTAGATGATGAAGGGGATAGGGGGCTGGACTCTTCCTAAAGCCTAGGAAGTGTCAAAGCAGGGATTGAGTTGACTGAGACTGAAGTAGTGATACTACACCTAGAGACTGGTGCAGCAAAGGGGCAAGGGGGCTCCTGACGTCCAGAAGCAATGGGAGATGAAGGATAGACAGGATAGACTCCACTTGAGCCTAGAGAAATACTTGGACTTGAATAGATCGAATAAACTTGAGATATCAGAGCCTTTAGACCTTCACTGAAGCCTACAAGACTCAAAGAGCTGAGGGGATACTGACTGAGAGAGTCTGAGAGAGGGATAATTTCGTACTATTTTGGGTCTCTTATCACTGGGCTGAGCCCAGGTGTTTAAATACATGGGGGGACACAGCATTGAAGTACAAAAAGAGAAGGGAACAAGCAGAATTTGTCAAGGATTGGTAAGGGATTGGTAAGAGCTTTGTAAGGGGTTTGTAAGCGATCAGTAAGCAAGGGATAAGCAGAAATGAGTAAGCTGCATGACAAGATTGATTGGTAAGGGAGTGAGTCATCAGCTGAGTAATATACCAAAAATGCGAAAGGGATAGAGTAATACTGATGACAAGAGAGCATCAGTAAGCAAGGGATAAGTCACTTGCACAGCAGAAGGAGTCATTGATGCACTGCCCAAGAAGTTTGATGGGAGAACAATAGGGAAGACCTGGGATAAATAGGGGAATTGATCCGAGACAGAACAGCCACAAGAAGGGTACCAGGGGTCCAGAGGTCTCTGGTGGGGTCAGCATACACTAAGGTATAATGCATATGTTCTAGTGCCGCTGAAGTGCAACCATGGGCTCCCTTGACAAGCTCTCTTCTGGGAAAGAATGAGAGAGGGTTCTTCTTCCTAACAGCACTATAAAGTGGGGGGGTATAACTGTCATGGTGCTGAGGATGCCATCTGAAAGTGGGGAAGCAGACAGAGTATTGAATTCAATGCATCCAGGGAAGTGAGACGAATGACAGAGGAAGATGGACATGGCAAGTATCTGGGAGGAAGGGACCACATCAGGAAATTGGTGAGAGTAAGACCATTGCTGAGCTACCATTATCTACCATTATCATACCTAAAATTACTTCCAAGATGTACCAGAATGATACATTGAAAGACCAAATTATGTAATCACTGTGTGAGTTTTCTGGCATGGAAAGTAATCAAAAGTATGTACCTTCTTATCTGAGATACAATCAAGGCGGTCATGAGAAGGAACAACTATCATGCGACAATCAATCGACTTCATCATTCACCACAACTACCGGTAGAGTTAACACATATTATTGAGGCTGCCATGCCGCGACGTCTAGTCAGCCTCGTCTTTCACAACAGCCACCGGTGAAGTTTATGGGCCTTCTCATTGCTACCACCCTGACGCAATTGTTCGACTCTGACTTTTCTCATAGCCGCCGGCAGGGATTGCACAAGTTATCGAGGCTGCCATGCCGCAATGCCTAGTCAGCCTCGTCTTTCACAACAACCACCGGTGAAGTTTATGGGCCTTCTCATCGCCACCACCCTGATGCAATTGTTCGACTCTGACTTTCCCCATAGCCACTGGCAGGGATTGTACAAGTTATCAAGGCTACCATGCTGCGATGTCCGGTCAGCCTCATCTTTCACAACAGCTGCTGGTGAGGTTTACAAGCCTTCTCATCGCCACCACCCTGACGCAATCGTTCGACTCTGACTTTCCCCATAGCCGCCGGCAGGGATTGTACAAGTTATTGAGGCTGCCATGCCACGATGTCTAGTCAGCCTCGTCTTTCACAACAGCCACCGGTGAAGTTTATGGGCCTTCTCATCGCCACCACCCTGATGCAATTGTTCGACTCTGACTTTCCCCATAGCCACTGGCAGGGATTGTACAAGTTATCAAGGCTACCATGCTGCGATGTCCGGT
>Ga0307518_10002050_pt1 | contig 14803 bp, 12 predicted proteins | sample 25_EM_MG_FD_203889 | JGI IMG/M metagenome (GOLD analysis project Ga0307518, IMG submission 203889) | Populus trichocarpa ectomycorrhiza microbial communities from riparian zone in the Pacific Northwest, United States - 25_EM | ecosystem: Host-associated > Plants > Roots > Unclassified | place...
CAGGAACAGGTGTGCAACATCTATGCCAAGCAGGGCCATGAGCCATCTTGCTCAAATCAAGCTCAGGAATACCTCTTGGGATTACCAGATTAGTCCATGGAGTATAGAAAAACAATTTATGGTATGATGGAGGCACCCACAGCAACAGTTGCCCATTGGGACCCACAATCCAGCCATCATTCTGCAAATGAATCAGGTCTCGGCAGTCCCCACTGACATTGGACATGTCAACAAAAAGACTCTGAGCATCATAGAGTGCATGTTCAACTGAAGATGAGAAGTGGATTAGTGAGAGTGTACTTGAGAGGAAATCTGTAGTTTGCTTGTTAATGGCATTTCCCACCTGGTCACCTGTCTGTGCATCCCAAAGTTGGATTGTGTTATCCCAAGAACCTGACACAATGTGCCTTCCATCTGGTGAGAATGCAACTGACATGACTGAGTCTGTGTGCCCTTCGAGGGGGTTGCCCACCTGGCCACCTGTCTGTGCATCCCAAAGTTGGATTCTCTTATCTGAAGAACCTGACACAATGTGCCTTCCATCTGGTGAGAATGCAACTGAAAAGACTGGGTTTGTGTGCCCTTGGAGGGGGTTGCCCACCTGGCCACCTGTCTGTGCATCCCAAAGTCGGATTGTCTGATCCCCTGAACCTGACACAATGTGCCTTCCGTCTGGTGAGAATGCAACTGACCAGACTGAGTCTGTGTGCCCTTGGAGGGGGTTGCCCACCTGGCCACCTGTCTGTGCATCCCAAAGTTGGATTCTCTTATCTGAAGAACCTGACACAATGTGCCTTCCATCTGGTGAGAATGCAACTGAAAAGACTGGGTTTGTGTGCCCTTGGAGGGGGTTGCCCACCTGACCACCTGTCTGTGCATCCCAAAGTTGGATTGTCTGATCCTCTGAACCTGACACAATGTGCCTTCCATCTGGTGAGAATGCAACTGACAAGACTGAGTGTGTGTGCCCTTGGAGGGGGTTGCCCACCTGGCCACCTGTCTGTGCATCCCAAAGTCGGATTGTCCTATCCCTTGAACCTGACACAATGTGCCTTCCATCTGGTGAGAATGCAACTGAAAAGACTGGGTTTGTGTGCCCTTGGAGGGGGTTGCCCACCTGGCCACCTGTCTGTGCATCCCAAAGTCGGATTGTCATATCCCTTGAACCTGACACAATGTGCCTTCCATCTGGTGAGAATGCAACTGACTCAACTGAGTGTGTGTGCCCTTGGAGGGGGTTGCCCACCTGGCCACCTGTCTGTGCATCCCAAAGTCGGATTGTCCTATCCCTTGAACCTGACACAATGTGCCTTCCATCTGGTGAGAATGCAACCGAAAAGACTATGTCTGTGTGCCCTTTAAGTATCTGTTGATTCCTGGGCCAGTTATCCTGTTGTCCTACAGCAACCTGTGCAATTCCTGAAAACCTTTCAATCTGAGATCTTGCCAATATTGACTTTGATGGTGAAAATGGCAATGCTGACAAGTACAGGTGTGGTGTGCTCTTGTCAATGATTCCAGCAAAGTTCTCCACAAATTTGATCCCATCCTTGATGAACATCAAGAGTTCTTCATACCCCATTCTTCTGTGCTAATTCAATGTTAGTGGGATGACATCCCATGTTGCACATGAATAGACTCACCTGCAACCATCCCTCAGCAGAGATCAGTGCCTTACAGGCCTCCCTAATCAACTTTGATACACCAAGGGCCTCCAACCAAAATAACATCTGTTCTCCAGTCACCAGCCCCCTCACTAATTCTGCCAGGTCTGGATCAAATGCTGCACCTTGGAGGTGGGTTGCCCAGAATCGACACGAATACAACAGATGTGGTGGAATGTTGTCTTCCACCCTCTTTTCCAAGTCCGCCACCTCCGAGTTGGAGATGTATGATGTTTCCAGTTTACAGATGTTGAAATGAAGGCCAGCTTGCATGACAGAAAGTGAGGCAACAGCAAGATTGCGATGTGCATCACCCTCCTGAATAAAGAAGTCTCCACTTCGTTTTTCGTCTAGCAAAAAGTCATAGAATGACGCATGTAGGGGGCGGACAGGTGTAGATAGCTCATTGGCACCAGCAAGCAGTGATGCCATGAAGTTGAGGATGAACCCTACAGGATAGTGCTCATCCTCCTGGGGGAACCTGTCACGCATAAAGTCCAATGCACTGATAGGGAGCGGCTCCTTCAGCCACAGGATCTGCTGCATGACCGAGAAGTCAGGAGAATCCGGATGTTTGTTGGAAGTTCCACGCCGTATGTAGCAAGGACCTCAAGTACAGTCGTCCTCGTGCGCTCCGCACCACTCTCATCCAAAGTGTCGATGACCACCACTACATTTCCAGTAGGGGAACCTTTCAATTGGGAAAGGGGTTCGAAAATGAGTTTGTTCCACTGTGCTATGACGTCTGTCGAGTCCCTCAATGAATGGTTGTTGGTTGTCACCTCAACCAGAAGAGGTCGCAAACGGATGTCGCGATGAGCCAAGTCACGCGCGATGGTCGGGAAGAGCTTCGTATGGAGTTGTTCGTGGTGTCTAACGCGACTGAAACAGAAGCACGATCCGAGCATGCCGAGGTTCTGGGCATGTCGAGCAACTGTGTGTGCTACGGCCGATTTCCCCTTTCCGGCCTGTCCGTAGAGCCAGAAGATGCGCGGTGTAGCGGCATCTGTGTTGTTGACCCAGTCAACAATTTCATTCAAGATCTCGATTCTCGTGCCATCCAGGCATTTCTTTGCCTCGTTGAGTCCAACTCTGTCCACACAGGTCAAGCAGTTCGAGCTAAGATCTTGGTATATCTGTTTGATGCCATATTGGATATCTGGAATTGGTCGGTTTCGAAGCTCTTGCATCAGCTTCTCTAGCTTCCGTGTATAGTTGACGACCTTGGTCGTTCTCTCCGAGAGAACACTCTTCCCGAGCCACGACCCTACGGAAAAGGTGAGTTTGACGAAGACTACAGGAATAGGTGGCGTACAGAAAGATTTCGTTTCCGAATACTTTGTGATGAACTGCGCGCATTCCAGTATGACTTGGGCGATCTGCATTAGCACGTCTTTCGTCGCATTGATTTTCGATGAAGACCTGTTTTCCAGGATGAGCTCGTATGTTCGTTCGATTGTAGTGACGAGCCCCCCGATAGATGTGTCGATACTCGAATGCGACAGCATCAGCTGTCCAGATTCCCGTTAATCGAGGACATCGGGCGTGATCAATGCATACCTTGGAGGCCCTGTTCAATGCACTCAAGGCAATCTGAGCGTATGGATGGATCTATGCGTGATTATCAGTCAAGCTTGACCGTCTGCCATTGGGATGACAAACTCCAATAATGCCATTGATGACTGTACTGAAAGTGCTAAGGGTTTGGCGATATCCAGTGTCTACGAGACCGAGCGCATTAACAGCAATCTCCGCTGGGCCAGGAATGGGGTCCATATGTGGGTCCTGTGTGTGGCCGAGTAGTGTCGGAACAGGTTGGATATCGCCTGGCACCTGGTGGGATCGATAAGCGCCAGCAATGCATGGCTGTATGTGCACGGACCTCGTGGGTAGCAATAGCACGTCCTTCCCCCGTGGTTTCTCCAGGACCGGTGAAAGTGCAAGGTTTGAGTACGGCAGCGCTCAAGTTTTCAAGGTCGATCGTCATGGACTGTGTGGTTCGCCGCATGTAGACACTTCAGATCCAGCTCGTGGATGCGTAGACAACATCATACCTCTTCGAACACAGCAGATGACCCTTCTTGCCCTACTGAAGTGGCAGAGTTAGCGACAAATGGCTCGGAAGGACGTAATGGTCCCTCAGTCTCTTGCTGTCGCCTGCGCTGGGGCCCAGTCAAGACACTCGGCCCCCCAGAGGCGGAGGGAGTCGGGTAAGGAGAATGCTGGAACGACATCAGAGTCCCCCCTCGTGTGGTGTGGGATTTGCATACCCTGCGTTGGCTGGATTGGCTGTCTGCAGTCTTGCGGTTCTTCTTTGGCATCGCTGGCAAAGTTATATGTTGAGAGGATGGTTTGGTCTTACAAGTAGGAGAGGGCAAAGGGAGAGCGAACCGCAGTTAACTCCACCGCCTTGAGCCATCCACGGTCTGGTCCAAATCCGGTCCGCCACCCGGTATCCTGCATTGGCGCTGGTTGTGGACCCGCCAGGCGCCAGAGCCTCTCGTCCCGAGCACATCGACCTTCGCCCCACTCACTGGAATATATTTCATGCGCCCCTCCGCCTTTGTTCCTCACGCTCACCTGTGTTCTCCTAGCATATCAGCTTCCTAGTCTGTTTCCCTCCAAGTGACCCCAATTGGACCAGCACGACCTTGTCCCCCACATCCCTGCGCTTGCTGCCTTCATATCATACTATCCTGTACGACTCATAAAGTGGGTCATATCCTGCTATCGTTGTGCCCCTCCTCCATCATGGATGCGTTCAGTACCCTGGTCACTCAGTGTTTACTGCTACTCCCGCTCACTAGTTCCTCAGTAGTCTTCAAAGCCTGACGGAGATGTCACTTCGTTTTCCCACCCATCCGTGCAATACGCACAGTTCCCTATCAGCTACTATACCTTGTCATTGTTACGAATCTTTTGATCAACGAGGACTGGCGGCCAGCTTACTTGAATATGGAACATTCGTGTTTACGGCGATCGCGATGCACTGGTTAGACATATTCTGATCTGATCGCAGTTCAGCTTCCTTGCTATTCGGAACATCGATGTATCACCGCTCTCCCATAGCCCGTCTACCTTTATATATCCACCAGGCTTCCTCCGAGCTCGCGTTGCAGTCTCCTACTGGCCTCGCCCAGGATGACCTCCAGAGAGGCAATCGCGAGGGGAGATGAAGCACTCCTTGCTCAGCTTGGATATAAGCAAGAGTTCAAACGCGCATTCACTCCATTAGAGGTGCGTCCTCTCCATCTCTCTCAGGTGCCAGTCGACAGCCGAGACTCAATTGCTTGTGGGATGCTTGTAGGTGTTCGGGGTGTCCTTCAGCACTATTGGCCTCCTCCCGTTCATTGCGTATGTCTCATCCTTTTTACCATTGAATTACAGTAAGCGAATATGTACAGCTCTGTTCTGGTCTATGCCCTTCCGAATGGCGGCGCGTCTGCAATGGTGTGTGGGGTACGTGTCGGGTGCCTTTTGGAGAGTGGAGATATTGAAGTGAAACTATTCCAGTGGCTTGTAGCCTGAGGCCTCGCTTTTCTTTCTTTGCATCCGTTTGGCCACGGCGGAGCTTGGCTTCTCTGCACCGACGTCTGGTGGTGTAAGTGCACTGTTGCAAGGGAATCTACACTGCTTTTTGACGTCCGACGTCCGTATCTCTACTACTGGACGCATGCTCTCTCTTCTCACTGACGAAACTTGCTCTGCTGGATCGTTGGGTGTACGTTTATCGTTACTGTTATCCCTACCCGCGTGACACTATTCGGTGCGTAGACGCAAACACGATCGGGAATATTGCGTCAATTGGTGAGCTGGGTTTTAGTTTATCTTCCAAGATCTGTACCTACTGATATGCACTTCCTGAAGCCTCTATCGACTGGGATTGTGCCGTCCAAATCACTGCTGCCGCGAGCATCGGATCCGGTCAAACATTTATCGCAACCCAAGCACAAACTTAGTACGCTGGTCTTTCTTCTACCCTCAATCCTCGTCAACTTCGCCCTATCGTCAGTGGCATATACCTTGCAGTCCTTCTCACCCACGGCATTGTGTGCTGCCTTGCAACAGCCACGCTTGCCAGGCTGCAAACACTATGTTACCATCAATGTCTTGTGCGTATCCCTGAGAATCTCGAAAGCCGTCTTGATGTCGACCTTGTATATCAGTCTTTGCTTTGCGGTGATAGTTGCTCTCCCAGCTGCAACCCCAAAAGAATATAAGAACACCGCCAGCTATGCCCTCGGAAACTTTACGAACCGTACGTCTTCTCCCGTATTGAATGTCGTGCAAATGAACTGTCTCATCCCATGCATAGTTGATGGCTGGCCAAATGGCTTTGCGTTTATCATGTCCTTCATGGCTCCCCTTTGGACAATTTGTGCGTATATGCAGACGTGTTTTGGCGTGGTCTCCGATGCTGACTATCCGCAGGTTCGTTCGACTCTGCTGTGCATATCAGCGAGGAAGCCTCGAACGCTGCCATCGCTGTCCCATGGGCAATCGTACGTCCCGCGTCCATTACTTCCCACACGACTCTGACCATCCACAGGTCGGCTCCATTGCCATTTCTGGCGTCCTTGGAGTAGGTGTGTCCCCTCCGTCCAAATTTCCTGTTATCGCGCATCCTTCTCACTTGTCTTGCACCTCAGCCATTAATATCGCTCTTGCATTCTGCATGGGCACGGATATCGAGTACTTGTTAAGCAGCCCGATTGGCCAGCCGATGGCCCAGATCTTCTTCAACAGCTTCGGGGAGCGAGGCACCCTGGCACTCTGGTCGTTCGTCGTCGCAGCACAGTATGTCTCTTCTGCCATTCCATATATGTCCCTTCTTATCACCCTCCCACTAGGTACATGATGGGATCTAGCATGGTGATGTCTCCTAGACTGTACCAACCAGAGCATGGCCATACTAACACCGACTCTTCCTCTGGCAGGTCCTCGCAACCTCGCGTCAATGCTTTGCCTTCTCGCGGGACGGCGCACTCCCCTTCTCGAGCATCCTTTACCGTATGAACAGCTACACCGGAACGCCAGTCAATACCGTCTGGTTCTCCGTCGTGATGGCAGCTCTTTTCGGCGCACTCACATTTCCGGGTGCCCAGGCGACGAACGCCGTGTTTGTGGTATCGATCGCGGCTCTCTACATTGCATATGCTATACCTATCGTAGCACCTTTCGTGTTTGAGAACGACTTCACATTCGACCTAGGTGTCTTTGTAGGTTCCTTCCCCTTTTCTCACTCGCTCTTGGCATTGGCACTGACATTATTTCCGCAGAGTTTACCCATTGGCTTCATCGCAGTGGCGTTCATGGCGTTCATGACCATCATTTTCATGTTCCCCACATCACCTGGTACAAATGTTACTTCTATGAACTACACCGTAGTCGTCCTGGGCGGCGTGCTCCTGCTCTCACTTGCATGGTACTACTTCCCTGTGTATGGGGGCGTCTACTGGTTCACTGGACCGGTGCCGAACATAGATAGGGAACACAAGGAAGCTGGGTCGGATGCAACTTCAGTGGATAGAAAGGCGATAGGGGAGACGAGTGTGGCAGAGGTCGTATAGTGTGGGGGCATTATGACCAGGCTCAACACAAAGCATCTCAGCAGCACTGTAGGCTGGTCTGTCCTTCTATAAATGTAATTTCTCGACAATGCGTCGGAGTTATATAAAACATAAGATTACCCCTCCTATGTTGACTGGGGGATACTGGAGTGTGCAAAGCTTGATGACCATCGCCACATTTAGGATCAATCCAGATCCTCGAGACTAGTCCTGGTGGGCAGATCAAAGCCAGCAGCATGGAGGAGCGCGGCAAATTAGATGGAGGCATCCGTCATCAGCATCATAACAAGCCAGGTGACAAAGAAAACAGGGCGTACCTGCACCTTGCAGATGGAGCGGACCTGGAGTAAATCGTATCCTGGCCTGTCACTAATATCGCCTGCCACAACATTCTGTTAAGATCCTTTCGGAGGCATGGTTAAGGATAACCCATCGCTGTTGTGGTACATGGGATCAGCGACTGGAAAGAGCACTAGTCAGTCGATAGGTTTATCTACAATGGAAAGGGAATCTCACTCCTCCCTGCACGCTCATAGAAGTGCGTTGCAGGGAACCCCTGCTCGTGGAACGACTGCAATAATAGGTAGTCGTGAGCCCGTACATACACATAGCGACAAACAGCAAAAAGGAAGGCGGGCACACACCTGATGGTCACTACAGCATGCTGGAGTAAAGCCAACGTTGAGCTCCGGACTATAGATAGCTGAGATATTTAGCAGCAAGCTGCGCGACTTCGGGTGTGCCTATGCTAAAGAGGTAAACAAGGGTGAGCGTGCTGTTCGCACACGAGCCCTGTCACCCACGATTTTGGAAGCCCCAGCTGTGGAGACTCGCGCGACACACGGTATGCCAACATGTCCGCCTGAATCATCAGCGTAATGTTGGCACCTTTTTCGCGCAGCTCCTCTGCAGCAGAATGACATTGTCAGATAATGCGTCATCCGAGTACGGACGAACATACTCGCATATGCCCTGGATCCAACCAGGCCCTGCTCTTCTCCTGCGAACGCGACCAGTTCAACATTGCTCCTGAAGATAATCCCGGTGTGCTTGATGCACCGTGCAATGCTGAGAATCGAGATCGTTCCCGAGCCATCGTCATTTCCGCCAGGTGCCTACATATATGCATTCAATGTATCAGCGAGCGCAGCCTAAAGTATCTGTAGCCGTTTGAACTCGCCCGCTCTGAGCCAAATGAGCCACGTGAGCCATAGTGCCCCGATATGAGGACCAATTTTCGACGTATCTGTCGTGGCATTGTATCGACTGTATATGTATCAGACAAGTGCGCCGTCAAGACTGAAGAACTCACCAGATCACATTTGGTGCAAAGCCCTTGGCGAATGCCATTAACTTGCATGTTGCACCGGTTTGCTAGAACTGTTGCTTGATCCACTTGGCAGCGACCCTCGAACCTTCGTGAAACGAGTGCCTCGACACGATGCCTGACTCTCCGTCCTCGTTAGTAAGGAAGCGTATATCCTTACGCAGCTGCTCCACTGATATTCCATCTATGATGCCTGCAACGAGCGGGTCGAAGCGAAGGATGCAAGGAGGTCACGAACGCGTTTCACAGCGGCTCTGGGACGGGGAGGAACGACACCGGCAATGCAGGGATCGAAGCTGCTTTGCAGAAACGGGGAAGATACGCGGTCAGGGCATCTGCAGCGCGTTCTTCAGGAACGGTGAGGATAACAAAGTGATCGCTGCGATGGATGAGAGACGCGCTATGGTCGAGAAAAGTAGTCTGTGGACCCGTGGAGATAGGTTCATGGGCCCCTTGGAACTGGCTGAGGAACTGTGCGACTTCGGATTCGTAGTCGAGTGTACGGAGAGAGTCGTCGACGGATGATTCCTGGATCCAGACGAGCTGTTGCTGATGGGAGTACAGAGGAATGAACGAGCCTCCATCCGAAGAGGCTGGGGTGAGGTTGAGGCAGGCGACATCGGAGAGTTTGAAGAGCGACCGTTGACCAAATATTCCGTAGAAATTGTCAGCCAGACACGCTGGAACGTTTGTTGTTGTCTGCCACATGCAAGATGGTGAGACTCGAGCGATGGGTGTTGCTGCACTCAGCATCATCGTCCATGGTGCAGGCAAAGGTGCCTGGGCAGGTCCGTCGATTGCTCTGGCTGCACGAATTCCATTCCTTCAGTCGTTACTGGCGCTTCCGATGGCATTGGCAAAGAATTCGCGCTACAGTTGGCGTCTGCGGGGTTCAACGTCCTTGTTGCCCGTAACCAAGCCATGCTATCCAATGTCGCAGATGAGATTGGTACGAGTGTTCCAGATCCATCTCACATTAGACCTATCTTTCGTACTTCATCCACCCGTGTCAAGCCAAGCGGACCGCTGGAAAGGTCAAAAGCAAAATACACCTGATCGATTTCGCGAAGCATGATCCTGACACTTTCTGAGGGCTTAAGACCCTCCTCCACAGCTTGGACATTGGGGTATTGGTACGTGCTCTAAATGGAATGCTTCATCAGTGTTGACTTGACACACTCATAGTCTGTGGGCAAACCCCATGCGATGCCGACATACTTTGTGGACACCACTGAACAAGAGAGAACGAGGACATCGTGACTATTAACGTGGATGTATGGTCCGCATGACCCACGCGGTTCTCCCGGGGATGATCGAACGGTGAGTGTATTTCTCTTGTTCACGCAATGGGCTCACGAAGCTGGGATTTCTTGTTCGCCATCTGGGAATTCCGGGTTGATCCTCAACCTTGGAGCAGATTCCCTCGCCTATGCTTGCGACATACTCGGGCACCAAGTCATTCGTCACCACGTTCACCAGTGCACTTGCGGAAGAAGTCAAGGCGTAGAACATGACTATTCAGCATCTCAACACCTACTTTGTTGTACGCGCCCTCCTATATCGGCCGTCAATTCCTTGCAGCAGGTACTCACTCTCCCGCCCCACCAGGCGTTGAATATGTCCAAGATCACCAAATCGTCGGCTATGGTTCATATCCCGTCTGCATACATTCGTGCATCATTGGATAAGATTGGGCTGCGGAGTCGCGATGACAGACCGCCCGAACACCCTCACCGCATTTTGGAGTCATGCGTTACTCGACTACATCATCCATGTGATGGGATTGAAGGCGTTGTTCATTTCGTACACGCACCGATTCCACAACGACATCCGATGTCGGGCGCTTAGGAAATGCGAGAGGGAAGCCAAGAAGCAGTAGGTAGGCGTTCTTTTCGTTCGGACGACCTGATGCGCTCCTTGATGCGTTTCGTCCATTCAGTGATAGCTTTTTCCTGTTCCGTGTGGAGTGACATAGTGGGCGTATGTACTCACGAAAAATACATAGAGCACTAGTCCTGGATACGTTATTACATCTGGAATACAAAACTTGCTTTTCCTATCGAGGTTTGCGCTCACGCACGGAAGGAAAGGTCAAGGTCAGGTGCGTCATAGATAAGCGGATATGAGCTTTGAGGTCGTGATGAATGCGTACCGGGCATCCGCCAAGGCCTGTGTAGCTGTCGAGCAGCAAAGTTTAGCGTCATACATCCCCCATTTCTAACCGACCATACGTTCTGTGTGTGCATGCCTACAAAGTGGAAGCAGGGCGAAGGTGGTCGAGCGTTCATTGCAGCGGGGCGTTGCAAAGAGTGCCCTGGTCGTCATTGGTACAGTGCTGGGTAGTTTGCATGGTCACTGCTCGAGATGGTGTCATGCGGCGTGCTATGGAATCTTGGACGGAGGTAATGTCCCTGAGGAATGGAGGTGTTGGGTATGTGGGGGAGGAATCATCCCAGACGAGGAGCGAGAGCGCGCAGTCACGATATAAAGGAAGAGGCTCGGAGCAATGAGGATAAGCAACACTAGCACCGGCTCTGCGACGGGAAGGACGGGCACCAATGCAGAGGTTTCGAGCCAAAGGCAAGGGCAAAGAAAAGGTGGAGGGAGGAAAGGAGGGCGCACAGGTGAATGGTGTGAATGGGGTAGAGCGGGATGCAGAGGCTGGGAAAGCAAGATGGGCACGATGTGGGTGCTGGCCGAATGCGGTTGTGAGGCTGGTGATATGTCGGGGTGCACGAAGGCGGAAGAAAAAGGGCAAGGGTGGCGATCGGGAAAGGTAAGCGACATCTGTAGAGTCGACGACCAGTGCGACGGAGGATATCGACGAACCGTCGCCTTCAACGGACGAGTCGGATTCACATTCTCACTTTCACTTTCCCCGATTCGGGTGCGGGGGCGGACCTGGGCGGACATGGATTCGAATACAGACGAAACAACATTGTCATTCGCAGAGTCTTCGCACTGCACGATCTACGCGCTGACGGAGAGATCGTGCTGGGGTGGGAATGAGACGATGGATATGTTACCTGCGTTGATGGAGTGCCCAGGGGTGCTTGGGTGCGTCTCTTGTGTTAGTCAAGCAGGTCTGATGGCTCACCTACCCACTGACCGCGTCCCATCGTCCCGATCTCAACCTTGATGACGCTATGGAGGGGCACGGCGATACCAGGATGTCCCACTCTGTGGGTCGCACAGAATGGTGTGGATACGGAGGCAGCAAGTGCTGCAGGAATGTAGGGGCACCAAGTCGTGCTGGTCCAGTTGGCAAGGCGAGCCGGAGGGAAACAGGCTAGGAAGCCGATGCTCGGGCAGGTGAGCATGAGGAACAAAAGAGGGGCGCATGAAATCTTGCAGGACGAAGGACACTGGACAGTTGGAATTTGGTCGGGGCTGAGCCTGTGAACTCTGCTCCACAACTGGCAGACCGGACTCTTCCGACCAGAGCGTGGATGCCTCAAGGCGGTGGAGTTAACTGCGGTTCGCTCTCCCTTTGCCCTCTCGACTTGCTAATTGTAAGACCAAACCATCCTCTCAACATATAACTTTGCCAGCGATGCCAAAGAAGAACCGCAAGACTGCAGACAGCCAATCCAGCCAACGCAGGGTATGCAAATCCCACACCACACGAGGGGGGACTCTGATGTCGTTCCAGCATTCTCCTTACCCGACTCCCTCCGCCTCTGGGGGGCCGAGTGTCTTGACTGGGCCCCAGCGCAGGCGACAGCAAGAGACTGAGGGACCATTACGTCCTTCCGAGCCATTTGTCGCTAACTCTGCCACTTCAGTAGGGCAAGAAGGGTCATCTGCTGTGTTCGAAGAGGTATGATGTTGTCTACGCATCCACGAGCTGGATCTGAAGTGTCTACATGCGGCGAACCACACAGTCCATGACGATCGACCTTGAAAACTTGAGCGCTGCCGTACTCAAACCTTGCACTTTCACCGGTCCTGGAGAAACCACGGGGGAAGGACGTGCTATTGCTACCCACGAGGTCCGTGCACATACAGCCATGCATTGCTGGCGCTTATCGATCCCACCAGGTGCCAGGCGATATCCAACCTGTTCCGACACTACTCGGCCACACACAGGACCCACATATGGACCCCATTCCTGGCCCAGCGGAGATTGCTGTTAATGCGCTCGGTCTCGTAGACACTGGATATCGCCAAACCCTTAGCACTTTCAGTACAGTCATCAATGGCATTATTGGAGTTTGTCATCCCAATGGCAGACGGTCAAGCTTGACTGATAATCACGCATAGATCCATCCATACGCTCAGATTGCCTTGAGTGCATTGAACAGGGCCTCCAAGGTATGCATTGATCACGCCCGATGTCCTCGATTAACGGGAATCTGGACAGCTGATGCTGTCGCATTCGAGTATCGACACATCTATCGGGGGGCTCGTCACTACAATCGAACGAACATACGAGCTCATCCTGGAAAACAGGTCTTCATCGAAGATCAATGCGACGAAAGACGTCCTAGTGGATATCGCCCAAGTCGTACAGGAATGCGCGCAGTTCATCACGAAGTACTCGGAAACCAAAACTTTCTGTACGCCACTTATTCCTGTAGTCTTCATGAAACTCATCTTTTTCATAGGGTCGTGGCTCGGGAAGAGTGTTCCCTCTGAGACAACGACCAAGGTCGTCAACTATACCCGGAAGTTAGAGAAGTTGATGCAAGAGCTTCAAGATCGACCCATTCCAGACATCCAATATGGGATCAAACAGATATACGCAGATCTTAGCTCGAACTGCTTGACCTGTGCGGACGGAGTCGGACTCAATGAGGCAAAGAAGTGCCTGGATGGCACGAGAATCGAGGTCTTGAATGAAATTGTTGACTGGATCAACAACACAGACGCCGCTACACCGCGCATATTCTGGCTCTACGGACAGGCCGGAAAGGGGAAATCGGCCGTAGCACACACAGTTGCTCGACATGCCCAGAACCTCGGCATGCTCGGATCGTGCTTCTGTTTCAGTCGCGTTAGACACCACGAACAACTCCATACGAAGCTCTTCCCGACCATCGCGCGTGACTTGGCTCATCGCGACATCCGTTTGCGACCCCTTCTGGTTGAGGTGACAACCAACAACCATTCATTGAGGGACTCGACAGACGTCGCAGCACAGTGGAACAAACTCATCCTCGAACCCCTTTCCCAATTGAACGGTTCCCTGACTGGAAATGTCGTGGTGGTCATTGATGCTTTGGATGAGAGTGGTGCAGACCACACGAGGGCGACTGTACTTGAGGTCCTTGCTACATATGGCGCGGAACTTCCAACAAACATCCGGATTCTCCTGACTTCTCGGCCACTCGTGGACATTGGGGAGACATTAAACACCGGTCCGCATATCTATGTCAGGTCGCTCGATGCTATTGATACAGAGTTGACCATGCGCGACATTTACCTCTATGTTTCTACCCGCCTGAAAACTCTTCGTGACACGTTCTCCGACGAAAATTTCCAACAGCTTGCTGTGAAATCAGGTGGAGTGTTCGAATGGGCACGTCTGGCATGCGACTTCATGTCCCCCCGAACCGGGGTGATCCCGAAGGAGCGTTTTCATGAAATCATGTCGCATGCTCCTGGCGATGGAAGGACTCTTCTCGACGAAATGTATATCACATTTTTGAAGGATCTTTTCCGAGGTTCCGATGATCGCCGGGACTTTCGTTCGGTCATGCGGCAGATCCTGTGGTTGAAGGAGCCGCTCCCTATCAGTGCATTGGACTTTATGCGTGACAGGTTCCCCCAGGAGGATGACCACTATCCTGTAGGATTCATCCTCACCTTCATGGCATCACTGCTTGCTGGTGTCAATGAACTATCTACTCCTGTCCACCCCCTTCATGCTTCTTTCTATGATTTTTTGCTCGATGAACAGCGAAGCAGAGAGTTCTTCATTCAGCAGGGTGATGCACATCATAATCTTGCTGTAGCCTCGCTTTCTGTCATGCAAACTGGCCTTCATTTCAACATCTGTAAACTGGAAAACTCATATATATGCAACTCTGAGGTGGCAGACTTGGAAAGGAGGGCCGAAGAAAACATTCCACCACATCTGTTATATTCATGTCAATTCTGGGCAACCCACCTTCGAGATACAGAATTTGATCCAGACCTGGCACAATTGGTGAGGGGGCTTGTCACTGGAGAACAGATGCTATTTTGGTTGGAGGCTCTTGGTGTATCAAAGTTGGTTAGGGAGGCCTGTGGGGCACTGA
>Ga0307518_10002051_pt1 | contig 14801 bp, 8 predicted proteins | sample 25_EM_MG_FD_203889 | JGI IMG/M metagenome (GOLD analysis project Ga0307518, IMG submission 203889) | Populus trichocarpa ectomycorrhiza microbial communities from riparian zone in the Pacific Northwest, United States - 25_EM | ecosystem: Host-associated > Plants > Roots > Unclassified | place...
TTAATGATCCCCCCCCCCCCCCCCCCCCGCAACAGTGACATCCTTTCGGTTTTTATAGGGCAGACATGGGATCACCTCCCATAAAATCCGTCTTCCCTCTTATCTTGTTGATCTCTTTTAAGAGAGAATGAGATTCTCTCAACATCTTGATCTTGTTCGGCATTTGGTGAAAATGGGACACCAACAGTCCTGCCAATGTTGGAGCATATTTGGTGGGAAGATTAGGTTGAATCTAAGTTGTTTTATTGGCTTCTCTAGCAACTTTCTCTGATTCAAAAGGAAGAAAAAATAAATAGTGGTTTCAGGTCCAGAATGCTCCCATTACTTATCGAAACCCAATTTCACCTCCAATTAAGTCAATTAAACCCATACAACCTCAATTCCTATTCATTTTCATAACTGAATCCTTATTAATTTTAACTAGAATTGACTTTTGAACTTTGATATTTATTCAATTAAACTCTTGAGTGCACTAATTAAATCAATCCAAAGTTCAATTACATCCCCAGACCTATTGAATTTTGGAAGAGCTTAAATGGTTTAAACAAAGGCTAAAATGAAAGAAAAATAAAGTTTTAGATGAGGAACCATATTCCGATTGCTCATTTAATACATGTTCTATGTATTATAACAAGGAAATCACATGATTCAATCAATTATATGCATTTTCCAAATGCTCCCATTACTTAACGAATCTCAATTTCACCGTTTACATAAGGTACATCCTTGCATTCATATCATAATACACAATAAATGTATCAAACACATTAAGTAGCATCTTTATTTCAAGGTTTTAAAAATTTTCCTTACCATTAAAAAAACACTTTTACACATTAACATCTTATCCCAACCCTTCTGATTCATGTTATATTGCCATATAACATTAATAGTCAGCACAAAAATCATTTAGTATGACGAACTATTTCTTTCCCTTTCCCTTAACATACTTTTTTTAGCGAAACTTTAACAATTGTTTTATAAGTTTCTTTCCAAATTTTTTCATTGAAAGTCCTAACCTAAAATCATCCATATCCTAAAAATTACAAGTCCTTCCCAAACTTGTGCATAATAGTCGGTCCTTTACATAACTACTTTCAATAGACTAGTAGTGTGGATGTATTTTGAATTTAGTTCATCATGTACACATTTGTATGGATGCATCGTATTTTGTGTAATTAAACTTAACGATATTATTAATAATGGAATTATAACATGTGTAATATAAATAGATAACTAAATGAAGTTAGAGCACAATCGAAGCATATCCATGATTGTCTATTATTTAAGTCAGAATGTATTTTTATTATTTCTATAATTGTTTTCAGTTTATAATTTTTAAGCACCAAATACTTTTACAATTTTTATGTAAAGTATTGTAAGAAATGGATTTGGAGAATTGATTTTGTTACCAGAGAATGGATGTTAATTAATCTTGTGTGGAACATTTTGATAATGGTCCAAGATAGTTGAACATGATTGTGATGTTAAATTGTTACGTGTTATGACATTATTGATAACGTGGTACGATCTAATTATAGAGAAAACTCAATTGAAATTTTAGTAGATTCATTAATAATGAATTCACATGACACATGAAATGAATGGGTTAGTAAATATATATAGGTGTATGTATTTACACACACACACACACACATATATATATATATATATTATGAAGGAAATCATAGAATTTGTATTTTAAAAATTTAAGGATGTTATAATATGAGTCTTGGTAAGACCTAATGTTTATTTGTTTTGCCTTTATGGTTTGTGTTTTTGGTTTCCCCTTTAATATTTTTTGTTTAAGCCTTTTTTAGTGGATAGGTCAACAAGTCTTCTTGTTCTAAAGACTGACGTAGACCTAACACATGATTTTTATTTCTAAAATAAGTTTAAAAATGCATAGATAAGTTTTAATAAAGTTGGTGATGTTTTAATTAAATTTGTTTTCAATGGTTAGGGCAACGAGTGTTTGATGAATTTTTGTCAAGTTATCATATACGTCTCCTAGTTTTATGGACTAACATGGACCTAACACAATGTTTTTTTACCTTAAAATGAGTTAAAAAATGCATCAACAAGTTTTCATCAAGTTTTTCTCAAATCAAGAATGTTTTGGTTAAACTTGGTTTTAATGGCTAGGTCGACAAGTGTCATAATCCAACTTTTTACCCCTATTTTTTTTTAAAAAAGAGAATTCTAAAAAATATTTATTTTCAATATCAGTCAATTTAAATCATTTAATTATTATTTTTGTTTTATTTATTTAATTTTAAGTGTAAAATTAAGCTATAAATAATAAATAATAATAAAATAAATGAAAATGAAAATGATATATAGATTAAAAATAGAAGAAAAAAAATAAATTTGATGATAAAATTAGACAAATAATTGAATTTAACAAGCCTAGGAGTAAGTGCAAGAAGAAAAGAATATATAAATAACTTTGGGTGTAATTGGAGGCTCAATTGAAAAATACTTATGGAAAAAAAAGGATTAAATTGGCTTTAACTAAAAGAAATGAAGAACCAATGACTAAATTTAAGAAGAAAGCCAAATTGGAGGTTTAATTCTAAGATATGAAATTGAAGAGAAAATTAAATTGGCTTTAACTAAAAAAAAATGAAGAACTAAGGACTAAATTTCAGAAGAAAGCCAAATTGAAGGTTTAATTCAATAAGGAATTAAATTGAAGAGAAAAAGTGAGGTTGAGGCAAAATTGGTCAACATTAAATAATGTTTTAAATCAAGTACTAAATTGGAAAAGAGGACAAATTTAGGGATTTAAGTAACTCATTTAGGGATTGGATTAAAAAATAAAAAAATAAAAACTCCAATTGAATGAAATATAAAAAAAGAGCCAGGGTTTGTAATGAAAATGTAGAAGTATTAAATGGTCCAATTAAATTTTTATCCTACATTGTTCATCTTCCTAGCTAAAATCATAGATAGTCAACCCCTAATTATCATCTAAAAAACTCAGCCAATTCAATCCCAAGATTATAGACATTTAATCTAAGAAATCTAGCAATTAATCCCTAATTGATTCTTAGCCAATCAATTCCTAATTTTCAACAATCAAGATTGAAACTCGATTTATTATTACAATTCAACGAAGAAGGTTAATGCAGAATAAAAAGGTTAATACTGAAAGAAGTAATTATTGTTGTTGATGTTAGTTGTAGTTGAATAATTTGTTTAACACTTGATCAATTCTATTATAGCACATGATGAAGTCTATTAAAAACAATTAAGATAGTTAGAAGAGTTAGTTGAAGCTGCTAGTTGGTAGGAAGGAAGACTACTTGTATATAAATAATAGATTATACAGTGCGTATTATTCAAGTAATGAAATAAGAGAAGTTTTACTCTTTCTCTTTTCTTCTCTATTCTTTATTTTTTTTCTCTCAAAATCTTTCTTCTTTTCATCTTGGTAAGGGAGATGTTTAGCAATTAGTATTAAAGTAAATCCAAGCTCATCAATCAACTAAATTTTGTTCAAAACTTAGAATAATGATGGAGAACAATAAATTAAAGGCTATGGAAAAGCATTGTAGGAAACTAGATGAACAAATGCAAAATATTTATTAGACACTCTAGGAATCCATAACTAATCATTAATAAAAGAGGCAAGAATCCATGGTACAAAGTAAGGAACGTTGGTTAGAGCAAAGCAAGAGAAACATGTAGATAATATGGCAGGTCAGAATCACCTGAAGATTGGATATAACCTAACACTACTAAGAGTTGATTTACCAAAAATTTTTTTCTGAGATAATTCCAGAGGTTGGATAAGGAAGTGTAAGAAGTTTTTCAAATGAGACTTTATTCCTATACAATAATAGGTGGAATTGACTTCATTGTATCTTGATGGAAAAATATTAATTTTGTATGAGAGGTATATGTGTTGAAGTGAGTTATTAGTTAACTATAAGGAATTTTCTAAGGCTATTTACAAAATATTTAGTAGTGGAGATGATATAGTTAAAGAATTCAGTAAGATGGTGCGAGAAAGAAGTGTGGAGGATTATATGAAGAAGTTTGAAGAATTAAAATCTTTAATGAATGTATTGACCTTTCATTACTCGAGTCTTATTATGTTTCCACTTTTATTAATGGATTGAAGGAGAATAACAAACCAATGTTAAATATTCTCAAACCAATGTCTTTGATGCTAGTCTTTGAACAAACAATGTGGTAGGAAGAGTCTAATAATGCCATGGCAAGAAAGAACAACATTGTGCAAGGAATCAATCCTCCTTCTAATACTTGAAAGCTAACATGTAATTTTCCAATCAAGTCCTTCAATCATTCAAAGAATGAAGCATCAAAATATCATTTAGATACCTTGTATGTACAAGGAAAAAAACTAGGGCATTGTTTTAAATATGGTGATAAATATATGTCTGGACATTAATGTAATGCTAAAGCATTACATATGATAGAAGGAATATATAATGAAAAGAAGGAATTTATGTAGGTGAAAAAGGGAATTGAAAATGATGAAACTAAGGTGAATGGAAAAATTAAAGCGTACAGTTTATCACTAAATTCCTTAGTTGATAGTATATTACAATTATAATTAGAGGAAGTTGTCAAGGGAAAGATCTTATTATTCGAATTGACAATGATAGTACTCATAGTTTCAATGATGAGTATGTTATTAAAGAAGTCAAAGTATTTATTGATAAAATTACTATATTAGCAGTTATAGTAGTAAATTGCAATGTCATGTTATGTGATGCTTAAAATCCTAGATTTACTTAATTTATGAAAGCTTATGGGTTTAAGAATGATATAAAAATGCTCAAATGAGGCATTTGTGATGAAGTTTTGAAAGTAGAATGGTTGAGAATATATATATTTGTAATTTCATTGAGATAAAATTATCTTTTAGAAAAAAAAAAGGATGATAGAGTTGAAAGGCATTGTAAATGAAGCATGATTGTAGATGATGATAATGGGGAACGTACAGAAGAGTCTAAAGAAAGTTGTGTTTGGATTTGTGGGATAATGTTTCTATTTAGAATTGACAAAAAAACCAAAAAAAAAAAAAAAGTGGAAGCTACACAAGTTAAAGCATTTTTGGAAGAATTTGCATTAATTTTTGAAAAACCAAAAAATCTTTCACCAGTTAGAAGATTTGATCATAAAATACCTTTGAAACTTAAAGCATAGCCTGTGAATATCAGGCTTCATAAAAGCTGTTTTGTACAAAAGGGAGAGATTGAGAAGATGGTTAAGAAGATGCTTATGAATGATAGAATTTAGTATATTTGTAGTCCTTTTATAACACTTATACTACTAGTAAAGAAAAAGAACAATTTTTGGAGATTCTATATGGATTATAAGTAGCTTAATATATTAACCATAAGAATAAGTTCTTAATTCCTTTGATTGATGATCTCTTAGATGAGTTGCATGGTTTTATGTTCTTTTCCAAGTTAGACTTAAGGTTTGGTTATCATTAGTGAAAAGAATGTGAAAAAAACTTCATTTAGATCTCATTAAGAGCATTACAAGTTCAATGTAATGCCATTTGGTTTGACTAATGGACCTGCTACCTTTCAAGCATTAATGAACAACAATTTAGAGCTATTTTTGAGGAAGTTTATTTTGATATTTTTTGATGATTTATATCAATCTACAGTTTACTGAATTATATGTTAATTGAAAACTTTAAATGCTAACCAATTGTATACAAATAAGTGCAAGTGTATATTTCGTGAACAATAGGTACAAATCCAAAAGATGATACAACTAGTAAGAAATTAGCGAGAACCACAATCATTGAAGAAGATTGGAGGGTTCCTTAAACTTGTAGGTTACTATAGGAATTTTATCAAAGGATTTGGTACCATTAGCAAACCATCAATAGATTTAATAGAAAAGAATAGCTTTGTTTGGAATGGAAAGACTCAAGAAGCTTTTGATAAATTTAAAAGTGCACTTTATGAAGCTCTGGGTTTAGCATTGTCCGAATTTAATAAGACATTCGTATTGGAGACAAATACATGTAATACTAAATTAAAGGCAATACCGAGTCAGAAAGGGAAGCCTTTATCTTTTTTTAGCGAGACATTGAGTCTTAGGCATACAAAACTATCTATTTATGAGAAGGAGTATTTGGAAATTTTGATGGCAATAGAAAAAAGGAGTCATTACTTGAAATAGAAGCTGTTAATTATTCAAAATGATCATAAAAGTTTTAAACATCTTTTGGATTAGAAAATTCATACACCAATCTAAAAGAAATGATTAACTAAGTTGTTGGGATTAAGATATCATATTTTATATAGGAAAAGAAAAGAAAATATAGTTGCAAACTCTCTTTCTAGAAGGAACAATAGTGAAGTAGTTGATAAAGAAGTTGTTAGTGTTAGAATGATAACTAAAATAATATCAGCATGGTATGATGAAATTCACGCACTTATATGCAATTATATGATGAAATTCACGCACTTATATGCACTTATATGATGAAATTCACTATCATGATTGTGTTTAACAAGAAGGAGATTTGAACTATATTCCTTACGCTTGTGTTTGAAATAATTCTTGAAGTCTTTACATAAAAGTGATAGCTTCTTAATCATTGTTATCACTAGGAAGCACTCACTCAACATTATTATTATTATTTTTTGCTTGAATCTCATGAAAGCTTAAATAGAGATTTTAGACCTAACTAATTATAAACTTAGAGACCATCATTTTGAAGTCTAGAAACTTGTGAACCATAAATTTCTTTATATCAACATCCTCAATCTTATACTTCTTATCCAAGGATTTCCACAATACTTTAGCACTCTTGATTGGATTATACATCTTATACAAAGTATTGTAAACCCATTAAGAATATATTTATTAAATATAAAGTTTGAATGCTTTCATTCATGCTTCTACCATAACAATAGTGGTCAAATCTCATTCTCCTTTATAAAAAAAACATTTGCCTTTTCTCCTATAGAAACTATACAAGGTTCAAAGTGATCAAGTAAAATAAAATCTTTTGCTACTATCTTTTAAAGTCTACACCACTTAAATTTTTAAGATTTTTCCTATACAAAGCATGTGAAAGAATTAGGTTAGCCAACAGGGAAACTAGGACAATGAGGGCTAGTAGGGTAACTAGTGCATTAGTATTATTAACACTAGTTTCAGTCATATGTTATCACAATAACATAATAAACTTTACACACACACACACACACACAAACTAAAGGTACACTAATAAAATTAAATAATCAAAACAAATCACACACACATTTTTATATATAAGTACATACCATAGTTATTAAACCTGGCTTGGGGGTTGACCCGGCCAAGGGGCCGGGTCTCAGGTTTCATGAGTCAACCCGGATCAACCTGGAAAAATTTTAAAAAAATTAAAGTTTTAATATTTCATATGAAAAAATCCATGTAAATATAGGTTATACATATTATAAACAATAAAGTTTAAAAGAATATTAATTTTTTTTATCCCATATTAAAAAGATATTATGTTAAGCTTTTAAGTTGAAGTATTTAAACAAAAAAAGTTTTTTTATCCCACATCGAAAAACATAACTTCTTTCTTGGAAACATAGAGTATATATACTAATAGGTTTCAAATCCCACATTGAAACAACATAACTTCTTTCATGGGAACATAGAGTATATATACGAAAGGGTTTCAAATCCCACATTGAGAAAATACTATGTTATCCTTTTAAGTTGAAGTATTTAAACCAAAAGGTTTTTTATTCCACATTGAAAAAACATGATTTTTTTCTTGGGAACATAGAGTATATATACTAATGGGTTTCAAATCCCACATTGAAAAAACATAATTTTTTTCATAGGAACATAGAGTATATATACGAAAGGGCTTCAAATCCCACATTGAAAAGATACTTGTTATCCTTTTAAGTTGACTATTTAAACCAAAAGGTTTTTTTTATCCCACATTGAAAAAACATGATTTTTTTCAAGGGAACATAGAGTATATATGCTAATGGGTTTCAAATCCTACATTGAAAAAACATAATTTTTTTCATGGAAACATACTAAAGGGCTTCAAATTCCACATTGAAAAGATACTATGTTATCCTTTTAAGTTAAAGTATTTAAATCAAAAGGTTTTTTTATCCCACATTGAAAAAATATAATTTTTTTATTGGAAACATAGAGTATATATAGTTATACACTAATGGGTTTCAAATCCCACATTTGAAAAAAAACAAATAGGGTCGACCCGCCGGGTCGCCCAGGTCATGGGTCGACCCGCCGGGTCGCCCGGGTTTGACCGGGCTATTGCCCCAACCGGTCTTTTAGTAAACCCGGATCGGTCCAGCCACCGGGTCGGCCGGGTCCCGGGTCGACCTGTCGGGCTGGGTTTAATAATATTGGTACATACACTATTAAATTTGGAAAAAATAGATTGCTTTCACTGAGATTGTAACCAAGCACTTTAATTAAGGAGAAATATATACATACATATATGTATGTATTAAACATAAGGTATCAAGAGCAGCAGTTGTGGTGCAATAGTAAAAATCTTCTAATTATGACCCATCTAAGTTTGATTCTCAGAAACTGCACAATCACTTATTTATTTATATCCAAAAGCACAAAATATATGCATATATGCATACAAATTGAAATCAAAAGCACAAAATAAGTTTGGCTTGTAAACCTTGGTTTCAATATTATTTAGGGAATTGTAAATTCAAATATATAATACTCATGCACAAAAAAAAAATGATTAAATTATTTTAATATTGTTGTTCTTTTATAATGATCTGTTTATACAAAACATAAAACATAAAAAGACATATAAATCAACATATAAAAGAAAATCAACTTATGAGTTTATTGACAAATTACCAACTTCAAAATTTAGATTGAGATAAAGATTAATTCTCATGTCTTAAAATAATTTATTTCATGTCCTTTGATATTTGTAATGTAATTGTAATATTACTACAAACTAATTTTATAAATGTTTATCTCTATAAGAAGGAACACAAAACATTTGATAGAAGAAAAAAAAGTAAAAGAGAAGAGTTTTAGACAAGAGTTACTATGAATATTTTTAAAATTTATTTGGAAAGCTCTTTTTATATAAACAATTCTAATAATTAATTCTAATATTTATTTATTTAAAAACAAACTATTTTTATTTAAGAGAAAATTAAAAAAAACACAATTTTATTTTAAATAGATTTTTAACGGACATAATTTTTCATTCACCATTATAAAAGATTATTGGTAATATTATGATGGAAATAACAAGAGATTATGATTATTTAAAATAATATTATCATAGCAGTATTTTTATATACAATGACATGAGTATTTTTTTTCTTAGAAGGCATAAATTGCTCTTTTTAGTATTTGTTTTTTTATTCAATGATAAATTCTTTTCCACATTAGATTGGTATATTTAAAAAATAATAATAATTTTTTTAATGTCAATCAAATAAAAAATAAATCTTCTTGATCTTTTCAAAATTTATTGCCTTTCATTGATTTGACGTCTCAAATCATTCTCCACAAACTGTTGCCTAGAATAGAATTGACCCAGTAAACGGTGTCTAATCATGGTCCAGTGTCATCCCAACTAAAAATAATCTCAATAGTCAAAATAAGTGATCCTCCCTATCTCCTAGCCTCCCTTAGACACTTGCCACACAAACCCTTTCCCATGGATAACTTCAATTCTCCAATCCACATGCACCACCCTCGGCCTCCTCAACACTGCTGCTCCCCCTTTTCCAATGACGGAGCAGGTCCCAACAGTCCCACATTCTGATGCAATCCCTAAAATTCATGACCCCGTTGCCACCTCGAACCAACCCTTTTTTGAGCCTGGCACATACGTGATCCAAATTCCTAGAGATCAAATTTATCGTGTTCCACCACCTGGAAACGCCTCGGTCGCTCAACGCCAAAGAAATCCCCATCAAAAGAAGCACAAGTCATGTTGTGGTTGCTCTTGCTTCTGGTGTTGTTTTATTGCCATTGCCAGTGGTATTGCAGTTGCTGTTACCATTGTAGGACTCTCTTTTATTTTACTCAAGCCTAAGGATCCCGAATTTCAAGTTCAACGCTTTGTCGTAAAAAACCCACAAGTTTCCAAGCATAAATACTCATATACAAACTATGACATCAGGCTGAATGTTCATAACTCAAATCGGAGATCAAGCATTTTGTATCAGCAAGGTGGTGCTGTTTCACTTTCATTTAGGCAACAAAATGTTGCAACCGGAAAGTTTCCAACTTTCCACCAAGGTCACAAAAATTCAACAGATATTGGAATAGTCCTTAAGGGGACTGGTGTTGGGTTACCTAAGGATGTACAAAATAGCCTGAGAAATAGAAAATCAAAAGTACCTGATTCGTTCTCTCTAAAAATGAATGTCCCAGTGAAAATGAAAACAAGTGGTTTCAAAACTGGGCGTGCAGAAATTGTAGTTACATGTGATTTCACGGTGCAATCATTGGCACAAGACACGCACATACTTTCTCAGGAATGTCAAACCAATCGCTAGTCAAAGCATCGGCAGTGGTCGATCCAGTTTGCAGGGATGGCGGTGGTGGAGGAGGAGATGCTTAGTGTTTGTGCGAAACTTGTCGATGCGAAAGATTTTTTATATAGGTAATTCATTTTGTTACAAATTTTATTGGATACATGTTTAATGTCTTAGATGGGAAAATTGCTGGCAACGTTTGTCGCTGAATATTCAGTTTTCCTATCCTAAAATTGTACCATAAGAAATAAAAAATGATATGGAGACATTCTTCCTCTATGTTCCTTACTCTTCTTATATTAAGATCACAACAACAGCTCCTTCTCTACGTATATTAACCTAACAGGCCATCACCAGAAATATGAATCCACCATCAAGCATGAGCATCTTCTAGTAGATCTAGCCCAGAAACAAACTAAAAAAAACAGACGCAGCTTTGAAATAGCAACGGAGTAGTTGTAACTTGTATGTTCTTTTCGAGGCCAGAACAAATAGTTTCATTGAAAAATATGAACCAGAGAGAAGCATTGGGCTAAGCTCCAGATGCAGACAAGTAAAGTTAAATTCAATCAGGATGACTATGTTTTCATCACAAAAGCCCAATAGCCAGAGTAGCCCACCCTCAAGAGCCTAACACTCTAGAAATGGACCCCACCAAGAAACGTCGAGAAGCCTTCCTGAAATGTGACAAATCTCAGACCACCATTTGAATCCATGAGATCGAGATGGTTAAAGGAGAAAGCGCCGCACCTGCTCTCAATGCGACCATATAGCCACGACAAAATAGGATCATGCTCTGAAGCAAGGGAGTTAATAAATGAACCTCAGCATCTACAGGCATGATTATTCCTTCTGATCCAACCATAATGGTTATTTCACTGTAGAGCCAATAATATATTCAATCATTACATGGACTATCGTGTGTACTTCTCATCTTTCTCTCTCTTTTTTCTTTTCAAATTAGCTTAATAAAAGTAAAAAACTGACAAAAATAACTTTTTTTTAAAAAAATTTTATTAAAATAATATATTTTTATCTTGTCATGTTTTAAAAACATAATATTTATTAAATGTTATTTTTAAATGCGAGAAGATCGTTGTCGTGCTTTAGAATAATAACATTTAATAAATATCACACTTTTGAAATGCAGCAAGATGAAAGTTCAATCATTTGACTCAATTTGTCGGCTTAGTAACCAGTCAGCTTGCCAATATTCACATAATAGTTTTTCTCTGTTTTTCAATGTCAATGATAGTCAGACTTGTAATAACGAGTGATTTTGAGAAGTTATGTGTGAATCGGCCAGAACTAAATGAGGATCTGCCTCAAATAGATTGTATGGATGGCATAGTAGAGGCATTTAAGAACCAGTGGGGCAAGTTTAGGCCAAAGAGAAGGTTTGGTTGTGCTAAACCAGAATAACAGAGCAAAAGGACCATTACTTTTGATTCGATCATTTGATTATGCTTAAAACTTTATAAGAGTTTTTGGAAGTTTTTTCCTATAGTAGCCACTATTTCGCTATGCGGACCGTCAAATATTTAGATATAAAAAATCTCGCCGAGGCCCCCTAGTTTTGATATTTTTGAGATTTTTCTTGTTATTTTTTAAACCGATCGATCAATTTCACTGACCATTATGAACCAGTCAAGCTATCGAGCTAGATGATAGAATACTTTTACCTTGTCATGTTTTAGAAACGTGACATTTACTAAATGTCACTATTTTAAATAGCGACAACTATCTTATTGAGCTTAGAAAAAATGACATTTAGTAAATGTAGCGCTTCAAACGCGCAACAAGATGAAAGTATGTTATTTCATCAATTTGTTTTCAAACACTACAAGATTTCACAGTTTTACCGACGGACACAATTAGTTGGTATGAGATTCAGACTTCGTCGGTAATTTTTTTACCAACTAAATCCCTGAAGGAAAGTGTCCATCGGCATGTCTTTTTTCGGTAATACCACATTCCGTCGCTAAGTCTGTCAGGAAAAAAAAATACCGATAATTTTACAGAAGGAAAATGCGCGCAAAAAAATTCCTGCTATAAATGTACCGACGGATTTATTCCGTCAGTGAAAGTGGCATTTCCAATAAATAGTTTTCAACTCTCTGTAAAATACTGACAGACTATATCTGTCGGTGATTGTGGCATTTTCAGTAAATATTTTTCAACTCTCTGTAAAATACCGACGGATACATTCCGTCTGTAAATTAGTCGGTGTGGTTTTTTAATTTTTTTTAAAATATTTAGAATAAATAATATAAAATTATATAAATTAATAGTAAAAAAACCAATTATGCAAATAAAATTTTATGAAACATAAAAAAAAAAAAGTTTAATAATATTTATTACAAATTGAATGTGTTTAAAAAAATATATTAAATTAGAGCAAAAGCAGAGCTGGAGGAGGAGGAGGAGGAGGAAGAAGCTGGTTGTTCCCGGGACCATACGACCAAAAAAGAGCCGCACATGTATCACTACTTTGTGATGTCATGTTCATGACCATTTGGCGAAGTTGTTCATAATTCGCCAAGAGTTGCTCGTATTTTTCTGTGACATGGCTGTGTGTTGCCAGGCCATGAACTCCTTAGATTGGGTGCTCGATAATGATTGGGAGCTCCCAACTATTGAGATACTACGGGCCGCCCATAAGTTCTCGGTCATAGTGTTGGAGAGCTTGTACACCCGATTTTTATCGGGCCCACCAAACGATCCTACCTCCATCCATAAATCCGGATCGAAATCCGAATGGGTCGAAGGATCATCCCCATATCTCTCCCTCAACCGACTATTATAGGTCTCCTGAAAATGAAAAAAGAAATCATCATATTTAATTCAAGAAAAATAATAACTTACGAAATAAAATAGTTGAACAAATAGACCACAAAGTGTTGAGCGTGATTGTTAACGAACTGTTGCACCCCCTTTTGGCGGTTTTCACTCCGTACGTGCGTCTCTATAAACAGCTCCATTGGGCTCAGCTCACATCCAAGAGACGTAGCTTGTAAGAAAAAAAATTAATTAAGTAAAAACAAATTGAAATAACAATATATTTCATTTAAATTATTTTTACCATCCGTTTCGCATGTGCAACAAATGAAACGAAGCCGCCGGTGTTCGTTGTCACCGAACCATGAATTTGCAGGTTATGGTTGCCAGCACCGGATTGTGAGCGTTGTGTGAATCGCTCAGATGTCACGTGCTTAATATATTGCGGCCATATATCTCCCCAGATGTATAGGGGTTTGAAATCCCTCTAAACCGCCACGTCGTTCTAGCCTTGGATGCCGTTATCTCTCGCGTTGTTTTGGCCTTTTTTTGTGCTTCATACCAAAAATCACGCAACCAACTTCCATGGTGTCAAATTAGATTTTAAAACATAATTTTTTTGTAAAAAATATCGTATTGTTTTTGGTGTCATACCTAGTTGCCGAATGATTTTCCCACACCCTCCTCACAACATTGTCAAGCGCTCTGTCCTAGTCGAATTTGTACTGTCTATAAAAAATTTATTTAAAATAAAAATAATAATTTATTTACAATTATAATAATAATTTGTTAAAAATAAGCTTGAAATTAGAAATTAACACCAACCTCAAATTTGTCAAACCATGCATCAATATAAGGTCTCCATTTAGGATGTCTGGAAACCTGACTCTATTGAAATAATGGAATCTCCATTGACGATTTAAACGCCGATGGTATTACTCGGGCGGCCTCAATGTTTGTGAACCTAAAAATAAATTAAATTAATGAAATATTGATTAGTTGTTCATAAATTATGTTACAATTAAAAAAAAACTGAAAACGAAACAAACTTACATTGAAAGGTCATCCTTCCAATGTGCCTCGTACTTGCGGGTGAATTGATTTCACTGTGAAGGCACACCTTCTCTGCACTGTGAATCCGCGCTGGAAGAGGCAGCATTGCGAGTCGGGGTAGGTGCCTTTTCTTGATCGGCACCTAAGGACATGTCATCCTCACTACTAGAAGAACTAGCTGCTACCATATGTAAACGACGAGCTGTTGATTTCGTTATATGCATCTACACAATTTTATACGAATAATTATATAATTAAATTCGATTGTTAAAAAAAAATTCGGCAGCACCTCCCATATACTGGAGACTACCTAAAGTTTTCAAACCTGCAAATATTGACAATAGCCACAACCAATTGACCCCATTCAAAAATCTTATATATAACCTAACATCTATACAAATAACAATTAAAATTAATGGAAATAATTAAACACATATCATGCAATAATAGAGTAAAATT
>Ga0307518_10002054_pt1 | contig 14795 bp, 14 predicted proteins | sample 25_EM_MG_FD_203889 | JGI IMG/M metagenome (GOLD analysis project Ga0307518, IMG submission 203889) | Populus trichocarpa ectomycorrhiza microbial communities from riparian zone in the Pacific Northwest, United States - 25_EM | ecosystem: Host-associated > Plants > Roots > Unclassified | place...
CCCGCCTCGTGCCCATCCAGGTTTCCCTAGTCTTCGCGCGTGCGGCGTCGGTACAGCTGGTCGACTGGGCCCGGCCGCGGCCGATGTTGCGAAAGCCACTTTCGCAACGTTGAAGGTTGCGAAAGTGGCTTTCGCAACCCCGGTCAAGGCCAGCCCCTTCTGATGCAGGTGTGGCGCGTGTGGGCGACATCGAGTCCGTGAAGGCCTCCTTGAGGGACGCTGGGTCCCTCAAGGAGGCCTTCACGGACCGCGCGGCCTAGTCTTCGCGGCTCTCGTCCGCCTGCGCCCGCTGGGACGCCTCGCGCATCTCGATGACGTCCGTCAGCCAGTCGCCGGTCTCGCGGGCGATGTCCCGGATCGCGCCGGTGATGATCGTCGCGATGTTGCCGATATGGGTGGCCGCGGACTCGGTGACCTCTTGGACCACGTCCTTGGTGCTTTCGAACTGACCGACCATGTCAGACACCTTAAGCCGCTCGGAGGGTCTTGTCGCTCCCCACGGTAGCGGGCGTGCGGGGCTCACCGTTCCACGGAAGGGCGAGTTTCACGATCTTCTTGGCCACCGAGAACAGCTGCTTGTGCAGGGGACCGGTGTTGTACGGCAGGCCGTACTTCTCGCAGATCGCCCGCACCTCGCCCGCGATCTCCGGGTAGCGGCGCGCCGGGATGTCCGGGAACAGGTGGTGCTCGATCTGGTGCGAGAGGTTCCCGGTCATGACGTGGAACAGCTTGCCGCCGGTGATGTTCGCCGAGCCGAGGATCTGCCGCAGGTACCACTGGCCGCGCGACTCGTTCTCGGTCTCCTCCTCGGTGAAGCTCTCGACGTCGGCGGGGAAGTGCCCGCAGAAGATGATCGAGAACGCCCACAGGTTGCGCGTCAGGTTCGCGGTGGCGTTGCCGAGGAACGTCAGCGGCGCGAGCGGACCGGTCAGCAGCGGGAAGAGCACGTAGTCCTTGCCGACCTGACGCCCCGCCTTCTTGAGCATCTTCAGGCCGACCTCCTTGTTGTCCGACCATTTGCGCTCGCCCTTGACGATGCGGTCGAACTCGAGGTCGTGCAGCATGACGCCCCACTGGAACATGAACGCCAGCGCCAAGGCGTACACCGGATTGCCCAGGTAGTACGGGTGCCACTTCTGCGCCGGGTCCATCCGCAGGACGCCGTAACCGATGTCGCGGTCCTTGTCGAGGATGTTGGTGTAGGTGTGGTGCATGTAGTTGTGCGAATGGCGCCAGTTCTCGGCGGGGGCGACGTTGTCCCACTCGAACTGCTGGGAGCTCAGCGCCGGGTCGCGCGTCCAGTCGTACTGGCCGTGCATGACGTTGTGGCCGATCTCCATGTTGTCGAGGATCTTCGCCACCGAGAGCGCGGCGACGCCGGCGACCCAGGCGGGCGGGAAGAATCCGGCGAACAGCAGCCCGCGGCCGGCGACCTCGAGCGCGCGCTGGGTCTTGATGACGTTGTGGATGTAGTCGACGTCCACCTGGCCGAGGTCGGCGACGATCCGCTGCCGGATCTCGTCCAGTTCGCGGCCGAAGTCCTCGACCTGCCGAGGGGTCAGCTTGTCCTGCAAGCCGGTCATGGCCTGCTCCTTTCTAAGCGTTGATCTCGACGTCCCCGACCGGGACGGAGATGCAGAGCTGGATCTCTTCGTTCTCTTCGCTGGAGGTCTCGCCGGTCTTGGCGTTGCGCACACAACCGGAGGTCTTGATCTGCGTGCAGGAGAAGCAGATGCCCATGCGGCAGCCGTGTTCCGGGCTCAGTCCCGCTTCTTCGGCCTGCTCCAGCAACGGTTTCCCGGAGTTGGCGAATTCGCGGCCGCTGCGCGCGAAGCGCACCTGCCCTTCGGCGCTTTCGGTGTCGAAGGTGAGCGCGGGCGGGGTGAACTCCTCGGTGTGCAGATGTGCACCGAGGCCGTCGGCCTCGAAAACCTCGCGGACCGAGTCCATCAGCGGCTTCGGGCCGCACAGGAAGGTTTCGGCGTCGGGGTACCACGGAGCGGCCTCCGCGAGGTGTTCCTTCGAGAAGAACCCGTGCAGATCGCCGCCGGTCTTGGCGTGGGTGAACGCGTGTACCACCCGCAGACCGGGCAGGCGGCGGGCGAGGTCGGCGAGTTCGGCGCGGTAGAGGGCGTCTTCGGCGCCGTTGGAGTAGTGCAGGAAGACGAGATCGCCCTCGTACTTCTCGTCGGCCAGCGTGCGCAGCATCGACAGGACGGGCGTGATCCCGCTTCCGCCGCTCAGCAGCAGGATGCGCCGCGGCCGCGGCGAAGGCAGGGTGAACTCTCCGTCCGCTGTGGACAGACCGAGCACCGAGCCGAGGGTGACCGTGCGGTTCAGGTGCCGTGAGACCAGGCCTTGGGGGTCGGCCTTGATGGTCAGTTCCAGTGTGCCGTCGTGCTCCGAACCGGCGGGTGAGTAGCAGCGGGTGCGGCGGACGCCGTCGATCTCGACGGTCACCCGGACGTATTGGCCCGCGAGGTGGCCGCGCCAGGCCCGGCTCGGCCGGATGGTCAGCGTGACCGTGTCGGGCGTCTGCCGCCGGACGCCGGTGACCAGGCCGCGGATCTCGCGGCGGACCAGCATCGGGTCGACGAGTTCGAGGTAGCGGTCCATGCCGTGGGGCGTGAGCAGGGCCTCGGCCAGCGAGGCCAGCCGCCTGGCCCTGCGCGGTACCAGTGCCGTCATCACTTCTCCCGAATTCAGTGAACGCTTGTACACTGAACAGTGAAGTGGCGATGGTCGCGCTTGTCAACGCGAGAGGAGGGCGATGTGACGTGGGTGATACCGCCGAGGCGATTACGCTGTCCGTCGTGACGACCGAGCCCGTTTCCCGGCAGGAACGCAAGCAGCGCACCCGGCAGGCACTGCTGGACGCGGCGCTCGACCTGGTCGCGGAACGCGGGTTCTCCGGGCTCAGCCTGCGCGAGGTCGCGAAACAGGCCGGGATCGTGCCGACGGCGTTCTACCGCCATTTCGCGTCGATGGACGAACTCGGCGTGGCGCTGGTCGAGGAGTCGATGCGCACCTTGCGCACGATGATCCGGTCCGCGCGCACCAAACCGGCCGCGTACAACGACATGATCAGGACGTCCGTGCGCATCCTCCGCGAACACGTGCGGGCGCACGAGGACCACTTCCATTTCCTGACCAGGGAGCGGTACGGCGGCACGGGTCCGGTCCGGCAGGCGATCGCGTTCGAACTCAAGCTCTTCGTCAGCGAACTCGCCGTCGACCTCGCGCGCTTCGACAATCTCCGTGAATGGAGCACCGAAGATCTGCACCTGCTCGCCGACCTGATCGTGACGACCATGCTCACGACGGTGCTGGAGCTGCTCGAAACACCTTCGCGTGACGACGAGATCGTGCGCACGGCCGAACGGCGGCTGCGGCTGATCTTCCTGGGCGTGCCGAACTGGCGCAGTGTTCCGTGATGCGGAAACCGTTGCCCTAGCGCGCATATGACGTCGCGCACCTGGATCGATGGCTGGATCGATCGTGATGAGTGATGTCACGGAAAGATGCCGTCCGGATACGTTCAGCCAGGAAAGTTGTCGGCCGGACGTGGTAAACAGTGCGGGTTCGTGTGGTCCTCTCCAGCGAGGAGGTCGCCTGTGGCGGCAGAGAACGAGCAGCTCACGGTCGGCGTGGTCCGGGAAACCGGACAAGGTGAACGTCGCATCGCGCTGGTACCGAAGCTCATCGAGCGCGTCTCAGGACGCGGACTGCGGGTGGTGGTCGAGCCCGGCGCGGGCGCCGGCGCGCTGCTCGCCGACGAGACCTTCGAGCAGGCGGGCGCGGTGATCGGCGATCCGTGGGATGCCGACATCGTGGTGAAGGTGGCGCCTCCGAGCGCGGCCGAAGTCGCGAAGCTCAAACAGGGCACCATCCTCATCGGCTTCCTGAATCCGAGGGGTGATCCCGACGGGATAGCGGCGCTCGAATCGGCGGGCGTCCGCGCCTTCGCCGTCGAGGCGATCCCGCGGATCTCCCGCGCGCAGGCGATGGACGCGTTGTCGTCACAGAGCAGTGTCGCGGGCTATCGCGCCGTCCTCCTGGCCGCGGAGAAGCTCACCCGTTTCTTCCCGATGCTCACCACCGCCGCCGGAACGGTGCCACCGGCCAAGGTGCTCGTGCTCGGCGCCGGTGTCGCGGGCCTGCAGGCCTTGGCGACGGCGAAACGGCTCGGCGCGCAGACCACCGGGTACGACGTCCGGCCCGAGGTCGGCGAGCAGGTGAAGTCGCTCGGCGCGAAATTCCTCGACCTCGGCATCGAGGCGGTCGGTGAAGGCGGGTACGCCCGCGAGCTGACCGACGAGGAAAAGGCCGAGCAGCAACGCAGGCTCACCGAGGCGATCACGAAGTTCGACGCCGTGATCACCACCGCGCTCGTCCCCGGCCGCCGGGCACCGGTCCTCGTCACCGCCGACGCGGTGAAGGGGATGCCCGCCGGCGGTGTCGTGGTCGACCTCGCCGGCGAGACCGGCGGGAACTGCGAACTGACGAAACCGGGCGAGGAGATCGTCGAACACGACGTCACCATCTGCTCGCCGCTCAACCTCGCCGCGGAGATGCCCGCGCATTCCAGCGAGCTCTACGCGCGCAACGTCACGGAGTTGCTCGAACTGCTTGTCGACAAGGAAGGCAAGCTCGCGCTCGACTTCTCCGACGAGATCGTCGCCGGGGCCTGCGTCGCCGGAAAAGAAGAAGGAGGCGAGTGATGCTCGTCGGCAGTTTGGCGATCCTCGTACTCGCCGGATTCGTGGGCTTCACGGTCATTTCCAAGGTGCCCAACACGCTGCACACCCCGCTCATGTCGGGGACCAACGCCATCCACGGCATCGTCCTGCTCGGCGGGCTGATCGTGCTGGGCCTCGGCGTGGACGGCGTGCTGAACAAGGTCCTGCTGGTGATCGCGATCGCCTTCGGCACGATCAACGTGGTCGGCGGCTTCCTCGTCACCGACCGGATGCTCTCGATGTTCAAGGCGAAGAAGCCGGAAGACGGTGGTGACAAGTGACGACCTTCATCGCCGTCCTCTACATCATTTCCTTCGCACTGTTCATCTACGGCCTCATGGGCCTGACCGGTCCGCGCACCGCGGTGCGCGGCAACTGGATCGCCGCCGTCGGCATGGGCATCGCGGTGATCGCGACGCTGCTGACGCCGGGCATGAGCAACTGGCTGCTCATCGCGCTCGGCGTGGCGATCGGTGTCGTCGTCGGCGTGCCGTCCGCGCGCAAGGTGAAGATGACCGCGATGCCGCAGATGGTGGCGCTGTTCAACGGCGTCGGCGGCGGGGCGGTCGCGCTCATCGCGTGGGTCGAGTTCCGCACCACCGATGGCTACGCGCACGAGCCGGCGTACGTCGCGATCGCGTCGTTGTTCGCGGCGATCGTCGGCTCGGTGTCCTTCTGGGGCTCGAACATCGCGTTCGGGAAACTGCAGGAACTCATCTCCGGCCGTCCGATCACCCTGGGCAAACTGCAGCAGCCGGTGAACGCGCTGGTGCTGATCGCCGCGATCGTGCTCGCGGTCGTCATCGCGAGCGGCGGCGACGCCGAACTGCTGATGATCGGCCTGCTGGTCGCGGCGGGCATCCTCGGCGTGGTGGTCGTGCTGCCGATCGGCGGCGCGGACATGCCGGTCGTCATCTCGTTGCTGAACGCGCTCACCGGATTGTCGGCCGCGGCCATGGGGCTCGCGCTCGACAACACCGCGCTGATCGTGGCGGGCATGATCGTCGGCGCCTCGGGTTCCATCCTGACGAACCTCATGGCGAAGGCGATGAACCGGTCGATCCCGGCCATCGTCGCCGGCGGGTTCGGCGGCGGCACGGCGGTCGCGAGCTCCGGATCCGGCGAGGTCCGGCCGGTCCGCAGCACCAGCGCGTCCGACACCGCGATCCAGATGGCGTACGCCAACAAGGTCGTGGTCGTGCCCGGCTACGGCATGGCCGTCGCGCAGGCACAGCACGTCGTCCGCGAGATGGCGAAACTGCTGGAGGCCAAGGGGATCACGGTCGCGTACGCCATCCACCCGGTGGCGGGCCGGATGCCGGGGCATATGAACGTGCTCCTCGCCGAGGCCGACGTCCCGTACGAGCAGCTCAAGGAAATGGACGAGATCAACTCCGAGTTCGCCCAGACCGACGTCGCGCTGGTGATCGGCGCGAACGACGTCACGAACCCGGCCGCGGAGACCGATCCGGGCTCGCCCATCTACGGGATGCCGATCCTCAAGGTGAACCACAGCCGGTCGGTGATCGTGCTCAAACGCGGGATGAGCTCGGGCTTCGCCGGCATCGACAACGAGCTCTTCTACGATGCGAAGACAAGCATGCTCTTCGGCGACGCCAAATCGTCGGTGGGCGAGATCGTGGAGGAACTCAAAGCACTGTGATCGGTCCCTCGGAAGTCGTCGCCTCGTTCGACGACCCGGCCGACAACCTCGCGTTCGACGAAGCCCTCCTGCGCGCCGCACCGGAGGCGCCGGTCCTGTGGATCTGGCGCAACACCGACTGTGTGGTCGTGGGGCGGGGGCAGAAGATCGAACGCGAGGTCAAGGCCGACGTCTGCGCGAGCGACGGCGTCCCGGTGCTGCGCCGGGCCAGCGGTGGCGGCACCGTGTTCCACGATCCCGGCAATCTCAACGTCACGCTCGTCCTGCCGGGACCGTCGCACAGACCGCTCGAAGCACTCGGGGAACTGATGACCGCGACGGTGGCCGAACTCGGGCTGCCGTCGCGGCTCGGTGATCGAGGGCTGTTCGTCGGTGACGCGAAGCTGTGCGGTTTCGCCGTCTTCCGGACGAGAACGGGCTTGCTCGCGCATTCCACCCTGCTCGTTTCGACCGCCGCCGAACGGGTCGGCCGGTACCTCACTTCGGCACCCGCGGATCCCCGTCCGCTCGACTCCCACCGGAGCCGGGTCGCGTCGCTCGCCGAGCACGGCCTGCGTAAAGGTGTTGCCGACGTCACGGCCGCCGTCCGCGTGGCGGCGGCCGCGCAACTGGGTGAACTCGCCACCCGGAAGCCCTCGGCCGAGGAGCGGGAGTGGCACCGCTCGCTCCAGCACACGCGGTACCACTACCCGGAATGGCATGCCGAAGGCGCTCAGCGTCCGGCCTCGTGAGTGGTAAGGACGGTTCTAACCGTCCTTACCACTCACGAGACTTGACACAAATGGCCCCCTTCGCGCGATTACGCGAAGGGGGCCTTTTGCTTTTGGCGGAATTACTTTTCGGTGGCCGAGAAAGTGACGGCGGGCACCTTACGGGCGGCGCGCGTGGTCTTCTTCGGCTCGGCGGCCTTCTTCGCCGGGGCCTTGGCCGCGGCCTTCGGCGCCGCCTTGGCGGCGGTCGTCTTCGCGGCCGCCGTCTTGGTGGCGGCCTTCGGAGCGGCCTTCGTGGCCGTCGTCTTGGCGGTGGCCTTCGCTGCCGTCTTGGCCGGGGTCTTCGCCGCGGCCGCGGCCTTCGCGCGGCCGGCCGGAGCCTTGGCCGCCGTGGTCTTCGCCGCCGCGCCACGAGTCGTCTTCGCCTTGGCCGCGGTGGCTTTCGCCGTGGTCTTGGCGGGCGCCTTCGCCTCCGCCTTGGGAGCGGCGGCCTTCTTGACGGCGGCGGGCTTGCGGCCGGCGACACCCTTCGCGGCGGGCTTGCGACCCGGCTTCGCGGCCGTCTTCGCCTCGGCCTTCGCCGCGGTGGCCGCGGTCTTCGGGGTCGACTTCGACACCCGCGCGCCCTTGGGACGCTGCACGACCCGCGGCCGCAGTTTGCGTCCGCCGATCCGGCGGCCGTTCTCCACATAAGCACGCAGGATTTCCCGGAGTGCGGTGGCGTTGTCGGCCGAAAGGTCGATGTCGTAAGCGATTCCGTCCAAACCGAAAGCGACCGTTTCCTCGGCCGCTTCGCCGGTCAGATCATCCAGCAAATGCACAGCAGTGTTCCTGGCCATGAAAAACCTCCCGCGCTCGATCGTTCTACTGCGTAACCGGCACGGTGAAACCTGAACCCGCGGCTGATGACTCACGCAGCGACACGAGGATAGCGGCAGGTTGCGCGAAGCTGCGCGGTGGTGTGCGCTGAATGCATGTCAGCACAGACTTTTGACGTGATCGTGATCGGAGGCGGCCCGGTCGGCGAGGTCGCCGCCGAACGGGCGGCACGCGGCGGCCTTCGGGTCGCGCTCGTCGAACACGAACGCTTCGGCGGCGAATGTTCTTACTGGGCCTGCATTCCGAGCAAGGCGCTGCTGCGGCCGGGCAACCTCCTCGCCGCCGCCAAACGGGTCCCCGGTGTCCCGGTGGGCGACGCGGTCGACCCGGCCGAGGTGTTCGCGCGCCGGGACTGGTTCACCGGCAAGGGAGACGACACCGGACAGGTCAAGTGGGCCGAAGGCGTCGGGATCGTCCCGATCCGCGGGCACGGCCGGATCACCGGTGAGCGGAAGGTCACGGTCGACGGGGGTGACGAGCTGACCGCGCGGCACGCCGTGATCGTCGCCACGGGCAGTGTCCCCCGGACGCCGTCGATCCCCGGGCTGGACACGATTTCGCCGTGGGGTTCGCGTGAGGCGACCTCGGCGGAAGCGGTCCCGCGCCGTCTCGGCGTACTGGGCGGCGGTGTCGTCGGTGTCGAAATGGCGCAGGCCTTCGCCACGCTCGGCGCCGAAGTCCACTTGATCATCTCGGGCGAACGTCCCTTGCCGAGGCTGCCGGAATTCGCGGGCGACGCCGTCCTCGCGGGGCTCCGCGAAGCCGGGGTGACCGTGCACACCGGCTCCGGTCTCGACTCCGTGTCCGCTGTGGACGGTGGTAAGGAACTGGCGCTGAAGGGCGGCGACCGGTTGGTCGTCGACGAGCTGCTCGTCGCCACCGGACGCCGTCCGGCGACCGACGGACTCGGCGTGGAGACGCTGGGGCTCGAAGCGGGCGCGCCGCTCACGACCGACGACAACGGCCGTGTGTCCGCTGTGGACGGTGACTGGCTGTTCGCCGTCGGGGACGTCACCGGCCGCGCGCCGCTGACCCATCAGGGCAAGTACGCGGCCAGGGCCGCGGGCGACTCGGTGGCCGCGCAGGCGGCGGGCAAGCCCGTCGACTCCGCCGCGTGGAGCGCGCACAGCGCCACGGCCGATCACCACGCCATCCCGCAGGTCGTGTTCACCGACCCGGAGGTCGCTTCGGTCGGGCTCGCGGGACCGGAGGAGGGCAAACCGCATCGCGTCGTCGACATCGACATCGCGGTGGCCGGTTCGTCACTGCACGCGGACGGTTACGCGGGCAAGGCGCGCATCGTCGTCGACACCGAACGCGACGTCCTCGTCGGCGCGACCTTCGTCGGGCAGGACGTGGCGGAGCTTCTGCATTCGGCGACCATCGCGATCGTCGGGGAGGTCCCGCTGTCGAGGCTGTGGCACGCGGTCCCGTCCTTCCCCACGATCAGCGAAGTGTGGTTGCGCCTGCTGGAGGCGTACGGACTCTAGTCGCTCACAGGCAGTTCGAGCGCGGCCTTCGCGCCGCGCACGAGGCCGGGATCGTCCGGAGTGGACGGTCCCGGCAGCCACACCACCTGGATCAACCGGACCGACTTCCCGTCCAGGCTGCTCTGGTAGGCGGCGCCTTCGAACACCGGCACTTCGCCCTGCCACTGATTGGTCTCGGTGGCGAGATCGAGGATGCCGCCACCGCCGGGGTTGTCGGCGATGGCCTTGAACGCGTTCGCCTGTTCCGTGTTCGGGAATTCCACGACGGCGATCGTCACCGCCGCGGCACGGCCGTCGATGGAACTGGCGAAGCTGGCGCGTTTCACCGTCGAACAACTCGTCTGCTGAAGGCTCGACTGGACGTCGCCGTACGCGTGGGACGCGCATTTCTGGTCCGCGGCCGACGCCCGCGACGTGAACTGGATGTTCTCCACCGCGCTGCTGCTCGGCGGCGGGGGACTGGTCGCCGGGGTCGGCGGCGGGGGCGTCTGGGTGGACGCGGTGTCGTCGCCGCCGGAAGCCACGCTGATGGCCGCGACCAGCAACACGATGAGCAAGCCGATCGCGGCGACCGGGAGCCATTTCACCGTCTTGGACTGCCGCGGCGACTTCGGGGCGGGCTCGGCGGGAGCGGCCGCCGCTGCCGCCGGCGGGGCCTCCCGGACCGGGGGAACGGGCTTCGCGGGGGCGGCCTGCTGGACGGGCGGAGCGGGCTTGGCGGGAGGCGGGGGAGGCACGGCCGGTTTCGCCGGTCTCTTCCCCTTCCCCGGATGCTGGACCGGGACCGTCGGCGCGATCGCGACGAGCGGGTTCTCGCGGATCACCGTCGGCTCGTCGTCGGAGAAGGCGCTGAAGCCCTCGCCGAGCAGCATCTCCTCGGGCATCGGCGGCGCGTCCGGGGCGAGCGCGGCGATCAGGTCCCGCGCCTGCTGGACCGAGCGGGGGCGGGGCGCGGTGGCCAGCGAGACCGTCGCGGCGAGCATCGTCGTCGCCGTCGGATAGAGGACGCGGACCGAACCGGCGAGATCCGCGGCGGGCTGGTCGACCTTCTCGACGTAGGGGCCGACGGCGATGATCGTGCCGATCGGCCCGGCGCCGGGGGCGACGTCCGCGATCTTGTGCGTGCACGCGGCGGACAGCGAGAGCGCGTCCGTGGCCGGGTTGATCGAGGTGTCGCCGTGGACCAGCGGCCAGCCGTCGGCCGTCCACGGCCCGCCGAGCGGGGCTTCGAGTTTCAGGGCCGGGTCCGGCAGGTCGACACCGATGACGATGAGGACGCCCTTCGGCATGACCACGACGGCTTCGACGGGCCGTCCCTCGACCGGGCTGGCGCCGATCAGGGCGACCCCGCCGACGACGTTGCTGCCCCGGCCGAGTGAAGCCAGCGCGGCGCGGACGTCCTCGGCCACCCGGGACGGCTGTTGAGCGAGGCGAACGAGTCGCACCGAACCCCTCCCCATCTCGTCGGTCTCGCTGCACAAACTAGCGCCTCCATACGGACTAACGGGGCGACACGTCCCAGGTAGGCGCCGTGATGTTGCTCCGAAAAGTTGTAATGCACGTGAGCACCGTCACCCGTCCGGGTGGTACTCGTTGGTAGGTGACAGTTCCTTGCCCCCTGTCACCAGGAGAAACGCAATGGCCGTATCCCGACCCTGGCGTCGACGCGCCGCACTCGTCGTCGCCCTGCTCGCCGTCCCGGCCGCGGGGATGGTCCCCGCGCAGGCCGCGGGACCGCTCGCACCCGTCGCCCCCGGACTCACCCGCCTGCTCTCGGCCGTCACCGGTACCGCGGGGGTGACCGCGCTCGTGCACGCCGACGACGTCGCCACCGCCGAACGCGCCGCCCGCTCGGCCGGGCTCACGAAGATCACCTCGTTTCCGAAGATCGGCGTCGTCGCCGTCCGGGGTACCGCCGACCAGGTGCGCGCGGTGCGCAAGGCCGCCGGGGTCACCTACGTCGAAGGCAACGAGAAGCTCAAGGCGCACGGCAGCGCCGGCACCACGGCGACGCGGAGCCTGCAGACGCAGACACAGCTCAAGGACGCCGCTGGCGCTCCCGTGGACGGCAAGGGCGTGTCCGTCGCGATCATCGACACCGGGGTCGACCCGACGCATCCGGCGTTCAAGGGCGCCGACGGCAAGACGCGGGTCGTACGCAACCTCAAGAGCCTCTGCCTCGACGGCACGGCGACGAACTGCATCGTCGACGTCCCGACCTCCGTCGACACCGACACCCTCTCCCTGGGCGGCCACGGCACGCACGTCACCGGCATCGCCGCCGGCAACCGGCTGACGCTGACCGACGGCACCAAGGTCGGCGGCTCGGCGCCGGGCTCGAAGATCGTCTCGGTCTCGACCGGGGCCGCGCTGCTCGTCCTTGGCACGGACGCGGCGCTGAACTGGGTGCTGGAGAACCACAAGGCGCCGTGCGGCGCGGGTGTCTCCGCGTCGGTGTGCCCGCCGATCAAGGTGACCAACAACTCCTACGGTCCCAGCGGCGGCGGCGCCTTCGACCCGAACTCGGCGACGGTGAAGCTGCAGCGCGCGCTCGCCGCGGAAGGCGTCGTCACGGTGTGGGCGAACGGGAACGACGGCGGCGACGGTTCGGCGAACCTCTCCAACCCGCCGGGGCAGGACCAGACGCCGGGCGTGCTTTCGGTGGCGTCGTTCAACGACCAGGGGACCGAAACCCGTGACGGCACGGTCTCCGACTTCTCCTCGCGCGGTCTCAAGAGCAGCCAGTCGAGCTGGCCCGACGTTTCCGCGCCGGGGGAGAACATCCTGTCGTCGTGCCGTCCCACGCAGCCGATCTGCACGCAGGGCCTGCAGCCCAAGAACGGCCCGGGGCTCCTGGATCTCGGCACCTACAACGTGATCAGCGGGACCTCGATGGCGGCGCCGCAGATCACCGGGATCGTCGCGCAGCTGTTCCAGGTCGCGCCGAACGCGAGCCCCGGTGACATCGAGGCCGCGATCAAGGGCACGGCGTACAAGTTCGCCGACGGCTCGCCGTACGTGGCGGCCGGGCCGTACACGTCGAGCTTCGACAAGGGCACCGGTCTGGTGGACACCTTCGCCGCGGCGAAGTCCCTCGGCGCCCAGGGCTGAGCCGTCCCAAGTCCGTGAAGGCCTCCTTGAGGGACCCAGAGTCCCTCAAGGAGGCCTTCACGGACAGCGGCAGAATTGCCGTCCCAGGGTTAACCCGCGTCCCAATCAGGTGCGACTTGTGGTGTTCATGTGGCCAAACAGCACAGTTGGGGTGCACAATGTGCTCACGCGTACCGGGAGGCGGCACGAGCCACCTGACCAGCGCAGCTCGCGAGGTCGTAGGGGAAGACGCCCCTCGTCGAGTAGCGGAGGTCAGCAGTGAGCACCCGTGGCAACACCCGTGGCGTGGTGTACGTCCACTCGTCGCCGTCTGCGGTGTGTCCGCACGTCGAGTGGGCCATTTCGGGCACCCTGGGTGCCCGAGTCGAGTTGAAGTGGACGGCGCAGCCCGCCAGTCCAGGACAGCTCCGCGCCGAATGTGGTTGGCGTGCGCCTTCGGGCACCGGCGGAAAGCTGGCGTCCGCGCTCAAGGCGTGGCCGATGATCCGGTTCGAAGTCACCGAAGAGCCCAGTGCGGGGGTCGACGGGGAGAGGTTCTGTTTCGCTCCGGGCCTCGGCCTGTGGCACGGCAGGACCAGTGCCAACGGCGACATCGTCGTGGGCGAGGACCAGTTGCGCGCCTTGGTGAGCAAGGTCCGCTCCGGCGAATCGCTGGCGCACAAGCTCGACGAGCTCCTCGCCGCCAATTGGGACGAAGCGCTCGAACCGTACCGGCACGCCGGTGACGGCGCACCGGTCACCTGGCTGCACCAAGTCGGGTAGACGCCGGTGAAGACGGAAGAGGCGGGCGGCTAACCTTTCAGGGTGACCGCCCAGCCTCGCCCCCTCTCTCGCCAGCGGTGGCTGATCCCCGTCCTCGTGGTCGTGATCTCCTTGACCGTCGGCGTCGGGCTGCTGGCACGCGATCTCTACAAGCGCCCGGAGGCCGAGCCCACCCAGCCGGTCGTCAGCGAGTCGCCGACGTCGGTCGCCCCGGAGCAACAGCCCGGTTCGCCCGTCGTCGAAGTGACCCCCGACGTCTTCGCGCATCCGCAGTACCAGAGCGTCCGCCAGGTGCTGCAGGGGTATTTCGACTCCATCAACGAACGTGACTATCCGAAGTGGACTTCGGTGGTCAGCCGTGAGCGGGCCAAGACCAAGACCTCGGCGGAGTGGAAGAAGGACTTCCAGTCCACTCGGGACGGCAGCATTCTCGTCTATCGCATCGAGCCGGGCGCGCCGAATTCGCTCCGGGTGCTCGTCGCCTTCACCAGCACCCAGGACGTCGAGGACGCGCCGGTGTACCTGCCAGAGGGATGCATCCGGTGGCGGCTGGTGCTGCCGCTGCGGCTGGAGAGCGGGTCCTGGCGGGTCGACACGACCGACGGCGGCACCAACCCCGAACACGAAAGATGCTGAAGTAAGGGGTGACATGGTCCCCGAGGCTGACGCGGGAGCGGGCCGTGCGGAATAGAGTCGCGGGCATGGCAATTGATCAGCCGGCCCTGCTGACCGACGCCTCGAGGGGGCTCACCAGCGAAGAGGTCGCCCAGCGGGTGGCCGCGGGCCAGACCAACACGGTCTCGACGAAGACCAGCCGGACCACCGGCGAGATCATCCGCGCGAACGTCTTCACCCGGATCAACGCGATCTACGGTGTGCTGTTCGCGCTCATCCTGTCGACGGGGTATTTCATCGACGGGCTGTTCGGCGGACTGATCATCGTCAACAGCGCGGTCGGCATCATCCAGGAGCTCCGCGCGAAACGGACCCTGGAACGGCTCGCGATCGTCGGACAGGCGAAGCCGACCGTCCGCCGTGACGGCCAGAGCGCCGAGATCGCCCCGGAAGACGTCGTACTCGGTGACCTCGTCGAACTGGGGCCCGGCGACAAGATCGTCGTCGACGGTCCCGCGCTGACGGCCGACGCGCTGGAGGTCGACGAGTCGCTGCTGACCGGCGAATCCGATCCGGTGGTCAAGCAGCCCGGTGACAAGGTGCTCTCCGGCAGCTTCGTCGTCGCGGGCAGCGGCACCTACCGCGCGGACATCATCGGCGACGAGTCCTACGCGGCGAAACTGGCCGCGGAGGCCAGCAAGTTCACCCTGGTGAAGTCGGAGCTGCGCCAAGGCATCGACAAGATCCTCAAGTTCATCACGTACCTGCTCATCCCGGCGGGCGCGCTGACCATCTACAACCAGCTCGCGGGCGACCAGGCGTGGCC
>Ga0307518_10002055_pt1 | contig 14791 bp, 22 predicted proteins | sample 25_EM_MG_FD_203889 | JGI IMG/M metagenome (GOLD analysis project Ga0307518, IMG submission 203889) | Populus trichocarpa ectomycorrhiza microbial communities from riparian zone in the Pacific Northwest, United States - 25_EM | ecosystem: Host-associated > Plants > Roots > Unclassified | place...
ACCTATGTAGCTGAACCCTTAAGCACTGGAAGTACATGAGATAATATATGTACATACCGCGAGAGGAGGTTGTCCTTTATCTTTTTGCACTGCAGTGCCGCCAGGGTCAGCTCCGACAGTGGAGGCTGGAGGAGAGGTGTCCACCGGGATTTCAGGAACAACTGGAGCGGGCTAGTTGTGTATCGTTGCGCGCAAACAGTTCAGATCAGACCAGCACATGCGGATAAGCTGAACCTACTTGATCAGATGAAGCAGACAACCCCTTTCCCTGGAATGGACCGAAAGCAGGACTTGTTACGAGAGGACCATGGGCAGACTGCACAGGCGTCGCCTCTGCTTCGTCTGAAACGAGTTCATTCGGCTCATCTTGCTGTGGTGCTCCCTGTTCGTCAAACTGGTAGAGATTGCATTTACGACACCGACATACCTTGGAAAAAACGTTTCGGAAGTGGTGGCGAAGTCGTTTGAGCGTTGTCTTTCCTTTGGTAGTCAAGGTTGAGTCCGCATCAGTGGGGGTAGAGGCGCGAGGAAGCTGCTGGGACGAAATCAGATCAAGCCGTGCTTGGTATCGTAATAGGTTGTCAAGTTTACATACCGCGCCTCCGCCGGACGGTTTCGATGCACTCTTGTGGTTTTTCTTAGCCATTGGTCAGAGATGGATTACAATTCTGGATCTTCTGGTAGGCGGTTAGCTGGTAGAGGTAGGTGTTTGTGGAAGCGAACGAAATGCCTCGTTGCAAGCACTGCCGCTGATCCACATGTCACATACCCCCAAGCAGGGGGTTTGGCAACCAATGTGGTCTGTGGTATCCGTGATGGATCTGATCTTCGCCCTGGCACGTCCGTGTTGGACATCTCCATCGCGTGCAAGGTTTCTTTACTCCTATTCCCTCCGCTCCGCCTCAAAGATCACGGTCATTCTCTTATGCCACCTCGCTGAGGCGCAAACTCGAGGATGAGGGGTTCAGAGCTGAGTCCGCACATCATCCCTGACCTTCATTGGGCCTCTTCCTTCCTAGCACGGCGTCTCAGTTTGCGTGCTTTCCACTAGACAGTCCCCCTTTCATTTTGTCTTGATGTCTAATGTGATCTGCTCTCTTTATCCTTGTCAACCGTTCACAATGCTGACGCTTCACTTCCGTTCTTGAGGTTGCACTAGATGTCGTCAACGTTGACTTCCAGATCATCCAAACTCGCCTTCCCTCCTCAACCCAGCTCAATTCCGCACTCGACTCGACCTCCAAGCTGGAAGTTGACGCCCCATTCTGGGGAACAAGCAGGAAGACTCTTCACCCAGCGCTCATCGCCACCATCCTTGCACGGAGCCGACTTCTCTCAGCATCCTCTTTTAGTGGCAAGCAGGCAGCGCAATAACGGCCACGGTCTTCTCGCCAAGGCATTGATTGACCAATGTAGCGAACTCGCGTCCATGAAAATTCACTGCATCCCACAAGTGGGTCACACGGCCCTCTTGGTCGAACCTTTGCAATGCCATGAGTATCCCATCTTGTTTCCGCTGATGCCTGGCCGATTTCTCTGATCCTCTTACGTTTTTTGGAGAAACTTCGCCACAGAAACAGGTACACCCCCATCGAATTCAAGGTCGTGACTGAATTGTAATTACCTGGTGTAGGGTTCCATCGCCTTCTGGCTGGGCAGCGGAATTCGAGACCTACTACGCACCTCCAAGTCTGGCCCATCCCATCAGACGCCTAAATGATGCGCTTGTATAGACATACATTGCATATCAACCGCACGTCTGTCGTAGCTGACATCAAGAGCCCATATCCGTGGTAAAATGATGCTTGTTTGGTGTCTGGCGTGTCTGGCGGACGCGCTTGCCGTCTTTTATTACCCCGTAAACCTATACTGTAAGTTCTGTACAGACCACGTATGCTGGAGATGTTAATTATCTCCAATACCGCCGCGCCCATTGTGGCGCCTAGCGATGACGACGTGCGAGCATCGACTTCTATACGGCACATCAAGGCCCTGCCCGGTCTTTGACGGGCAAACAGTTAGAGGTGCACCGTTTGGTCACTGTTTTAGTGGGGAATGGTATCCACTGACATGACGATCTCCCCTGTCAGTTCTTGGTTAGCTTTAGTTTCGCTGCTGCCGTTTTGTTCACAAAATGACGTTATATATCACTAGGGGATACTACAACGCGTCCCATGTATTGGCACGAATATCTAGGGGGATTACTCGCCAGCTGTAGCCACAGACGGATGCAGTGGGTATACCCCTGGAATCGGCGATAAAATATACCTGAGAGCTTGTTCACTAACTAAACGTGCCTGCAGACTTGACCGCAAACTGGGACTTGTCTCCGTCGTCTGCACAGTGCGTGTTTGCGGAGATCAGGGCGTGATCCAGACCTAAGGAGGTGGTCCCGCAAATTCGGTCCTCGGTCACCGAGGCAGGCGATCAGACAGTAATAAATCATACTCACCCACGACATGTTACTTCGTCCTCCCATCAACGGATCCAAGAACACGACGCCTGTCACGACCGCGGGCGATAAGGTACTCTTTTTCACACTTGATAGAGTGAACGGGCTGCTAGTACTCCTCTTCGTATCAGCGAAAACAACCATGAGTTTGGACGTTCCCATTTCACGTACCTAGGTGCACTGCTGACACGGTCAGCTGTTTCATACGTACGGGACAAATCTTAGTTGTACGGACGTCAACTTGAATCAGACTTCCCCTGGTTCTGCGATAGCTTTGTAGTGCAAATTCTCACCCGCAAGAGCGAGAAATGGCCCGCATCATTTGCTCTAAGGAAAAGAGGTCTTGATATGTTGGCTACTCCTCCTGTTGGAATTACGTAGCACAGGATCAGAAAAAGACTATGATTGTGTTTACCTATACCCATACAAGAATGTTTCACTCACCTTCGATTGCAAAAACTGTTCCCCAAGACCACAGAGACGTGAGCAGCCGGGAGCGGGGCGTAAACTTAATTGTCGCGGATCACGCCTATTTACTGTTGTCTCAGCTCCCAGCACACCAGGTTAGTACGTTTGAGTGCCCAAAGTTACACGGCAGCTTTCGATATCTCGCCACTTTGGTGATGGGCTGGAACAAATTCAGTCAATGACTCGAGACGTATCTACTGACTTGCCTGGGTGATATGGATCCTTATACCCGTTGTATTCCCAGTATCCACTTGAGAATGCAGTGTGGGCGGGTCTCAGGTATAACGGCGAGGAGATATGTGAGTATGCTCGGAAAGACTTGACGTGCAATCGCGATGTTCGAACAGATGGGATTGATGCACCTGTCCTGTTGACTGTGTAGCGCGCGTATTACTACAGGAGCTTTCCGATTTTCCAAGATGAGGACTTTGCGTTCGATCTACCAAGGTGTACATACAACCAAGTAAGACTCCCTTAGTAGCCGTCTTGCAAGGCTAATCAACGCATTGCAATCGTCCACTGGGTAGATAGGGGTGCTGTGTCAGTGCACACAAGTACCTATGCAGCGCGAAGAACACTCACTCGGCTTTTTGATGGCCTCATTTACAATCACCAAATGCTTGTACCCCCGCAATCCACCCCACCTCGAGCCCCTTTCCTTTCTTCCTCCCCACATACTCAAGGAAACGCGCCAACAAGCTCATCGCAGAGATCATGCGTTGCTTTTGATGCTTTGGGTGACGTGGTGATGAGTACTTTGTGTGGCGTATGTGGACCGTCGAAGTAGGTAGCAAAGGGGGTCGGACGCAAGGTCAGCGTTCAGTTCTTCGTTGAGCCAGTACTTGTTGTTATTGTGGAGGTCGACGTATGCTTGTGTGATACCGTCCAGTGCTGGCCCGTCTCTTCTCTGCCATCACAGGAGATGGAAAATGGACGTAACGTCGTGAAAAGCCGTGGCCCTCTGACAGTCGCTTCCTTGCGTCGCACGAGGCGGGCGAGCACTCCATCTGCCTGTCAACAAACTACACAATGTAGTGGTCAACCACACACGCCAAGCTCTACCTTGACATCATCGTCGGCGATGTCAAACCCAACATTGAGCGTGACGGAAACCACATACCTGAGTTGGCAAGCAAAGCCAGTGAGCTGAACCGGAGGCTGGAGGATGCAGTACCAACGCGAGCGGGGGTGTTCAGGGATTTGATCAAGAGGACGAATGGGAGGGCTGTTTGGTATAGAGATCACAGTTGGTTCTCCTTCTAGAGGAACGACTATCTTCGTCTACGAAGAGAGTCTGACTTAGTGCCAGAAAACAGCAGGTGGCAGTGCGCGGGAATGCCATGTAGGGAAGGCTGCGCCGTGCCCGGGAAGGCAAATGACGTCACCGGTCTCTCTGGTGTCACTGCCGTCACCCTGTCACCCCCACAGACTCCGCGACGGTTGGGATGCCGTGTGCTGGTGCCAGCTGCTTACTCGAGTCGATATACCGTACGTGGACAGGGTGTGTCACAGGAGGCAGACGGGATCGATATTATTTGGTCGTACTAAACGGTAGTAGTAGGCGTAGTAATAATACTATGGAGTCCCCACTACCGGGAAAATGAGGTGAAGTGCGAAGGAGGGCGAAACGAAAGGTGAGAGTGACACGAAAAAGAGGAAAGATGGTGCGCGCGCCGTGAATGAATGTGCAGAGAAGCGTAAGAAGTGTAAAATTAAAAAGAAATAAAATAAAATGACAAACGAGATGGCACGTGCCCGACCTACTCGGTGCTAGCTGCTGGGGACTCATTCACGAGGAAGCGGTGGCGCTCCCCACCGTTGGAATGGCGTTGCCGAGTCTTCTGGATCGTCTTGAACAGGTCCGTGTGCCCTCGAGCGATAGCGCTTCCGTATGCCCGGTACCAGTCTTCCTCGTTCGCTTCGAACCTAGATAGAGCGTGGGTGAATGAAAGAATGAGTGAACGAGAAGATGAGCGGGGGAAAGAGGGATGTACACCTCGAGAAATTCCTTGGCAATGAGGGATCGCTGGTAGTACAGGGTGTTGAAATGCCGCCTGCGTCGCCTGTTGTAGTAATGGTGGGGCCAATCTTTCAGAGGGATAAAGAGCTGCAGCCTGGGCTCCCCCTCCGTCCAGTGCCGCACGATGTCCCTCCAAGTCTCCGATCGCGGTGTCATCTTCCCATTTTCACGCTTCATTGGGAGGTGTGGGATCGCAAGCCCCATTGGCGGACCAGCTGGGGTCCTCTGGGCACCTACGAGTGAAGGGACTGGCGCAGAGAGGGTGGGGTTCGAATGCATTGCTGGCACTGGACTCGGGATCATAGTATTGCCGGCAGAAGGCGACGGCGACAGTTCGGAAGCCCACGCACCTTGTACAGGGCGTGGTGGCTGGGTGCCGGTACGGAATTGGACAGGGTGCAAGTGGACAGTGAGTGGTCGTGACGGCACAACCATTGCAGGCCGGTGGGTAGTCCGGCTGGACGGATGATGACGGGCTGGCGAACGGAAATAGTCAGTGGTTGCTCGGTGCGGTGCGAGCAGTATGAGCTCACCGTTCGCGTCCCAAGGGGACACCAGAGTCCTCAGACTGGGTGCGAGTACCTCCCTGACCAAGTTGGTCACATCATCGAGCTTTCGGCACATATCCTCCGCCAATGCATTTTGCGATGTCTTCATGTTCACTACTTCTTTGTGGAGCGCCGCCATGTCCGCTGTCAGTGCTGTGTGTGCCATGCTAACTGCCTCCATAGAGGCTGGGCGGATGAGGGCCGCTTCGCCAGCAAATGAGGCCCCGGCTTCTCGCGATTTCGGCACCAGGGCATCGCTGAAGTCCTCCTCATAAGTGTGAAGCTCATCGAGGAGATACCTCATCAGGGTGTCGTTCTGTGTGGGGGGAAGCGAAGGAAAAAACAAACAAGGTCAGCAGTTTGGCATGGATGTACCCAGATAGGAAGGCAGACCAGCATATCACTGATCAGCGCTTCAGAGCTAACACTCACCTGTTCACCCTCTGCCCATCCACCCCAGAATCGCACACAGTGGAGGGACCATCGCTCGCCCAACGGGGCACTCATAAACCGATACTGCGCACCACCGTGTCGGAAGCAGTGTGTCGAGAACTTACCTGGTATGTCAGCACCTGCCAGTGCTCCATCAAGTAACTTCTGCACTTTGTCGTGCGCAAGCGGCACCCCTGGCTGGAGCACCCCATTTGGTCCCACCATGGGAAACAGGTATTCCTCCTCTGTCATCATGCGGCCAAGATGGGCGTACCTCACCCAGTTCGTCCAGAAAAGGATCCAGAAGAACAGATCGCATGCCCTGCCCAAATCTGGGCGCGGATATATTTTGTAGCGGTTACCTGGTGAGTGCGGCGAAGTCACGCCATTGGGACATGACAGCTAATTAAAGGGGATGCGACTCACTGCGCAGGTCGATCTCCCTTGCGCCCTTGTCACTTTTCCTTTGCCATCCCTTCCAATTCCTCAGGTGGATCTCAAAGTAAACCCAGAGATCATTGATGGTGAGCGATCCTTCTTCACCTCGCAGGTACTTCAGGAAGACGCCATTTACAGCGTTTATGTCATCTGTTGTAATGTCCCTGCACTTTAGCTTCATGAGCTCGAAATTCCTAGTAAGTAGGTGCCATATGTCAGCAGAGCGTCACTGAGTCATTTGCAGACATGAAACTGACCTCGTCCAGACCGTGAATGCGACAGCGCTGAAGGTCAGGTACTCAACACGCTCCGAGATCGACGATTTCATGCAGTTGTCCAAGGTTGGTGACCCCGATCCGGCCATCGCAGAACGAAGATAATGGAACGCGGCGTCAAGCGGGTACTTGGACACGGACCAGGTGAGGATACGGTCCATGTACTCTTTCTTCATCGCTCCCGAGTGCATGCGCTGATTTCCTTGCCCATTTATTTTGTGCCTGATCGACGCTACCGTGTCGCTGACGTCGGGAGAAAGGACCGGGTTGCCCACCCATTGGCGACGCACCTCGGAATAGTGCCAGTCGCCGCGGAATGTATTACCGTCACTGTCATTATCAAGACATTGAGTTTCATCAGTAACCATGCGTCAGAAATAACAAAGACGATACTGACGCTTCGTCCCACAGCCGTTTGAAGGCCGCTCGGATCCCATCAATGGTGCTTTGGCCGGACGGGTCGTCTGAGAAGCCCTTCCATCCAAGGTAGATGGCCAGCGCTTCGTTCGAGCAATGGTTCGGGTGCTGCTCGAATGCATCCTTGAATGCCGGATCATGGTAAATTTCCGCGCCCTCTTCAGGACGACTCGAAATTGACAGAATCCCGTCTGCATTAAAGTGGCTCCGCAACCATGTCCGCGCTAGTTTGACATGGCGAGCATACGTTTCCCTCGTCTTCGGTGCTTGAAGGTGGGTCTTTTTACCCTTTTCATTGAGCCGACGTGCTGCCTGCAAAGTCGGCAGGGACTCGTCCTCCTCACTGGCCGGCGCTGGCTGCTGCTGCTTCTTTCTGGGCTTGACAGAGGATCCAGGTGGTGCATCCCGCTTTTTGGCTGCTGGCATTGCAGTGGGACAGTTTTCTCAGTAGACCTGATGGACTGCGCGAGATGGGAGGTGCCAAGGCAGGGAAATTGCGACAGACCTTTTTTTATATGACTATACCTACGCGTCAACTATGCAAGTTGCCCCCCCTATTCCATTCAAATTTCAGATGGACCGTACAGCGTGAAAGGCGTTCGGATTCATATTCTACAATCTACCGTAGTGATACAGCATACTGAAACAGATGCAATGTGTGCATGCATCTAGTCCTCGCCCGTCACGTCAATAATCTCAACATCAAAACAACCCGCATCCACCGCAGGGTTACTTGTCGACTCCAGAGACTCGCTCGCGCTCTCACCTTCTACTTCCATACCAGTTGACTTGGAGCCTTGTGCCAAGTCAGGCCTTAAACTCTCCAGAAGGACTGCCGGGATTTCAATGTCACAGGACACTGCACCATCAGTGTCCTTGCCAAGCGACGGAATGTGTGCGTCGGACACTGAGTGCGCTGAATCAGTTGGCAGGGCAAAGAGCAACTGACTCGGCACAGAAATGTTGTACACCGGGAGTGACCCGCCATGATAATTCATGACTTGGAGGCCACGTTGTATTGTCTGGCTGTCTACATTGCCCGGCAGCTAGAATCGACGGTAATACGAGTGGAAAATATCAGGTATGAATACAAAATTCTTACCTGCAGAAGCGCACGAATAGCTGTGCCGACACAAGCCTCCATCAGCTTCTGTTGAAGGATCTCTGGTGGCCAATCCAGGTATTGCAAGCCAAATGCCGAAAGAGCCTCAAGGTCAGGCTGGCGAGATGTGACCACGGTTACAGGGGGTTGGCCACCATCCGACCAGGACGTGAGAGGCAACATATATGTCGCGAGGACAGCCGGGTTCGGGAACTTGGTGCGTTCCTCATCAATGATGCGAGCAAGTTTGTGATGTGTTCGTCCAAGATAACCCTCGGGGTCTTTCTCCAAGATGGAACACAGCTGCTTCCGCCATCTTGCGTGAAACTCCATGAATTCAGCAAACGGAAGGCTCGACGCAGCAGAGAGAAGGGTCTTTCCCAATCCATATTGGGTAAGCCGACGAGCAATGTCTACAGTGCACCCCGGGAGCCCGCTCTGTGAAACGAGATGGTGAGCTTGTACAATGGACTGCGATAAGCGGTGACTTACATCGTAGTCGGCACTGCTCATAAGCGCAATGAGGAGGAGGCCCCCCCGTTCAAGGGAAGCACGATGTTTTATTGCCTTGTCTGTATACACTTTCACACTTCCACACGTACGGGACTTCGGCAGGATAACACTAGTAGAGAAAGTACCGTAGTGTTAGTCCATTAGAAGGCAGCGGTGATGTTTTGTTGACTCACCTTCAGATGACACTACTTGCACCGAACAATAAGACATCATTGTAGGGCGTCACAATGACATCAATGAGACCATATGATTGAAAGTAGGCGAGCTCTGCCTCTGCCTCTCCTGGTGCCTAGTAATTCTGATCAGCATCTGAAGTAATCCACGAGAAAGGCCTACCGTGTGCCAACTGAAGCCAAATGCACCTAAAAGTTCTTGGAAACGATGGACCAGGAGGGGTGGTCCACCCCCATAAATACGGTCGTCACCCCCTTTAAACGAAGGGCGGTCTGGTCCATCGAAAATGAAATAAGGATGGATGAGCATTTGCGAGATTTCTGAAAGCCAGCCAAAGATCGTCGGCATTTCATGCGAACTGCCTGTACCGGCACGGTGCCATGTAAATACGTTGGTCATTGAGGAGGTCCATGCACTAGTTGTTGCTTCGTGAGCGATGAAATAGACAATGCATTGATATTCAGTGACTCACCTAGCGTTAAATCCGACATTTAACAATTGACAGCCCGCTTCGTTGCCAGATGGCTTGAAGTTCTGAATGGCGATCTCACCCAGCATACAAGGTTTTGCCGCGGGCCTAAGAGCCTATACAAAGCAAGCCATTAGTCCAATCAATCCAAGATGAACGAGAATTCACTCACTTTCCACAGATCATTGAGTCCCATGACAGTTGATTGTGGTGGGGGACTCGCTATGAAACAGGATGAAGGTTATATGTCCAACTACGCTATGACGCGCACAGGCGGACGAGGTACGTTAGCCGCCGTCATCTGTCGTCCCGCTGACAAAGACGCGGCCCGCATAAAACATCGGCATGGACGACACGGGTATGACCATTCCAGCCGAATGTGAGGCCATCACAGGAGACGGATATCAAGGTTATAAACAGCCCTGGGGGAAGGGGGGACACTGGGGGGGAGTGGAAGTTGTCAGGTCAGCGAAGGCCACTTTGAATGAGTGATATATCATACCTGCACGGGAATCGTAGTGACTCCACACGTTGCTTCGTAACCATTTTGGCGAGCCCAACCAGCGCTCAAGAACCCTACTGAGGAGGTCTTGAAAAGAATGCGTCGACATTTCCGAGACGATATTGGACGTGGGCATGGACAACAAGCTTGGCAAGACGTAAATTTTTGCGGTATGGATATAGACGTTCTTCGGATGATGGTACGGCGATAAATGGACGGACGTTGAGAAAGAGTCGGGGGAGTGGGGGGAGGAGCAAGCGCACACAAGCAGAGCATTCTTTGCTGTCATCCCGCGGGGGGGAATGGGGTTGATCAAAGGACCGAAGTAAAATGCCGGAAGATCGGGGTCATCCATACAGATATAGACGTTCTTCGGATGATGGTATGGCAATAAATGGATCTTGGGAGAGAGTTGGGCGGTGAGCGAGCGCAAACGTTGGCTGATCTTGGTGGAAAGGCCTTCGATGCCGGCTGGAGTGGGGGGTGATGCAGAGGACGATGTAGAGTACGTCAACGAAGGGGGGGGAGCGAACTGAATCAGGGTGGCAGTGTAGGGACATTGCGTGCATTGGGCGGTGAGTACCGTTGCTCATTTGACGGCGAACGGTATGGCGGAGGGCGGTGAGGTGGACTCCCTCGTTGGCAGAAGAATATATAAGGTGGGATATGGGCCAGGGCCCACAAAATCCTTGTGTACCATGTCTTCGAATTCCTTTACAGGTTGAATATATTGTAGCCCGACCTGCAAACCTGCAAACCAACCTCGATCCAATCGAAACACGTTGTTTGAAAGAATTTGATCGCCTTCAGTTGACGGAAGAGGTTCTTGTCATAGCCTTCTCCGAGTGGGTCTTGAGCTCGTTCAGAACGAAGCATTTGAGAAGCTTCTGATACGAGACCCGGACCTCGACAGGTTGAACTGGAGGGCAATGTTCAATGTACCAGTTCTTCACCAATGGCACGTCCTATGCACGTCGCATCCGTCCCGAACGACGATTGTACGGGTCAGGCGCCAACCAGAGCACAATACCTTCCGCAGTCAGCTCATTCTGCAAAGGATGATGGTATGGCGATAAGTGGACGGACCTTGGGAGCGAGTTGTACAAGTGAGGGAAGGCAACTCTGTATTCTGTACCAATTTGTTAGCAAATGATAACCTTGTTGATGTCGTTGAACTCATCCCAGTCCTCATCAAATGTATCCATGTCACAATAAAGGGGCTTAAAGTTTAATCCCCCTGGAATGGCCATGTTCAACGCCTTGGCGGTGAAGAATGACCTTGTTGTCGAAAAAGGTAGCTGGTATTATTGTCGGGCCTGTCAGAGAGCAGAGTGCGCGGTGATACAAGTTAGCCATGACAGGGAGGGTAAGCGACCAATAGCGGTAGGAAGGTCCATTGACTGCGGGAGTGTCGATCAACGGCTTAGGGTCATAGAACCAGTAAACGATAGATGTACCTTCATCCGAGTCAAGCTCCAACTGAATGGCTTCCGAAGGTTCGACATCCAAGACGTTGTCACCGTAATTGAGAGGAGGCTCTTCGTCGCCGAATGGCAGGAAGCGCATACGTTTGAAATGCCTATGGTCCCGCTTCTCTCAACGCATAGCAAGCCGGATTGTACTCCACTGAGCATGATATACAGGCTCAATGACATGGGGGATCTCGTTTACGAATGCGATAGCACCTGTGATGCGGTATAAGGGATATTTTCAAGCAATTTCATTATGGCGTGAGGCACGTACTGGAGTGCACCAAGATGGACACGCTTGTCTTTACGGAATTTGCGGTTGCTCATGTCATCGTGATCCTTGATGATTTTGCGGATATACATGCTCGGGAGGCAAGTCCTGTAAAAGGAATGAAATTTTTGAGTTAGATATGTACCACATCACACGCACCTGTTTCCCCATGTCGATGTAGCCACCTTTGCGTTTCTCGCCGTACTTCTTTTGGATTGAGACCCATTTTTGCGTGAGCATTCTTGGGGCCATTCGCGAGCCAAAAGCCTGACCCTTGATTTCTTTAGTCGCCTCCCTGATTTGCTGTGTAGGGTCAGTCCCAGGGGACTAAGGGAGCGGGAGGGGGGGAGAGGCCGATCAAAGCGGAAGGGGCGCCGGTTAACACAGCCATTTGGGGGCCAAAGTAAAACGTGGTTGGTGTTGATGGAAAATAATAGAGGATGGTGAGGAGAGAACTCACCAAATAAAAATAAAATAAGATAAATGAACGGTCAAAGCCGCTGGATCGCCGATGCAGATGACGAGTGCATAGATACAGAATTACCACACCCCGGGGAGACGAAGGCGAACATTTTGCTTTTGGTTGGGTGCCTGGACGTGTTCTGACAGCTTCGAGTACCCCGGTGATGAAGACACCGATATGATCTTGTCGGAAAGATCCTCGATGCCGGCTGGGGTGGGGGATGACACAAAGGAGGGTGGGGTTATGTAGAGTATGTGGGCGAGGGAGTTTCTGGTGGCGAATCAAATGAGGGCAGTGGGGACACATAGGTGGGGATGGATACCGTTGCTCATTTGTCGGCGACGGGGTGAAGCCATATCTGGGGGAGAGCGGTATAGTGGAGGGAGGGGCACAAGCGCCCCACACACTAGCATCAAGAAAAACAATCCCCCAGAACCCAACAAGACGAGCGGGAGGGGCGCAAGTGCACCCACACACCGGCATCGAGAAAAACGATCCCCCAGAACCCAACAAGATGAGCGGGAGGGGTGCAAGTGCACCCACACACCGGCATCGAGAAAAACGATCCCCCAGACCCAAATGAACAAGCGGGAAGGGCTGACTTCTTCATTAATGGAAGAATGAGTAGAATAAGGGTCAGGGTCCGCAAAATCCTTACGCACCATCTCCTCGAATTCCTTCGGCGTCACCGGGTGGGCAGTCAGCTCCCAATCCAAATACTGGCACATCTCTCTCTCCATCGGGTTGATCCCCCTCAGCTGGAACATATCCTACGCGACGATCGACCACGATTTGTTCGAATGCGTCGTCACAGATAACCTTGCTGGCCAACATGAACGTGGAGCCAAACAAGCGACAGCCTGATGATCCCCATGCGGTGGGAAAATGCACCTTCAGTCGTTTAAGAACAAGCGCTGCAAAGATGAGTGAGGGGTGTAGTCTCGTGCGGTGAAGGGCATACCCAGTATGAAAACTTGACATTGAGCTCATCAAGGACGGAGGCAGCACTGGGCAAGCGAATAGGTGGGTGACGACACGATATGTGCTCGTGGCCGTAGAAGGGGTCAGGATCGTCAGGTTGCCGCGAAACGGACGCCGCCGATTGAGATATCTGGTCGGCATGCTGGAAGGAGTAGGAATACTAATCTATGGAAGAAGTGGTAATAGATCAATGTCAGTACAACTCTGAAGGGACCCATCGCGCATGGGGGCTCACCGATGCTGACCATCTTGGATTGCTGAGCGCTGAGCAGCAACGAGGGATGGGGGGAAGGGGGGTGTGGGTAAGGAGGGAGAGTTGGACGAGGGCAGTGGGCAGCGCATGCCCAATACCCTAACCGACCACGCACCTGGGCATTACGTCGTGCCCTGACGCCTTGAGGCCGCGGGCTGGTTCAAGTTGTAAAGTCCTGTAAAGCGACTTTACAACGGAAAAATTGCAGTAAGATTGCAAACAAACCGGCTGGCTTTGCAGAGTTGAAGCAGGAACTTTGCAAACGCCTCAACGGGACAAGGGCGAAGTGTTGTATAAGTACATTGTCGGGCGCTGTGGAGGTGAGGTCAGTTGTGACAGCACCCAGGGTTCGTTGACACTTGACAGCGGCCTAAAAAGGAAATTTGGTTGTGAGTAGTTCCTGACCTACCTGCTAGTACTATGACACAGTGTACTTTCCTGTTGTTAGTCTGTACTATAAATGCCAGTCTTTAGAGTAGTGAGTGGACGGATTTGAGGGCCTGCTGCTTGACGTCAAGTCCAAGGTCAGTTCTGCAGGTGCTCAAAGACCTCAAATCACCGACAGAAAGCCTCACCTCTAAAGCAACGCTCCGCCCGGAGTAGCACCCTGGTCCCTACGTAACCAACGCGCTGGTGCTTATGATTGCTTCCTTTGCCCAACAGCTGAGGCCGCATCACCAGCACAAAGCAGATTATCGTGTCCCCGCCACTTGTATTAGATACCGATGACCTTGGGCGGGAATCCCGCGGGCTCTAACCATTTCCCCTGAGTCATTCAGTAGACAGGAAGAGACTCTACATACTGGTAGTTAGTATTTGGTACTGTAAGCCCTAAGCTGTAACTACTAAGCGACGTTCTGCCCGTACCCTGACCCCCCGTAAACATTTGGTTCCGTGTCACACTGGGTACGATCGACGATGCTGTGATGCCGTCAGACACATGGGCACGGTCGTTTCCGCTGCGGAAGGACTGTGACTGTGGCTAGGAGCTGGCACTCGGCTTCGCAGCCCCCAGCACTGCCACATGCTGTTTTTTCGAGATAAAGGTACTTAGGGAGAAGCGACTTCAGCGTATTTCCTTTCCTGGTTGTTGCCTTCCATTCCGTCTTCCGTCGACACGAGGGCATTGTCCTCCCGGTTCTCTGTTCCATCCGCGATCATGTAATCTCCACGTGCCAGTCCACATGTTCTAGCGACGACGACAACACTCAGATTGGTGCATTTCTCCCCCTCCCTTTTTGTTGCACGTGTGTCTTTCATATCGCTAGCTCGAGGGCCCATAGTCGTGTCTCGTCCACCCCGGCCCACTGCATTTACTGAATCTATCAGAAGCACTCACAAGAACCGGTTTTGTCTCTCTTCTTTTCTAGAATGAGGACATTGCGACAACTGCGAACGAAGCAGCAGGCATGAAGATGGCGGACATCGTGACAGGGAGCGTGAGTGCGGCCACGGAGACGGACATCATGGAGAGAGGGACAGGGAGAGAGAGCACAGGGATAGGGAACGAGAGCCGCATAGGCACATAGACAGGGATCGCACGG
>Ga0307518_10002056_pt1 | contig 14791 bp, 8 predicted proteins | sample 25_EM_MG_FD_203889 | JGI IMG/M metagenome (GOLD analysis project Ga0307518, IMG submission 203889) | Populus trichocarpa ectomycorrhiza microbial communities from riparian zone in the Pacific Northwest, United States - 25_EM | ecosystem: Host-associated > Plants > Roots > Unclassified | place...
TTAAAAACATGAATAACTATTCTTAAAAAAGATGAATAAAACAACTTAAAAAATAAAAGAGTGGGTATTAATTAAAATTTAAATTAAAAAATTAATACGAAGTCAGAAGAATAAAAAAATCAAAGAGTGTATTAATGAAATTTTAAATATAAAATATATCAAAACTTAGGGAAAAAAAAATGTCAAGCCTGCGTGCCTAAGCCCGCATACCTCGCTGATGTTATTTTTTATTTGTTTTTTGATGGAATGGACGACACATTATTTGATCTAGTTTTTCTTTTTCTTTTTTCTTCTCTATGGATGATAGGTCGACTGTTGTGGTAAATGGCATATTGTCACCTTTAATGACCAAAAATTCATGGTCTAAGTTTTTTGAATCTTAAAAACTCATTTTCAACTATTTTTTTCACCTCAAAACAACTATAAAACACCTTAGAAACTTTTACAAATTCATTTTCAACCCCAAAAAAGGCTTTAATTACTCTAAAATGAAAATTAAAGGAATTAAAAAACTTTAACTATGCTCATCTATTTTTTTGGCATGGCTAAAAGGCAACAACACCTCCATTGAACACCATTAAAAAAAAAAAACCTATTAACACTAAGATAAACTTTTTTGTGGCCGGAATGTCTTCATTTAATTACCTTCTCTCCTTAATATTTTCTTACAATTTTCTCTCTCATCTCTCAACATCTAGAGCTTGAATCATAAAAAGTAAAGTTTTTGATTAAAATGTGAATTGCTAAAATAATTTTGACCAAATAATAAATAAACTTTATTATAGGGAGAAAATTTAAGTTTCACATGCCATTATTCAAATGGGTCTTTTTTCTTAAACTTGGTCCTTCATCTTTCAATTTTGATTTTTAATTACAATGAAATATATAAATTATGTATATGAGAAAATAAAAATAAAAACATATCTCAACATATAAATTGTTATAATATAATTTAGGATAATAAAATTGTTATTACAAAAATTTAATGAATGAAATGAAAAAAACAATTATAAGAAAATAGAAATAGAAAGATATATAAATCATGCTAATATAATTTAGAATGATAGAATTGCATTAAAAATATTTGACCAATTAAAATGAAAAAAAAATATCACATTAACAACAAAACCCATTGTCTTTAGTATATTTAGTAATAAAGTAATAATATTAATAGCAATAGGAATATGATTTATTGGAAAGGAAATATCAATATTTTTAATCGCCAATATATTTCAAATTTTATTTCATTTATTATTAGGATATTTTGAGAGAATTAATGTATTTTGCAACTTATTATATAAATATTTCTATAGATTTATAAAATAGTTTTATTTTTTGTTATTAATTGAGGAAAATAATTATTAAGCATTTTTCCTCCTGCCATGCCAACCTAATATCTGCACCCACACCGCGCTATCAATTCTGGCAAACACTACACAAACTTGCCCTTTTTCTTCTATTACAACTTTTTTTTTTCCGGCCTTATCTCAGTCATTGCTCTCTCTTGTTTGAAGAGATTCTTGAGAATTCGAATCTATTTTCATATTCTATCTATATATATATGTACTTTCCATTTTGATTTTATGTTTTAAGCTTTCATAAATAACATGGGTCTAATCGATTTCCCCTTTTATATTCATGGCCTGTTTTCCATCCTTTTTTCTTTTTTATTTCTATAAAGAAAACAATTTCATACAGTATTTCTTTTAATCATCATAACAAATAACCCACATGTCTTTATTCTCTTAGATTACGAACTGGATTTGATAGATAGATAGATAGATAGATAGATAGATTCGGTGGGATTAGGAGTAGGTGACAAAGTAAAAATTCCTTACTTGGGTATGGGTATTGGGTGACCCACCCGGCACATTCCTTCTTTCTGGGTTTTTAGGATTATTATCATATTTGATTTATCTTTTGAAATGTCTGGTGGGACACCAGTTGGCGGCGGTGGATACATCAGGCAGAGACATAGCCAAGGGTATGCCTCAAGTGGTGATGATCTTGAGGATGATGCCTGTTCAAGAGCACAGCCCTTTTCGCCCCCTAATCAGCGAGTTAGGCCTTGGCTTGAGATTGTCGAAAATGTAATTTGGATTGCTTCTGCAATTTTCATCATCTACTTCGGCGACAGACGCTCCAATTTGATTTATCTTTTGTGGCATGACGAACGGATTAGAAGGTAATCAAATTCATTTTCTGTAATCTTCTTCTACTACTATTTTCCTTCATTTGTTTGTCTAATATGTTTTGCACTTTTTAGATGCTTATTCAATGTCATCTGCTTAAATCCCGATTCTTGAGGGGAAAGACTATCAATATTGGAAGTGTTCTTGATCATCTGTATTTCATTTCTTAATATTTCTAAAGAGGCTTCCACATGGTTTAAGCTAGGCAGCATTTAGATGTTTATTCAATCTCTTTCTCTTTCAACGTGTTGTCTTGGTCTATTTCAAGATGAAAATGTTGAAAAACTTGATTCAGATTTCTCAAGTGTATGCGGATATTCATGCATTGGAAAAGGTTGAAGCATGGCAGGATATCCTCGCAGATATAAAAACGAGCCTTGTAAAGTAGTGCTTCTGGGGGTGTGTTTGGGGTTTATTTTCTCACATAATGGGGAGACATTCATACGAAGTTAGATATTTCAGATGTGTATGTTAGGTATCAGAATCATCTTATACTTGAACTTGGAGATAAGGCTCTAATGTGATAAATCATTGCATGTCCTTTTTTTTTTCTTTTTCTTTTTTTGAGAATTTGCACTAGAAACTTGTGCAACTAAGCTTGCTAGAGTGCTTCACTCCTTTGGTTATTTTTTCTAGTCCGTTGAGTCCAGAATTAAGAAGGGCAGAAAATGATATTGTAAGACATGTATGGCAGTAATGGCTTCATTTGAATTTAATTGTATCCTCATTCAATGGGGTTGTAGTACCACTTGTATTAAAAGAATAGTCAATAGCAGATGTTTAAAACCTATAGCAAGATCACAAAACTAAGAGAACAAAATTAGAGAATGAACTCTCTGCAAGTAAATCTCAACTCTATTCTGATATCAACATTCAGTGTCTTTGAATGTCTAGGCATAGGCGCCAAACCAAATAAAATGTGAAAACCTATTAATTGGTCTTAATTTTTACGGGAAACTAAAATAAACTAAATTCTTATATGAGTACTAATTAATAAGTACTTCTATTCTTAAATAATCATTTAAAGTTAAGGTTCCTAAATAATCAAATCTTAATTTTCACTGTTATCCTTCTCCATGTCCCATTCACTCATCGTTTGATGGAAAATCTCAATCTCTAGTTTTGAAGTGTCATAGCAGTAAGAACTCCATAATCTCACATGCACTTCATTTCCCAAAGTAAAATTCTTGCACTTGATTCCTTTCTTTCTTGTTTAATGGTGACAATAATTTTAGCAATAAGATAGTCTTGTCAGCTACAATATTGAATTTAAGAGGAATAATGAACTAAATGTGATCAGCCTTTTTTCTTTGAAAACTTCAATGATAGAATCTTCAATTTATTTATTTTTTCTTTTGTACAAGATCCTTTGCTTGAAATTCTTCATCCTTGCAATTATGCCCATCTCGTATCTTCACAATTTCTATTTCCGTTAACAAGTTTTCTTTGATGCCATCTTCATTGCATTCATCATCTTGTTCTACAATGTCCACTAGTATCCCTAAACTCAATCAGGTTGTGGAAGTGAAGTGATTTAGGGATAGGATTATCTTCATGAAGCTAGTAATAGGGAAGGAGAGGATCCATGTCAACAATGCCTATGCGCACAACTAGGACTGGATGCATATGCTTTGCTTTAAGGGATCTGTAATGAAGAAAAAAAGATTTTCCTTGGGGAAGACTTGAATGGACATGTGAGTAGCAACAATTACTGTTTTAAAAGGGGTGTGTGAAGGATATGGGTATGGTAGTAGAAATGGGGATGGTTAGGTTATACTAGAGCTTGCTTTGTCCTATGATTTGGTATTATCTAACATCTATTTGAAAAGAGGGAACCACATTTCACTACTTTTAAAAAGGGGGTAATTGTACCCAAACGGACTTCTTCCTCACAATAAAGGGGCACAAGCCTATATGTAAGAATTCCAAATTCATCCCTATGGAAGCCATAGCCTCTCAACTAGGCTGGCACTTTTAGATGTGATGAGAAAGGATGGAGTGGGAAAGGATTAGAGAAACATGCTTCCAAGGGTTTGGTGGTGATGCATGAAGGGTGCAAACCAAGTAGATTTTAAGAAAAACTATTGGGAGTGGAGGTTTGGAACCTAGATGCTAACACAGATACTGTATGGGAACCTAGATGCTAACACAGATACTGTATGGGGAGAGATGACTAGGTTCTTCAAGAAAAGTGGCAGTAGAGATCCTGGGTGAATCCAATGGTCAAAAGGCCATGCCCAATCGAACCACCATGATTTTACACCTTGATACCAAACTAGTGGAGAACCACCAATAAGATCATGAAACTAGAGAACCAATTCTCATCTCAATTTTGTTCTAATAGCAATATTAAATGTTTATTAAATCTCTAGGTAATATTCTTTATTTACATGCACCAAATACAATAGGATCTCCATATTTTTTAAAATCTAGAATAATCATCCAACATAAACTCCCTCAATAATAGAGGGTAAATCACCTCAATGACCCTTTAGTTTGATGGCAACAACATTTAGCATCTCCATATTTCATAAACTACTGTGTATCCATATTGGAATGACACTTAACACCCTATGCTTTCACATTTACACATTGCAATTGATGTCAATCTCTTTCCAAAAAACAAATATTACAAAAGTGCCACTAATCACATGCTTAAGAGTATTTCATGACCAAGTTACCCTGTGCTTAAAATGTATTTTTATACTTTCACGGATAATATAAAAAATCAAATCCAAGAATCTCATGAACAAAATGTGACCTAAAGTAAAATAACCACACCAGAAATAGAGTCTGCCTAGATTTGCTGTTTAGCAGCAGCTACTATAATCTGAACAGTCAATCATCTCATGTTGTGGAAAAGAGAAAAGCAATTGGCTGCTCAACAAAAAATTCCCGACAGTAATAATCATTTCTATTTCGATTGTAATCACTGCAAACACCTGCTTGTTTTAATTATTTTCAGAAAGAAATTTCGTAGTTGAACCATTGAATTCATGCCTTTACAATTCTCATTGATTCTCTGGGAAAAAAAAATTGATTCCAAGCTGTATTTGATATTAAAAAGTGAAAAAAAATTACAAGCCAAAATCTCTCTTACATTTAAACATTAGACAAAATGACTAGTGGCCTCTCCATTCCTAATTAATTTTGCATCAAAGACTTGCCACCTGAGTGAGAAGTGCTCAACAAGAATGGTTTGATAGCCTCTACAGTACACAGAACCAACATATCACCTCACCATCCCCTCTGCTCCTTCCTCCACTGCAATACACCAGCCACCTCTACTGTATCTTCCACCATCACAAAACAGCAGCTACACAGCATTTAAGCAAGAAAATAATCCTAAATACAAGATCAAAACCCAAAAGCTTAAGAAATGGAGAGATCTGATCTGATCTCTAGTAAAGAAGATAGGCCAAATCTGTTGAGGAGAATGAAAAGAGAGGACAAAAGAAAGAGAGAGTGAGGGGTTAGGGAAAGCTGGAAATGATGAGAAATCAAAGAAAAAGACAACTTTTTGCAGATTGGAAAGAAATCAGTTTGGAAGTTATCTTTATATGGGGTTACTTTGGTCATTTTGCTTTAAACTTATCAGAATCAGTTACCCTTCTAATGAGGCTGTGAATTGTAATTATAAAACATAGGATGCAAATCAAACTACAGGATGATTGAGGTGATTTATCTGATGATTAAATATAATTCCCATTGTTGGCTTTCATCATTTCCCATCAAGATGTTGTGTGTTGAACTTTCATACATAGCATAACAAATTAATACCTAATCTTGTATGAAATGGAGTGACCATATGCTGAAAATTCCTAAATTCAGTCATGGAAAGAATTTATTTATTGAAAATGCTTGTGTAAGAGAATGTTCTTGGATAGAGTCAAATAAAGGGAAATATGTTTTTAGTTGACTCTCATGGGTTTAGACTATGGCTGTTTTGTGGATGTCAACCAGGTTCAGTTTCGCCAATAAACAATAGAATGAATCTGCTTAATATGGAGAAGCTTCACTAGCTTTATGTACTGCTACAGAGAATTCAATTGGCATGAAATAATAATTTGTTGAGGATCAGTTCTTGGGTGTGCCCGGAATGTGAACTGAACTTCTTGGAGTAAACCTGGAAACAGCCTTCAGATTATTAGGTTTTCAAATGAGTTTTCTTATAACTTTGTTGTACGTACCACTATGGGTTAATGTCACAGAAGCCACTAGTTTTTAGCCTCTTTTTTTATATCTGCTGTGTGAATTTGTTCTAAGGGGGGTTATGGCACAATTCACTTAGTGACAGTGGCGGTCCTATTTCCTTTTGAATATGAATGAATTTTAACTATATTCAACGCCTACCTACACCCAAGGTTTTTGCCTATTCTTCAGGGAAAAATGGTGCAGCAAACACTAAGAACAAACCAGCAGCAATAAAAATATATTTTAGATGAAAGCTTGACACCGAAATTTCTCAAGAAAAAATAGTGAAAGCAAACAATAGTTTAGAACTTCAATGGCTCTCAAACTCTCCACTAACTGATTACTCTCCTGCATAGGCTCTTTTATACTGAAATAAAGGAAATAGGAAAATAGTTATTTTTGATATTGAGTACTAAATAAATCTAAACATGGAATTCTCAGAAAGAAATAAAATTTAATAAATAAAATACATATTCTTCTTATTATGATTTTCTGCTTGCATGTGTGTAGAACACTCAATTCCTATGGATATATGTATTGCTGCCTCTGTATGGAACTTATTTGCCTACCAGCTGATCTTTCTTAAGAACCAGCCTTAACTTTGCCTGCGCTTGGTATTTTTAGAGGCCAGTTTAATTGAATTCTCACAGTAACTTACAAATATGTGATGGAATCTGATCATTTTAGTAACCAAAGACTAATTCAACATGTGGATAATGCATGTGACTAAAAAGATCTCTGTATTTGCAGCTAAGTGACTGCGTATTTTTCAAATTCAACGTATGGATAATGTGTGTGACTAAAAAAGATCTCTGTTTTTGCAGTGACGTGACTGCAACTTTTTTTTTTCCTTGTATATTATATTGCAAAATATTAGCTACCCATATTATTCAATTTCTCTGGTGTCTAATCTTTCAAGAAATTCCCATGCAGATTGCCTTTATACCTTGGGATGGTGGGTGTTGGTTTGAACATTCTTATCTTCTTATATACAATTATGTTTGCCTGGAGTGTCAGGAGGTTCGATGAAAAATGGGAACTCTCAAGTATATCCACTCTGCCATTAGTTACCCTATTGGGGCTTGTCTCCTTTTGCTTGTAAGAGTAACTATTGTGCATTTCAGTTTTTCAATTAACTGAGTTCTATCACTTATGTTTAGACCACTTATTCTGTTTCTGAACTCACTTAGGTTTTCCTTTTCTTTGTGGCCAATTTGGAGTTTTTTGACCCTTCCTCTTCTGGTACATCTTAGATTGTTCATTTTTTTTCTCTTCCTGCTTATGGATGTACACAATAATTTACATGTGGAGACTGCCTGATCACTCTTGTGTTATTGCAGTTCACACTGTTTATGGCTTGTATGGTTATCTTTCCCAACATTATGATTGGAACATTCAGGACACAAAATGATGCATTCCGCATAGATTAAGTTTCCAGAGTTTCAAGAAAGGAGATATTGATTTGGATGAAGATTCTCTTACTCACACATTGTGGTTGCATTGGCTATGGACTGAGGCCCCGATGCGATGAATCTCCCGCACAGTTTTGCCTCAATGGTGCGCGCTGCCAGAACTGATTGTCTTTTAATCAGCCAGTTTCATATTCATTGTGATCCTTACCTTATGATAACTAGAACTGATTGTCTTTTAACCATCAATCATGAGTTCAGAGATGTGGATCCATTTGGTAATGTGTCATAGATGTGCTAATCTGCAGTCATATGATGTTAGCCTTCAGTACCTCCATCTTCGGAATGGGAGAGGGCATGGTTCTGTTATTGTAGTCAAAGTGATAATTTGAATTCCCATACTCTCAGTTCTTGTTTCATTTTCCTTCAGTACCTCCATCAACTTTTTCAAGGTTTTCATACATGTTTTTCATCTGAATTGCACACCTTTTCTTCTACGAGAAAAGATGTTATTTTTGTAGGAAATTTAGCATTTTTTGTGAAGTGAGTCTAACAAAAGATCTTGTTTGAGAAGAAGATTCAAATTTCAAAGAATATTTTTGTTGTAAAATTGACAAGGTTTGTTCTACCTTGTTTAATCTTGTCATATGGGGTTTTGGATGTATTTGCACTGGCAGTATTATGGTATTTCTATATTGCAAAACTAAAGAGATCGACATATCTCAAGAACCATTCATTAGTTACGGAAGTGAGAACCAATATAGATTGTGCACAAAAATATCCTGCATTAGTTACGGAAGATAAAAGAAAAAGATCCAATCAAAAAAATATCTCAAGAACTATTCATTATAATATGCTTAAAAGACAAGAGAATCTTGTATTCTTCTTTTGTTCATGCAGATATTATTCGAAATATTTCTTGGGCTGAAAATTTACGGTTGAAATTGTATTTCATAACTTTTAAAAAAATTTATTTGAATTTTTTTTATTTTTGAATTGTTTTGATATATTGAAGTTAAAAAATAACTTTTTAATAATAAAAAAATATTATGTCCATATATTTACAAGCAAAAAATACTTTAAAAAACAGTTGTTACTGGACTATCAGATATTATAGGAAAATATTCCAATCTTTCCATCAAACATTACAAAAGGTAGGTGGAAATACCTTAAAGAATATATTTTGAAATATGTTTGGAGAATAAAAAAGCATCCTACCAATTTATCTCTTAACCTTATTTGAAGGAATTTAGGAGAGACTTTTTTCTTTTCCTCTCTTTTCTTCTTACTTTCTTTTCTTGTCTTTTTTTATTTTTCTTTCCTCCCCTTTCACCATCACCTATAATCACTCTAAAAACGCAAAACACTACTTCTACACCTCAAGATCAAACTAAATCACCATATGATCGAATCAGACCCTTCTTCGTCAAGTCAAAATCATTGCTCTACAATCAAAGCTCCAATCACCATAGGAATCACAATTTAATCTAAATCACAACAATATTAAAAAAAAAAAATCAGCCATAAGTTACCATTTGTCGAAGTAGCTCTTCTAAAAAAAGAGAAAACTAAGTCAACTTGACATTTGATTTGCCATCATTGGCTAATAGTGAAAAATATTGTCCTCGTCAATAGTTAGATTAGATTATGGCCTGCCAACTTCTAGCTTTGCCGATTTAGGAATCTATGCATTATCACACGCATCGCCTTATCTTCACACACCACTACTATTTTTGGTTTAGTTTTCATAATTTTTTAAGTATGCTTTCACCTCTTTTACAATAGTGTCATATTAAATTTTTGTTTTCTAGTGATTTTTTTGAGATTTTTTAGAAGTCATGAGATGTGGTTCAACTATAATGCCTTTGAAGATTGAAACAAGCTCATGTTTTTTATATGAAATAAGGCAATCTTTTTATCCCAGGCTTTTTACATATCATGTTGTTTTCTTAAGTTTTTATTATATTCAACATTATGCTTATATTCTTGTCATCGTTGTTGTATTCTTATTCATCAATTATGTAATTCGATTGTTACTCGTCCAAGATTGTTTTTTCTTTGATATATTTAATCCATGCTTGTATGTTATCTCCTTCTTGTTGTTTGTTATGTTTGTAAGAGTATATCTCTATTTAGAATAAATAACCATCAAATGTGAGTTTTCAATGATGATAATTGTTGTTCTTACCTACTTGTATGGTTATAAAGTTGTGTTTGAGGAACTGTGATATGATTCTAAAACTTACTCCACTTTGATAATTAGGATCCTATGTGATATTTGCACTACTTGATACTTATTTACCTCTTAACTACTTATATTTACTTTGAATCAGCTTTTTAGACTACCATATACTATTTATGAGGTTTCACTCACTTGTTTAATCATTGAATTCTTATGGGTCACTTTACATTCATGACGAGGATGAATGCATAAGAGATCTCTTATCATATGTTTGTTATGTGTCCTTATTTTTATATATATATGTTTTTGTATAGGAAAACAAAGGATTTAAGATTCTTTAATTTATATTAAAAATCATTAATTTTAAGGGTTTAAATTTGCTCGATTTCGACACCCATAAGATATTATGGAGGTGATTAAGTTAAATCATGAATAAGGATTGAATATGACTCTGTCATGAATACGATGAAGTTAAAACTTTTAAGTGATGATTTTAACTAAGAAATAGGATTGAGAATGGGGAAATTATTATAAGTATGACGACCGTAATTCATTATGTGTAAGAAATAAAAAGAGAGAGTTCATAAATTATTAAGAAGAATGCATCATGTTGAAAATTTAACATAGATTCAATATGCTCATAGATGAGAATAAAGATGTCAAATATTTCTTATATCTTTATTAAATATGAGTAGCTATGTTGATACATGCATTTGTTATAATTATTTCATGGTATTTTATGCTTTCATGTATCTTTCTGGAAAAAAAAAACCTCGTCTTAAACAAAATGTTATCGAGCTACTTAGTTTTTCATGGTAGAAAGGTCCTTGTAAAGTCTAATAATATTTTGAAATCAAATTATTGTTTGTAATTAAGGAGAACTAATGAATGCACCAAAGAAAATTTTGTACTAATTTGAATTATTCTTTTAGAATTTAGGGAGGACATTGAAAGTAAAACCTGCAGTAAAAGGAACACACTTCATAAGAGGTCCATGTATGTGTTTAGCATGCATGGACCTCTTATGTGATGTGTAATGAGGTGTGTTATGGAAATGTATGTATGATGTGAAAGCTAAATTGGTTGTAACGGTGAAGAGAGTACTATGATTGTAAATGATGTTATGGAAATGTGTATATCATGCAAAAATAAGTCAATTGCAAACCAAGGACTATGATGTGAAAATTAAGCTAGTTGCAATAGGGGCTAGGATATGGAAACTAAGCCGGCTGTAATGGCGAGGGCTAAAGAGTGTCTTAAGACACTATTTATGATTATTGAAATGGATCAATGAATGCTTTATTAATAAAATATTACTTTACACATGAAAGTGGTGGTATAATAAAATGAAATGATAAGAGGATTATCATTTGATAAACAAAATGAAATGAATTGGAAACATGGTATATATTAAATATGCTCATGAAAAGACCCTTAATATTATGTTATTTTTAGAGTTTGATAAAGCTATTAGTTGAAATGGATACTCATATAATTATTCTATATTCTATGTTTTTAAGTATTTTATAGGTATATCTCATCCATTACCTTTACATTGATATCATACTGAAGAGTTTTTTTAGTTATTTTATTCTATGTAGAATTTTATAAACTAGTTAATGTTGTGTAAATAAACTTACCATATGTAGTTAAGCTAGTAATACCAACGGGTTGTAAGAAAAAAACAAAAAGTTGGGATATATATATATTCAAGGAAATGTTGTAATCTTGTTATTTTTGTGTGTGTGTGTGTGTGTGTTGTGTGTAATCATATTTTTGATGAAATTGATGGATAGTGAACCTGGCGCCATCTTAGTGTAAATTGTGACTTGGGCCATTTTAGGTAGGGCTTCCGTATAGGGAAAACTCTATTAAAATTTCAAAAAAAAAAAAAGAGAGTCCATTTTACAACAATAAAATTATTGGAAAGATAAAATTGCTTTATAAGATTTCAGCCTATTACACCTAGCATGTCATTGTAATTAGATGGTTATAGATATATCTAACTAATTTCCTCGAGCTATTAAAGGGAATTAGGTGTTCAAGTCCTTGCGAGCAACACAATTATATCCTTTTTTGTCGTTGTTTCTTCGTTTTTAATTAAAAAATAATATTCTTATCAAAATTCTTACATTTCTAAATTACATAATATTTATATCATTATATAAGAAACCTTGGGTTACATTCGAGAGGAATTGGATAAGAAAATAATTTTACAATCCAAAAGAAAAATAGAGAAAAGACAGGACAAACACGCCGTATTTAATATTACAACCATTCAACAATAAAAAAAAAATACAATCAAATTGACCTTTAGATGTCCATAATCATCAATCATGTATAAAAACATATTAATATACATACCTACATATATTTCATGCTTTAGTTCTAATTATTGGCTTTACGTGCAATTTTAAAGTAATATTTATAACATTTTAAAATATTAAATCAAACTCAATTTGATAATTTTTCAAATTTTATATAATATATATTTTATTCAAAAACTATTTTTCAAGATTTAATAAGAAAACTAATCATATTAACTAAACTATCAATTAAATAAAATTTTCCGACTTAAAATCTCTTTTTATTTTAAAATGTTTATTTTTCTAAAATAATCCAGTTAGAGTATTTAAAAAATCAATTTTTTAAATACTTTAATTCAGTCCTAATCTAATTAGAAAAAATAATTCTAAAAATAATTTAATTTAGGGTTTCAATTTTGATATAAAGTCAGTATTTTATATGTATAGGGATAAAATCACAATTATGTCTAAAAGTACCCTATTGTAATAGCGTACTAGCATCATGAGAAGAATCATAAATCTACCTTTTATTTTTGGTATTACGCAGACTACCCATCATCAGTAGCATCGCTAGCAGCAACAATCAAGACTATTGTTGTGTAGTCACTAGTGTGAGGCAGTAGCCTCGCCAATGGTTACCAATAGTTTTAGGCATTATTGTGCCGGGGCAAAAACCTCTCCCTTGGCTATTTTGGACAATGCCAATGATGATATATTTGTGCATACATCACAACCAGGCCCACCAACAACATTGGCGGTGGCGCTAATGGCATTGGCGGCCACCCCCTACCATTTTTTATTTTATTCTGTAAATTTTGGCTAGATATAGAAAAATGCAGCTAGATATGACCATACCAGTAACAAGAAACCTTCTATTTAAAAAAATGAGAAACATTATTTTTGTTAGGGAAAATAATTTTGAACATAAAATTAATTCACAAGTAATGCCTATAGCCAAGGTTGTCAAAAATGCATTTTTGACAAGGCACAGAAAATACAAAATAAAGTCGGATCGTAAAAACGGTTCATAAAATCGTAAAATCATAAGGAATTTTTTTTTCATACATAGTTCAAGCACCTTAAAATACATGGTTCATATAAAAATTCATGGTTCAAATAAAAATTCATGCATAATTCAAGCATCTTAAAATACATGGTTCAACAATTCAATATCTATACCATGTTCCCATCCTATATCAAATCTATTACCAGAAGAATTTTTTCTAGATGTCATAAGTTTAACAATTCAAGAATCATCTTAAATTAGCTTTGTAATCAATCCAAACATAATATGATTCTAATTAATGTTTTGTTAAAAAAAGAAGTACTATAATACATGTGTTATACATAATATATATTTTTTTATTTTTAATAGTAATACATCAAAACAATTCAAAAATATAAAAAAATATTAATTCATAACTTAAAAAAATTAAAAAAAAACTTTAAGAACATGATAAACACTACCTGACTAGGCTAGAAATAGCTTTTGTTTATAACATTAGTGATGAGGGACACTTGATTAGTACTTAAAAGTGCATTTTTATCAAGGTTTTATATCATCATTTTGCACTTGAAGTATCAATAACTCCTTAACTAAAGCATGTTTTATAATAACATATCTAATAATATAAGATACCTTTAATTTATGGTAAATGTTCATCTTAAATGCAGGCCTATCACATAAATGAAAGAATTGATTGATGAGTTGAAGTACTGAAATTGAAAGGACAAAGAGATGGCCAAACTTAGAAAAGAGATGTTGGTGTAGTCCAAACTGGAACATTGTTCGGTAATCAGGTCATATCTGGAGCTGTAGATCTCGGATTTAGGTCTACATTATATGGATGGAAAGGTAAGATATAGGCCTACAACTTTCATGAGGAGCCCAAGATTTAACAAGGCCGTTTTCAAGTCCAAATTGTAGCAACAACGAAGAAGTCCGAATCTGTCCTGCATCCCAGACACTGTTCAGTGTTCAGCCCATATCTCGAGTTCTAGAAGTCCAAATGATCTCAAATTTTTACCCTGGAAAGATGAGACAATTTTCTAGAACTTTCATGATTTAAGTCTGTTCAAATTATGACGTTATCAATGATTTTGTGGCAGACAAGAAGATAAAAATTGTCACCAAGTCAAGATGTGGCCACCCATTCATCAATTACTCAACAAATCAATAGTTCCGAATTTTGGCCTATAAAAGGAGGCATTTGCCATGTATTTAGGCATCTTGGTGTTCAGATCAAGATCATGCTCTTGTTTTCTCTCTTTGTATTTTTGTAATGCTTAAGTTTTGCTTTCATTAATATCTAGTTTATGCCTTTCATTTCATTTTCTTTACTTAGTTAACTTCTTTCTCATTTATGTTCTTATCTTATTTATTTATGTTTCTTTCATTCATTATGTTTAGCTAAGTTAATTATGTCAAGGTGAAAAGGGTACACTAATGGTGTAAGAATAAGTATAATATAAACTTAACATGGACCCTAATGTTGGATACTAACATGC